>Ga0224530_1000023_pt1 | contig 113853 bp, 72 predicted proteins | sample CBST75metaG_FD_179873 | JGI IMG/M metagenome (GOLD analysis project Ga0224530, IMG submission 179873) | Peat soil microbial communities from Stordalen Mire, Sweden - C.B.S.T75 | ecosystem: Environmental > Terrestrial > Soil > Wetlands > Peat | place: Sweden: Norrbotten County, Stordalen Mire...
GTCCCCGCAGACAGGCCGGACGACTGACCCGGGCCGAACTGGAGCGTCTGCGTCAGGCGCTGCGCAAGGTTCTTCAGCACGCCATCCGGCTGGGCGGTTCGTCCGTCTCGGATTATGTGGATGCGGCTGGGGTGAAGGGATTTTTCCAACTGGAGCATCGCGTCTACCTGCGGACCGGGCAGCCTTGCCGCGTTTGCGGCACGCCCATCCGGCGGATTGAGCTTGCCGGGCGGGGGACGCACTACTGTCCGCAGTGCCAGCATTAGAGCGGAATCGGAGTCCCCGCACCTTCGGTGAGAATCGCGAGAATCTTGAAGGCGCGTTTTTCTTCGGACCAAACCCACTTTGGGAAGGGCATCCGGGAGCGGCAATTCCGATTCGGCTTGGGCTGGTTCTATGTTTTTTTGTATTATCCGCCGGTTTTCCTACCAGAATCCAGAAAATCCTTATGCGATCTTTATTGCAAGGCGTTGATAATAAACGATCGTACGTTTGGCACGCCGATTGCTATATAGAGGATGCCAGTGATGATACGGCTGCTGGAACTAAGTTCTACCAGCCCAAGAACAGCAGACACCCTGCAAGAGCCTCCGCCAACGAAGCGGCCCTGATCAAAAGGGAAAACCGGCCGGGGAAGCCTGCAGTAGGTACGGTGGAACAACCACCGGCCACATAAAAGATGCTGGGAGGCCAGTGACCAGCAGCGAGATGCGAAACGCCGCTCCTAAGTGAGCGGCGTTTGTGCGTTTGGACACGATTGAGGCGCGGACTTGGGAATTCCAGAAGCCTGGTTGGACTTGCGCCCCTTGCCACGGTTGACGCTTGGCTGTACTATCGAACTAGCCTATCAAGCGGCTGACGCTTGCCACCCTTATTGGGCAGAGCAAGCTCGCCGTTGAGCCAATACTTCGACGACCGGTCCAATCCTTACCAGACTGCAAGCGGCGAAGGCTCACATAGGTAAGGCATTCTCTGAGGAAAAAGCTGGCTGTACCGTACCGATCCTGACAAACGGATGGAGCAGGCACTTGGCTCCTGTATGCAAGGCGGCAGAGCCCCTCGGAACCATGGTGAACTGTGTGTGGAGCCCCGCTCCGCGACAGTTTCCCGGATGCTTGACAAGGATTGGACCGCCAACCGTCATGTTCCCCGTCCAAACCTGGACAGGCGGAAGGCAAGGGAACCTCAGCACCCGACCAGAAACGGCTGAGCCGAGAAAGCCAATGCAGCAGACAGCGAAGTGCCAGGAAGTACACGCATGACGACAGAATCAACTCAGCCGCAGGCTGAAGTGGGCGCAGTTCCGGCCAATGGCCAGGGACAGTCGCAAGGGCATCGGCGCCGCCGGCGCCGCCGCAAGAACAAAACCACCCCGGCCAGCGCGCCGCAGGCGCAAATGCCCCCGACACAGCCTCAGGCCCAATCTCCAGCACCACCCCCGACACAAGCTGCTCCACCGCCCAAGCCGGCTCCTGTACATAAGGCCCATCAGAATCAGGGCCAGCAGGGGCGGAAGAAGAAGTTCTTCCAAAAGGGTTCCGTCTCTGCGGCGCAACCAGGCAACAGCCTGTCCGCTCCCCCGCAGAACAAGCGCAAGGGCGGCGCGCGCCAGAAGGGCCCGCGGGAGTTTGTCGGTCCCATGGATCACAGCTACCGCATCGTCAACGGCAACATCGCCGACGGTCCTCCCTCGACGATTCAGATGATGAACAACGGCCACAGCAGCCAGTACCAGGAGCCTTACGGCCCCAATGTGGCGCAGCCGTCGGTTCCAATCCGCGAAGACGCACAGACCCGCATCTTTTGCTTCATTGAGGATCTGTTCTTCCAGGCCAAGATTCAGGAAACCTCGCGCAAGCTGGGTGTGAAGGTAGAGTTCGTCAAGGGCGACAAGGAGTCGGTAGCCCGGCTCACGGATCTGCCCGAAGACGAGCGGCCCGCGCTGCTGGTTTTCGACCTGAACAACCTCAACGCCAAGCCGATGACGCTGATCCCCAAATTCAAGACCAAGTTCAAGAAGGCCACCTCGATCGTGGGCTTCCTGAACCATCTGCAGGGCGACCTGAAGATGAAGGCCATCGACGTAGGCTGCGACACGGTGATGCCGCGTTCGGCTTTCTCGCAGACCCTGCCGAATCTTCTGCGCCGCTATGGCATTGAAGAAGATGAAGATCAGTACGCCCAACAACCGATGTAAGGCGTGCTATCGAGTCACAAACATCAAGGGCGCTCCCTGCATGGGAGCGCCCTTGATGTTTGTCCGTGAATGGATGAAAAGGATCTATCCCGGAGGCCAGCCGAACGGGCGTCCGCCGACCAGGTGAAGGTGGAGATGGTCCACGGTTTGGCCGCCGTCCTTACCGGTATTTACCACCACGCGGTAGCCCGCGGGCAGACCTTTGGCGCGCGCAATCTCCCCTGCAGCCCAGAACAGGTGACCGAGCAGCGGACGATCCTCGGCAGTGGTTTCGGCCAGCGAGGCAATATGCTGGCGCGGCACAATCAGCACATGCACGGGCGCCTGCGGATTCAGGTCCGCAAAGGCGTAACAGAGCTCGTCCTGGTAGACCGGCGTCGAGGGAATGGATCCTTCAGCGATCTTGCAAAAGAGGCAACTCATAGCGAGACCAGTGTATACGAGAGCGTCGGCTGGGCTGTGTTCAATTGCTCAGCGCGCCTAGTTGCTGCATGAAAGACTCCAGGTGCAAGGCTTACACCCGCTTGCCATCGAAGGAGAGCACTATGTCAGAAAATCTGCATGCACGCGCAGTAGAACTTCACACCCAGGCAGCCTATGCACACGTGGCCGCCGAATACGAGCACAGCACCGGCGATCACATGTCGGCCAGAGAACTGGACAAAGAGGCTTACGATCACTCCCTGGAGGCCGCCAAGGTTTCGAAGGCTATTTCGCAAAAAGCGCAGGATGCCGTGTATATGTTGCCTGCGACATCCAAGAGATAAAGGCGCTGGATCGGATTTCCCCTCCTCTCAGCATGCCTGTGTTTGCGTTTCCCCACTCGTGGTTTGCCCTACAATGGCACCATGACTGCGGTTTCCGCCCCCTTTCGCATCGTACATACGGTCTGCTCCCACGACTGCCCGGACAGTTGCGCCGTTCTGGTGACCGTCGACAGCAAGGGCCATGCCGTGAAGGTAGCCGGCGACCTCACGCAGCCGGTAACGCAAGGCTTTTTATGCGGCAAGGTAGCCAAGTATCTGGACCGCGTTTACGCGCCGCAGCGGCTTCTTTACCCGCTCAGGCGCAAGGCAGGCATTGCCAAGGGACCGCTGGAGCGCGGCCGCGAGCACGAGGCCTTTGAGCGCATTAGCTGGGACGAGGCGCTGGACGACCTTGCGGCTCGGCTGAAGGCTACCGCCGACCGCTACGGTCCGGAGTCGATTCTTCCCTACAGCTATGCGGGCACCATCGGCGTGCTGGGCTACGGCTCCATGGACCGGCGGTTCTTTCATCGCCTGGGCGCCAGCCAACTGGACCGGACAATCTGCTCGGAAGCGGGCGGAGAGGCCTGGAAACTGGTCTACGGCAAAAAGCTGGGCACGCCGACCGAGGATTTCCGGCTGGCCAAGCTGATCCTGGCCTGGGGCGCCAACATCCACGGCAACAACATCCACCTTTGGCCCATGATCGAGCAGGCGCGCCGCAACGGGGCGCGGCTCATCGTGATCGACCCTTACCGGACAAGAACGGCCGCCCTGGCCGATTGGCACATCGCGATCCGGCCGGGGACGGACGGTGCTCTGGCACTGGGCCTGATGCACGTGATCCTCAACGAGGGCCTGGAAGACCGCGTCTACATCGAGGAAATGACCCACGGCTTTGCGCAACTGGCCGAGCGGGCGCGCGCCTACACGCCGGAACGGGTGGCGGCCTGGACCGGGCTGACCGCGGCAGAGATTGAGCAACTGGCGCGCGAATATGCCACCACAATTCCCACCGCGATCCGCATGAACTATGGCGTGCAGCGCAGCGAAAACGGCGGCGCGGCCTCGCGGGCCATTGCCATGCTGCCGGTGCTGACCGGGGCGTGGAAATACCCTGGCGGCGGAGCGCAGCTTTCCACTTCGGGGGCATTTCCGTGGAATGAGCAGGCCGTTGAACGCCCCGACCTGGCGCTGGCTTCGCCGCTCAAGCGGTTGGCGCGCATGGTGAATATGTCCGCGCTGGGGCAGGCGCTGATGGAACAGAGATCAGAGATCAGGGGTCAGGGGTCAGAGAGTAGAGAGCAGGGGTCAGCAGCGCGGCCCGGCGATGGCCCCGATGTGCACGCGCTGTTTGTGTACAACTCCAATCCCGCGGCGGTGGCGCCCAACCAGAACGCTGTACTCCGCGGCCTGTTGCGGCCAGACCTGTTCACCGTGGTCCACGAACAGTTTTTTACCGACACCACAGACTACGCCGACCTCGTTTTGCCAGCGACCACCTTCCTGGAGCACACCGACATTCAGGGCGCTTACGGGCACTACTTTGTGCAACTTTCCGAACAGGCCATTGAGCCGCTGGGCGAGGCGCGATCCAATGTGTGGATGTTTGGCCAACTGGCCCAGCGCATGGGTTTCACGGAAGACTGCTTCCGCGACACGACGGAGCAGATCATCGGCCAGGCGCTGGGGATCGGTCCCGACGGCCACTCCACCAACCCCGGCATGGAGCACATCACGCTGGAGGAGTTGAAGGAGAAGGGACACATCCCGGTCGCCTTCCACCGCGACGGGCTGCGGCCCTTTGTTTCCGGCCCGGTTCCCACGCCCTCGGGCAAGATCGAGTTTTATTCCGAAGCGCTGGCTGCCCAAGGGCTCGACCCTCTCCCGGGCTTTGTTCCTCCGGTGGAATCGCGCTGGGGAGAGAGCGCCAAGCGCTATCCGCTGGAGTTTCTGGGCCGCAAGGCCGACAACTACATGAACTCGACCTTCGCCAATTTGGATGGGCACCGCAAGATGGAGGCACGCACCAGTCAGCGGCTGGAGATGCATCCGGTGGACGCCGAGGCCCGCGGCATTGCCGACGGAGACCCGGTGCGCATTTGGAACGACCGCGGCTCGCTTACGCTGACGGCCATGGTGAACGGCAGCGTTCCGCCCGGTGTGGTGGCCGCGCGCATGGACTGGGCCAAACTCCATCCGGATGGGTCCAATGTGAACGCGCTGACCAGCGAACGGCTCACCGATCTGGGTGCGGGCGCGACGTTTTATTCCGTCGTAGTGGAAGTGACCAAAAAGTAAAGAAACTCCGCGCAAAAAGGGACGGAGCCGCAGTAATCTTGATGCCATGGCCACACTGATTGTTGTATTTCTTGCAATTGCTTTGACTGTGTTCTTTCTGCGCAAGCGTTTCAGCCAAATTTCTGTCAAAGACGCGCGTGCGCAATGGAAGAATGGCGCCTTGCTGGTCGACGTGCGGACGGCCGCGGAATTCAACTTCGGGCACCTTCCCAACGCCATCAATGTTCCACTCGAAGAGATCGATTTGCGCCTGCCCACAGACGTGATTGATAAAAACCGGGTGCTCCTGCTCCACTGCCAGACCGGGAGGCGCAGCAGCATGGCCCAGAAGAAGCTGATTCGCCTGGGTTACAGCAACGTCTTCAGCCTTGGCTCCTACGGCCGCGCGGAGAAGATTGTGACCCCCGAGTAAGAGGCTCCCAGCGGACCTGCGGCCTGGCACTCCTGACTTTTGCGGGGAGCCCTCAGTTGACGTTTTTACCAGAGTCCTTTTCGGCCACGGGGATTACTTCGATGTAATCCAGCGCGGCGGGGTCCGCTCCGTCGGGAGCGCCTTCCACACGCAGCGCATCGCCCGGCTTCAGCTCCACACCGCGCACCGTATGACGTGTGGAGTTATCTCCATTAGGGCGCTTGGACGGCAGTGCGGCATCGGCAGCCCAGTCTGCGGCTGCCAGCCCGTTCACCTTGAACGCGAAGTGCGCCGTGCCGTCTTGCAGATCGAAATATTGGACGGCGATGTTATACCTGCCCGCTTTTCCGGAGTAAGTCCACTCAGCCGAACAGCTTTGTTGAGTTACCTTTTCAGGTGGATCACCACAGGTGACAGCCTTGCCGCCCGAAGCATCCTCCCACGGAGTAAAATTGATGACTTTGTAGCCGGTAAGTCTGGCTTCTTCCGCTTCCAGCCGGCCGGGGTAATGGCCGGCGCGGCCCTGCTCGTCGGCAATGCCACTCAGCTTGAAGAAGTACTGGACGATGGCATCGCGCCAGACGATGGCGTGGCCGGCCTGGTATTCGAGCCGCGCCGCAACATCGGCAAAAAGTTTGGGCTCGATGCGGCCCTGAAGCGAGGCCCATTCGTCGACCAGCGTGGCTGCCTGCGCCGCGCCGTCGTAGTGGCTGTCGTAGATATGCTGGATGACGGTCTTGCCGGAATGTAGCCGGCGTGTGTACGGCACGTGATGGAAGAAGAGCAGTAACTCGTCCGGGCAGGTTTCAAGGGATTCGTAGACCTTGGCCACCTCAGGCGGATATTGGCCCGCGTAGCCGGTGCCGGTAGCAACCGTACGGTCCATGCCCACGCCGTTCTTGTCTGCGCGGTGCCACTGGCCCCAGCCGTTGTTTTCGCTGGACTCAATGCCCGGGCCGTAGTGGCTGCCTACGATGTCGGTGAGCGTCTGCATGCCCAGGGGACCGGTGTAATTCTCATAGGCCGGCCAGGACTGCATGAGCATCTTCTGGACCGTGGCGAACCCTCGCGGGTCGATGCCGAGGGTTTGCTCCGTCCATTCGGCGGCAATCTGGTCCGGGGCGAGGCCGGGGTTCCAGGCGAGGCGGCCAAAAGCGTAGAGATTGGCCAGCGCCAGGGGCGAACCGAGCCACGCATCCCGGCCCACGCCGGAGACAGCCACCATGCCGCCCAAGGGCCGGTAGAAGGCATGTCCGGCCAGGATTTCCTTCACGGGGGTGGATTTTCCGTCCACGTGCAGGTCGAAGTCGAGAACCTGCTTCCACATGGGAGCGAGATAGACCAGGTGGCGCTGCTGCCCGGTGTACTCCTGCGTCACCTGCAGCTCCATGGCCGAGCTGGTTTCACGCAGTCCGGCAAAGAGCGGCGAGACCGGCTCGCGCGCCTGGAAGTCGATGGGGCCTTCCTTGATTTGCAGCACGACATTCGCGGCGAATTTTCCGTCGAGGGGCTGGAAGATGTCGTAAGCCGCACGGGCGCGGTCGGCTTTGGGGTCGCGCCAGTCGGCGTGGTGGTTGTAGACAAAGGCGCGATAGAGCACGATGCCGCCGTGAGGCTGGAGCGCGCCGGCCAGCAGGTTGGCCGCGTCGGCTGGGGTGCGCCCATAACTGGCGGGGCCGGGCTGGCCTTCGGAGTCAGCCTTGACGGTGAACCCGGCAAAGTCGGGAATGAGCGCATAAATCTCTTCGACCTTGGCGGCCCACCAGGCCTTGACCGCCGGATCGAGCGGGTCGAACGTGGCGAGGCCGCCGATCTTTTGCGGGCTGGCAATATCCACGCTCAAGGCCATCCGCACGCCCCATGGCCGCATCGCGCTGGCCACGCGGGCCAACTGTTGCAAGTGCCCGGAGTCGATCAGTTGCGCCGCGGCGTTCACGTTGTTCACGTTGCAGCCGTTGATGCCCACCGAAGCCAGCAGGCGCGCGTACTCGGCCACCGGTGCCAGGTCCTCGCGGACGTTGCCGCCCTCGAAGAAAATCGACCGGCCAGCATAGCCGCGCTCGATGGAGCCGTCGGGATTGTCCCACTCGTCGACCCAGCGAATGGGGAAGGCGGGATGGCTGCGGAGGTTGATGCCGTAGAGGTCGGAACCTGTGGCCATTTGGCGAAGCAGGGCAAAGGCTCCGTAGAGGACTCCGCGATCATCGGCTCCTGCGACGATGAGTTGGGCCTTGTCTTCGGAGCCTTTCAAACTGCCGGCGGAGCCGAACCAGGAAAGCCAGTAGCCCTCTGGCTGTAGGTCGCTCGGCACGGGGAGATTGGGGAATGCATGACGCACTTCGTCCACGGTGCCCACAATCGTTTCCCCTTCGAATGCGCTGCTCCGCCATAGAACGGACGCCCGGGAGAGATGGTCGATTCCGCGCTGCAGCTCAAAGGCAGCCGATGTTTCCAGTGGGCCATTGCCAAGCGCGTGGACGCGAAGAGGGACGAGCCACCTGCCGCCTGGGCCTCTGTACCTGAGCCACGCCTGATCGGCCGTTTGTGCTGAGGCGGCAACGCTGCCTGTCAGTGCGGCCACGATGACACAAATCTTGAAGAAACCGATCCTGCTGCGCGTCATTTCCGTCCTTCACCCTGTTCTTCCGCTGCACACCGTTCTATCATCTGACGGGCAGTTGATCGACCTGTCCGTTCGCGTATTTTCAGGAGGATCCCCGTATGTCCACGACTATGCAGGCGATTGTCAAAACACACGCAGCACCCGGCATCGAGTTGCGCGAAGTTCCGGTTCCCGTTCCGGGTCCCGGCGAAGTGCTGGTGCGCGTGCAGTCGGCCAGCGTCTGCGGCACAGATCTTCATATCTTCAATTGGGACCCCTGGGCGCAGGGACGCATTCATCCGCCTTTGATTCCGGGCCACGAGTTCTGCGGAGCGGTAGCCGGGGTCGGCCAGGGTGTGACCACGGTCAGCGAAGGCGACCTGGTGAGCGCGGAGATGCATGTGGCCTGCGGCAAGTGCCTGCAATGCCGCATCGGGCTGGCGCATGTTTGCCAGCACGTGCGCATCCTGGGCGTGGACGCCAACGGCGCCTTCGCCAGCTATGCCATCATCCCCGAGACGAATATCTGGAAGCTCTCTCCCACGATTCCGCACGATTACGCTTCCCTTTTGGATCCGCTGGGGAACGCGGTACACACCGTGCTGGCCGGACCCATTGCCGCCAAGTACGTGGCGGTGACCGGATGCGGGGCCATCGGGCTATTTTCCATTGCGGTGGCCAAAGCCTGCGGAGCGGCCAAGGTCTTCGCTATCGAGGTGAATGCCCACCGGCGGGGCGTAGCGACCACCATGGGTGCCGACCTGGCGCTCGATCCCGCCGCAGACAATGTAGAAGAGCAGATCCTGGAGGCTACCGGGGGCACCGGCGTGGATGTGCTGCTGGAGATGTCGGGCCATCCGGCGGCCATGCGGCAGGGCTTTGCGCTGCTCCGGACCGGTGGGCGGGCCTCGCTGCTGGGCATTCCCTCGCGGCCCGTGGAACTGGACTTTGCCCGCGACATCATCTTCAAGGGCGCCACGGTGCAGGGCATCAACGGCCGCAAGATGTTCGAAACCTGGTTCCAGATGGAGGCCCTGCTGGCCACGGGCAAGCTGAACCTGGAACCGGTGATTACCCATCGCCTGAAGCTGAGCGACTTTGTCCAGGCCATGGAGCTGCTACGGACGGGCGAGGCCATCAAGGTGATTCTCAAGCCGGAATAAGGCAATCTGGTTGCAGCAAGCATTTCAAGCAATAAAAAAGGACCCGCGGGCTGGAATGCCGCAGGTCCTTCTTTGTTGCTTTGTTCGCGCTCTTAGCCGCGCGGCTGGCCGGTTACTTGACCGTCAGCGCCATGGTGGCGTTCTGCGTGTTGGCGGTAATGCCGTCGGTCGACTGGGCATTCACGCTCACCGTATAGGTGCCCGAAGGTGTGGCCGGATTGGGGATGGGACCGTGGTTGTAATAGTTGTAGCGCGGCGCGCAAGCCGTGGTGCCCATCATGGTCACCAGGCCGACCAGGGCTATCAGCGACAGCCGGCTCAGCCAACGGCGGCGGCGTCCTCCCCAGGCCAGTCCAATCAGGCCCAGGGCTCCGGGAAACAGGATGGCCCAGGAGACTGTGCTGGAGCGCTCGACAGCGGCCTTCGATTGCGAAGCCGCCTGCGTGCCAAGAACCATGGTGCTGGTGACTGCGGCAGTGGCGCCGGGCAGGATCTCAACGTTCTCCGGGGTAAAGGTGCAGGTGGACTGATCGGGCAGGCCAGAGCAGGAGAGCGTAACAAACATGGGAGCGGTCAGCGCGGCAGCGTTCTGCGGCGTGACGGAAACAACCACGGATCCGGATTCGCCAGCGGTCAGCGACAGCGAGATCGGCGCAATGGAAATCCCGTAGCCTGGGGTAGTGCTGGTTTGGGCTTCGACCGCCGAGGTCACCGAGGTGGAGCTCTGGTGGGTGGCGTCGCCCTGATACACCGCCTTGAGCGAATGGCTGCCGGCCGGAAGCGAAACCACGACCTGGACCTGGCCCTTGGCGCTCAGCGCGGCTCCGGCCACGGGCTTGCCATGGTCGGTAATGGCTACGGCGCCTGTAGCAGGCAGCCCGTCCTCGCCGCTCACGGTGATGGCGACGGTGGCCTTGGTGCGGCCACCCTGGTCGCGGGTCTCCGCGGTCATCGCGGTCTGCGTGGTCAAGCTCCGCGAGCTATCAGCGGCCATTGCCAGCGCGGGCATCGCCAATGCGATACCAAGTCCTGCAACCAACTCAAGCCGCAGACCGCGGCGGATCAAACCTCTCACGTGCACCTGCTCCAAAACTCGAAAATCGTATAGCGCCCAGTTGCCGCAGCGTAGACCACTATTGTATCCGGCGGAGGCGCACACAGGCCATTACCCAAGCGCCTTTCCGCTTTCATTGGCATTTCCGGCCCCGTACAAGGCGCCCTCCGCTTCCACAATGGAGTCTGCGACTTGGAACCGCAGCAGCCGAAAGAGCGCACTGACCCGTCCTTTGGACGCACAGGAGGGCAAAAAGGCGTTCCGGCGGGACCAAATCCGGACCTCCGGCACGCAACCCGGGCGGGCACCGTAATTCCGGGAGTACTGCGCGTCCGGAAGCCCTCCCAACGGCGTTATCCTCGTTGATTGAGGTGCATACCGATGAACCAGGCCGCTCCCCGCCCCCAGCTTGCCCACCTGACCGCCGCGCTCGACGAGCTGCGCGCCAAGGGAACCCACTTCAAACTGCGCATCCTCGACGACCAGCAGGCGCCCGTCTGCCACTACGACGGCAAGCAGGTGATCAATCTGGCCAGCAACAACTATCTGGGCCTGGCCAACCACCCCAAGCTGATTGAGGCTGCCCTGGCCGCCACGCGCACCTTTGGCGTGGGCTCGGGCGCGGTCCGCACCATCGCCGGCACCATGCGCATCCATATGGATCTGGAAGAAAAGATCGCCCGCTTCAAAAATGTCGAAGCCTGCGTGGTCTTCCAGAGCGGCTTCACGGCCAATGCCGGCACCGTCAGCTCCATCCTCGGCAAAGGCGACTTCATCCTCTCCGACGAGTTGAACCACGCCAGCATCATCGACGGCGCGCGCCTCTCCGGGGCCAAGATCAAGGTCTTTCGCCACAAGGACGTGGCCCACTGCGAAGAGCTGCTGTTGGAAGTGGCCAACGAGCCGGGCAAAAAGCTGATCATCACCGACGGCGTCTTCAGCATGGACGGCGACATTGGCCCAGTCGGCAAGCTGGCCGCGCTGGCCACCCAGTACGGCGCCATCATGATGGTGGACGACGCCCACGCCTCGGGCGTGCTGGGCCGCAACGGGCGCGGGTCCGTCGACCACTTTGGCGTACACGGCCAGGTGGATGTGCAGGTGGGCACGCTCTCCAAGGCCATCGGCGCCTTAGGCGGCTACGTCTGCGGCAGCCGCGACCTCATCGACTACCTCTATCACCGGGCGCGGCCGTTCCTGTTCTCCACCTCGCATCCGCCCTCGGTGGCCGCAACCTGCATTGCCGCCTTCGACATTCTGGAGACGGAGCCGGAGCGCATTGAGCGCCTGTGGGCCAACACCCGCTACTTCCAGGGCGAACTGAAGCGCGCGGGCTTCAACATTGGCGGCGTCACCACCCCGGCTACCGAGACGCCGATTACGCCGATCATTGTGGGCGAAGGCCGCGCGGCCATGGAATTCAGCCGGGCGCTCTTCGACGAGGGCGTCATGGCCACCGGCATCGGCTTCCCGACCGTGCCAGAAGGCAAGGCCCGCATCCGCACCATCCTGACCAGCGAGCACACCAAAGCACAACTGGACCAAGCGCTGGAGACATTTGAGCGGGTGGCGAAGCGGTTGGGGATACTGGAGTCCTGAGTCTAATATCCGCCAAACAAATACGCTGTCATCCTGAGCGAACGGGGCCCCAAGCGCTTTTCAGCTTGGGGGTGGTGAGTCGAAGGATCTGCGGTTGTTTTTCAAAGAATTTCTGAGTCGGCACACTAGGATAGAGGCACCATGATCGCTCACTTGCGCGGAAAGCTCATTTACAAGCAGCCCGGCCAGGCCATTGTTGAGGCCGGCGGGGTGGGATATGACGTCACCATCTCGGTGCCCACTTTTACGGCGCTGCCTTCGGTGGGCGCCGAGGCGGCGCTACACATCTATACCAAGGTGAGCGAGGACCAGATTGCCCTGTTCGGTTTTCTGGAGCGCGAGGAGAAGCGCCTGTTTGAGAAGTTGATCACCGTCAGCGGCGTTGGTCCCAAGCTGGCCATTACGCTGTTGAGCGGCCTCTCCGCCGAGCGCGCCGTGCAGGCCATCCGCAGCCAGGATCACGCGCAGCTGGTGCGCATCCCCGGCGTGGGCAAAAAGCTGGCCGAGCGGCTGGTGCTGGAGCTGAAAGACAAGCTCGACGACTTTGCAGTGGCGCCGATGCAGACCAGCGTACGCGGGCCTGTGGTGGACGATGTGCTGTCGGCGCTCGTCAACCTCGGCTACCAGCGTGCCTCTGCCGAGCGGGCCATCGATCAGTCCATCGCCAAAGACAAGGCATTAGCCGCCGACTTCGACGGGCTCTTCCGCGGCGCGCTGAAGGTGATCCGGTAAACTTGCTTCCATCATGTCTCGTATCGCCAAACCGGTTGCATCCGAACCTGTAGCTGCACATCTTCGCCCCGAAGGCCTCAAGTTTCTGCGGGGCATTGCCCGCAACAACGACCGCGAGTGGTTCCAGCCGCGCAAGGCCACCTTCGATGCCGAGTTGAAAGAGCCCATGCTGGCCATCATCCGCAAGGTGACCGACGCCATGATCGACTTTGCGCCCGACTTTGTGCGCCCCGCGGAGAAGTGCCTGTTCCGCATCTATCGCGACACCCGCTTCAGCAACAACAAGCTGCCCTACAAGACCCACGTAGCCGCCTGGTGGACGCCCCACGGCCTGGAGAAGACCTCCGGCGCCGGCTTCTACTTCCACATCAGCGCCAAGGAAGTGGTGGTGGCTGCCGGGGCCTACATGCCTGAGAAGGATCAACTGGCCGCTATCCGCCACTGGCTGCTGGAGCACCATCTTGAGCTAAGAAAACTACTCCAAAGGCCCAGCGTGCGCAGCACTTTCAGCGAATTTGAGGGCAACGCCCTGGTTCGCGCTCCCAAGGGCTTCCCTGTCGAGCATCCGGGGATGGACCTGATCAAGTGCCGCCAGTGGGGACTGAGCACCACGCTGGCGGCGGAGACGGCCCTGGAGCCAAACTTTGCCGCTCTGCTGATTCGCCACTTTCGGCTGGCCGCGCCGGTGGTGAATGCCTTGAACACCCCCCTGCTGGCCGCCCTAGCGCCCCGCAAAAGGGTGCTTTTCGGACTCAAATAGCGTGTTTTTCACACCCAAATAACACGCTTTCCTGCGAAAAAACCAGGCTTATAGACGGAGCTCCGGCTCGGCGTATAGGCCTGGTATTTTTCGGCCAAAGTGGCTAAAACCGGGCAGAAACGGGCAAAAAAAGGCAAAAATAGCACAAAACCCTAAGAAAATTGTGGAAATCGGCCTTTTGCCATTGACTTTGAACGCCCGCAAGCCGCATTGTAACGAACGACGGGATTCTTTGAACCCGCATGAACACAGGGGTTTCGTGCAGATACAGCATGGCGGCACTCCCTCCATGCGGTACGCAGATCCCAGGCAACACCGGCAGCCCCAAGGGGCGCCCAGAAGGAGAACACACAATGGCAACAGGAATGACCAAGACTGCCCTGACGCGGCACATGGCCGAGAAGATGGAAATGACCAACAAGCAAGTCGCTGCCTTCCTTGACTTGCTGGCCGAAACCGCCGTCAAGGAGACCAAGAAGAACGGCCTGTTCGTGATTCCCGGCATTGGCCGTCTCGTGAAGTCGGAGCGGAAGGCCCGCATCGGCCGCAACCCGCAGACCGGCGCCGCCATCAAGATCAAGGCAAAGACCGTGGTCAAGTTCCGCGTGGCCAAGGCCGCCAAGGACGTGATCGCCCCCACCAAGAAGTAGTTTTCAGGCAGCAGAAAAGCAGGGGAAGAGCTCAAGCTCTTCCCCTGCTTTTTTGCGGGAAACCTAGCGGCAAGAATATTTTGTAACTAAACGGTAGTGCCGGCTCGTCCCATGATGTATGGCAACGATGCTCTCCATGAAAAGCCTCCCGGACGATCCGGAATCTGCCGCTGTCGGCGCTCCGATTCTGACCTTGTTGCGCCTTGAGGGGCTGGCGGTGGCGGCCATCACGGCCGTTTTCTATGCGCGCACAGGCGCCAGTTGGTGGCTGTTTGCGGCGCTGTGGCTCACGCCCGACCTCTCCATGCTGGGATATATGGCCGGCCCCAACTGGGGCGCGCGCATCTACAACGCCATCCATTCCTATCTGACACCGGCCACGCTGTTTGTTTGTGCCCTGCTGCTGCACGCACCGGCCCAGCTACCCTTTGCGCTCATCTGGATCAATCACATTGGGGTGGACCGTCTGCTGGGCTACGGACTCAAGTACCCGGCGGGCTTTGAGTGGACGCATCTGGGCAGGGTCGGCAAGCAACGCAGCGACTCTACTCCGGCAAGTTAGGGTCTTGCTTGGTTACAGGCAGAAGCGCCCGCGTGACCAGCGACAAACCAAAACTCACGATAATCGCCCGCACCATGAGGTTGTTGTTGTAGCTCCAGGACAGAAAAGCCAGGGTGATAAAGACGCCGATGGGGCAGATTTCCGCCAACACGGCACGCACCCAGTGCGGCTTGCGGCCGGAGGGCGGCAGAGCGGCACGCAGCCTGGGAAACAGCCGCGGCACGGCGCGCTGGTAGGCCAGGTAGGGCTCGCCAAGCTGAGCGGTCAGGAAGGCTTCCTCTGCCAGAATCAGGCGCGCCTGGAAAACCGCGAGGAGAACCATGGCAAACAGAGCGCCGGTGACCGGCATGAGGAAGGCCATGGCCGCTGCCATGGACCACGTACCGAGGTAGAGCGGATTGCGCACGTAGCGATAGGGGCCATCGGCGACCACGGCGCCGGCCTTCATTTGCCCATGGTTCACCGTCGCGGTGCCCAGGCAGGCTGTTCCCCAGACGCGCAGGACCACTGCCTTGGCGGCGATGAGAGCGGCCACCACGATGACCGCGGGCACGGCGCGCAGGAAGGGCAGCAGGCCAAGGCGGCTCAACTCCAGGGCCAAGACCTCCAGCAGTGAGTTACGGCGGCCAATGCCCCAGGCCTCGATCCACGGCGCCCAGAAGCCCAGCGTGATGATGGCCGCGATGATCAGCAGCCGGAAACGATATTCGAGGTGACTTGCCTTCATGCGCCACTCCCTTTTGCGGAGTGTAGCATTCGGCGCGATGGATGCATTGCCCTTCACGACGACGCGGTTGCGGGAGAAAGTCATACACCAAGCCGACTCTCGCTCAGAGGCACGGGGATCATTCGAACAGGCCCCCTGTGTTAGGCTGGCGCATAAATGCGCTTGCCACATTTGCCGGGAGGAAGTCCTATGCTGTTCCGCGTTTTCGTTGTTGCCGCCATGGCGGCTGCCGCCTTGCCGCTGAGTGCGCAAAACACTGCGGCCCAAACCGATCTGGCTGCCTCGGTTGCGCGCCAGTTGCCCGCTCTCACCGAAACCTACAAGCATTTGCACCGCAACCCCGAGCTCTCACGGCATGAGGAGAAGACCTCGGCCTACGAAGCGGCCGAGCTGCGCAAGCTGGGTTACACGGTGACCGAGCATGTGGGCAAGTACGAAGATGGCGGGCAGGCTTTTGGCGTAGTGGCAATCATGGAAAACGGCCCCGGGCCGCGGTTGCTGATCCGTGCCGACATGGATGCGTTGCCGGTGGTGGAGAAGACCGGCTTGGACTACGCCAGCACGGTGAAGACAACCAACGCGCAGGGCCAGGAGGTGGGGGTGATGCACGCCTGCGGCCACGATCTGCACACGACCGTGCTTCTGGGTACGGCGCATGAGATGGCGGCGCGCAAGGGCCAGTGGCACGGGACGCTGATGCTGGTTGGGCAGCCGGCAGAGGAAATCATTCAGGGCTCGGCGGCGATGATGGCCGATCATCTGTACGAACGCTTTGGGCGGCCCGATTTCGTGATCGCGGAGCACGACTCGAACGATGTTGCGGCAGGCTCCATCGGGGTGAAGGGCGGACCACTGCTGGCCAGTTCCAACACCATCAATGTGACGATGCGCGGCATCGGCGGGCACGGCTCCGCACCACAGGCCGGCAAGGATCCCATTGTGCTGGCCGCGGAGTTTGTGCTGGTGGCCCAGACCATTGTGAGCCGCCAGATCGATCCGCAGCAGCCTGCGGTTCTGTCGATCGGCACCATTCACGGGGGGACGAAGAACAACATCATTCCCGACGAAGTGACGTTGGGCGTTACGCTGCGCACGTACTCGCCGGCCGTGCGCGACCAGATTATTGCCGCCGTGCGCCGCACCGCACAAGGGCTTGCGGAGGCCTACGGCATCCCCGCGGACCGCATGCCTGTGGTCACACTGGGCGAGAGCACGCCCGCCACGTATAACGATCCGGCCTTGGCAGAGCGCCTGCGCACGGCGGCCGAAGCCGCGCTGGGCAAAGACCGCGTTCTGACCCCGGCGGCGGTGATGGGCAGCGAGGATGTGGGCCAGTTTGCGCTTGAAGGGAAGATTCCGTTGATGATGTATTGGCTGGGCGCAGCCGATGCGGACAAGCTGGCGGAGAGCCGCAAAACGGGAGTGCCGCTGCCGACGCTTCACTCCGCGCTGTTTGCGCCGGTCTATGGTCCGGCCATCACGGCCGGAGTGACCTCGATGAGCGCGATGGCGCTGGAGTTGCTGAAGTAGAGCGTGCGCGGAAGCGGCGCTGCATTGGTAAAACGAAAAAACGGCTTTAGCTGCTGTGGAGTGTGTTCTCAATTACGAACATTCCCTCAGCGGCTAAAGCCGTTTCCGTTTGGCGTTTCTATGGCGCGGCTGAAGAGGCTGCGGAAAAACACATATTTCCGGTGAGATAGAAACCTCCCTCCGGGCCTAAAGGCCCTGCCGATTCTGCTGGCTTTATGCGGGGGTTAAAACCCCCGCCTCCCTCCGGATTGAGTTTTTTCGCAGCCTGTAAAGCCATGCCCTTTCAAAACCTCCGCTCCCGCGCGACTTGCTTACTTGGCTGGATCGACCAAGGCCTGATAGACCACCGAGCGGCTCAGGTACTGAAGATTCATGCTGGACGGACCTGCGTTCATGCGCTGAATCATGCCCACAAAAACCAGATCGTTGGTGGGATCGATCCAGAACCAGGTTCCGGCGGCGCCATCCCAGAAGAAGGTTCCTTTACCATCGGGCAGATTGGCCTCTGGCGGATCGAAGACGACGGCGCAGTTGTAGCCGTAGCCGAAGCCGGGCCGAAGCGTCTGCGCGCCAATGCCGTACTCGCCGGTGAGCAGGTTGGCCGGCACATGGTTCGAACTCATCAGCTTGACGGTGGCCGGCGCCAGAATGCGCGTGCCGTTCAACTGGCCACCATTGCCGAGCATCTGCGCAAAGTGGTAGTAGTCTTCCGCGGTGGAGACCATGCCGCCGCCGCCCGAGGGTTGGGTAGGCTCGGTCGCATAGTCGCCAGACAATCCGCCGCCGGTTGGGTCAGCTTCCAGCTCACCCTTGGCATTGACCCGGTAAAGCACGGCAAACCGCTTGCGCTTCTCTTGCGGCACATAGAAGCCCGCGTCTTTCATGCCCAGCGGCGTGTAGATATGCTCCTTCATGAAAACCGGCAGCGGCTGGCCCGAGAGCTTTTCGACGATGTAGCCCTGGATGTCCATGGAGACGCTGTAGGTCCATCCCTTGCCCGGCTGATAGAGCAGCGGAATCTTCGCCAGCTTGTCGATCATCTCCTGCAGGTTCTTCGAGCCCAGCACCTTCTGGTCGCGGTACATCGTATCCACCGGCGTATTGCCGAAGAAACCGTAGCTGAAGCCCGCGGTGTGGGTCATCAACTCGCGCATGGTGGGCGCGTGGTCCGGATCGACCAGAATCATCTTGCCGTCCGCATCCACGCCTTTGAAGACCTTGAGGTGCGCAAACTCCGGAATGTACTTGGCGATAGGATCCGACGGCAGCCACTTGCCCTGCTCATACAGAATCATCATGGCCACGCCGGTGACGGGCTTGGTCATGGAGTAGTCGCGGAAGATGACGTCTTTGGTCATGGGCGCGCCGGCAGCCATGTCGCGCTTGCCGTAGGTGCGGTAGTCCACCACCTTGCCGTGGCGCGCCAGGATGGTGACCACGCCAGCCACCTGCTTCTGCTCCACGGCCTGCTGCATCAGCGTGTGTAACCGCTCCAGGCGGGCAGACGAGAAGCCCACAGCCTCGGGCTTGGTGAGCGCGGAGGCAGGCGCGGGGCTGGCCGGTTGCTGCGCTTGGGATGGATAGATAGCCAAGGTAAGAACCATGCCCGTCAGCAGAACGCTGGCGAGATTTGGGAATCGACTGAACGTCATGCGAATCTCCTCACTGCCCGGTGCGGCACAAGATCGTCCGGTTTGCCGCACCCTTTATAGCAAACGCAGGAAGGCGCGGCAAACAGGAGGAGTACGCATCGATCAGTAAATCACCTTGAGCGAGAACTGGATTTGGCGCGAGCTGCCCGCGGTCTTGCTGATCTCGCCGAAACCCGTGTCCGGGAGAATCCGCCCGGTCGCCTGGTTCACCTGCAAGACGTTTGACGGAAGCCCCATGGTCACGATGTTGAAGAGGTTGAAGAGCTCGCTGCGGAATTGCAGATCCACGCGCTCGGCTCCGCTCTTGCGGCGGCCGAAGGGCGTGTCCTTGATGAACGCAAAGTCGAAGTTATAGAAAGCGGGTCCGCGGAAGCTGTTGCGCCCCAGCGTACCGAAATGCCCCAGGTTTGGCCCGGTTCCGTCGGCCAGATGAACGGGAATGGAAAAGAAGTCGCTGCCATTGTCGCCGCCCTTTCCAAAGTAGTCCTGGCGATCGTTGCGCGCGGTGGACAGTTTGGGCTTGGCAATCTGGTTTGGGCGGTCCACGCCGTTGAAGCCTGCGCCAGTCTGCTGAATGCCACTGAACACGGTGAAAGGCGAGCCCGAGCTGATGCTGGAGATGCTGAGTATTTCCCAACCGTCCGTAACCTTCCGGCTGATGGGGTGCAGGAAGTTGATGCTCTCAAGGTGCATGTCCTGCGCTACGCTCAGGCCGAAGCCGCGGGTTACGTCGAAGGCAGAGGGCCCTTTCTCAGGATGCGTGTCGTAGGGGTTCTGGGAGAAGCCTGAGGCTACGGCGCCTGTCGATCCGGTTCCGCCAAGGACCTGGCTGGTGTCGTCAATCGACTTTCCCCAGGTAAAGCTTGCCTGGATCCCGGGACCTCCGTGGCCTACGTTTCCCGAGAGCGAGGTTTGCAGCGCGTGATAGGTGGAATGGGCGTTGGCAATAATGACATTTTCCACGCCGAAGCCGCCAATGACGTTGCCAGCGCTGTCGAATTGCGTGTGCGGCGCAAAAGCAGGAGCGGCGCCGGGATAGGCGTTGGGAAAGCTGTAACGGGGCAGTTTGACGCCGGCTGTGCCCACATAACTCGCGTCCGCGGTGAGGTTGCCAAATTTGCGCTCCAAGCCCGCGGTCCAGGTGTACAGCGTGGCGCTTCGGAACGAGCGATCAATGCCGCTGAGGTTGAGGGCGCTGACCGTATGGCTGTCGGTGAGCGCCGCCATGTCTTTCTCGTAGCGGTCGACGTCCATGACCGTGTTGGGCGCGATGGATTTTGTGCCTCTGGCAAGGATGTCAACGCCCGCCGGCGTATAAGCCTTGGGGGTTTGCGCCGGGGTGATCTGGTAGCCGTAGGGAATGGGAGCATTGGCGGCGGAGAGCAGGCGCGGATAGATGGCAAAGGGAGTAGACCCGGTGAGGAAGTTATCCTGCCAGATATTGGGGGGAATGACGGTGACGCCGCCGCCCGCGTGGGCCGACAGCTTGCTGCTTGCCTGCCACGACGCCTGAATGCGCGGTCCCCACCCCTTCCAATCGGTGTGGTAACCCGGCTGCGGGTTGATGACAAACTGCTGCGTTCCATTGACGTTGAGGAAACCGGAAGTACGGCGGGCGCGTTCTGTGATGGGACCGTAGTGCTCCAGGCGAACGCCGTAGTCGAGGGTGAGGCTGGAGGATACCTTCCACGTGTCCTGCACATAGAAGCTCAAGTTGTTACGGGTGATAGCCGCCGGTCCCATGTGCTCACCGCTGGAGACCTCCGGGGGAGCAACTCCCACGGAATAGACGAACGGGCTGCCCGTGAGAAAGCTGGAGAGCGTGTCTGGCAACAGCCCGCCGTAGCTTACGTCGTGGGTGCGGCTGTTGGAGAGGATCGTCTCGCTTCCAGCATAGTAGGCAGCGCCGCCGCCAAAGTCGTATTCGCCGTTGGGACTGATGCCAAAGTACGTGGTATCGCGATTGATACGTACTTCCGCCCCCGCTTTGAAAGCATGATGAGCCGTGGTGTAAGCGATGTTCTGCCGCCCTTGGAAGAGATTGCCGTAAGCCTGCATCACTGACCCGGCGGCGGAGTTGAATGCCTCAAACAGGCTGTCGTTGAATTTGACCGCGGGGTCGGTGTGATTGGGCGTGGGAAAACCGGGAGTGGTGCGGGTGATGCTGAGGGAGGACTCGAGCATCAACCGCGGATTTACGGCGCGGGTATACGTGCCCACCACGTTACGCTGCCGGTCAACATACTGAATGCCGAAGCTGGGATCGATGGCCGTCTGGTCGGGATTGGTGGTGGGGCCGGTGAGATTGTCCATGTTGAAGCGGGCAAAGAACTGGTCCTTGCTGGAGAACTTGTGATCGATGCGCAGGGAGAACTGGTTGGCGTCCGTCCTCACCTTGGATGCGGTTGCATAGGAATTGGCGCCAAACGGCCCGGTTGGGTCATTGGGTAGTGGATAGCGCGCCAGTATTGCGGCAATGCGCGAATTCACTGGCACGAAGAGCGTGTCGGTCGATTTGTCAGGATAGGTAACGGTGTCGCTGACGAACGATCCCCCTTGTGCGGGCCGCTGGCTAACCGAAGGCACCGGCATCACCTGCGTGGTCCCCAACACTTGCCGGAAGCCCTGGTACTGGGTGAAGTAGAAGGTCCGCTTGCGACCGTCGTAGACGCCGGGAATAAACACCGGGCCGCCATTGGTAAAGCCGAACTCGTTGCGGCGGAAAGGCGGAATGCGTCCCGGATAGGCCGGGGTGGAATGGTCAAAGTAGTTGCGCGCATCAAAAGCGGAGTTGCGCACAAACTCGAAGGCCGATCCGTGGAATCCGCTGGCGCCGGAGCGGGTGCGGATATTGGTGAAACCGGCTGCGCCACGGCCGATCTCGGCCGGCATCCACCCAGAACTGGAATCGATTCCTTCAACCGCATCCACGTTGAAGTTGGAGAAGGTGGCGCCACCCATTTCCGGGTCGCTGATGTCGGCCCCGTCCATGGCAAAGACCGCTTCCACGCCGCGCTGTCCGTTGATGGCGAACTGGGCGGTAAAGTTGGTCGCGCCGTTGGCGTCGGTCATGGTGCCAGCAGCCAGCAGCAGCAGCGAACTGAAGTCGCGCTTGTTCAGCGGCAGTTCGCTCACCGCCTGGCTGGATAACTCTTGTCCGCCGGTTGCGGCCTGGCCCTTGAGGACCGCCACAGTCAGTTCTCCGCGGCTGGAAAGGGTGAGTGCAACCGAGGGGGCGGCGACCTCCAAATCAATGGGCTGGGCATAGTCGGCCTTGCGGCCATTCGCTTCCACTGAGAGCCGGTATTGCCCGGCGGGGAGAGCAGGCAGGCGAAATTCGCCATCGGCCGCGGTCACGGCTTCAGCCTTGGCGGCATTGGAAACAAGCCGAACCTTGGCGGCGGAAATGGGCGCGCCGGCCGGGTTGTGCAGGACTCCCTGCCACACCGGCTGCGACGCCGCCTGCGCCCATGCCGCTGCCGGCGCAACGAGTAGCACTGAAAGCAGTAGAACCAGGAAACCCTTTACATTGCGCTTCAGTTTCGAAGCGCTCTGCCCGCACCTTTTCCTCGACTTTATTTTCAAGTGGACCCGGCTTTCAACGTGGAATGCGCGCGGTAACGGAAGAATCTCGGCGCCGTGAAAACAGGCATCGCCGCGTCGCTGAGGATTATATCCGATGACTAGTAGGCAAAGGATTTTCCTGCCTCTGGAGGACGCTTTTGCAAAGCCCCCTGCGTCGGCCCCGTACAAGGATCTGTCCTTGGCGTGCCATTCGAGAGCAAGTCTTCGCGGCAAAGGAAGGCCTGGAACCTCAAGTTGACTGCTCTATCGGCGCCAAACAACGGAAGCCATCTACACTATCCTCATCTTGATGGAATCCTCGAAGACAAGTACCGACACCATCGCCGCCATCTCCACGCCTCCGGGCAGGGGCGGCATCGGCATTGTGCGCCTCAGCGGACCCGACGCTGCCTCAATCGCCGTGCAACTGGTCCGCCTGCGCCATCCGTTGGAACACGCCCGGGCGCGCTTTGCCGACGTGCTGGATGCGGAGGCCGCCGCAGGCTCGGGCGGCGATGCCGGCCGTATTGACGAGGCGCTGGTCACCTTGTATGTGGCGCCCCACTCTTACACCGCCGAAGACCTGGTGGAGATTGCCGCGCACGGTTCTCCGGTGGTGCTGGAGTTGCTGCTGCGGCGCGCCCTGACGCTGGGAGCGCGATTGGCCGAGCCGGGCGAGTTTACGCAGCGCGCCTTTCTGGCTGGACGGCTGGACCTGACCCAGGCCGAAGCGGTGCGCGACCTGATCGATGCGCAGACGTTGACCCAGGCCCGCGTGGCCGCCAGCCAGTTGGGCGGAGCGCTGAGCCGGCGCGTAGGTCCCGTGAAGCAGTCGCTGGTGGAACTCATCGCCGTGCTCGAAGCCGGCATCGACTTTGCCGAGGACGACGTGGACGTGACCCCGCCGGGTGAGATCGCGCGCCGCATCGGCGAGCTGACGCCACCCCTCACTGCGTTGGCAGCTTCCTTTGCCCGCGGCCGCATCGTCCACAATGGGCTGACGCTGGCCATTGTCGGGCGGCCCAATGCTGGCAAGAGCTCGCTCTTCAATTGTCTGGTGGAACGCGAGCGGGCCATTGTGACAGCCACTCCCGGCACTACGCGGGACACGGTGACGGAGCGGATTTCTCTGAATGGCATTCCGCTGGAACTGGTGGATACGGCCGGCCTGCGCGGCGGCATGCGGGAGACGCTGGAAGAGGCGGAGCAACTGGGCATTGCCCGCAGCCGGGAGGCACTGGCCGACGCGGCGCTCGTGCTGGTGGTGCTGGACTCGACCCAGCCGCTGAATGACGAGGAGCACCGCCTGCTTGAAGCCGTTGAGGGCCGGCCGGCACTGGTCGTCCTCAACAAATGCGATCTGGCTGAGGCCGCGCCGACGGCGCATCAGATCTCCGGCATCCCGGCGCTGCCGACCTCGGCGTTGACCGGCGAAGGCATTCCGGCGCTGCGCGAGCGCATTTTGGCCCTGGCCACGGGCGGAGCCGCCGCGGAGCCCGGCATGCTGACCAGCCTGCGCCACCAGCAGGCCGTGGCCACGGCGCTGGCAGCACTGGCGGACGCCAGTCAGGCTAACTTGAACGCCATCCCGCACGAGATGATTCTGCTGGATCTCTACCGCAGCCTTTGGGCCCTGGATTCCCTGACCGGCCAGACCACCTCCGACGACATTCTGAACCTTATTTTTTCCACCTTCTGCATCGGAAAGTAATCCGATATTTGCAGGGCTACAAATGACAGGAAATCATGTGCCGTTCCGCTGGACGCTGTGCCGCCCATGGGAGAGGACGGCAGAACGTCAAAGCCATCCTCAAACCCATTGCGGTTTATCTTCTGTTTACGGCGTCTCTCCTTCAAGGGCGATGCGCCTATTTGACTTCGATCTGCGCCCCTTTGCCGTCATCTGCGACAACAAAACCGAAACTCTGCGGATTTCGATCGATGTGCACAGAAGCTTCTTTCTCGTTCATGAAAACTTTGGACTGCTTGGGCGCCCAACCGAAGACCTCTGCATGGATCTCCTTCCACCACGCCGGGTAAGATCCCTCGTGCCGGCCAATCTCCAAGTGCAACTCATCGCTTGTTTTCTGGCAGCTGAATTTCATCCGCAGAAAGGCTCCGTGCTGAAAGGCGTAGGTCTTGCCATCGTCCTGGTAAAGTTCGCCCGCACAGTGATCTCCGGCATAGACACGCAGCGTGAGCGGCCCGTGCGGGGTTTCATTTGTGCTTTGCACGATAGGCGCAATGGGCAGGATGGAACCAGCGCGAACGAAGACCGGAAGCTTGGCAAGTTCAGGAGATGCCTGGATGGTGAGCGGTCCCTTGTGGCTTGCCTCCGGCACGGGGCCGGGAGCAACTGGCGCCGGCACAGCGGGCGGCAGAATCTTCGCGCCGGTCCAGTAGTCGTACCAGTCGGGCGAAGGGAGTTCAACCGCGTAGGTATCGAGCGCTTCAGCATACGGTGGCGGCGCGATGAGCAGGTTGGCCCCGAGCATAAACTCGCTTGCGGCGTCGTTATCCGTGTCGAGCGGATGATGATCGGGCGCTGCATCGGGGAACTCCATGAACAACGGGCGCAGCATGGGAAGCCCCGTACGCGAGGCCTCTTCAGCCAGCGTGTAGAGATAAGGCATCAGTTGATAGCGAGTCTCGATGAAGTGGCGGCGGATCGCTTCCTGCTCTGCTCCTCCGACCCACGGCTCCTGATCGCCGGTTCCTTTCTCGGAATGATCGCGGTCGATGGGCTGAAATGCCGAGACCTCAAGCCATTTCGTCAATAACTCCGGCATCGGAGTTCCGGCGTACCCGCCTGCGTCTGCGCCGCTGAACGCGAAACCGCTCAAACCAAGATTTTCAAGCATCGGCGTGGTCAGGCGCAGATGGTTCCAACTGCTGCTGTTGTCTCCAGTCCATGTGGCCGCGTAGCGCTGCCCACCTGCATACGTAGCCCGTGTGAGGATAAAGGGACGAAGGTCCGGATCGAGCGTGCGCAGGCCCTCGAAGGTCGCACGCGAATTCTCCATGCCGTAAACCGCATGAATCTCGGCATGCGTCGCAGTGCGCGCTGCAAACCCCGGCTCGTCGATGCGGTGCACAACGTTCTCAGGCATCGTGTGAGTGGGCGAATCGAAAACGGAAGGTTCATTCATATCGTTCCAGAAGCCTTCGAGGCCGTTCTGACGGAGATCGTGATAAAGCGATCCCCACCACGCACGGGTTTGTTGACGAGTGAAGTCTGGAAACACGCTGGGGCCCGGCCACACCTTGCCGGTATAGACCGACCCGTTCGGATTTTTTACAAAGTGATCGCCCGCCAGGCCACTGTCGTAAGCAAAATATTTCTGTCCCGGCAGGTTGGCAATATGGAGATCGGTGATGGCAACGACGTGAAAGTTTTCTGCCTTGAGTTTTGCAATCATTCCAGGCAGGTCGGGGAAGGCTGTGCGATCCACCGTGAAGGGACGATTCTTCTCCTGAAAATCGATATCCAGGTAAAGGGCATCGGCCGGAATCGAGTCGGCCCTGAGGCGCTGTGCAACCTCGAGCACACGCGCCTGAGACATATAGCTATAGCGCGATTGCTGGAAGCCGAACGTCCAGAGCGGAGGCAGCGGCGGAGTTCCCGTGAGCCAGGCGTAGGCCTCGACAACCTGCTTGGGAGAAGGACCGTAAAACAGGTAGTAATCCAGCGGACCCGCCGGGGCTCCAAATGAATACGAATCGCCTGCTTCCTTGCCGAAGTCGAAACTCGTGCGCCAGGTATTGTCCAACAAGACTCCGACTGCCCGACCGGCGCGGTATGTCATGAAGTAGGGAATGCTCTTGTAGAGCGGGTCTGTGGACTCCTGAAACCGGTAGGCATCGGTGTTCCAGAGCGTGAAAGCTTCGTTGCGGCGGTCAAGAGGTCCCGTCTTGTCGCCAAGGCCGAAATAATGTTCGTCCAGTGGCATGGTCTTGTAGACGCGGAATGCGTCGCCGTCAAAGCGGACCGGGCGAGCGTCGTGCTGCAAAACATTTCCCGCCAGATCGCGCACAGTGAGCGCGAGAGTCTTCTTGTCGAGTTCCACGACGAGCGCCTGCGTGCGGAAGCCGAAATGGTCTCCGCTGGGTTCCATTGTGACCGGAACGGAGCTTCGGCGCGCGCTTGGCAAGACGGCCCAGGATGCATCTTCGGGCAAGGACTTGGCTCGCGCAACGGTGATGCGCAATACGTCATCGCGCAAAGCGACGATCCGTTCGCGGAGATCTCCGGCCTGCACATCCATTCCATTGGGCAACGGGTGAACCGCCACATGGTGAGCAATGAGCTGCGAACCCGTAGAAGAAGGGTTCGATTGTCCAAAACTGAGGGCAGATGTGCGGAAGAACAAGAAGAGAGTAGCGAGCAGAAAGACAGAAAAACGGCGGTGCAAGCGCATGATGACTCCTGAACGGACACATGAGTAAGATGTGGCGGTGGAAACAGATTTTTTGATTATGCAAATATTGGCGAAGAGAGGTTGACTATGGACCAGCCTCCGCGGAGGAGAGGTCCGAATCTTCGATCAGCTTCACACCACGGGCGCGGTGCTGCTGCCTGATCGTTTTCATTTGATCGAGCGCCTCGGTGGCATCCTTGTTGTCGCCGACCTGGCGGTAGAGTCGCGAAAGCTGGTAGTGGAGAGCGCCGTTCACGTCGCTCGATGCGCCCATCTTCAACTGCTCGATCGCCTCCGGGATTCTGCCCGTCTCCGCGTAGGCTTTGCCGATCAGCGCATGCACGTGGGGAAGCATCTGCGGCTTCACCTTGAGGGCCTTCATGAGAAACGGCTCCGCTTGCGCGAACTGGTTCTGGCCCAGCTTCGCCTCTCCCATCACCAGGTTGAGTTCCGCATCTTCCGGACTACGCTGCAAGGCAAGGCGCGCGGTCTCCGTTGCCTTTTCGAGGTTGTTATTGGCGAAATAGGCCCACGCCAATCCAAGCATCGCCGCGGAATCCGACGGCGCGATCGCGAGCGCCTTGTTGAATTCGGTCTGCGCGTCGTCGAATCTCTCCAGTTGCCGGAAGATGTCTCCAAGAAGAACATGACTTTTGGCTGAGTCCGGTTCGAGTTGCTGAAACTGCGCCAGCGATTTGAGCGCCAGACGTTCGTTGGCTTGTATCGACCAATAGAGCGCTTCGAGGGAATGCGGCTGCAGCGCCTCCAGTGCATTGGCGGCGCCAAAAGCGCGCTCATCGTCTCCCGTAAAGAGCGAACACGCGGCGAGCAAGCGGAGCTTCTCCGCATTCCTCGCGATGAGCGATGGATCGAGGCGGCGCGCGCATTGCTGGAACTGCCCGGCGGCGTAATACTCCTGCGCGGTGCGGTAGGGGGCGGAGGCCGATTCTGCTTCTGGCGGCGCGTTCGAAGCCTGATTGGCAATGCGATCAGCGGAGCCTGATGCGGATAGATTGAACGCGGCCAGCAGCACGTTGTGCAAATCCGCCGGAATCGGCACGCCCTGTTGACCGGAGAGAAGGCTCGCGACAGCTGCGACTCTTTCGCTGGCCATCCCTTCCAGCAAAGCTGCCGCGTTCAATTCGACAAATCCATGATCGCGGCCCCATAACTCGCCGAGAAGCTTGACGGCTTGTTGATCGTCTCCGCTGTCCATTGCCAGGCGCGCCTCGCCGAGAAGCGCTAGGGCGCACTCCGGATGCGCCGCGCGTTCTGCATTGAATGCAGACGCCGCGCCGGACGGGTCGTGCTCCCGCAGAAGCGAAAAGCCCAACTCGGAATGGATGCAGGGAGGTTGCGGGCGGAGAGGAATCAAACTTTTGTAGAGAGTTGCGGCCTCTCCGAAGCGCGCCTGCTTTTGCAGCGATTCGGCATAGAGCGCGCCGGAGAACACTGAATCCTTGCCTTCCTCCGACATCGTTCGAGCGTCCGCTTCCACTTGGCGCAGGCGGGCAATTCCCAAGGCAAACCAGGCGCCGCCGAGCTTTGGATCAAGGGTGGTTGCGCGTTCAAGTTCCCGAACCGCTGCGGAGAATTTGCCGGTTGCGAAATAGGCGCGTCCCAGTGCGAGCGGCGCTTGCGGATCGGTGGTGTTGGCCTTCTCCGCATTGATCAGAAATGGAATAGCCTCCGCGGCCTTGCCTTCGCGCGAATAGTCGATTCCCAGAAAAAGATTTGAAACATATAGAGACGGATGAAGACGGTTGGCATGGTGAAAACTCAGAATCGCTTCGGGGATATCACCGGCTTGATGCTGCATGAGCCCGAGATTGGCCCAAAGCTCCGGCATATTCGGCGCAATCCTTACCGCTTGTTTGTAGGCGTTTTCAGCGGCAACGTAGTCGTGCGCAGCCTGGGCCTGTTGGGCCGCGGCCACGAGCGATTCGAGCCTGGGGGCCGGAGGCTGCTGGCCAAACCCAGGTGCGGGCTTGACCAGCAGGACCAGTAGTAACAATTTGAAGCAGTTGTTCACGTGTGGATTACCAGTAGAACTTTCCAGCTAGTTGGATTTGTCTAGACTCGAAGGCGCCGGTAATTTGTCCGAAGCTGCTTCCCGAGCAACTCTGGGCTACGGATGCATCCGAGGAATTGGGGTCGCAACCGCCGTAACTTGTGCCCGATGGCGAGTAGAAGTTTGGATGGTTGAATGTGTTGTAGAGTTCGGCCCGGAACTGAATGCGCATTTGGTCTTTGAGCCGCCAGTTCTTATCGATCGATGTGTCCCAATTCTGGAAACGGGGACCACGAAGATTCGAGAAGAAGCGGGGTGCATTTCCAAAATCGCCATAGGACGCGTATTTGAAGGCGCCCGTGTTGAACCATTCCTTGATGCTCGGATTAGAGACCTTGACATTCGCGACCACATTCGGTCTCGGGTTGCCGCCGAACGAATTCCAGCCAGAGCCGTTGATGGCAATTGGAATACCCTGTTTGAAGGTGGCGATCTGGGAGACTTCCCATCCGCCAACCACCGCGTCCACAACCCGATTCATGCCAGAACCGAACGTCTTGCCTCGGCCAACGGGAAGTTGATACACGTAGTTTGCCACCAATGCCTGCGGAATATCGCCGCCGTCCACGCTCTTTTCCGCGGCCAGGTTATAGTTGTTTGCCGGGCTGCTGTTTCCCGCATACGACCAGGCGTTGTTGCCCTCGACGTTATCCAGGAACTTGGAGTAGGTGTAGGAAACCATCGCGGTCAGCCCTTTGCTGACGCGGTGATTGTAGGCAACCTGCAGAGCGTTGTAGTCGGAGAAGCCCACGGGAGCATCATTCTCACTCACGTAGCAGTATTCCGGGAAGGGCGAAAGCAGTTGTGACTGAGCAATCGTTGGGCTGTTCAAACTGCATGAGCTCGAAGTGATGGATCCATAGAACGGATTCGCCACCTGTGCGTTGAGGGCTGCGGCGCCCATGGACAGATACTTGGGATCCAACTGATGACGGCTGATGTTGGCGGTGATCATGCGCGTGCCGCGGTTGCCGACATAGTTCACATCGATCTGATCGTTGGCGGTGATTCCGTATTGCACGCCCAGGAGCCACTGCTGAACGTAGCTCGAAGGACGCACCCTGAAGTTGCTCGTGGCTGAGTACCCGACCTGTTGGAATTCGCCCTGGGAGTTTCCGGTAATCTGGGCGTATCCGTTGGGCCAGGGATTGCTGGTGGTGACCGCTGGGTTCGGGTTGATTCCGCCATTCAACGTCAATGGCGACTGGGAGGTTGCCGCAAATCCGTCGTTGTCGACTTCAAAGCAGCAGGATGCCGATGGCGGGTAGAAGATTCCGTATCCGCCGTGGATGACCGCCTTCGGAAGCACCTGATACGAAAGTCCGAGACGGGGAGCCACGTTCTTGTAGTTCGGATTGTAGGAATTGCGGTTGTTTGTCGAGAGAAACTGGAGTGCGCCTAAGTACGGTGCACCGACCTTGTAGCTGATCGGGTTCAACACGTCGGGGTTGAAGACCGATCCCACGTTATGGCGGTAGGTGGTGGGAGTCTGAATTTCATAGCGGATTCCCAGGTTCATCGTGAGTTTCGGCGTTGCTTTCCAGTCGTCCTGCAGGTAGCCGCCCAGGTAATGCGACGAGACTGCGGGGTTGTACGTGGTTCCAGTCTGGGTGGTAGCTTGTCCGGACTTTCCGGAGTCAAGCACACCGAGCAACATCTGCGCCACACCATTTCCGCTGGCGATCGATGAAGCATTGACCGGGTCAGGTCCCGCTGTGTAGTTGCCGTTGAAATCCAACGTTGTTTGGAAGAAGTTCGCCTGATCATCCTCGAGTTCCACTCCCATGAAACCGAAATTCAGGGTGTGCTTGCCCGCCAGCTTGATCAGGTCCACAGCTACACTGCCGATGGGTCCGTGGTTCGTGACGGTTTCGTTGTTGGTCGGACCCAGGTTGGACTGGCCGCCGACGTTGACGATCGGGAACTCAGGGCTCTGCTGTTTCACGTAGGCCGGAAGTCCGATGGTGGTCGTGTCGAAGCCTCGCGACTGGTTGGTCGAGGTTTCATGCCAGATCTGAACACCCGAGGAGATGTTCATGGTCAACGTTGGACTGAATACCTTCGAGAGTCCCGCCGCCATGCCCCAGCGGTTATTCGGACGGTTATTGCCCGGGCCGGCCGGATCGGTTCCCCAATCCTGTGCATCGCCAACCTTGAATTCCTTCTTGTAGTTGTAGCGGAAATACGCTCTGGTGAGGTCGTTGAAGTTGTGGTCCACACGGACCATGTATTCATCCGCGCTGGCTGCAGCGGCGCCGGATGCGAACATGTTGTTGGTGAGTCCGTCCTTGGTGGCTTTCGGATAGTAACTCAACAGTTTGGCGCCCACGGTGTCTGGCGTATAGCCTGCGAGATTGGCGAGTATGTTGCCCGGAATTGGGTCGCGAATGTAACCCGTCGCCCGAGCGGTGAGGCCCGTCTTGGGGTCCACAGCGCCCGCAGTGATGGGACGTGCGCTGCGCGGATCGTAGATCTGCCCGATCATGACCGGACGTCCGAGGTTGTCGACCAGGGGATTGCCGCTCGAATCCTTGCCCTGCCCACCGAGAATCTCAGAGAAGTTGCCATTGCGGAAGTTGGTATCGGGAACGGTGTAGGTTGTGGCCGTCGGCGTCGACAGCGTCAGATGTTCATAGACGCCGAAGATGAAGGTCTTCTCCCGCTGCTTATAGAGGCCGGGAATGTAGATCGGACCGCCTGCCGATGCGCCGGTCTGGTTGCGGCTGAGGCTTTGTTTCGGCGCGCCGTTGTGGTCGTTGAACCAGAGGTTGGCGTCCAGCGCGTCGTTGCGATAGAACTCGTATGCGGAGCCGTGGAACGCGTTGGTTCCACCCTTCGTGACCACGTTCACCACGTTGCCCGTGCTCCATCCATACTGAGCCGTGAAGGAGTTGTTCTGGACCTTGAATTCCTGAACAGCGTCCACGGAAGGCACATAAATGACCGCGCCCCATTCCGGATCGGTGTCCCAGGAACCGTCTAGCATGTAGCCCGAAGTTCCCATGAACCCGCCGGCAAAGTTGAGGAAGGAGATGTCCTGATCGGCATCGTCCGTGCTTGCGCCGTTGCCGTTGCCGCCCAGCAGTTGCTGGGACTGTGAGGAGTTCTGCACGGAGGAGTTGAGGGTGGCCAGACCGTAGATGTTGCGCATGTTGAGAGGCAATTCCACGATCTGCTGCGCGGCGATGTCTGCCGCGACGTTGGAGTTATCGGTGTTCATGAGTGACGCATCGGCGGTCACGGTGACCGATTGCGTCTCGGACCCGATGGTCATTGTCACGTTCTGACTCGCGGACATAGCGGCATTGAGGACGATTCCGTCCTGCCGGTACGTCTCGAATCCCTTGGCCTTGACCGTCAAGGTGTAGCCGGCGGGGGGTAGTTGGCTGAATGAGTATCGGCCCCCGCCGTCCGCGACGAATGTCCGGCTGATGCCCTTCTCTGCACTCGTCAGGGTCACAGAGGCTTTGGGAATGATTGCTCCCGAGGGATCTGTCACCACGCCGGAGAGCGTGGCGGTGGTTGTTGCCAGTTGGGCGTTGATCCAGGGAGCGCCGCTCACCAATAAGGCAAGCAGAATTGCGACCCCACTCCAGTACCACAGAGACCTTTGTCTCCAGCCTCGCATTGTCTTCAATGTGTAGCCTCCTGCAATTTGTCCTCAACCGCTCTGCGCTTCGATGGGCATGACTTCCTCCCAAGGAGACGCAGTGTGATCAGGGCTTCAAAAACCGATACCCTTTGTAGGCGTGGCAACAAAGACTTGTTAAGGTCCTTACGGCATGGAAAAGGCAGGCCTTTACGGCAAGCGGAGGAAAGATTTATCAGGTAAAGGAAAGGCTTATGACATTTATTTTCTATTGTTTGCGGACTGCCTATTGCTTGGCGCTATAATCGCTACGTTCATACGGAGCATGAAATTTTGGCGGGTACATCCGATCACGACCAGGCATTTGTGAGCGAAGCAGAGAAGGCCGCGGTTCTCGAGCAACTGAGCCGCCTGCTCGCCAATGCTCACTTCAGCCACAGCAAGCGACTCCCCAGCTTCCTGCGCTTTGTGACAGAACAGACCTTGGCTGGACTAGCCGAGAACATCAAGGAACGAACGCTGGGGATTGAGATCTTCGGGAGGGACCCGGGCTACGACACGGCTTCGGATCCCATTGTGCGGGTGACCGCAGCCGAGATTCGCAAGCGGCTGGCCTTGTACTATCAGGACCCCGCGCACGCGGACGAACTGCGCATCGCCCTACCCTCCGGCTCGTATATCCCACAGTTCCGCCGGCCGGGAGACGCCAACGACCTCGTTTTGAAGGAGCTGGATCAGGCTGCAGTGGAAGCCATGGCTGTTTCCGAGGCGCATCCGGCACACGCCCATCACCACTCGCCGCTGGTGCTCGCGCTTTCTTGCATTGTCGCCGCGTCTCTGTCGGTTGGATCGGTCCTTCTATGGCAAGCAATGCATCGCTCCGCACTGGATCTCTTCTGGCACCCGATCACAACCACGAGCAGTCCGGTTCTTCTGTGCATTGCCGATCAACTTCAGTACTCCGGCATCTCGCTTCGAGACGCGGTCGATCCATCCCGCCAGCTCCTGTTGAAAGACAACCTCACCGCGGTCTTCTTCGACGACTTGAGCCCGATCATCAAGGTTGCCGGAGTCCTTCAGTCCAGCAGCAAACAGTACACCATCAAGAGCGAAGGGACAACGGGCCTCGAAGACCTCCGTTCCGGACCGACGGTGTTTATTGGAGCCTTCGACAACGCATGGACGTTGCGGCTGACCAAGTCCCTGCGCTACCACTTTGCCAACAACGCCGATATGTCGCAATTCTGGATCGTCGACAGTTTGGCACCCAGCCAGAAACAGTGGGTAGTTGATCGTCCGGTACAAATGGCGACCAACAATTATCGCGACTATGCGATCGTGGCCCGGTTCACCGATGGCAATACCGGCAATTTGGCGGTTGTCGTCGCGGGAATTGGCCGTGGCGGCACGATTGCGGCCGGAGAGTTCCTGACCGACAGCGGCGATCTGGCCCAACTGAAGCGCGCCGCACTGGCGGCAGGCGACAAGAAGAACATGGAAGTCGTGCTGAGCACCCAGATTATCGGCGGGGAACCTGGTTCTCCAAAGATGGAAGCTGCCTACTTTTGGTAGCACTCCGCCCTGGCGGCGACGGCCTGTAGCAGCATCCATTCGAGACTGGCTCGAAACCGGGTTGGGCAAGGCGTGGTTCGCACGGAACTTTGCCCCGCCACTTGAGCAGACCTCGCCGCAGGCAATCTCCCAGGACGGGTACTTCCTTTGCGCAGATACGCTCTTGGGTCCAAAGCAGCGACCTCGTTTTTGCGGCTGTTGGCGCGCATTGAGGCGCTGTGAGCGGTTCTCTCTCGCCCAAATCCCCACAACCTGGCGGAATGCTTAGCTGTCAGCGGGCCGTTGCGCGCCCGATTTTCCCTGTGGCAATCCCACAGATCTTATGGAATACTGATGTGGCACTGCCACAGGAGCGAGACATGGGCGAATCCAAGCTCGATTTATTGCAAGGCACCCTCGACCTGATGGTCCTCAAGACCCTCGCCGCAATGGGTTCGCAACACGGCTACGGCATCGCCCGGCGTATTGAACAAGTCAGCGGAGACGAAGTCCTGCTCAATCAGGGAACCATCTACGCATCGCTTGTCCGTTTGCAGCAGCGTGGCTGGATTGCCGCCGAGTGGGGCACGTCCGACAACAACCGCAAGGCCAAGTTCTACTCCATCACCGGTAGCGGTCGAAAGCAGCTGACAAAAGACTCTGCCTACTGGGAGCGGCTGTCGGATGTGATGGGCCGCGTGCTGGCCATGTCTGCTGATGGAGGCAAATGATGGGGGGCGCTGCGACGAGCCTTGAGCCGCTTGCGCTGCTTCTTTTCCAAGCCCGCGCTCGACGCCGATCTTGAGGCGGAAATCGCAGCCCACATCGAGCTTGCCATCGAAGAAAACCTGCAACGCGGCCTCGACCCTTTGGAGGCTCGCCGCCAGGCCCTGATCCGCTTCGGCGGGATCGATGTGGCCAAGCATCAACAACGCGAAGCGCAAGGGCTCATGAAACTCGACATCCTTCTCCAAAGTCTCCGCTACACCATCCGCACTCTCAGCCGCGACCGCGGTTTCACCATCGTTGCCATCCTCATCCTCGCCCTCGGCATCGGGGCCAACATCGCGGTCTTCAGCGTGGTGAACACGCTGTTGCTTCGCCCGCTGCCGTTCAGCCGTGCTGACCAACTGGTCTGGATTGCGCCTCCGCCGACCAAGTGCGGCCTGTCCTGCGCAACCTATTCAACCGATGCCTACGACACCTTCCGCGTGCAGAGCCGCTCGTACCAGGACGTGACGGGATACTTTGCTTTCTCCGGCCCAGGCAATTTGAGCCTCAACCGCGGCGGCGCGCCTATTCCTGCCACAAGCATCGACGTCATTGCCAACTTCTTCCAAGTGCTGGGCGTGCAGCCCGCCATGGGCCGCGCTTTCAGCCCAGACGATGCGCGCAATGGAGCGGCGCCAGTCGTGGTTCTGACGGATGCATGGTGGCGGCGCCAGTTTAACGCAGATCCGGCCATCGTGGGCAAGGCATACGACATCAATGGGCAGCAAACCACTGTCATCGGCGTCTTGCCGAAGAGCTTCGACTTTGGCGCAGTGTTTTCACCGGGCGCGAAGATCGATGCGATCACTCCCCTCAACTTGTATGGCCCCCCGCGCGATTGGGGAAACATCATCACATTCATTGGAAGGCTCAAGCCCGGCGTCAGTCTTGCGCAAGCCGGCGAGGAAGTAAAATCCGTTGCGCCGCGAATGTGCTGGAACAACAAGAACCCAAAGTCCTGCGGCGACTACAAGGACGCCGTGGTTCCGGTGCCGCTCAAAGACTACGTCAGCGGCAAGCTGCGGCGCTCGCTGGTTGTTCTCTGGTCCGCTGTCGGCGGCATCCTGCTCATTGCCTGCGTCAATCTCTCGAACCTTCTTCTTGCCCGCGCCGCCGCCCGCTCCAAGGAATTTGCCATGCGCACCGCGCTCGGCGCCAGCCGGGGCAGGATCGTGGGCCAATTGCTCACGGAGAGCCTCCTGCTTTCCGCAACAGGAGCCCTCCTCGGCCTGGGCCTCGCCGCTGTTCTCGTCGCCTGGCTCCGCCATCAGGGAGCCATCGCTCTTCCCTTGCTCAGCGCACTCCGCATCGACAGCGCCGCACTGGGCTGGAGCGCCCTCATCGCTGTCTTCGCCGCCGCGTTCTTTGGTTTGGTCCCGGGTATCCGCATGGCTTTCGGCAACCTGCAGGAATCGCTGAAGGACTCCGGAGCCGGAGCCGGCCAGGGCCGCAGGCACGAGCGCCTGCGTTCCATCCTCGTCGTCACCGAAGTTGCTCTCGCCTGCGTGCTGCTTGTGGGCGCAGGGCTGCTGCTGCGCAGCTTCCTCAAAGTCATTGATGTGGATCTCGGATTCCAGCCCGAGCACGCGGCCGCGGTTGTGGTCGATTACAACGACAACGCTCCGACCTCCCTCGCCACCACGCAGAAGCGGACAGTGATCTTTCAGCAAATCCTCGCCCGCGTTGGTTCCATTCCCGGCATCCAGGCGGCTGGCATCTCCGATTATTTGCCACTCGGTCAAAACCGCGCCTGGGGAACGCCCCTTCCCAAGGGAGCCAAGCCTCTCGACAAGACACCCGCCGGCCCGCTTGTCTATGTGGTGACTCCCGGATACCTGCGCGCCATGGGCACCAGGTTGAATGGCCGCGACTTCACCTGGGACGACGGCCCCAATAGCGAAAGGGTCGTCTTGATCGACAAGGCCTACGCCCGCTTCCTGGCCAACTATGCCAACTGGCCTGATGGCAACGCGGTCGGACAGGTCCTCACCAATGGCAGCCAGGACATCCGCATCGTGGGCGTGGTTGACGATGTGCACGAAGAGAGCGTCGATGGCGAGACTGGCTGGCAGATCTACTATCCCGCGAGCCAGGAGAGTCCAAACGGAGCCCAGCTTGTGATCCGGACCAGCATGCCCCCCGCTGCAATGGCAACCAGCGTGTTGCAAGCGCTCCGCGAGCTCAACCCCAAACAGCCCGCCGCCGAGTTTCGCCCCATTCAGACGCTGGTGGATCACTCCAACTCTCCGCGCCAGTTCTTCATGATGCTGGTTGCCTCTTTCGCCACGCTCGGGCTGCTGCTGGCGGCACTCGGCATCTACGGCGTCGTCTCTTACTCCGTCACGCGGCAAACCCAGGAGATTGGCATTCACATGGCGTTAGGCGCAACCATGGCGCAAGTGCAGCGGAGCGTGATCGCCAAGACTCTGCGCCTGGCTCTCATCGGTGTCGTCGCTGGCGGCATGGCATCCTTACTGATATCGAGGGCCATTGCAAGCTTGCTCTTCAACACCACGCCCAACGATCCCATTACATTTGCGGCCATGGTTTTCCTTATCGGAGCCGTCGCTTTGTTTGCTGGCTTCATTCCCGCCCGCAGGGCCTCGCGCATCAATCCCATGGTGGCGCTGCGAAATAACTGAGCGGCAAGCCGCCTTTGTCGAATTTGACCGGTTGGAGACGGAACACGGAAAACCCTGCGGCAGGCGGCGCACTTTTGGTCGCCCTACGCGCGTGCTTCCCTCCCCACAGCCTCTTCTTTGCTGAGATTGTCTTCGTTGCGTGCCACGGTCGGGAACTCCGAGCCCCGAACTTGCGTACAAACGGACAATCATGTTCAGCGATCTGAAACTTGCATTCCGGCAGTTGAAAAAGTCGCCCGGCTTCGCCTTGACGGCAATTGCGACCCTGGCGCTGGGAATTGGCGCAAACGCAGTGGTGTTCAGCGTATTGAATGCCCTGGTGCTGCGGCCGATCAACGTTCCCCATGCGCAGAACCTTTACACGGTGCAGCGCTTCCAGTATCCCTCGCAGTCGTATCTGGACTACGTGGATCTGCGGGACCGGAACAGGACGTTTGAGAGCATGGTGGCGGTCCAGCTCATTGGCCCGGTGGGAGTGGATGCCGGCGGAAATCCGTCGACGGCGTGGCCTTACCTGGCGAGCGGAAACTACTTCGACGCGCTGGAGATTCAGCCGTATCTGGGGCGGTTCTTCCATGCCTCGGACGAAAGAGGCTTGAACAGCGCGCCCTACGTTGTGTTGAGTTATGCCTACTGGCATAGCTATTTTCACGGCGACGCGGGCGTTGTGGGACGGATCGTGGAGATCAACAAGCATCCATTCACCATCGTGGGAGTGGCGCCTCCGGCGTTTCGCGGAACGGAGTTGTTCTTTGCCCCGGCGCTTTGGATTCCGATCGTCGAGCAGCCCACCGTGCAGGGTTTCAATGGGATGCAATATCGAGGCGATCACTCTCCGTTTGTGGTGGGCCGGCTGAAACCGGGCGTGACCGCGGCGGAAGCGACAGCGGACCTGAATGCAATTGGGGCGTTGCTGGCCAAGACCTATCCGGCTGACGACGAAGGGGTGAAATTCACGCTGGCTCGTCCGGGGCTGATCGGCGACATGCTGGGCGGACCGGCGCGCGCGTTTATGGCCGGCCTGATGATGCTGGCCGGACTGATTTTGCTGGCGGCGTGCGCGAATCTGGGAAGCCTGTTTGCGGCACGCGCGGCGGACCGGGCCAAAGAGGTGGCGCTGCGGCTGGCGCTGGGATCGCGGCGCGGGCGGATCCTGCGGCAACTGCTGACCGAGGCGGTACTGGTTTCGGTGATTGGAGGCGTGATTGGACTGGCAGGCGGCGTGGTGATCCTGCGCGGCCTGAGCGCGTGGCAGCCGATCCCGGATGTCCCGATCAATGTGCCGGTGAATCCGGACATGCGCACCTATCTTGTGGCGCTGGTGCTGGCCCTGGGCAGCGGACTGCTTTTCGGATTGGTGCCGGTTCGGCAGGTGATGCGCGCGGATCCATGGCAGGCAATTCGGACGGGCATGAGCGGCACTTCCGGCACAAAGCGGTTCTCGATGCGCGATGTGTTGCTGGTGGCGCAAATTGCGATCTGTGCCGTCCTCGTAACATCTTCGCTGGTGGCGGTACGCGGGTTGGTGCGTTCGCTGCATAGCAGTTACGGATTCCAGCCCCAGAACGCCATGCTCGTGGTGAGCGATCTGCACATGGCAGGCTACGCCGACGAACGGATTCCGCAGATGCAGCGGCGCATACTCGACTCAGTGGCGGCGATTCCCGGCGTGGATTCGGTGGGCTACACGAACCAGATTCCGTTGGGCTTCGGCGGTGGCGACTCCGGCGTTTTTCCCGATAGCACGACCGATTTTCGGCCGACCAACTCGGTTGCCGACGCAATGAACTACAACATATCGCCGGGCTACCTGGAAGCAGCCGGTACGAGATTGTTGGCGGGCCGGGATCTGACCGTGCACGATGACAAGGATGCACCGACTGTGGCTCTGGTGAACCGGCAATTTGCGGTTAAGGTTTTTGGCTCGGTGGACAAGGCGCTCGGTGGACATTTCAAGTACTGGGGCGGCGCGCGGGCGGAAGTTGTCGGTGTGGTGGAAGACGGAAAATACCGCACGCTGACAGAGAATCAGTGGCCCGCCATGTTCTTTTCGTTCCAGCAAAAACAGTCGAGCGGCACCTCGCTGGTGGTGCGGTCGAGGCGCGATCCGCAGGAGATTGCGGAAGCGCTGGAGAGAACGCTGCACGGGCTCGATCCCGCGCTGCCGTTCTTCCTCAGGACGTGGACGGAGGGAATGAATACCGCCTTGTTCCCTGCGCGCGTGGCCACGATGGCGCTGGGCATCCTGGGATTGCTGGGCGCCATGCTGGCTGTGACAGGCGTGTTTGGCATGGCCTCGTATGTGGTGAGCAAGCGCCTGCGCGAGCTGGGCATTCGCGTGGCGCTGGGCGCCGGACAAGGGCAAGTCCTGCGCGCTTCGCTGGGACGCGCCTTCCGCCTGCTGGCCATCGGCTCGTTGACCGGCCTGGTATTGGGATTGCTGGCGACGCGGGTGTTGTCTTTTATCGTCTACCAAGCCACACCCAAGGACCCGCTGGTGCTGGGCGGTGTGTGCGTGACCATGATGCTGCTGGGCCTGATCGCGGCGTGGATTCCGGCGCGCCGGGCACTGGCCGTCGATCCGCTGGTCCTGCTGCGCGAAGAATAAGCGCCGTAGAAGCCACTCGGCCTCTCGAATTGCAAGAGCAGTCTGCGAGGCGAGGATTCACTAGGGTCTGTTCACACTCCTGGGGTGGCGGCGCCGGGAGTGTGAACAGGCCCTAATAGACTTGAACAAGCGGCAGTTCCATCAGTTGTGCCAGCTTGCGCAGTTTTCCCGACAGATGCCCAACGCCGATAGCACAGTGATGCGCCGGGCCCTGCGCGTTCCACGCCTCGACAAAGCCGCGCGCGCCGAGAGAGAAGCGATAGTGACTATTGGTGTTGCCGATTTGCAGCACTTCGCCGGGCACGCTGTCTCCTTCGGCCACCAGCAGTTTGAAGCCATGCGCAGCGTCTTCCGCCACGGCCAGCAAGGTCACGGGACCGTGCTTGACGCTCATCTCCACGGAAAGCCCTCGACCCACCTTGCCGTGGTACACCTGCAACGGCCGGACCTTGGTCTTGCTCTCTGCAATGGCCAAGTGGCCCGGTCCGTCGTGGCCCATCAGCACGTGATCGGCCTTCAGGTCCAGCGCATAATACTCGGTGAAAGAGCCGCCCGCCCCCAGGCAGTCCATGATCTTCATGGCCAGCGCGTTCTTCACTTCATACTCGCCTGCCACCGGAATACCGCGGGCCGTCAGCAGAGACATGCCGAGAATCACCGAACTCATGGTGTCTTCGTTTTCCGGCACGCCGCTACCCATGGAATAGCACGCTAGCGAATCCAGCTCATGCTGTTCGACCAAGCGGTCAAGCGCCACCGATGTGCGGGCCGCGCGCGCCAGTTCGTCTTTGGCGCAATCGGGCTGGACGTCGAAGACAGCCTTGAAGTCTTCAACCCGCTGCGCAATTTCGGCCTCGCTCACCACCGCGCGCAGTGCGCTCAATTCGTCAACTTCCAGTTGTTCGATATGGCTTCCGAAGGTGATCGACACCTGGGCAAGATCTGTTGCGATGTCGAGCATTCCGTTGTAATAGTGGCCCAGCAATCCCAGTCGATTGTCGGTCAGCGCCTTCTTCACGCGGGCGGCCTCAACCCACTGCTCAATCTCTCGCCACGTTGCCTCATCGCCCAGCACGCCGGTCACCTGGTGCAGGGCAAGACCCGCGCGCAACAACACATTGGCAATCTCCGGCACCGTGCAGGCCGAGCAATATGCCAGCCATTCGCCGGTCATGGCCGTGCGATTGGGCAAGCGATTGAAGGCTTCGTAATCGATCGCAGCGGTTGGCTGCAGGTTCAACACCAGCACCGGCACCTTGGCGCGTTGCACCATCGGTAATACGGTGCAGGAGAGCGCGTAGGTGGTGACATAGACAACCAACAGGTCCACATCGGCTCGCCTGCACGCATGGCCCGCCTCGCGGCCGCGCTGCGGCGTGTCCACGAGGCCCAGATTCTCAACCAACGCGCCAGCTTTTTCCAGGCGCGCACCCACTTGGCGCACATAGCCTTCCAGGCGAGCCTGCAGGCCCTCAAACTGCGGCCAATACGCATCCAAACCTATGCCGCACAGACCAACGCGCAATATGCCATCTGCCATACAACTGGCTCCTTGGTCGCATTCCGGTTCCTTGTTCACGACAACGTTGTTTTCAAGGAAGCATCACTGCGCGCTGAGAACTGTAACCGCAAAGGGAGCCATCTTCAACGCAGATCCGTCCTCTTTCCCGGTGCGTGGCTCGTTGTCGCCGGTCGCCTCGTCTACTGTGAACGATGCGGCATTGTGAAACTCTGGACTCAGTGTCACTGTCTTTTCGGCACCGGTCTTGTTCACCAGCAGAACCTTCTTCCCTTGGGGCGTAAGGAAGCCCTGTATCTCCACCTCGGAGGTACCAGAGGAATTCTCCGGATTGGCCACCAGCTTGTCTCCAGGATGGAAGTTATCCTTGATCAACTTCAATACCCAGAAGCGGGCATTGGGCTTGCCATTGTTGTAGTCGATCATGGAGACGCTCGGAAACTGCGATGGATATCCAACCAACTGCGATTCGCCGATCACATCCACGCCCAGTTTCGAGAGTTCCACGAACAGATACCCATACAAAGCCCCGGCTGCATTCCAATAACGTTGCGGGATACGATCGGGCAGCGCCTTGGATGCCGCAATCTCCAGTCCATCTGTGGGAAGAATCACGCCCAGTTCGTCCGCGTCGGTCTTGGTCTCGGGAGAAAGCCGATCGCGGATCGCGAGGATGAAGCGCGTCGAAGCCAGGAATCCATCCGCCTGATTGAAGAAGGTGTGCTGCCAGCCGTCCAGTGTCTCGTCCAAAGAGGGAGTCGCATAAAAATGGAACGAGATAAAGTCGAGCGGAATTCCCGGCTTGTGGTTTGCATGGTTCAGAAAGTACTCGTAGAACTTCGGATTGCCGCCGGCGTTGGCCAGCGCGAGCCCCATGAACTTTGTTTCCGGGCTCGCCTTGTGAATCTCCTCGACGATGGCATCGTACCGCAAGGTGTAGTCTTCGGGAGTTGTTTTGTGCTCGGCCTCAACCTCGTTCAGCACCTCCCAATAGGGAATCTTGTAGTGATACCCGGACTCGTGCTTCTTTCCGTTCTCGTCCGTGAATCCTTCCTGGGTGTACCAGCTCACCAAGCGGCCGTAGTACGCGCCTAACTCCTTACCGGTCGGGTCGCGAAGTTCCGTGCCCTGCGTGTAGTTCCAAAACACCTGGTTCGGATCGTTCGGATACTTCACCGGCTGATCGGTCTTGAACATCCAAGCAGGAATGGTGCTGAAATTGACGATTGTCGTGTGCCCTTCAGTGGCCGCCAGGAAATCCTTCGTCACAGGGTCGATGTAGGTGAAGTCCCATGAAGTCCGTTCCTTGGTCGGAGGATCGAGTTCGGCCACCGCGATCTTCGGATACGGCAGCCAGGGAACGTAGCGCACATTATCCGCGCCCAACGCCTTCAAGGCCGCAAACGACGCGTCATGAATCGGCGATCCAGGGTTCAGCATCGGATTCGTCACCACCTGCAAGGTTGGCGTCGATCTCGACACGGTAATTGTCTTGGTCCAGTCCATCTCCAGCTTCGGCTGTGCCGTCTGGGCATGGGCGGTCAACCCGCACGCTGCGATCGACAGGCACAATACCAGCCGGCTTGCCATGTTGTGATGACGAAACGAGAGAAGATTCACCTGCGCCTCCAGTGAAGAGCTGCAACGGAAAGCATCTCTTCGGTGAGCCATTGAAAGTCCGTGTTGAAAATAGCAAAGGCAGAAGGAATCACAGTTTCTCGCTTGTCGAACGGCACGATCTGGCCTGCGGATCCAACTGCCTTTGTGAAGTCAAACAGCTTTCGTCCTGTCCTTACTCGATCGCAACGGAATACAGTTGCACGGGTCCGAGCAGACCGGAAGTAAGCAAAGGAGACTTTGCATTGTAAGGATCCTGGGTTGTGAACGTGTATTTCGTCGCACCCGGCTGCCGATCGCCGATCAGGCGGTTGACCCACGCATTGGTCACCTTGATGACGACTTCGTTGATGCCTGGTTTCAGAGCATCCGTTGCATCCACACGATACGGGGCATGCCACACAACGCCAAGCGGCTTTCCGTTGACCGTAACTTCGGCCAAGTTGCTCACATCGCCAAGGTCAATCCACAGGTGAGCGCCTTTCTTGAACCAGTCAGCCCTGGCATCGATGGTCTTGGTGTAGGTGCCGGCCCCGGAGAAGTACTTCACGCCCGCATCCTGGCTTTCGCTCCAGGACTTGAGCTGGTCCAGCGTAATGGCTGGCGGCGCTCCGCGGTTCGGCTCAAAGCTCAACTTCCACGGACCCTCCCATGCAGCAAGCTGCGTCTCGGTGCTGGCAGGCAAGGTGTGATAAGTCTCCTGGGTTGGCTTGCGAAAGATCACAAACACCGTGCCCCACGGCTCCAGCTTCAAGAGAATCGTCGTGCGGCCATCCGCGATCTTGAACGAGACCGGCTCGGTCTGCCCCGTCTCGGCGTGCCATAACTCGGGCGCCTTGCCGGTTACGCGGAAGCTGGCTTCCACCTGCTCGTTGCGGTCGTTGCGGTTATCTACAAAATAGGCATCGCCGTCCGCGAGTTTGCGATGGACAAACAGCAGGCGCGCATCGGTCTCCGGCTTGGTGTAGTCGAAGTCCGGCGCGACATGGAGCGCCTTGAAGACGTCGCCCAGACTCTGCCCGGCGTACACCGTGCCTTTGCCAACCGTGTGCGTTCCGGTTCCGTCGCCAAACAGGGCATCGTTCAGCTTGCGGAACTCCGCTTGATCGTCGGACAGGCTGGGATCGTCGTTCGGCTTCGGTCCGGCAACCACAGCCCCCGCCACAACCAACTTGTGAATGGCGCGCAGCACCGGCAGCGACATGTGCCGGCTATAGGGATCGAGTCCCAACACGCGATAGCTCATGCCGCTCGGCGTCGTGATGCGTCCATTGGAAGCACTGAGTTCGTGAATCAGCCCGTCGGCGTTGATGTAATCGAAGCCGTAGCCCGCGGGCACATCCGGCGACTTATCCGCAAAGATGGCGGTGAGGTTGGAATCCTCACCATAGAAATAGACCAGGTCCGCGCCGAAGTGGCCTTGCTGCAGCAGGTAGCTGCTGCGCGCCAGGTAGTCGATCCACGGCCCAGCCTGTTCCGCCCAAGTCTCATTGCGGTTGAACCACTGGCCGAAGGGTCCAAGCGTCAGTCCCGGCGCCTTGCCCACCAGCGGCTGGTGCGCAGACTCGTGAATCACGATACGGTTGATGCCGTTCAGCAGCTCCTGATCGGTCGTCGGCTTCAGGGTCGCGGGCGACCACGCCCAGGGCGCAGCAGACGCAGTCATCGACTCCGCCGCCACCAGGTTCTGCCCGTAGATATGGGCTACCGACGCCGACTCGCGATCGTCCGCGTTGTAGCCGTACTGCTCCTTGTTCACCCCCGGCGACTGGGTCCACATGGCGCTCATGGGCACTTCGTTGTACTTCTTCACTTCCATGCCGTCGGCCACAAAGGCGCGCCCGGCCTCATGCGATTCCCCGTAGTGGCCCATGCCCCGCTCGTGCAGCGTGGCCTCCAACTGCGCGTAGTGCTCGTCCGAAGTGAGGTCGGCAATGGTTTTGCGCATGTCCCACAGGAACCGGTCGCTCGCTTCCGCGCTTTCGACAATGTGCCCAGTCAGCACCGGAAGCCAAGGGGTTGGATCATAGCCGCGGTACTTCTTGAACTGGGCGATCATATTGTCGGTCCAATTCTGCGATCCGGCCTCCCAGCTATCGTTGATGATGAAACGGATGCCGCGCTTGCCCATGAAATCCGCGCCCACCGTCTCTTTGTAACTATCCAGGTAGGTCTCGAAGTACTTCTTCACGAAACGCCGGTCCAGTTTGTCGACTTCAAGGCCCGTAGCTTCCGCGGTCGCAGGGTGGTTGCGAATGCCGAGTAACGAGTAGCCCAGGCGCACGATCATCCACCTGCCCGGGGGCGGAGTCCAGTCCAGGGTGCCGTCGGCAAGCATTTTGCCGGTAAGGTTCACCACGGAGTTTTTGTCGATCTCTTCATTCGCTGAAACCGGCGGCGTGGCGAAGCCATACAGGTCGGCCATGGGAGCGAAAGCGGCCTTCTCCTGATACCGGTTCACACGGGCCACCGTGTGCAGCTCCAGTTCGCCAATCTCCACCGGCGACGGCGCCTTCGGGCTTGCGTTGGCGCCTGCTGAGCCATCCATTTCTGCCCATGGATTTGCAGGCGGCGCCTTGATCAGGAAGGTGACACGGAAGAAACGCGCCGTGACAGGGGCAAAGGTGGTTGTGGTTCCAACTGCACCGTTTTCGATATGAATGACTTGGCGAAACGTTTGGCCGTCATCGCTGACCTCCAGGTCTCGGCCGCTTTCCCCAAAGCCCATGAAAATCTGCATGGGGTCGTAGGGTCCGCCCATGACCAGCGTGATGGCCTCCATGCGCACCGGCTTGTCAAACTCATACAGGAGCCATGACTTTTCGCCGACCTTTGCGGGAGCGATGCGGAGGCCGTGGACATAATCCCCGTCGGAAAGTGGACCCGCGTCGATTGGTGTATCTGGCGCAGCACTCGTGGTGACCTTGGGATGCAGACTGACGATGGACACGTCTTGTTCCGGCAGGCGATACGCGACGACCGCGCTGTCTGCATAAAAGACCGGGTCCGTCGACGAACCGGTGGGTGCATCGAGAGACAGATCGTGGTTGGGCAGGTTCTGAAAAGCCCCGGTGTTCGATGGCGGATGAGCCAGCGTGCCCTTGAACGGCTTGCCGCCCTCCACCATCGTCTCGCTCCACACGTACTTCTTCATTCCCTCGGCAGCCGGCACCCACGGCCCGCCCGACTCGCTCCATCCCGGCGAGCCGGCAATGGCCTCTTCCATCCCCATTTGATCTGCCAGGGTTGTTGCGTACTTGAAGGCATCTTTCCATTCGGGCGTCATGTAGGCCAGGCGGTGATCCACCACCTGGGGCGTGGCCAGGGCGGCATCGAAGTTCTGAAACCCGCCCAGGCCAATCCGGTGCATCCACTCCAAGTCCAGCTTGATGCCATCCTTGGAGATGTTCCCGTTCATCCAGTGCCACCACACCCGCGGCCGCGCGCTCTCCGGCGGATTCTCAAAACCGCTCTTGAGTGCATCGGGCGGGTTCTGTGCCAACCCTGCTCCAATTCCAACGATCAACAAGAGGCTTGCCCAGATCAGTTTCGTCACTGGAAGCTTCATCCCATCTCCTATTCTTCCGACTGATTGCGTTCAAGGTACCGAGTTCAGTGCGACTCCTCATGCATTGCCACCAGCTTGGCGATGCCTATTGCACATGCGCCACATCAAAGCTGTAGGTTCCGGCTGCAAGTTCGTAGCCCGCCTGCCCCTCCTGGGAGGACGGCTTTGCCAGTTTGCTCGCGGTCAGCGGAATTCCATTCAGCAGGTATCCCGCCGCTTCGGCGTTGGAAATGCGCAGCCACGCCGTCGCATTGGCAGGAATGGTGATCGTCCAATGCGCCTTTTCGCCGGCTACGGTCCAGCTTGAGTGAATTTCGCCGTAGGGCGACTGGTAGCGCAGATCTAAGTTGCCCATCCGCCGGTCGAACACCGGATGCAAATACACGGTGTGGAAACCTGCATCGAGCGGGGTGGCGTCGATGCCGCCGGCATAACGGTAGATCCAGTCGGCGACGGCTCCATACGCATAGTGGTTATAGGAGTTCATGCTGGGGTCGCCACGCATCTGGTCGCCGTTCCAGCGTTCCCACATGGTTGTGGCGCCATGCCCCACCAGATAACCCCACGAAGGATAATCGGTATTCAGCATCAGCTTGTACGCAAGGTCGCTATGACCGGTCTCAACCAGCGTTGCCAGCAGATAGGGCGTACCGAGGAATCCTGTGCCAAGCAGGCCATGATTTGCCTCGATCTTGGCCACGAGTTTGGCGGCCGCGGCCGAGCGCAACTCGTCGGGAACCAGGTGCATGTTCAACGCCAGCACATAGCCAGTCTGGGTGTCTCCCCCATTGGCCTTGGCGTCGGGATTGTTGATCTGTCCGAAGGGCGACGGGCCATTGTCCGCACCTGGAATGAAGCCGTCGGAATGCACGAACTCATGCTCGAAGGCGGCGCGAATATGGGTGAAGAGGTTCGCCAGCCGCTCCTCCTCGGCGCTGTTGCCAATGGCATGGGCCATCTGCCGCATCAGAGTCACGTCGTAGGCCCAATACGCGGTGCCCACAAGCGCATGCTGCGTGGGTCCTTCGGGCGAAAGCCAGTCGCCAAATGGAATGCCCGCATCGTGCTTCCACAAGCCATCGGGATTGGCCTTCTCGATGGCGTTCAGATACGTCTCCATCGCATCCCAGTTCTGTTCGACGATCCGGGTGTCGCCGGATTGCATCCACGAGGTCCAGGGAACGATGACACCGGCATCGCTCCAACCCGCGCCAGAGGCCTGTGAACTCGTGCTGGACCCGGGCGCGATGATGCCGAAGTATGGCGTCCCGTCCTGGGTTCCGCGCAGATCCCCGGCAAACTTACGCGAAAAGGCGGCAAGGTCGGCGTTGTAGGAGGCAGCGCGCCAAAAGACCTCGGCATCGCCCGTCCATCCCATGCGCTCATCGCGTTGCGGACAGTCTGTTGGCACACCCACAAAGTTCGATCGCTGGCCCCAGAGGATATTGCTCCACAACTGATTCAGCATCGTGCTGCCCGTCTTCAGTTGTGTTGTGAACGGCGCGTCGGTATGGAGTACGACGGCTTTCACGGCATCCTTTGCGGGAGCGGCAGACAGACCGCTGATCTCGATATAGCGGAAGCCATGAAACGTGAAGCGCGGCTGGAACTCTTCCACACCCTTGCCCGCAAGAATGAAGTGATCTGTCGACTTTGCGGTGCGCAGGTTCTCGGTGTAGAGCGTACCGTCGGGATTCGTGACCTCGCCGGTGCGCACCTGCACATCGGTTCCTGCCGCTCCTTGCACGCGAATGCGCTCGACGGCGGACATATTCTGCCCGAAATCGTAGAGATAGACGCCCTGCTTCAACACCGTCATGGTTTTAGCGGTAAGCACAGTTTCGGCGCGGATTGGCTGGAAATCCTGAGCCTCGATGCGCAGCGGCTTGGGCGCGATGACCGACACAGGAGACCAATCTTCCCCATCGGGACCGGCGGTATTCCACCCAGGTTGCGCAAGGCGCGCATCGTAGGTCTCTCCGTCGTAAATTTCGGCCTTCAAAATAGGCGACTGCCGCGCCTTCCACTGGCCATCGGTTGCAATCCATTCCACGCTGCCGTCGGTGCGTTCGATGCGCAACTCGGCTAGCAGCGCCGGTGGCGTCAAACCATAACTGTTCGGCTGCTGGAACCATTTCAACGGCGTGGAATACCAGCCGGGAGCAAGCAACGCAGCCAGCACATTGGCGCCCGCAGTTACATGGGCAGTTACATCGTAGGTTTGGTATTCGACCCGCTCGCGGTAGTCGGTCCAGCCCGGCGCAAGTTCCTCATCGCCGACTCGCTTGCCATTCAGGAAGACCTGATAGGAACCGAGAGAGGTCACATACAGCCGCGCCGAACGCACGGCTCCGGTGTTTTGGAAGCTGCGGCGCAATGCTTTCACGGAGTTTGCCGGCCATGGTTCGCCCAGCGGATCGTCGCCCATTGCCGCGCCCGCCATGGACTCCGACCATTGAATTGCACTCTTCCATCCGTTCTCGTCGAAGTTCGCACTTGTCCAGTCCGCGGCCGGATGCAGCGAGGTCTTCCAATCCAGTCCGCTGGCCCAGCTCTGCATGGAGCCGTCCTCGTATTGCACGACTAGCGTCGCCTGCATCGGCGGGTTGCTGGCCGGCGGCGCACCATTCGGACTCATGATGTAACTGGTGGATTCGATGGCCAGGGTGTTGCTGCCGACGGCGAATGCGCTCGTCACGTCCTGCGAGACATACTTCCTCCACGGCAGTTGCTTCCACGGCGGCAGGGGCGTGCGCTCCATTACTTGCTTGCCGTCGATCCAGGCCGAGGCCGTGTCCTGCGCTGTGACGAAGAGGGTTGCATGCCGCACCGGCTTTGCAATCTCCACGCGTCCGCGATAGGCGATGCGTTCCTCGGCGCCCTGTGGCAGCGCCTTCGCGGTCTCCGGGCTGGTAATCCACTTGGCGCCAGCGGAGCGGACCGCATGCTCTTCGGCCGTTTCGTAGCCAATCCACTGCGCGCGCCACGCCTGCTTCAGCAGGCCCGACTCCCACCAACTGGCCTGACTCTCGGGGGCAGGCTTACCGTCCCGATCCCAAACCTGAACCTTCCAGAAGTAGCGCGTGGAAGGAGCAATCTCCGGGCCCGCGTAGCGAACGGCGACGGACTGGCCGCTATCGATGCGCTTACTGTCCCATACGTCGGCCTTGCCCACCACAAGCAACTCGGGCTTTGAGGCAACGAGCAAGCGGTATGCGGACTGCGACGCGCCCAGACGATTATCGCGCAATTGCCAGGAGAACCGCGGCTGCGCATCGTCGATGCCCAGCGGCGAAACCAATTCATTCACCCGCAAGACTGCCGGGCTCTGAACTTGCGCACCCGAAACAGCCGCGCACATCGAAATCAAAAAACCAAGGCAAACTACGATTCCTGCAGGCCGCGCACTGCTGCGGCAGAAGCTGTTGTCGGTTCCGATCATTGCGTCTGGGCCTCAACCCTAATCTTCTGTGGTGTTACGCTATCCTGCGATTGTGTCTGCGCCACCTTGTTCCGTGTAGCCGCTGAAAGAGCATGCAGCCTTTGGAATTCTGTGAGCGCCTGCTTTTGCGCCTGCACATCGCCGAGCATGCGCTCGGCTTGCGCCAACCGGTACCAGGCCACTTCGTCGTTTGCACGAAGCACGGTTGCGCGCCGCAGGGAAGGCACGGCCAGCGAGGGCTTCTGTTCGTCGAGCAGAACGCCCCCAAGTCCGGTTTGCGCCTCTTCAAAGTCCGGGTAGTACTTGATGGCGGATTCATAGAGTTGCTGTGCTTCCGCTTCCTTGCCATCCTTCCAGCGCAAGCCTGCCAGTTCATACGCGGCATTTGCGTTTCCTGGGTTGATCTCGATCTCTTTCGCAAACTCTCCACCGGCAGCGGCAAGATCTTCGGTAGCATGACTCGATTCCCATCGCGCAAGATAGGTCCGGCCGATGCGGTAGTGGATATTCACGTGTTGCGGATCGATCTGCAGCACATTGCGATAGTTGTTGACTGCATCCATGAACTGGCCCTGGCTCTCGTGCGCTTCTCCCTCCGCCAACTGCGCCCACAAGGAACTGCCCGCGCCATGGAAGAGAGTTTGCATCGTAACGTATGCCGAGTTGCCGAGGACCTTTCCCACCATGTAGAGCACTTCGGGATCGTCCTTGTAGAGATCGCGTAGTTCCAGTGCAGTTTCAACGGCACGGCGGTCCATCTGGAGGCGTCCGTACACCGTCGCAAGTTCAAGGCCGGCTTGCCGTCTTACCTCCGGGTCGCCAGCGGAATGAAATGCCTTCTCCAGCCCCGGCAAGGCTTCGCGATTCTTGCCGCTTTCGGCAAGAGACAGGGCCAGGAGCGAATCGAGTCCAGGCAGAGTGGGCTTGAGCTTGCGTGCCGCGCGTATCTCTTCCGCCGCACGCTCGAAACTGCCCAGTTTGAAGTCAATGACGCCGAGCGTGGCGTGAACTTCGGCGACGGAGCCGTTCATCTTTTCCAACCGTTCGAAGTCTGCTTGCGCTTCGCCGAATTTGCCTGCGGCCATGGCCGCGCGTCCGGCGTTGAACAATTGCGCGAAGTTGTCTTGATCTGTGGCGCCCTGCGCCAGGGCTTGGGCTGCGATGCATCCGGAGAGAATCAATGCACTGGAAATCCGCGCTTTCCATGTGGCTGTCATAGCGACCCAATCATATCGAAGAGACGAGGCGACCCGCCACCTGGGCAAGCGTGGCGGATCGCGGTTGAGTGACTTTCAATTAGAAGATGATCTTCCCGCCCAACTGCAAGACGCGCGCTGGCCGGTACGAAGTAATCTGACCGAAGGTTGAAGAAGTGATATTGGTGGATTCCGCTGCCGTTCCGGGTCCGCCTGTGCTGTTTCCATCGACGCCAAACTGGGCGTGATTGAAGGTGTTGAAGGTTTCCAGACGGAGCTCGAACTTGGCTCTTTCCGTGAGATCAACATGCTTGACCATGCCCATATCCCAGTTGGAGATTCCAGGCTCGTCCAGGATATTGCGTCCGCTGTTGCCGAAAACTCCGCCCTGCGGCGTTGTGAAAGCAGCCGTGTTAAACCATTCTTTTGCGCCCTTGGAAAATCCGGAGCGCGGGTTTCCGATGATGCTGGCGCGCTGTGTCGAGGTGCCCAAAAGTGAATTGGTGTCGTTGGCCAACACGGAGAAGGGGAAGCCCTTCTGGAAGGTGCCGATGCCGGTGATCTCCCAGCCGCCCACTGCGGCGTCCGCGACGCGATTGATGTTTCCGCCAACCTTCTTGCCACGGCCCACCGGTAGGACATAGGCATAGCTGGCCACAAAGCGCTGACCCACGTTGAAGTCGGAGCGGCCGTAATCGAGCCGCGGATTTGCGGAGTCCATGGGGCCGGCGTAGCTGTTGGTGGCGCCGATGCCGGCGGCGGCCGACTTGCTGTCCAGGCTCTTGGCCCAGGTGTAGACCAACAACACGGCGCCGTCGGTGGCGCGGTGCTCCAGTTTCACATTGCCCGAGTTGTAGCTGGAGTAGCCAATCCATCTACTGTCGAGGAAGCCATTGGAACTGGAGAAGTTTTGCAGCGGCTGGCGCGAGTGGGGCGCACAGTCATACGTGCCGCCGCTCGCAATGGTTGCAGTGGAATTGGCGTTGCAATAGGCCAACTCATTGGTCGGTAGCGCGCCCGGCTGGTCGACGTTGAAGCGCTCCAGCAGGTGGGTTCCCTTGTTGCCAATGTAGTTGAGCTCAAGGGTCGTGTTCTTGGCCATCTCCCGCTCGACGGACACGGTCCACTGTTGCACGTACGGGTTGAGGGGATTTTCAGAGAGGATCACAGCGGTGAAGGCTCCGCCATTGGCCGCGGCCGACACCGGAGCAACGGAACTCATCGGGGTAAACAACTGATCGGTCGACTTCAGATTGCTAGCCGCACTGGTGGACGTCAGGCTGGTACGGATCAGGAACGGATACTGATCGCCGGAGTTATCCATCTCGCGGGTTTCAGACGAGTCGAAGAAGATGCCATATCCACCGCGGACAACATATTTGTCGGCAGGACGATAGGCGAAGCCAAAGCGCGGCGCAAAGGGCGACTTGCTCTCGGGGTTGGGGTGTTGGCCGCAATAACGGTAGAATCCGTTGCCGGCTGGCGCAATGCCGTCCGTCAACAGGGCCTGATCCGCAAAGCAGAGTCCGCCGGCTGTGTTCTTCGTATCCAGCCAGAACAGTTGGTTGTTGGTTGCATACGGAACGGTGCGCAGGTCGACACGCAAGCCCAGGTTGAGGGTGAGCTTGGAGCTGACCTTCCAGTCATCCTGAAAATAGGGCGCCGCGTATTTGAAGACATACTGGTTCAGATGTCCAGGCGCCGAGCCGGTGGCCGAGAACGGACCCGGCTGAAATGTCGAGGCTCCGCTGTAGTAGCCCAACAGAAAGTCAGCATAGGAGTTACCGGTTCCGCAAGTTAGGTTGCCGGCTGGGCAGCCGTTGACGCCGCCGGTTCCATTCTGGTTGATCAGGTTGCTGCTATACGAGTAGTTCCCGAGGAAGTTGGTGGCCAGATTGCGCTTTTGCACCCAGGAGCGGTAATCGAAGCCCGCGCTGAACGAGTGCGCTCCCCACTGCTTGACAACGGAATCGGCGAACTCCCATACAGGAATATCGCTGGTAGTGGGATCGTTTCCCGGGCTGCCAGCGGTGACGGCATTCGACACGCCAAAAGCGAGGTTCGGGTAGCCAGCGGCATACGAGGGTAGACTTGTAAACACGCCGGTGAGTCCCATCGCCGTGATATCCGCCGCGCTGGCCGGACTGTCGCCCTGGATGGCTTTTGCTTCCAGTTTGCCGAAGCGGAAATCGTTGACGAAGCCGTGAGGCAACGCCAGCGTGTAGGCGCCTGTCCAACTGGTTGAGTTTTCCGAGAAGATATTTGCCCCGGCGTTCGATTGGGCCGCGAGCGAGTCGGTTGCGTAACTCTGTGAAGAGTAATCCGCCTTGGTATAGCGGAAGAAGATTTGCCCCCACTTCCGGAAGGTCTGGTCGACACGGTAAGTTTGCTGGTCCGTATCGGTAATCGCATTCGACGATGCAAACCAGTTCAAGACGCCGTTGGTATCCGTGGCTGCGGTCGGAATGGTCTTCGCCGTAACCTGGGCGATGCGTGAGAACCGGGTTGAGGGAATCTTGCTTCCAGAAAACGGCAGCCCGGTGAGCGGATCGACCGGCGCGCAGTTCTGAGAGCCCGACTCAGAAATCGCCTTGCAAGCCGCGGTGCCGGCCAGCGGGAAATTGGTCGGGTCCGCGTAAATAGCAGAGAAGTCGCCGCCAAGTTCAGCCGCCGTCGGCGCCGATCCTGAGGTGTGCCCGCCTGTTACCGCGCGCCGCCCCTCGTAGTTAGCCAGAAAGAACGTCTTATCATGGCCGTTGTAGAGCTTGGGAATCCAGACGGGACCATCCAAAACGTAGCCAAACTGATTGTCGCGCCATTCGGAAGCCGTCGAGCTGGTATTGCTCACGCTCTGGTGGGGAATGGCGTTCATGTAGTCGTTGCGGAGAAACTCAAAGGTGGAGCCGTGAAACTGGTTTCCGCCGCTCTTGCTGACGATGTTGACCTGGTTGGCGCTGAAACCGTACTCGGCTGAGTAGGTCGCGCTCTGCACTTTGAACTCCTGGATGGCGTCCTGAGACAAAATCACGGCCGGCGTATTGAGTGCCGTATCGGTGTTGGTCAGTCCGTCCAGGGTGTAGTTGTTCGACTCCGGGCGGGAGCCATTGATGCTGATCGCATCGCCTTCGTTCGACCGCATCTGGCCTTGTTCGCCGACCGTCTGTACAGCGCCCGCGCCGACAAACAAAAGGCTCGTGAAGTTACGGCCGTTGATGGGCAGTTGAGACATCTGTTGCCCGCTGACGACTTGCGAGATGGAGGACGAGTCTGTGTCCAGCGCAACCGCGCTGGCGCTGACCTCAACCGTCTCGGTGATGGCGCCTGCCTTTAGTTGCAGGTTGACACGCGCGTCCTGTGCCACAACAAGCACGATGCCGCTGACCACCGTCTTGGAGAAGCCGGCCATTTGCACCGATACCTTGTAAGGGCCGGGAATGAGGTTGGCGGCGGTATAGTCGCCGGTCCCCGTCGAGCTTACCTTAACGGTGACGCCGGTCGCGGTGTTGGTCACCTCGACCGGCGCGCCCGATACCACCGCGCCGGTGGAATCGGAAACCACTCCTAGAATGGTGCCTGTCACACCCGCTTGTCCCCAAACGGTGTGAGCGAAGCCCATTACAACCAAAAGCATCGCAAGATGCCGAAGCATTCTCACTGTATAGCCTCCTTGAGTAGCTGTGCTGCAATTGAACCTTCCGGAGCAGTGAATCGACTGGTTCCGGATAGGTGTCTCCTGACGACTGATGAAAGGGCATAGAGTTCCACTGCGACAGCATCAATTCCTGCCGATCTCCGGAACCGCAATGCATCGTAGAGCACACCGCTCGGATTGGGGCTTTTCCCTCTTTTTTGAATCCGATGGGAGCTGACGGCTCGATCGATGCGCTTCAAAATGCCTCATGCCACAAGTTCGAAACGAAAAATAGTTCTGCTTCGAAACTTTGAGAAAACTAGGCACACTCCATAACGACCGTCCAGTGCCATACGGAGATAACCATGTTTAATACCGCGCGTGAAATGGTAAGGGCAAGTATTTAAAGTGAATGTGCGATGCCCATCGCAATGTTAGGAGTGTTGTTAGGACGCTTCTGGAAGGCCAGATTGCCCTAAGTCTCGGGTGGGCAGACCTCATTGACCGGGGGTATACTTGCTTGCGACTGGACTCGTACATGGCCAATCCCTTGAAGAACGCGGACTTGATCGACCTGTCCCCAGCGGACAAGGACGATGTTCTGCTCCAGGTGGAACGGCTACTAGCCAGTGCCCATTTTAGGAACAGCCGCCGCTACACCGACCTGTTGCGCTTCGTGGTCCAGCAGACCCTTGAGGGACACGCCGACACCTTGAAAGAACGCACCTTGGGAATTGAGGTCTTCGGCAGGGCGCCGGGATTCGATACCGCGGGGGACTCCATTGTTCGAGTTGCAGCAGCCGAAGTAAGAAAGCGGATCGCGCAGTACTACCAGGAAGATGATCACGAAGACGAGCTGCGGGTGGATCTGCCGTCTGGCTCGTATGTGGCGCGTTTTCGGCGCCCGCCGGAGGCCGCCCTCGCAATCGTCACGGCGCCCGAGCCCCCTGCTTCCGTCCAAACAGACAAGTCAGCGGATGCGGCAAAAACGAGCGCGGCGCCCTCACGATGGAAGAAGCCCGCCTTCGCTGCGGTCGCGCTGCTTTTGGTCGCAATCGCAGCTTTTCTTGCGCTGCGCGTCCGATCTGACTCGGGGATGACTTGGTTCTGGGGCCCGGTCTTTGAGTCGTCCTCTCCAGTGCTGGTTTGTGTCGGGACGGTCGAACCATCGCATCTATCTCCGGATTTCCGAAGTAGATTTACGGAGCAGATGGCAAACGAGGTGAACGGGGCGGGGGAGTTGCTGGTACACGAATCCGATTTCAGGGATTGGCCTGCGGTCTCGTGGACCGATTCCGTTGAGATGACGCGAATCACCGCACTGCTGGCCAGGCACGGCCAAACCTCTCTGCTGCGGTCTTCTGAGAATGTGACACTTGCCGACTTGCGCAACGGGCCGGTGATTCTGCTGGGCGTATTGGAGAATTCGTGGTCGCTGCGGCTTGTTTCAAAACTCCGATTCCACCCGCGCATGGATTTTGCCAGCCAGAAGATGTGGATTGAGGACTCGCAACATCCCGAGCGCAGAGATTGGAGTGCCCCATGGGGCATCGCCTACTCCGAATCCCATGACGATTACGCATTGGTCACACGAACCAGAAATCCGCTTTCCGGTCAGATCTCTGTCGAAATTGGCGGCTTGGGGCTGCACGCCAGTCAAGCCGCCGGCGAATTTGTAACCAATCCTGCCTATTTGAATAGTTTGTCCAGCAGCCTGCGCGACCCAAATCGAAACGTGCAGATTGTCTTGAGGATCAATGTCATCAAAGGCGAGCCGGGGCCGCCACAGATCGTTGCTGAATATTATTGGTAGCGCGTGTATGGCGAGAGCGTTCCTCTCTTAGAAGCTGTTTAAAAACTAGGTACGTGTAAGCAAGGAAGGCATATTCGTGGTGAGATTGAGCGGTTAGCGATTGTGTATGTATCCCAGTGATTTGACGGATGAGCAGTGGGCGAAGCAGGAAGTGTTGTTGCGCGAGTCGGAGGAGAAGCGCCATGCCGGAGGCAGGCCGCGCAAGTATCCGTTGCGTCGGGTGACCGACGCCGTGCTGTACGTGGTGAAAACCGGCTGCCAGTGGCGACAGTTGCCGATCAATTTTCCTCCCTGGCAGACGGTCTATCAGCAGTTTCGTGCTTGGCGGCTGCAGGGGCGTTGGGAACGAGTGACTCAAGCCTTGCGGGAGCAAGGCCGCAAAACCGGCGGACGCAGTTCAACTCCTACGGTGGCGATCATCGATTCGCAATCGGCCAAGACCACTGGAAAAGGGGGGCGCGCGGCTACGACGCAGGCAAGAAGATCAAGGGCCGCAAGCGCCACATCGCCGTCGATACGCAAGGCAACCTGCTAGCGGCGGTGGTGCATTCGGCGGGGATTCAAGACCGCGTGGGCGCCCGCGCAGTGTTGATGCGTCTGTTTTGCCGCTTCGACACCGTAGTCAAGGTATTCGCCGACGGCGGCTACACGGGCACGCTGATCGACTGGGCCAAGGCCATGTTTGGTTACGATGTCGAGGTGGTCAAGCGAAACGAGATGCACACCTTCAAGGTGTTGCCCAAACGATGGATCGTGGAGAGGAACTTCGCATGGATGGGATGCTCCAGAAGGCTGAGCAAAGACTATGAACTCTGCCCAACCTCCGCGGAAACCATGATCTGGATCTGCTTCGCTCACACCCTGCTCAAACGATTTGCGTAGTTTTTAAACAGGTTCTGATGGGTTGAAGAATGGCAACTCTGCACAAGTCGGAGGAATTGATCGAATTGTCCCCAGCGGACAAGGACGCCATGCTGCTGCAGCTTGAGAGGCTGGTCGCGAGCCCCCATTTCAAAAACAGCCGCCGCTACACCGACCTGCTGCGCTACGTGGTGCAACAGACCCTCGATGGCCACGCCGACACCTTGAAAGAGCGCACCTTGGGAATCGAGGTCTTTGGCCGGGAGCCAGGGTTCGATACAGCGGGAGATTCCATTGTCCGAGTCGCTGCAGCCGAAGTAAGAAAGCGGATCGCGCAGTACTACCAGGAAGAAGGCCACGAGGACGAGCCGCGAGTGGATCTGCCATCCGGTTCCTATGTGGCGCATTTCCGGCGTGCGCAGGGCCCCGTAACGGGAGTTATCGAAGCGACTGAAACCTCTGCAATCCTCCAAACGGATCCTTCTACGGAGCACACACAGACAAGCACCATTCGATCGCGCCGGATGAGACTCGGCCTCGTAGCCGGATCGCTCCTGGTGATGGCGTTTGCCCTTGTTGCTGAAGCCGATATCTGGGCTGGCCCGCAGAGCAAAGGGACCTGCTCAGACCGCTATGGAGAAGTCCCCACGAGGCCATCCTCTGCATAGGGTCACCTTTGCTTGCTCAAAACCAGCCTGGAGTCAACGATCACCCGTTGCGCACACGAACCATCGCCGGCTCATCACAACTGCCGTCAGGGACAAGCTGTCGCCGAACACCTATTTCCCGCTGGTCAGGCTGCGGATGATGTCCACTTCCCGCTGGCGGTAAGGCTTTCCGTCGGGATGAAAGACGTCGTGAAACCAGACCGTGGGCTGGTCGGTAACATAAGGGCGCTGCCATGAGTCCCAGGGCAGATAAGTCTGGCTCTTGCCGGCAACCAGGCCCCAGTTGATGGCGCCCACGTGATGCGCGTGGGCAATGGGCAGCACGGTATCAAAGGTGCTGCCCGCGCCGCGGGCCATGAATTCAGTACATAGAAGCGGGCGATGGTACTGTTCCAGCATTTTGACGTGCTGCTCAAAATCCTCAGGCCAGCCGTAGTTATGGAAACTGATGATGTCGGACTGCTCAATCTGGACGCGCCCCACGGGCGTCAGGGTGGCCAGAGAGGTCCAGTCCCCGTGCCACACGCCGCTGGTCAGGGGCTGCGTGGGGTGCGCCGTACGGGCCCAGGCAAAGATTTGCGGCAAAAGCCCGAGGATGATCTCGTTCTTGTTTTTCGGTTCTCCTTTTGCGTAGGAACTGTCGTTGCCGTTGTCCGGTTCATTCCACAGGTCCCAGGCCAGGATGCGCGGATCGTTGGCAAAGGCCCGCACCACTCCCTTGACGTAGCCCTCGAGGCGAGGGTACTGCGCGGGATCGGCGAGCACCTTGGCGCCAGGGCTCTGCACCCACCCGGAGTTGTGCACGCCGAGAATGGGCGGATGCTGCGGGCCAAGCTTGGGGAACGGCTCCCAGCAGGAGTCGAAAAGGACAAACACAGGACGGATGTGGTGGCGGGCGGCGATGGCCAAAAAAGCATCCATGCGCTGCTGGAATCCTTTTGGATCTTGCTCCCAGAGCAGGTCGTGAAGAAAGACGCGCATGGTGTTCATGCCGATTGCTTCGGCCCAGCCCAGTTCGCGGTCGATAGTGGTGGGGTCAAAGGTGTCGGCCTGCCACATCTCCAGTTCGTTGATCGCGGTGGAGGGCAGGAAGTTAGCCCCTACAGGCCAGGGCTGCTGGGCGTACCAGGCATTGGCCTGCGCCTCAGTCCAGCGTTCCTGGGCATTGAGACGAGGAACGAAGACGGTAAGAAGCGCAAGAGAGAACAGCCAAAACGATGACTTGCGGAGAGACAGATGCATCGTGACTCCTTCAAAAAAGCAGAAAGAGCATTTTACTTGTCCGCCGCAAGGCTCGTCGCTTTGGCGCGTTCCGAGGCAGCATCCGCTGCGCGGCCCTGGCGTTCAAAGGCAATGGCGAGCTGGCTGTGTGGCTCGGCGAACGTGGGATCGGCAGCGATGGACTCCTGGTAGCGTGCCACCGCATCGGCAATCTGGCCGCGCAGCATGAGCTGGTTGCCGGCGTTCATGGCGAAGTTGGCTCTCTGCCGGCTAACTGCGCCGCGCGCAAGGACGGCTCCCTCACGGCGATATTCGGCGGCCTGATTGCGCAGGTCCTTCACTTCGGCGCGCAGCGCGAGCGCTTTCTGCGGGTCGCCCGCCGCGTCGCTGGCATCTGCCGCCGTGGAAAGAATGCCCGCCTGCTCTGCCAGAACGCCCGCCAAGGTAACACGCGGGCCGGGCTGGCCGGGGAGCAGGGGAATCGCCTTCTTCAGAGCGTCTGCGGCTTCCTCCAGGCGCGAATCCTGTTTGAGCGTGCTGCCCAGAATGGCCCAGGCGTCGCCATTCTCCGGGCGCAGGGCCACCGCTTTCTTCAGCTCGACAGCCGCTTCATCCAGCTTGCCGATCTGCATGTACAGGATGCCCAGCGTATAGGGAGGATCCTGCAAGGTAGGATCCATCTGGCCAGCGCGACTCAGCTCCGCGATGGCTTCGTCCAGCCGGTCCTTGAACTTGAAGGCCAGACCGAGGTCGTAGTGAAGCTGCGGGTCGTTGGGGTCGAGCGCCAGGGCAGCCTGAAAGTCCACAATCGCATCGTCGAAGGCCGAGAGCTGCACATGAGCCACGCCCCGGTCCTTGTAGAGGACCACGCTCTTCGGATCTTCTGCCTCTGCGCGCTGAAAGAAATCCAGCGCTTCCTTGGCCTTGCCGGTGAGTGTGAGCGCCAGGCCCAGGTTGGTCAGGGCGTTGGCGTTGTGCGGCTCGCGCGCAACGGCCTGCTGGAACCATGGGATGGCCTCCTGCTGCCGTCCCAGGCGCTGCAACGTCATAGCCAGTTCGTAGGCCGCGCCGGGCAATGCGGCGTTGAGTTTGGCGGCCGCTTCCAGATAGGGCAGGGCGGCTTCGTCCTGGCCCACCGCTTCCAGAGTGCGGCCATACTCCAGTTGCGCCATTGCATTGGCGGGCTCCAATTTGACGGCCGCTTCCAGATGCAAGAGCGAGTTCTGGTTATCATGCTGCTCGCGGTACAACACGCCGAGGTGGATGCGCGCGAGTGCGAAGGCGTTGTTCTGTGAGAGGGCGCGCTCGAACTCTGTCCGCGCCTCCTCCCAGTGGCCCAGCTGTGCGTGAAGCGAGCCAATGGCGTCGTCCAGATCGGGGCGATTGGCTCCACGATCCCTCGCCGCGCGGAACATCTCCAGGGCGTCGGCAGGCTTGTCGGTTGCCGCAAGAGCCCACCCATAGGCCTCGCAAAAAGCCGCATCCGCAGGCGAGTGTCCAGCTTGCTGCGCGATATGGAAAGCTGCGCTGAAGTGGGGAATGGCCTTGGCCGGATCGCCGGCTTTGGCATAGGCCAGAGCCAGATTCGTCTCAATCCCCGCATCGTCTGGCTTCAGTTGCAGGGCAGCTTCCAACTCCGGAATCGCGTCGGATGGTTTGCCTAGTTCCACCAGGACGGCGCCTAGCGCCTCGTGCGCCTCGGCAATTTGCGGAGCCAGCCTGGCGGCTTCGGCAAAGCGCGCGCGCGCCTCTTCCAGCTTGCCGGCTTGCTGCGCCGCGTAACCGGCGCGGAAAGCCGCGCCCGCGCGCTTGAGGGCCGGGGCGGCCTCCTGCGGCTTGGGAGTCTCGGCCAGAAGCAGGAGTGGGAAAAGCGCGAGTGTTAGGCCAAGGTGGCGAAGGCTGAGGCGCATGAGTTATCTTCCGGGCGCAGGGGCCGATTGATTGTGTTGCAGGTCCACAACCGTCTTGAATTCGCGGTTGGCTTCGGGCAACTGGCCGGTGGCTTTGTAGGCTTGGCCCAGCAGGTTGTGTGTCACATAGTTCGACGGGTCCATGCGGACGGCGTGATCGAGGTAGTGCAAGGCCTGGATGGGCTGCTTGAGCTTGAGAAAGGTCTCTCCCAACAGGATGTAGGGAGCGGTCGAGTTGGGTTCCAACAGCACGGCACGGTTCAGCGCTTGCTGGGCGTCGGTGTACTGCCCGTTGCGGAGATAGGCGTCGCCCAGCCGGTCATAGAGAAGTCCATTCAATGGATTGAGCTTGCGTTCGGCCTCCAACTCGCGGATAGCCGCCGGCGTATCGCCCTTGGCCAGCGCCACCTCGCCCAATAGCTGGTGGGCCAGGGGCAGAGTGGGATTGATCTGGAGCGCCTTGCCGGCCTCCGCCGCGGCTTCTGTCGTCAATTCACGGCGCAGGAAGAGCCGGGCCGCCAACAAATAGGCCTCCGCGGAGTCCGGCGCAAAACCATATTGCGTGGCAAATGCGTGACGGGCTTCGGCATAACGCTGCAGATCGGAATAGCACAGACCGAGTACATACTGCGGGTCAACGTTGGCCCGCTCCACGGCGGCATGAGCCTTCTGCAAAAAGGGAAGCGCCTTGGCGGGCTGTCCCTGACGGAACAAGGCGACGCCATGCATCTCGATTGACTCGCGATCCTTGGGGTCCTGGGCCTCTGCCTTGGTAAAGGCCTGGATGGCCTCGGGGAACTGTTCTTTCTGATAGAAAATGATGCCGCGCAGTCGCTCGACGCCAGCAGGTTCCGGGCTCTGCTTCACCAGCAGGTCAAGCTGGGCTTGCGCCTTGTCGAGGCGACCCCGCGCGGCCAGATCCTGGGCTGCTTCGAAGGGTGTGGGTACGGGTGGAGTTACCTCTTCGCTCGGCTGAGGGGCATTCTGCGGAGCTTGCGCCCCGGAGGCCACAGTCAGGAGTGCCAGGAAGAGTCCGGTCATCAAGGTGCGCTGCATGGCAAAAACCTATCTTGCAGTTTATCGCTTCAGACACACTCCTTCCCAGGCTGCTCGGCATGGCCGGTAAGACGCCGGAGAAGTGTGGATTGTCAGGTAAGAAAAAGAGGGGAGCCGAAGCTCCCCTCGTAGTTATGTTGCGGCTCCTTCGCGGAATTAGAACTGTACGCGGAGGGAGAATTCCAGCTGGCGGGGTGTGCCACCTACAGCCAGGCTGGAGATAGCGCCACCATTTTCGATGTTGCCGCTGGGGTTGGAAGCATTGATATGGTTGAAGGCGTTGAAGGCATCGAACCGGAACTTGGTCACGATGTTTTCGTGGATGGTGAACGCCTTGGTGAGGCCCAGGTCGGTTCCGAAGAAATGCGGACCACGGTAGGTGTTGAGGCCTACGTTGCCTACGTTATCCAAGCCGGGGTTGACGAAGAGTCCGTCGCCCAGGGAGTGTTTATCGTAGAAGGTCCGGGTTCCCGTGCCGCCGGAGCCAGCAACAAAGTCAGTGAGGTGAGTGGACATGGTGCGTCCGCCCACAACGCTCGGGTCGCAAGGTACATTGCCATTGCCACCGTTCGGAACGTTGTCACCGCATTCGTTGTAGCTGAGGCCGAAGGGCAGACCGCCCGACCAGTTCATGGTGCCGCTCAACTGGTAGCCACCGATGATCAGGTCGGTGATCCGGTTGGCGCCAGCATAGAACTGCTTGCCCTTGCCGAAGGGCAGGTCGTAGCTGCCGTAAACCACGAGAGTTTGGTCACGGACGTTGCTGTCGCGCATGTGGGTAATCTTGCGATCCCAAGTGGAAAAGTTCGATTGCTCATCGAATGCGCTGGCCCACTCATAGTTGCCTGTAATGGCAAGGCCCTTGGAGAACTGCTGAGCCAGGGTAACTTGCAGAGCGTCGAACTCGGTGTTCTGCGTGCTGCCCCTGTAGGCGATACTGTTTTCCCAGCCGCACATGCCGGACTGGACGTAAGGCTCGCTGGTAAGTTGGGTGTAGTTGGCATCCTTGCAGGCTGGGAGGGACAGACCGTAATAGCGCTGCAAGAAGTTGAGGGTTTGGGTTCCGCCGTTGGCCGCAATGGTGTTGGCAGGCACCGAGGGATCGTAGTGCAAGGCCTGACCGTTGACGCTGTAGGAGCCCGGCAGGTTGATCGCTGGTTCGTTGGGGTTGGTGCCGTTGCCGTCGCCGTCGCTCAGGGTGTGGGTTCCCTTGTTGCCCACATAAGCCATGGTCAAGGTGAGGGAGGGCGTCAGGGAGCGCTGCACGCTCAGGTTCCAGGCATCGATGGTCGGGAAGTTGAGCGGATTGGCGCGTGCGCTAGAGGTGACCGAGGAGCCCGGATTGGGCAGCAGGCCGTTGTTGGGAACCGTGACGGATGTGGGTGTATCGGGACCCACGTTCAGAGTGAAGGCGGCTCCAGTAGCGGTTTTGGCGTTCATTGCCTGGTTGCCCAAAACCGGCAGGTTCTGGGTGACGGTGTGACCAAAGATGGAGCCGAAGACGCCGGTGTCAAAGCTGCGTCCATAACCGGCGCGAATGACGGTCTTCGGATCCAACTGGTAAGTCAAGCCAATACGGGGAGCGAACATCTTCTTCTTGTCGGCGTTCCAACCCAGGTTGGAGCCAATGCCGCCGACGCCGGCCACATGCAGATAGCCGTCAGCCAGGTTCAGCAGGGATCCGTTACCCGCGGCATTGACGGTCTCTGGGAAGTAGAGCTCCCAGCGAACGCCGAGGTTCAGGGTCAGGTTGCGGGTAGCGCGCCAAGTGTCCTGCGCATAAAAGAAGGTGCGCTTCTGGAATTCCTTGGCATTGGTGGATGTGGAGACAAAGCGGCCAAACTGGTCAACCTGGCCGAGCATGAAGGTGGCAAATCCGAGTCCGCCCGGTATTGCGGCAGTCGGATCTTTAGTCGGACCATTGTCAAAGTGCATCAGGCCAGCGCGGTCCGTATCGGAAGGAACGCGGAGGTTGCGGCCGTAGCGCAGATCGGCGCCGATCTTGATGGTGTGGTTGCCTTCGACCCGGGTCCAGTTGTTGACGATCTGGAACTGGTCTTCCCGTTCGGTCAAGGGGCAATTGCAACGACTGATGCCCAAGCCGGTGCCATAAGCCGGATATGTCTGGGTACCACCGCTGCCGCCAGGTACGTTGGCAAACTGAAAGCCAGGTGAACCGGAGGTAAAGGTGCTGCCGGTGTTGATGCCAGGAATGCCAAGCGTGTTGGCATACTGAACGCCCTGGTCAAACTTGGTATCGATGACGTTGTAGCGGTAGTAGGCGAGGCGGAAGTCGGTCAACGTTTTGGGGCTGATGGCGATGTCCATGCCGGAAGCCAGACTGTCGTTGGCGCCATTCGAGTTGCCGCCGTAGTTGTTGATACCGAATCCGGGGCCGCCGGCAGCGCCGAACATGACCGTGCCGGACAGGGTATCCCAGAAACGGGAGAAGCGGGCAAAGGCATGCGCCTTGTCGTTTAAGGTGTAGTCACCGCGAGCTGTCCATTGATTGCTGTTGAACAGTCCGGTGCCCGATCCGTGGTAGTTGGAGTCAAACGTCGTGATGCCCTTGGTGTAGGGTTCGAGGACCTTCAGGAGAGCCAGCGCCGGAGCAGAGGCTGCACCAAGGTACGACCTGGGAATGATGTTGTTCGCGAAGGCCGGGTAGTGAAGTTTGCCGTCAGCACCCAAAGTCTGTGGGGCAGATGTGTCGTAGATGACAGCTGTTTTGTTGCCGTTGGAATCTACCATGGACAGATACTCGGAAAAGTCGCAGCCAGTACCGCCCTGCGAATCCTTGCTGTTACCCAGGCAGCTCTCGGTCGCCAGATTGGTGGGCAGAGTATCGGTTGCCGAGGTGCCAACCTTCTGACGCTGTCCTTCATAGTTGCCGAAGAAGAAGAACTTGTTCTTCAGGATCGGGCCGCCGATGGAACCGCCCATGCGGTTCTTGAGGCCGGCGGGCATGGTGCCGGGAGCCTGCGAGTAAGGATCGCGGGCGAGGTTGGCGTTGCCGGTACGGAAGTCATAGGCGCTGCCGTGGAAGTTGTTGGTGCCCGACTTGGTCTGGGCAGTCACAACTGCGGAAACGGCCTTGCCCAACTCGGCGTCGAAGTTCTGTGTGGTGATCTTGGTCTCGGTGATCGAGTCCATGGCGGGGTTGATGACGATGATGCCCAGAATGGGATCCTGGTTGTCGGTGCCATCCAGCTCAAAGGCGGTTCCGCCAAAAGCCTGGCCGTCTACCTGAATCTGTTTGGAACCCTGGGGGTTTTCATCGGCCGCGTGAGACCAGCCAAGAAGCTGGGCGCCGGGGAGCAGGAGCTGAAGGTTGGTGAAGTTCTGGTCGCCAACCGGAAGGCTGGAAACCTGCTGCTGATCAAATACGGTGGAGACGTCGGCGCGGTCGGTCTTCAATTCCGGCTGCGAGTCGGCGTTCACTTCAACTGTTTCAGATCCACCGCCAACTTCAAGGGTGGGATCGATACGGGGCGCCGTATCAGCCGAAACGGCAATGCCCTTGGTCTCGAATGACTTGAATCCCTTGGCCGTGACCTTGAGGTCATAGACGTCGGGAATAAGGTGGGCAGCGCTGTAATCGCCGGACCCGTTGGTTGTGACAGTAAAGACGGTGCCTTTGGCCTCGTCCTTTACCGTGACCGTGGCGCCTGAAACGGCTGCCCCAGTCTTATCGGTCACTGTGCCGAAGATCGATCCGTAAATCGCTTGGGCACTGGCCTGTGTGGTAAGGAGCAAACTCGCGCAGGCAAAAAATGCCAGCACGAGTGCTGTACGTAGAATCTTGTTCATGCGGTCTCCTGAATATGCCTTGGTGTTCTCTGTGTGAACTTATGATCTTTTCGTTTTGCCTGGCAGGTTCAAATCCGCCAGCAGGCATTAAAGGCTCCCCCGCCGCGATGGCAGGTTTGCTAAAGAATCGGAGTGGCCGTTCCCTCAGTTCAGATATAGCGGGAACAAAAAGAGCAAACCCCGAAGCAAAGCGATACCTTACTCAAGTTGATAGACCACTGTCAACGGCTAAAAGCGGGGAACTGGAAGGGTTTAGGCATAAAAACGACATATCAATACATGAAAACATTTACATGTTTCTTCGAACCCGCTTCGGAGCCTCGCCATTTTACGGGAGCGCCTCTCTAACTTGCCTATATAAAGCGATTTACTGAAATTTTAGCCGTGCGTTACCTCCCTGTTTCTTGGGCCGGCTGGTGGCTTGAATGTCCCGATTTACCGAGGACAGGAGCCGCACCTATAGGACAAATTTTGGATAAACGATATAACAATTAACCGTACCGCCGAAGGGCCGCTGAACCGTCCCTCTCCTTGCCTCCTCGGGCTCGGAGCGACCAAAATCTGCTCTAATCGGTTGGTACGCATATCAACCAAATGGTTGATTTATATAGTCCTATTGAACCGCGCATCTTCCGAAGGATCCTGGTACGCTGCTTTCGATTTCATCGCCGGAAAGGGGCCGGGAGGCAGAATTTGAGATAGGCCTGCCGTCTTTCTGGAGGCCCTATGAATCCCCAGGCAATGCCAATCTTGAGCATGACATTTGCCTCTCGCTCCCGGTTTCTATTCCCTCTCCCTGTTAACCACAGGGATACTCCCCAAAGTCGGAAGTAACCACTCGTCCCACATTCTGGCTGGCCTCCGGAAAGACCGTGCGCGGGCCGCACATCGAAAGCCTGGCCGGTTACGGTCAGGCTCTCTTGGGTGTCGGTGTGAAGGCATCCACCTTGAGAATCTTGCCACCCTCCTGGACGACATAGAGCCGATTCACATCCAGATCCTTCAGCGTATCCACGATGCCCGAGGGCCAGCGAATCTCCACCAGGTCAACCTTCTTGGCCTCGCCCAGGCCGAAGTGCACGCGCAGATCGCTGGTTGAGTAGTAGCCGTTGCAAGAGCGGACCTCTTCGATCTGGGTCAGGGGCGTGCCGGGTTTGGCGGTGACGGAAGGTGTATTGGTCTGCGCGACCACCTTGATGCGCGCACCAATGCCGGTGCGGTTGCTCTTGGTACCCACGGTGCGAATCTTGATCCAGCTGTGGTTCAGCTTCGACTCGCAATGCAGCAGTTGCGGAACGGCGTTGACACAGTTCACCACCACGTCCAGATTGCCGTCGTTGTCGTAGTCGCCCACGGCGAAGCCCCTGGCCTTGACTGCAGCTGTTACACCGCTGCCGCCGAGCAGGCTCACGTCTTCAAACTGGCCGTTGCGCAGGTTGCGATAGAGGTATTTCCGCTCGGCGTAAGCGGCGTCGACCTGCGTGCCGTCCACCTCGGGATAGACATGGCCGTTGGCGACCAGGATGTCGAGCCAGCCGTCGTTGTCGATATCTATGAAGCTCACGCCCCAACCAAGCAGGCGCGTATTGATGCCGAGCCCGGCCTGGTAAGTACGGTCGTCGAAGGAGCCGTCTCCCAGGTTCTGAAACAGCGAGTCGGTATCGCCGGCAAAGTTGGTCTTCACAATGTCCAGCTGGCCGTCGCGGTTGTAGTCGCCGATGGAAACGCCCATGCCCGCCTGGGGTTTGCCGTCGGGCGAGTAAGCCACGCCCGCCTCGATGGCCTGGTCTTTGAAGGTGCCGTCTTTCTGGTTCACGTAGTAGGTGGCGGAAGTGGAATCGTTGGCCACGTAGATATTGGGCCAGCCGGAGTTATCGAAGTCCGCCGCGCCGCAACTCAGCGCATAGGTCCCCAGCGTGCCCCACATGCCGGCCTTCTCGCTCACGTCGGTAAACGTGCCGTCGCCGTTGTTGTGGTAGAGCAGGTTTTTGCCGCCCTCCAGGCCGGGCGGCCCGCACGCCACCTGGATGCCCTTGTAAGTGCAGTTGGCATCCTCGGGCAGCGGCGCAGTCTTCACATCGAAATCGATGTAATTCCCCACAAACAGGTCGAGGTGGCCGTCCTTGTCGTAATCCAGAAACGAGCAACCGGAGTTCCACCGCAGCCGATCCTGCAGGAGGCCGGCTTCTTTTGTGACTTCAGTGAAGGTGCCATTTCCGTTGTTGCGGAACAGCGCGTTCTGGCCGTAGTAACTGACAAAGAGATCGTTCCAGCCGTCGTTGTTGTAGTCGCCCACACAGCAGCCTTGGCCCCAGCCGGAGCGAGCCAGCCCTGACTTCAGCGTAACGTCGGTAAAGGTCCCGTCGCGGTTGTTCTTGAACAGCCGGCAGACCGGCTCCTGGCCTTTCGGAAAGCCATCCAGCCGCCATCCGTTGACCAGGAAGATATCTACCCAGTCGTCCTGGTCGTAGTCGAAGAAGGCCGCGCCGCAGCCCGTGGTTTCCAGCAGGTATTTGTTGCGGTGCTCGCCGCCGAAGATCATCTCCACGTTGAGGCCGGCTTTCTTCGCCACGTCCTCAAACTGAATCCCAAGCGGTGTACCGGTGACCGGCGAAGCCAGCCCTTTGGGCGCGGGGCGAGCCTGTGCCTCGTAAGCCTGGCGAGCGCTGCCTGCGGGCTTCTGCGGCTGTGCAGCCTGCACGCCGCCAAGTCCGAAGCTCGGCCGGGCCAGGCGCAACACCTCTTCCAACGGTAAAACCAGTGCGGTCCTCGAAAGCGACTTCAAAAAACCTCTACGGGTAAAGGCCAAAGCAGGGATCTCCCTTGGCGCGGACGCTCTAATTGGCGTTTGCGCCTTGAAAGCAGAGTATATCCGGTGGGCTGCGGGGTTTGCAGGAAACTACTCGGGAAGCACTTCGATGCCTGTGACCGTGGCATAACCGTCCACGGGGACGAAACTCAGCAGCAGTTTGCCTTGGGCGTTGGGCTCGAGGCCTGCAATCCTGCGTACCAGCACGTCTGTCTGGCGCGCCTCCTTGGGCAGGTTGAAGTTCTGCAGGAGCACCCTGCCGTTGCAGAAGACATTGTAGATATGGGCAACCGTACTGCGGCCATTCCCGGCAGAAGCTGGAGACTGATTCCAGTCGCCATGGCGCACCGCAAAGTGGAGCATGACGGTATATTTTCCCGGAGACACGGGAATTGCATACGAAAAGTTTCCCCATCGCTCGGTCTCGTAGAGTTCCGGATCGTCGGTTCCACTTACCGGTGCGGTGTAGGAGGCCATCTGGCCCCCCTCGAAGAAGTTGTCGGGGCTCCACCAATGGCTATCGTTGGAGTAATAGGGTGTTTGGCGAGCCAGAAGGCGCACCGTCCGAATATGTCCCCCCGCTCCGGGCAATACTTCGATGGCCGAGAGAATAGCCTGCTTGCCGTCGTCGGCGGAAAACTCAAGATAAAGGAATCCGTCCGCGGAGGGAGCCACGTCCGGGAAGACCTTGACGTCGGCGGTTCGGCTGCCCCCCGCATCGGCCACGATATCGAAGTGGCTCAGCAGGGGCTTGCCGTTGGCGCGCACCGTAAGAATGCGGCTGCCTTCCCCTTCTGTTCCGTTGGACTCCGTATCGAATACCGTCTCGGCAAAGTGCAGCCGCAGTTCGTAGATGCCTTTCTTCAGAGGAATCTTGTAACGGAACTGGCCCTGTCGGCTGGTGCGATAGAAGCCGGGGTCTTGGGTGCGCCAGATGTGCTGCACCGAACTCTTTACCGCTGTTCCGCCATCGAACCACATATCGGGGCTCCACAATTTACCCGCGTGATCCACAAAACTGCGGCCAGCACCGGCCAGAATCCGGATCTCGTCCCCTACCGGCGGGCCAATCTGCGACTCCGCGGACTGAGCCAAGGGCGGGTTCGATACATCGGCCTTTGGCTGCTGCCTTTCGTGCCGAAGAAAGAGCAACACATTGCCCACACTCAGGAGCACAAGAGCGAGCGCCGCCACAAGCCACCAAATCTTGCGGCCTGGATGCCGAAGCCCGTGCATCGCTCGTCCAATCGCACCCTCCGTACTGGCTGTACGGTTCTCCGCAGGAGAAACATTCGTAGCTGTCTGACGCGCGCTCGGTTGCGAAGCAACGAACTCCGGAACGTATTGCCCGACAGGAATGGTGATATGGAGTGGATGCGAAGCGCCTTCGTCAGCGTAATACTCCGCCAAACGCTTGCGCAGGCGATTGGCCTCTACCCGCACAATGGAGTCAGAATCCTGATCGAAGGAAGCTCCGCGATGGAAGACTTCCACGCCGACCGAGTATTCCTTGATTTGATTGGCTTCCCCGGCAAAGAGCCTTTCACACAGGTAAGTCAGCAGGTGCGCAAGGGTGGGCGCTCGAGTAAAGTACTTCGACTGAAGCACTGCCTCAAGTTCTGCACGCTGCGCTTCGATCTCCACCGAAACCAAGCTCTCCACCGTCATCGTTCCGCGCTCCGAACGATTGTAATCGTAGCGCGACATGACCTGCCGCTGCGCCGTTTAACGGTGTAGACAGAGCCCCGGAATCGATGTGTAACGGCAAGTAACCTCCCCATTTTCCCGCTACAGAGCTTGTCGAACGCCGTGTTTCTTGAGCCGCAAGTGGCCATGGCTACTGCGGTTCGCTCACGCGATCCCGGCACTTAACCCGGCGCAACGGACAGGTAACAGGTATAGCGTTGTGGGCGCCGCTCGGAAAGCTCTCTACTGGGATCGACGTAAAGAACAGATTGCGGGAGGCGGCAGGGCAGCAAATGCCTCCCACGAAATGACGACTTACCGGAGAGGTGACCTATGAAGAGACTCGTGATGATGCTTGTAGGGGCAAGCCTGCTGGTTGGCGCGGCCACGCAAGGTCGGACCGATCCTGACCCGAATGCGACAGGACAGGACAAGTTGAGTAGCGCCAGAATCGCAGAAGAAAAGGGAGACCTGGCGCGGGCACACAAGGATTATGAGCTGGCTCTGTCCTACTACCGAACAGCCCTGCGTACCGACCGTCAGAATGCCCTGATCTATAACAAGATGGGGGTCTCCGAACTCCAGCTCCACGAATACTCCACGGCGCGTAAGTTCTTTGTCCAGGCGGTGAAGTACGACCCCAGGAACTTTGCGGCGCTGAATAACCTCGGAACCGTCGCCTATCTGGACAAGAAATACAAATCCGCCGTCAAATATCTGAAACAGGCGCTGGCGCTGAATGAGTCAAGTGCCTCCGCCCATCTGAATCTGGCGGAAGCCTGGATGGGACTCGGCGAAATCGATCGCTCCATGACCGAATACACACGGGCTCTCGAACTGGATGCCGATGTGCTGACCAGCAATCCTGGTGGAATTCAGGCGCAGGTCATTACGCCGGAGCAGCGCGCTCGCGTTTCCTTCCTGATTGCGAAAGCGTATGCCAAACGCGGCAATATTGAAGGAGCACTGGAGTACTTGCGCCGCGCCAAAGATGGGCGCTACGCGGATATGGCCAAGGTGTATACCGACCAGGAGTTCGCCGCTCTCTGGCAGGATCCTCGCCTGGCCAAGATCGTCAAGCGTTAGCCTGCCCTGCTCCCTTGAGCTTGCGGTGCTTCAACCCTACGAAGCACCGCAAGCCTCAACGTATATGTACACGCTTTAATTCAGTTAAATAATTTATAAATAATCACTTACAATACAAAAAATTCTCTTTCTGCTCTAATCCCCCGCCAACTGCTCCAACAGCGTATCGAAGTCTTCCAGCCGCGAGTATTCGATGATGACCTTGCCGTGGCCGCGATGGTCTTCAATGTGGACCTTCAGTCCCAGCGAGCGCTGCAGGCGTTCCTGGACTTCGCGCACGTTGGGATCGACCGGCTGCTCGGGCTTCGGGTCCTTTTTGGCGGCGCGCTCGGGATGCAGCAGGCCCTGAACGTAGTTCTCAGTTTGGCGAACAGAAAGCGAAAGTGCTAAAATTCGCTGAGCGGCTTTTTCAATCTCCTCCGCATGTTCGAAGGCCAGCAACGTGCGCGCATGGCCGAAACTCAGTTCGCCGGACTCGACCCGTGCCTGCACGGTGGAGGGCAACCGCAGCAGGCGCAGGAAGTTGGCCACTGTGGCTCGGTCCTTGCCGGTGCGCACAGCCATCTGTTCCTGGGTCATATGGAACTCATGAGAGAGCCGCTCGAAAGCACGAGCCTGCTCCATGGGGTTCAGGTCGGCGCGCTGCAGGTTTTCGACGATGGTGATTTCCATCGCCTGCTCGTCCGACACCTGGCGCAGGATGGCCGGGATGGTGGCTTTGCCGGCCTGCTTTGAAGCCAGCCAGCGCCGCTCGCCGGCGATCAACTGGAAGCGGCCATTGGCCTGCGGACGCACCAGGATCGGCTGCACCACTCCGTTGGCGGAGATGGAGGCTGCCAACTCGGCCAATTGATCCTCATTCACATGCATGCGGGTCTGGAACGGGTTGCGGTCAATCTGTTCCAGGGGAATCTCGCGGGGCTTTCCGCCTTCATTTTCGGCGGCGGCAGGAGCAGAAGCTTGCACGCGCGGCAGCAGGGAATCGAGTCCCTTGCCCAGGGCGCGACGTTTTGTGTCAGTGGCGGAAGCAGTCATGTCTAAAGTCCTTTATCCCGGCAAAAGCTGCCAGGGCTACTTGAATGGAAATCTGCTGGAGTGCGGGCGGCGCGAACGGCTGCCTGCAAAAGAAACAGCTCTCAGGAGTAAGGCCAGAAACGAATCTTGGTCTCGCGTTGCGTGCGCGGAGCCGCCTTCCGCTCTTTGGCGCGCGGGCTTTCGATGTGATTCCGCGCCAGGAATTCGCCGGCCAACTCAAAGTAGGCCTCGGTTCCCCGGGAGCGGGCATCGTACAGGGCCACCGGCTTGCCGTAACTCGGTGCTTCCGCCAGGCGTACATTGCGCGGAATCACGGTCTTGAAAAGCCGCTCCTTGAAGTACTCGCGCAGAGTCTCAGTCACCTGCTGGGCCAGGTTGGTGCGGTCGTCATACATAGTCAGCAAGACGCCCTCAATGGTCAGCGTGGGATTGAACGCAGCGCGCACCCGTTCCAGCGTTGAGACCAGCTCCGAGATACCCTCCAGGGCAAAGTACTCAGCCTGCATGGGAACGATCAGGGTGTTGGCGGCAGCCAGGGCATTCAAAGTCAACAGATCGAGAGCCGGCGGGCAGTCCAGAATCACCAAGTCGTAGTTGCCCTGAACCGGTTCCAGAGCCTCGCGGAGGCGAAGCGCCCGATCCGTGACGCTCGCAAGCTCGATGTTGGCCCCGGTCAGATTTTTGGAGCCCGGCAACAAAGACAGCAGATCGATTTCTGTCGGAAGGATGACCTGTGCGGCCGGGGCGTCGCCCATCAATACGTCATAGATGGAGTGGCGGTTGTCGTCGCGCTGGAGGCCGAGCCCCGAGGAGGCGTTCGCCTGTGGATCGCAGTCAACCAGAAGAATCTTCAGGCCCTCCAGGGCCAGACAGGCCGAGAGATTGATTGCTGTAGTTGTTTTGCCAACTCCGCCTTTTTGGTTGACGACGCCGAGTATCTTGCCCATGGCTTTCAAGAGTAAAGGGAAGCCCTTTGAGTGGGTAGCCGCTTGCGCTGTGGAGAACGAGGCCATCCTGTGGAAAGCGCCCCCGGGGCAGCGTGCCGGAACGTGGGGAAAGGGTTGAGGAACAAGGATTTCCGAACGAATGAGGTTCAGACCGATTGGAGAGGGTAAAAACAGGCGAACGGTGGAAAACTTTTGATTTTCCACTGAGAGAGGAAGCTGTTTTTAGGGTCTCTGGAAAGCAGTTCCAAATCAGGACTAGGCCCAATTTGGGCCATTGCTCTCTTTGTTCCACGTGGAACATTTCCCGTTTCGGACCTCGTTCCAAAATTGTTCCACGTGGAACAACCAGCACACCCACCGGTAATCCCGGTAATGCACTCCACACCTCTACCTCTCCGGTACAATTCGTGCGGTCCACTGCCGGCCCGGCCTTGCGCTTCAAAATACCATCCCCCAAGCACTGGGATCATCACGGCAGCGGCGGCAACACATTACTTCCCACTTGAACTCAAACCAAGGAGCCACATGGATATCCCCAACGCATTCCTCGGCAAGGCGACTCAACCGACAAACGACGAAGTCGCCACAGCTTTGGGTCCGTCGGCCCCGGTCTGGGGAGAATTGCTCGACTGGCTGGCTAAGGAGAAAGGCGTCAGCGACCACGACTGGAAGTCGAGTTCGCCCAAATATGGATGAACCTTACGTGTGCAACTGAAGAAACGAAATATTCTCTATCTCAGCCCTTGCCCAGGATGCTTCCGGGTCTCCCTCGTCTTAGGAGACAGAGCCATGGCAGCTGCCCGGCAAACCAAGCTCCCCAAGAGCATCCGACAAGCCCTCGATGATGCTCCCCATTACGCAGAGGGAACTGGCGTGCGCCTGATCGTTCGCGAAAGCAAAGACCTGGCCGCCATTCGCGCTCTGGCCACGATCAAACTGGAGCACTGACCTTGCGCGACCCGAGCGCCAGAATTCGCTCGTCACTTCCGGGCAAGACTACCGGGTTTCCCCAAGTGAAATCCTCGCCGGCCGCCGCCTTCACGCCCTCCAGCTCGCCAGCGCTCGTCATCAGCGCCAACCAACCCCCGGGCGCAACCAGACGACTAGCGGCAGAAACTGCCTCCTGCATCCGGTCCACCGCGCGCAGCGTGACGCATTGAAACAGAACCGGCAGCAATTCTGCCCGTTTGCCATGCACCTTCGCCGAGAGTCCCAGCACCCGAACCGCCTCCTGCAAAAACGCCGCCTTCTTGCCTTGCGATTCTGCCAGCGTGACTGAGATCTCTGGCCGGCACAGGGCAATCGGAATTCCCGGAAACCCCGCCCCCGACCCAAAGTCCAAAACTGTCTCGATTCCGGCAGGCAAAGCACGCCCGCAAACAATCGACTCCACAAAATGACGGGAAAGAATCCCCTCCTCGTCGCGGATCGCGGTCAGGTTCACGCGGGAATTCCAGCGAACCAGCAGGGATAGATAATCTGCAAAGCGCTGGGCCAAAGCCTCGTCCAAGGGAAGCTGACCGGCCTCGGTCAAAAGATCGTTCAGCCGCACCGCTGCGGTCATCGTGGCTTCCCTCATGCCGGCGCCCCAGGCATCTCAACGCGCCTCGGTTGCCACTCCTCCGCTGCTTTCACAAAGGCCGCAAAGATCGCCCGTGAAAAGGGACTCACACTATAGGTCCGCTCCGGATGCCATTGCACTCCGATGGCAAAGTGATCCGCGGAATCCAGTTCCACCGCCTCGATCACTCCATCCTCCGGCGAAACAGCCGTCACGAGCAAATTATCTCCCGGCCGGCTGATCGCCTGATGATGGCTGGAGTTCACATAGACTTCAAGGGTTTCATTCGGCCCCAGCAACTTGGCGAGCTTCGATGCCTCTGCAACCCGAACCGGATGCGCGGCAATCACTTCGCGGCCCGGTCTGTGATTCACCTCGGTCTTCAAATCCTGCACCAGCGCCCCATTCCGCCATACGCTCAAAGTCTGCGCGCCGTGGCAAATCCCCAACACCGGCTTATGCAAACTGAAAGCATCCTGCAACAGCAGTTCGTCCACGGCGGCCCGAACCGGGTCCGAATCGCTGCACTCGGGCAGCGGATCTTCGCCATATCTTTGCGGGTCCACGTCGTAGCGGCTCCCAGGCAACAGGATCCCTTTGACTCCCGCCAGGAGCCGGGCAACCCGGTCCTGCCGCTCGTGCAACGGCACAATCACAGCCGTTGCGCCCGCCGCATGCAGGGCAAACAAATACGTAGGAAGGGACCGCTGATTGTAGGCAGGGTCAAAGCCGGTAGGTTCGGGAATCGCGATGGGTACGCTCATGGAAAAACCAGTGTAAGGTCAAACACGCCCCGCGCGATAGTTGTTTCAGAACGGTGCCCAACAAATCTACGCGCGAGCCGTGGCTTCCTCCACGCTCTCGCTGGCCTCCGCACCTGCTGGCAGCTTCAGAGCCTCGACGGCGGCGCGCAGGCGTTCCGTCAATTCCTCGATCTGCCGGATGTTCATGCCTGTCGTCTCGATCGGTTCCCCCACGCTCAGTGTGAGCGGCCCCGGATAGAAATGGTGGGTATGAATGGGCAGCAGGTCATACACCCCACTCAGCGCAATCGGCACCAGAGGCACCTGTGCGCGAATGGCAAGAAACGCGGCCCCTGACAAGAACGGCTTCAGCTCTCCATTAGCTGTCCGCCCACCTTCAGGGAAGACGAACAATGGCATTCCCTCGCGCAAAGCCTTCACGCCCTTACCCAGACTTGTCAGCGACGCGTGCGGATTTCGCGTATCGATCGGAATCTGTCCAGATCTATCTAAGTACCATCCTATGAATAAGATAGGCCATAATTCCTTTTTCGCAAGAATGCGAAATTGGAACGGCAAGGCAGAAAAAATCACCGGTGTATCCATGTACGACGTGTGGTTGGAAGCATACACAGCAACCGGACACTTCTGCAGGTTTTCTGCGCCGCGGATGGTGAGCTTCGACCTGGAGATCCACACGCAGAGCCGCGCCCAAACCTTGGCAATGCGATGCTGCACCCGGCCCGGCTTGTCCACAAACGAAACCAGCAGTGCAAGCGATCCGCAAAGAATCGTGGCCACAGCAAACGCCGGCATCTGGATCAAGTTGGTACGCCAGCGGTAAAGCAGTGGCAGCGGGTTTGGTCGTTGACTCATGATCTTTCCCCTCTTCCGGCAAGCAGCAGCGAACGCGCTTCTCCCACCAGGTACAACGAACCGGATACAACGATGACGCCGCCTTGCGCACGTGCCCTGGCAAGTTCCAGAGCATCGGCCACGGATTCGGCGCCAATCGCTGTCGTCCCCACAGCCTTAGCCGCTGCCAGCAAATCATCCATTCCCGTCGCACGCGCCGTATGCATGGGCGCCACAACCACCTGGTCAAACAGTGGAAACAAAATCTGCGCCATCTCTGCCAGCGGCTTGTCACGCAAGCAACTGAAAACCAGCGTCCGCGGCGTTTCTGCCTCCAAGACGTGCTTCAGTCCCGCACGCAATGCCCAAGCACCGGCCGGATTATGCGCCACGTCGAGAATCCACTCCTGCCCGGCCAGGCAGATGTGCTCCAGCCTGCCCGGCCAAATCGTCTGGCGAACACCCGCCGCAATACTCTGCGGTGTCACCGGAAAGCCCGGCGCGCCCGCCAGCTCAACGGCGGCAGCAATCGCCAGCGCCACGTTGCGATGCTGATGCGCTCCTGTCAGCGGCGAATCGACCTTAATCGACGCACCCAGCGCCTCAATCGCATAGGGACCGAAAATATCCGTTCCCTGCGGCGGCATATAGTCCGCGGCGCTCACGCTGCGCACCCCAAGCCGGGCGGCTTCTTCTCCTAGAACCTGGTTGGCTTCCGGGTGCTGCGGCAGGGTAATCAATGTGCCCTCTGCGCGCAGAATGCCCGCTTTTTCGCGGGTAATCGCACCAATCGTAGAGCCAAGCCATTCCGTGTGGTCCAGCGAAATATCCGTAATGATCGACAGCAGAGGCTCGAGAATATTGGTTGCGTCCAACCGGCCTCCCATGCCCACTTCCACCACGGCAATCTCCGCGCCAGCCTGGGCAAAATGGAGAAACGCCATGGCGGTCAGCACCTCAAAAAAGCTGGGCATCTGCGCCAACTTGCCGGCCCCGACCAGCTCCTGTGCCGCGTCGTGCACTTGAAAATAAAGTGCCGCAAACTCTTCGTCCGCAATCTCCGCGCCATTCATGCGGATCCGCTCATTGGCCCGCGCCAGGTGCGGCGAAGTATAGAGCCCGGTGCGCAATCCAGAGGCCATCAGGATGGAGGCCAGGGTGGCGGCTGTGGAACCTTTGCCATTGGTGCCGGCGATTAAGATCGCTTTAAACCGGAGATGCGGATTGCCTAAACCGCTCAGCAGGATGCGAATCTCGCCGAGTGAGAATTTGCGTCTGGGCTGGCCCGGGCGCGTGTAAAGCTCGGCCACCATCGCATTGAGTTGATCGATCGCTGCTGTATAAGACATTGAAAGATCAGTATAAAAGCCGCGTCCCCGCTGTGCTGCATCGAGCTCACTCGCACAACAGCAATTGCAGCGCCTGACGCGCGTCCTGCAAGCAACTGCGTGCCTCATCCTCTGTGAGCAGCCCTTGATGTACTGCCTTTCTTCCCACGTCATTCACTCGGTTTGCAAGGGTAGGAAAATCGGCGCTAAAGCCTGTTAAGAGTAGATTATTGTTCACTTCATGCAGCAAATTACCCAGCGTAGCGGTCTTCCGGTAGCGGGTCTGAACCAGACGGCTCAGCGGCTCCGGCAGCTTCTGCTTAATCGCCTCTTCCAGCACCGAACGGCACATCACGGCGCAGGCCGTGAACAGCCCAAAGAAGTAGCAGCGGGTGGCTTCGTCCAGATAGCGGTCTGCCTCCTCTGAACTGGGCGCGGCCACCACGCACTCCCGCAGTTGCCCCGCCCTCAGAACCGCCGGCTCCACCAGTTGAAGCAACTCCAGGGCAAAAGCGGCCCGCAGCAGGTCATTCTGCTCTCCGTCTAGCGCTCTTTGAATCTCTTGCCACACCGGAGTCGCAGCATTGCCCGCCTGCTGCAGCCGGGTCAGCGAGGTGAGCCTCTGCCGCGCGTGCTGAATAAAACCTTGGTGCATTTCCTGCGCCAAAATGCGCCACTCTTCCACAAAGGCATCCGGGCCCTGTTGATAGCGCGTCCAAAGCTCGTCGTACACAATGCCAGGCACAACATTCCGCAAGAGCGAAAAGCGCCCGGTTCTGGCCAACTCCGAGATTGCCGCACAAAATTCCCGGCCTGGCGCTCCCTCCGCTGACATTTTCAGCAGTTGTTCTTCCAGACGCGCAATCTCAATCGGCATCGTCCCGCTCTCCTTTGAACCAAGTCTAGGAGTCTTCCAGAAAGATCCGGCACATTCCCCGAAAGATCTGCCAACGAAGAATACGAGATTGGGAACCTGCCGAGGAAGAAACCGCAGATGGGAATCCACGCTCTGTACCTGGAATTCCACTGCCCTTCATTCCCCTGTGGAGACTGTGGAACACCCGACCATTGTGGATGACGCGGACATTACTCCTCCATACGCCATGCGGGTCGGGACTTCCTATCCACATAAAGCCGCAGGTTTACACAGGGAGATTTCAAGCTCCTGTGGGAGACGTGGGAAACAGGGGTCTTCTTTCCACAGTCGAAACCAGGTTTTCCAATCCTCCTCATTTGCACAGCCACGTTTTGGAAAACTTTGCCCAAGGGCAAAGTGCTGAACATGCACAACTTGAACCAGATATCCACTTTTCCTGCCACAACTACGGGTATTACTGAGTAATGATTAGTTTTTATCTGTTTAAAAGTCCCCGTCCCGACAATCCTCACTGCAGCTCACGGCCGAACTCGAGCGCCGCGCAATTCTTCAAGCGGTTTTCGCAACCAAGAGTTTCCTGAAGAACGAACTTCCGCTCCGCGCCAAAAAAACAAAAAATGGTGAAACCGAGCGGCCAACAGGAATCCGCGGCGCAAACCTGCCTCCATGGCGCACCTCCACAGCGACTCGCGGAGGACACAAAACAACCAAATGTGAATTCCCGGTCCATTTGATCGCCTTGTCTGGCGCACCATGGGACGTGCTTTTCACATAAGGCAGCGACTTTACACAGGCCTGATGCGCCCTTCTGTGGGAGACGTGGGAAACCAGGGACGTGAAGCCCGGTCGATGAACCAGATTTCCAAAACTCCTCATTTGCACAGCCACGTTTTGGAAAACTGGACAACGGCGCAACTTCCAATTCCCCATGCATTTGGGAAGGATTTCCACTTTTCCTGTCACACTACGGGTGTTACTGGTGTTTCTATTCACCACACTCCACAAAAAGAAGTACCCGTCGCCCACCGAGCGGCGCGTCTCTCCCGGCTCTGCACAAAAGCGGAGCCAGCGCTCAGCAAACGCCTGTCGGTCGGCATGAACTGCCCGGGAATCCAGACAAGCACCCTGTTTTCCACGCTCTCGTGCCCGGGCAGAATGAATACAATCAAGAAGTAGAAAAGACAGTCACTTCCGTGCAGGTGCAATTGTGTTGTAGAGTGTGGCCAGCGCGGGATGTGCATCAATCGGGCATTTCCTAGTAGCTGTAAAGTGAGGGTGGGTACATGTCGATCGTGGAAACTGAAGTGGAGAAGCCGGCCGCGCAGGGGGCAGCGATGGAGATTACCGTAAGCCGCCAGGATCTGGTGAAGGAGCTTACTGCGACACAAAGCGTGGTGGAACGCAAAACCACCATTCCGATCCTGTCGAACTTTCTCATCGAGGCGGAGGGTGACCGGCTGAACATCACCGCCACCGACCTGGATCAGGCCATCCGCACCAGCACCGAGGCCAAGATCAAGAAGCCCGGCGCCTGCACGATTCCGGCGCGCAAGCTGTACGACTACATCAAGCTGCTGCCCGACGGCGATATCTCGATCAAGCTGCTCGATAACCACTGGGTGCAGATCCGCAGCGGCCGCTCCAACACCAAAATGGTGGGCATGGCGCGCGCCAATTATCCGCAGGTTCCCGAGTTTCCCGCGATCTCTGCCACCAGCATCCCCGCTCTGGCGCTTAAGACGTTGATCGCTCGCACCATCTTCGCCATCTCCAACGAGGAGTCGCGCTACACGCTGAACGGCGCCCTGCTGGTGCTCAAAGCGGAGTCGCTGGCCATGGTGGCTACCGACGGCCACCGGCTCTCGTTTGTCGAAAAACCCAACGAGACGCTGGAAGGCATCAGCGGCGAGAAGCGTGTCCTGATTCCGCGCAAGGCCTTGCAAGAACTGCAGCAGTTGCTCAACGTGTCCGATGCCGAAAAGGTGGACTTCGCGGACGACGAGCACACGCTGTTCTTCCGTGTCGGCCATCGCACGCTGAGCACCCGTAAGCTCTCCGGGCAGTTCCCCAACTTCGAGGCCGTCATGCCGCGCGACAACACCAAGTTTGCGGTGGTGCGGTGCAGCGAGCTTTCCGCGGCCATTCAGCGCGTGGCGCAGTTTGCCGACGAACGCTCGGGCGCCATCCGGCTGCGTCTGGAAGGCAACGAACTCAAGATCAGTTCCAGCTCCACGGAGTCCGGCGAGAGCGAAGACACCATCGATACGCCCTACGCAGGAGATCCCATCGTGGTGGGCTTCAACTCCGGCTACATTCTGGACTTCCTGAAAGCCCTGAGCAACGAAGGCGAAGTGCGGTTGGAGTTCAAGGATTCGCAGTCGGCAGGACAAATGCGGCCCGAAGATCCCGACGCTGAGTACAAGTACCGGTACGTGCTGATGCCCATGCGGATCTGAAGAAGCAGCGAGTCAGCGCCGCACATGCGCGGCGAACAAGTCAGCAGAAAGGCCCGGCAGCGATGCCGGGCCTTTCTGTTTCTGGGCTCTATTCAGGAATACAGCAATTGTTTGGGTGCCCCACCCTCGGCGTGTCCTTGTTCTTGCGCTTAGGGTGGACTGGCACAAACCCAGGGTTGTCATCCTGAGCGAACGGGGCCCCAAGCGCCTTTCAGCTTGGGGGTGGTGAGTCGAAGGATCTGCGGTTGTTTTTCAAAAAACTTCGGAGACACCACACTTCGGCCGCCACAAACCCAGGAACCTACCAGGTCAGCGTCACCGTAATCGTCTTCCAGCCCTCGCCTGCCGGGAAATTGAGAATCAGCGGCATTGAAGTGCAAGCGTAGAGATCACCGTCGCAAGCTCGGTAAGAGACGCTTGCACCTGGCGCTGAAGTGGGTTCTGTGACCACCTTCGGAATGAAATGCCCGTGCCGCATAAGACGGACTATCCCTGTGCTTCCCGCAAGACCTTCGGCGGTCAACACAAGTTTTCGATCCCCATAGTCTGTATGCAGGAACCTGAACTTGGAAGTCTGCGCCCCAGGCATCGGCAGCAAGCCTGGCGACACTGCCTCAACACTCTCAATTACATTCAAGCCGCCGAGGGACAGGGCGACATCGAGCGCGGAAAGAGGAATTCGAATTCCTTCGAGTCCAGCATCTTTCAACTTCTTCGGAAGCCGGCTGCTCTCTAAAGGTCCGAACGTTGCCCCCGGAACATCGGAACGCAGGCGCCAAGTGTCACCCGCTCCCGGGCTCATGGAAACATCGAGCATTCCATTCCTCTGGGTGAAATAGAGGGACGTAGCGCCGCCTGGGATTTGAAGATTCATTACTTCCGCGTGGTCCCAATTCGCCGGCAAATGCGGATTCACGGTGATGGTCTTCTTCAGCGCGTCGATCTCAATGCCGAACAGCCCGCGCAGCGTGGGCGTAATGACCATAGCCGACGACCAGAGCTGGTGGCTGGTGCTGCGCCCGAAGGGCACAAAAAAATCGCCTGAAAGCAGTTCGGTATCCGCTCCTAAATCCTGCGCGCGCGTCAGGTTGGCGTTCTCCATCAGCATCTGGTAGCCCGTCAGCGGCTGTCCGCCGCGATACTCCGCCAACGCGGCCCAGCCGGTGAACAGCGGCCATACGGACCCCTGGTGGTAGCTCATGCCGTCGTAAAACTTCTCGTTGGTCGAAACGTCGCGCAAGCCCCAATCGGTTTGCAGCGTGTGCGCGGAAAACTGCTTGAGGCACTCGTCGGAATGCGCCAGAGTCGGCTTCCCGCTCCACCATGCAATCGCTGGATAAACCGTGGTGGCGCGGTCGAGCGAGCCGTTGGCATTGCGGCTGAAAGCGTAGCACGACTTCTCTTTGTCGTAATACTCGGCTTCGATCGTCTTCGCTAAAAGCGAGGCGCGTTGGCTGGCGGCTGTGGCCTTGTCGGGGCTTTGCAGCAGTGTTTCCAACTGAGCCATGGCAGCCGAAGCTTGTTGATCGAGCAGGGCCAGGTAGACCTCCTGATGCGGCAAACCGCCGGGCCAGCTTTCCACCCAACCAGTGCCCTGCACGTTGTCGTAGATGCCGTCCCCATCCGAGTCGTGGGTGGTCTCAAATGCCCATGCCTTTTCGATGGCTTCCCGGTTGGCGCTGAGGAACGCCACGTCGCCGCTGGCGTGCACATAGTCGGCCACAGCCAACAGGAACAGCGGCGTGGCATCGGCGGCGGCGTACATGTAGGGAAACGCCTGCCAGTCGATGAACCCAGCGGTCTGCGAGTACTCGTGCATGATCTTGCCGTCGGCGCGCTGGCGGTGGATCAGGAACTCGAGCTCCGCCTTGCTGAGTGCAAAGTCGCCATAGCCGTTGACGGCATAAAGGGTATACAGCGAATCCCTGCCGAAGAACCAGCCGAAGCCGGGCCGGGCCGAATCGCCAGAGGCGTAGTAGCCGGCCACCAGGGCGGTCTCAGGGGCCGCCTCGGCGTGCGGGGTGGGGACGTGGGCGCGCAACTGCTCAATGGAGATCACGCCCCACTGGAAGGCCTCGTCGAGCGTCTTGTCGGGCGTCTCGATGGACGTGGAGTTGGCCAGCAGCTTCTGGTACTCCTCGGCGTGCGCCTGGTAGCTGGCGGCAAGGCCCGCATTCAACTGCGCCAACGTGCTGCCCAAGGCGACGTTGGTCGCGGTGGCTGGAGTCGATCCCACGGCCATCAGCAGCGGGAAAAGCCGGCCATGGTCGCGCGTCGGGTCAATGTGCAGTTTGAACTCGACCGGATGAACCTGGGGCCGCTCCTGGTAGGGCGCCAGAATTCCGGGCTTGGCGCCAGGGATGGTGACCGCACCGGCCAGGTCCGGATAGTCCGAATGCAGCGCGTAATAACCGCTTGCGGCGTCCGCGCCGGCCACCCACTCCGCGTTGGGAACGCCCTCATTGCGCGCCGGCCACATCTTCTGCAATTCCGGCGTAAAACGCAGCGTGAAATCGGTGGGGCGAATGCAGTCAAACTCGAACAGCACCACCGGCCCAGTACCAGCCAGCGCCTGGTTGGGAGAAAACATGATCTGCCGGGCCGTGAACCCGATGTGGCTGTAGGTGAGGATGGTGCGATCGGGGCGAACCTCGACCTGCGCAATCTGCTGATTCACGTCGATCGGCACGGTGTACCCATCGATATTGGCTTCGATGGTGAGATGCGAGAGCAGCTTGACGGGCAGCACCCAGGCCTCGAACGTGCCGTCCTGCTGGCCGACTAAGACACCGCGCTCCCCGGCCACAGTGAAGGGTTTTAGCGGCTCCGCATGGGCACGGATCACAGGACCGGAGGCCGGAAATGGAATGGCGGGGATGGAGTTGAATGTTTGGGCTTGGATTGCGGAAGATGCGGCAAAGAGCATGGCCGCGGCCATGCAGAAAGAAGTGCTTCGGCTGTGCATCGTATTGTCCTTTGACTTCGGCTCGAAGCCAACAGTTTAGACGATTGCACCGGCGGCTGTTGCGGGAAGTACGGGGCAAAAACAAAGGCCGCGGCAGGTAGCCGCGGCCTTTGGCAGTGCAGAGTTGCTTTGGTTAGAACGCCAAGTGAATGGAGAGTTCCGTGTTGCGGTTAGCAGGCAACGTGCTGGAACCGTTGATGCCGCCCTTGTAGGCCAGGACGTCGGTGTAGCTGGAGACGTCGTTCGAGCCGGCCAGGTTCAGCACGGTGTTGGCATGGTTGAACACGTTGATGAACTCGCCCTTCAGTTGGAGGTCATAGCGCTCGTGAATCTTGATGTCCTTCACGATGCCGAGGTTCTCGTTCCAGGAGCCAGGTCCGCGGAACATGTTGCGGCCGTCCATACCGGTGACGAAGTGGCAGCCTGCACCGTTAACGCCGGAGCAGACCGGAACGTCAGAACCTGCGATGGCCGTACCCGCGGGGTAGCCATAGACCGGGTCGTAGATTGAGTTGTAGTAGGCATTGGCAACAGGGTTGAGCTGCTCGTTGTACGCACTGCCGTAATCCGGCAGATGGATGTAGGAGTAGGTGTTTGCGCCGTTGGATGAACTGATGTCCTTCATGCCGCCGGACTTGCTGCGCTGAGGCGCAGATACAAAGCTGGTCCGCGGGCAAACCGTGATCGAGTAGCCGCAATCGAACATCGTGAAGGGCGTACCCGTCTGCGCGTTAAAGGTTGTGGAGAGGGTCCAGTTGTCAGCCAGCGTCTTGGCGGTTCCGTTCAGCGTTTTACCGAAGGGAACACTCCATACGATGGCCGTCGCAAGGCGATGTTTCACGTCGAAGTCCGAGGTGCCGCGATCCAGAGCGTGATTCCAGGGATCGGTATAACCGAGGACCAAGCCGCCGCCGCCTTCGTTGCCGCTGTCGTTGAAGGTGGAGCTGTCGTTATCGATCGAATGCGACCAAGTGTAGTCAGCGCGCACATTCAAGCCGGAGTGCAACAGGTTCGCGCTGCGGAGTTCGGCAGTCATGCCATGGTAGTAGCTGTCGCCGTCCGCGCCGCGCCAGTTGATGCTGCCGTACTGATAGTTCGTGCGGTTGCCGGTGCTACTGTACAGGTTCGCAGCAGTGCCGTAAAGCGGGTTGTTGATATCGGTTGTGTTGACTACCTTGTCTCCCTCGTAGACAGAACCGTCAAACGAACGGTTGATGTTGGAGATGGAGTAGTTGTGGATGCCACGGGTGCCTACATAGGAGAGGCTGGCGGTGGTACCCGCAAACTGGTGCTCAACGGAGAGGCTCCAGTTGCTGCTGTAGGCCGGCTTGATCTTGGGATCAACAGCGCGCAGCGTGACGTTGGGCAAGAGCTTCGTGCCGGTGCCGGTGCCGAACTGCGCAAAGTTGTTGGTGCTGACGGGAATCGGAGCGCCGCCATTGTCGGCCGTGGTGAACGAAACCACACCGTAGTTCGGCGGGTTCTGAATCACGTTGAAGGTGACGTTGTTGAAGTTGCGCTCGTAGCTCATGCCGTAACCGGCGCGGATGCTGGTTTTGCCGTCGCCGAACAGATCGTAGGCGAAGCCGACCTTGGGAGCAAACTGCTTCTTGTTCAGGTTCCAGAGCTTTCCGCCGGGAGCATCGTTGCGGGTCATGATCTTACCGTTGCGGATCTGGTCCCACGGAGTGCTGCCCGCGCCCAAGAAGAAGTTCGCGTCGTAGCCGGGCTTCTGCGAGTGCTGCGGTCCGTAGATCTCCCAGCGCACGCCAAGGTTGACGGTCAACTGGGGCGAGATCTTGTACGAGTCCGTCGCGTAAGCCGCGCCGTCCTGGTAGCGGTTGGAGCGCGAGAAGTTGGGAGAGGAAACTGGCAACGACACGTCACAGGAAGAGGTTTCCAGGTAAGTGCCCTGCGCGTTCCTGTAGCAGGGGTAGGCGCCATTGGGGTTCACGGCAACTTGCAGCAGTCCGAGACCGCCGCTGACGAAGTTCCTGAGAGCGCCCGTCGAGCCCGAGGAAGCATTGATCAAGCCGTCAACGGCTTCTTCATAGGCGCCGAACATGCGGTTGTCCTTGACGTACAGGAAGGTACCACCAAAGGCAAACTGGTGCTTGCCCTTGCTCCAGGCCAGGTCCTCACCGATTTCGATGAAGTTCTGAGGCCCACCGAAGGGAAGCGCATTTCCAGGAGAGGTCTGCGAGTAGCCGGGGAAGTTGATGTAGCCGCCATCCAGGGTCACCGGCGAACCGCCGTTGACGTAGAGGGTCGGGCTCACTGGAGCGGTGCCCAGGGGCTGTGCGTTGTTATAGCGCGATCCAAGCAGTTTGGTGTTCGATGCCAATGTGGGCGTAAAGGCTTTGCTGATCGAAACTTCTAGGCCGTGATTGAACTGGGTGTTGTTGGTGTCGAACCCTTTATAGGGGCTGTTGTTCACTGAGCCGGCGGGGTTGACCAGGCTCTCCTGGATATAGCGGACAAACAAGGAGGTGGTCTGGTTGATCGTCCAGTCAGCGCGATTGAACGTGATCCACTCGTTCACGGGCGTGCCGCCGCCCGAGTCAGCCGGGTACTGATAGATGGACTGGCCAAAGAGGTTCTTCGAGCAAACCGCCGTGGTCGCAATCTGCGGGTCAGCGCAATTGCCGGTCAGCTTTGTGGTGGAGGGAAGTCCCGCCTGCGACAAAGCAATTGCGTTGATGTCTGACTTCCAAATCGAGTTCTGCATGGCGGCGCCGGTCAGCAGGTCACCGTTGATCGGATGGTTCAGGGTTCCATATGTACTAAAGAAGCTCTGCATATTCGGCGCAGACATGGCGATCAGGTCTGGAGTAGGAACCAGGGTGACGATGTTCTGCGCGCTGCGGATCCGGGTCCATTCCGTGGAGGAGAAGAAGAAGATCTTGTCCTTCTTGATCGGGCCACCAACGGAGTAGCCAAACTGGTTGTGGGTGTAGCGCGGCTTGGCCTGGCTGCCATCCATGGCATGCAGGTAATTGTTGTTATATCCATCCGAAGCCAAGGTCGAGACACGATTGAACTCGTAGGCCGAACCATGCAGGCCATTGGTGCCCGACTTGGTGGAGACGTTCACCGCGCCCGAACCGCGGCCATACTCCGCGCCGGAGTTCGAGGTCACAATGCGGATCTCGGAGGTGGCATCCAGGGGTACCGTCTGACCGATGCCAACGGCATACAGATCGGTGTTCTCAACGCCGTCCAGCAGGATATCGACGGAACTGGAGCGGGAACCGGAAATATTGAAGCCAACGCCGCGGCTGGTGGCCGTTGGATCGGCAGAGAGGTTGCCGGAGAAGGCGACCAGGTTGTACGGGTTACGGTCCAGAGTCGGCAGGCTCTGGATCTGTTCGGTCTCAAGGACCGAAGAAACCTCAGGCTTTTCCAACTGCACACCAGCGAAGTTGTCCGCCTGGACGACGACTTCGGTCTTGCCACCGGAGACAGCCAGCTTGGCGCTCACGTTGTTCGTGGAACCGACAGTAACCTGGACGGACTCGTCTGCGGAGGCGAATCCAGAGGCCGTGATGCTCACGGTGTACTTGGCCGGTAGCAACTGGGTTACGGAGTACTCGCCCTTGCTATTGGTCGTCGAGGTGCGCACAGCGCCAGTAGCGACGTTGGTCAACGTGACTGCAGCCTTGGGGATCACAGCGCCGCTGGCATCCGTGACCGTTCCGCTGACGGAACCGAGGTCAGCCTGAGCCACCGCAGCTTGTGGAGCAAAAGTGACAGCAGCCAGACCGATACTCATAGTCACGCCCAATAACAGCGCTCGCAGATACTTGTTTGTGAAGATCATGCGTTTCTTCCTTTCGAGGTGGAGGAAAAGTTTTGAGAATTGGACTATTAGGGCTATGCGAAATGAAACGTACTCAACACAGACGCAAGAATTGTGTCTGGTGAAGATCTTCGTCTGTCGGGGGGATGCACAGATGTTGCAGGATTTCCATTCCTTTTAGATAGCAATTCATTTGCCAATGTATCCACTAAGTTAAAAAATGCCAAGACTTGTTGAAATATAAGGAGAAAGAGGGGCCACGCAACAAAAAAATGAGTACGATCGAACCCAGAAAGTCAAATAAAACGTCCCAATATATGCAAAAGAGTACACATCTCTATGAATATCAGTATAAAGATTCGGTCTGATCGCCGGGGCCTGCTCCCCTCTCATGGCTTGTGCAGGCCGCCTGGCTGGTCAGGCCTGCAGAAACGCCAGCGCGCGGATCAGATAGGACTTCAGGTCGCGCCGCTGCACGACGGCGTCGAGGAAGCCCTTCTCCAGCAGGAACTCGGAACGCTGGAAACCCTCAGGCAGCTTCTGGCGAATCGTCTGCTCAATGACGCGGGGACCGGCAAAACCGATCAGCGCGCCGGGCTCGGCAATATTCAGGTCGCCCAACATCGCAAAGCTGGCGGTGACTCCCCCTGTGGTGGGATCGGTCAGTACGCAGATATAAGGGACCTTGGCGTCGTCCAACTGGGCCAGGGCGGTGGAGATTTTGGCCATCTGCATCAGGCTGACCACGCCCTCCATCATGCGCGCCCCGCCTGAGGCGGCGACGACGATGAGCGGCTTGCGGCCCAGCCGGGCGCGATCCACGGCCCTGGCAATGGTCTCGCCCACCACGGCTCCCATGGATCCGCCAATAAAGCCGTATTCCATGGCGCTGACGACCACCGAATGAGGACCAAGCTGGCCAACGGCGTTCAGAATGGCGTCGTCTAGGCCGGTCTGCTCCTGCGCCTTGCGCAGCCGTGCCTTGTAGGGCTTCACATCCGTGAAGTTGAGCGGATCGGTGGAGCGCAGACCGCCGTCCACCAGCTCATAGCCGGGGTCGAGCAGCAGATCCAGACGCTGGCGTGCGCCAATCTTGAAGTGATGCTGGCACTTGGGGCAGACATTCAGGTTGGCTTCCAGGTCCGCCTTCCAGATAATCGCGCGGCAACCCACGCACTTGATCCACAGACCCTCGGTGCGGACGGTTCTGCCCGCGGCATCCTGCGCCCCGTTGGGGCCGGAACCGGATTCGTACTCGCCACTTTCACGCTTGAACCAGGACATGCGAACTCTCTCTCAAATCGGGAGCTGATTCTTTGTTTTGCCCAGAATGGCAGGTGCAATCCTGCAACTCGGCTTATCGCCGTATCAATATATCAATATTCTATTCCGCGCTGCGCCAGGATGCCTTTCTGGTAGGCATGCTTCACCTCCCGCATCTCGGTCACCGTGTCGGCCAGCTCCACCAGCAGCGGATGGGCATTGCGTCCAGTCAGGATGACGTGCACCATCTCCGGTCGTCCGCGCAGGGCTTCGGCCACCACCGCGGGGTCGAGCATGCCGTAGCCGATGGCGTAGTTGATCTCATCCAGAATCACCATATCCCACTCGCCGGAGTCGATGGCCTCGTGCGCCTCCGCCCACGCGGCCTGGACGAGGCGAATGTCTTCGGGGTCGGTTTCGGCGCCCCCCACCTTCACAAAGCCCCGGCCCATCTGCTTCAGGATGAAGTTCGATCCAAAGGCTTCGACCGCATCCAGTTCGCCGTAGTGCCAAGAGCCCTTCAGAAACTGGAGCATCAGCACCCGCATGCCGTTGCCCACAGCGCGCAGGGCCGTACCCATGGCGGCAGTCGTCTTGCCTTTGCCAGGGCCAGTATTGATCAGGATCAGTCCACGCCGCGAATCGGTCATATCAGTTGTCAGTCACCAGTGATCGTTGTCAGTGAAAAGCAAAAACAAGAAACACGCCTGTACAGCCAGTCCCAGCGGTCAGTCTGAATCAAGGTCGCACCTTCAGATCGTCAACCTCGAACTGACAACGGAAAACTGATCGCTGACAACTGCTTTTCAGTGCCCCCCGTGATAGGGATGGCCAGTCAGAATTGTAAATGCCCGGTAGAGTTGTTCGGCGATCACCAGCCGGGCCAGGGCATGCGCCATGGTCATGGTTCCCAGCGAGAGCAGCAGTTGGGCGCGCTCGCGCGCCGGCGCAGACCACCCGCTGGCCGGACCGATGGCGAAGACGATGTGCTGCGCCCCTTCGTCGCGACGTGCCCCTAGCCAGCCAGCAAAGGCCTCGGAAGTCATTTGCCGGCCCCGGCTGTCCAGTAGCACCGCCACCACCGGCGTCCGTCCTTGCTGGCGGGTCAGCCAATCCAGCAGCGCTTCCTCGGTTTTGAAGGCTTCCGCCTTGCAGTGAGCAAAGGCGGAACAGCGCTCCAGGTAAACAGTAGCAAGGGAGTCGAAGCCGTCTTTCGAGCCGGGCCGTGCTCCGACGTGGGCAAGTGTAAGGTGCATGGACGGAGAATACTCCAACACTTTGGGGCTCAAGCGAGCAGGTTTCAGGATTCTCCAGAAAACAGTACCGTATACTCAATATGGGAGTTGAACTCTAATAACCTACATTTTACCATATATTCATCCGAGAAACTAAACGCCGGTCGGTTTTCTAAAGCGTTGATTTCGCGGTAAATAACAAAATATTGTCCAAATAACGTGATTTGGCGTCAAACGTGCAAGCATTAGAAAGGTAAATAGCCTCTTGTACATACGTGAGATAACGTTCTACAGGATACGATTTACCAGGATGAAAATATACCTCATCTCTACATCGTATCTATGAAATAGACGTTCCTCATCACAGCATTCATAACGGGTCGGCTTTACCACCGGACCGATGACGTCGAGCCATACTACGTGGAGCGTGAAACTCGTCTTTGCGAGCTTCGCGGTCCCCACAGCCAAATTGGAGGAGTTTCATGCGGTTTTTCCGGTTGCAGAATGCGGCCCTTGCGCTGAGTCTTCTGGCCGCCGCCGGCTTTGTAGTGCAAACCACGGCCCCGGTTGTAAATGCTCAATCCAACATCTCCGGTGATATAGCAGGAACCGTGTCGGATCCGTCCGGCGCTGCCTTGCCAAATGCTCAGGTGACCATCACCAGCAAGGATATGGGTCAGCCAAAGACAGTCACGTCCAGCAAGACGGGTGACTATCGTGTTCCCTTGCTCCCGCCGGGCAAATATAAAGTATCGGCAACAGCCGTGGGATTTGAAACCACTACCGTGGATACCACGGTTTTGGCTGGCGTGATTACTCCTCTCAATATTCGCCTCACAGTCGGCCAGACATCCACCACAGTGGAAGTTTCGGGTGGCGACATTCAGGTTCTCCACACCGACGATGCGCAGATTTCGACGAGCTTCGATCTGCAGCAGGTGCAGGGTCTGCCCAACCCGGGCAACGATCTGACCTTCGTGGCGCAGACCACCCCGGGCGCGGTCATGAATACGCAGAGCGGCTACGGCAACTTCTCCATCGATGGTCTGCCGGCCACCTCCAACACCTTTACCGTCAACGGCGGCTATGAGGGTGATCCCTACCTGAACATTGGCAACTCGGGCGCCACCAACCTGCTGCTGGGCAACAACGATGTTGACCAGGTCACGGTGACCACCAACAGCTACGATGCTTCGTTCGGTGGCTTGGGCGGCGCGCAGGTCAACGAGATTTCCCGTTCCGGCGGCAACACCTACCACGGCAACCTCGCCTACTGGTGGAATGGCCGCGCCATGAACGCGAACAGCTTCTTCAACAAGCAGGCCGGCTCCGAGCGCAACTTCGACAACGCCAACCAGTGGGCAGCCGCGGTGGGCGGACCGATCAAGAAGGACAAGATCTTCGGCTTCATCGATACCGAAGGAACCCGGGTCATCGTCCCGGCGCGCGGTACCGTGTATGCTCCCAGCCCGAACTACCAGGCTGCGGTTCTTGGCACGGCCGCCATGGACGCGGCCGACAGCTCGAACCCCAACGGATACATCCCATACGGCAACCTTGCCTACAACGGCCTTTCTTCTCAGGCGAATCTCTACAAGACCATGTTCGCCTACTACAACAATGCGAAGAACTTCGCTGCGGGCCACCAGGATCCCAACGATCCCGACACCTGGATCTTCAACGGTCAGGCCACCAACTTTGCCCGTGAATGGCTGATCGCCGATCGCGTGGACTTCAATCTTTCCGCGAACGATCACCTCTTTATCCATTCCAAGGTAGACCACGGCGTTCAGCCGACGCAGACCAGCTACCTGGATCCGATCTTCGACGCGGAGAGCCCGCAGCCTTCCTATGAAGGTCAGTTGAACGAAACGCACACCTTCTCGCCGACGTTGACCAACCAATTCCTCTTCACGGCCAGCTACGCGCGCGCCATCTTTACCAATACCAACGCCAAGAACTTGGCCAGCACGATGCCTTTTGTGTTGATCCCCGAAGGATATTCATCGGACTGCGTTCACCAGGACCCGAAAGACTCGAGCAGCAAGTGCATTCGCTCGTACGACTGGGACCTGGCAGGCGATGTGGGCAACTGGATTGGCGCTAGCGACTATGCGTTGCCTCAGGGCCGCACGGTAACCGGTTATCAGTTCAACGACGACATCAACTGGACCAAGGGCAAGCACAACCTGAAACTCGGCTACACTTTCCGCCGCGACGACATCACCGACTACACGTCGAGCGAACACAACATCAACTACGCCGGTGGCGAGAACATCATTTTGGACCAGAGCGACTTTGCCGCCGGCTACTCCGACGAGTGGGTTGAGCGCTTTCCCCAGCGTCTTACACAGCCGGTCGCGATGTATGTTTCCGGCGCCTACGTGCAGGATCAGTGGAAACCCCTGCCGAACTTGACGCTCACCGGTGGACTGCGCCTCGAGCACAACTCGAATCCACTGTGCCGCACCAACTGCGTCTCGAATTTCTCGCAGGACTTCAGTCAGCTCTCAACCTCCAGTTCGACCGCCTATGACACGTTGATTTCGGCCGGTCGCAAGCGCGCCTTCTTCAAGCAGCAGCAGATTGCGTGGGAGCCGCGCATTGGCTTCTCCTATCTGCCGGGTGGCAGCACCAAGACCACGATCCGCGGCGGTTTCGGCATGTTTGCCAATTACTTCCCCGCGCAGATCATGGGCAACCTGATGACGAACATGCCCAGCGTCGACCGCTACACCGTTCTTGGTGCGGCCTGGGGCAATAACATCGCGGTGGATTCAACGTTGAGCACCAGCGGCCATGCGCAGGCGGCGACCTCGGATATCGCTCTCCAGAAGTTGTTCTCCCAGGGCGCCTGCTATAAGGGCTGCGGCAACGACCTCAGCCTCTACAACGTGACCGGCGGAGTTTTTAGCCGCCCGACCATCACCTCAGTTGCGCACAACATCAAGCTGCCCACCTATGAGGAATGGAGCCTGGCGATTGAGCACCAGGTGGCCCGGAACACGGCCGTCGCGGTGACCTACGTTGGCAACCACACCTATCATCAGCCGGTATCGAGGATGCCCAACGCCTACTTCGTTCAGAACAGCAATGCCGGTTCGAACGCCACGTTGCCAACGTCCCGCCCCAACGCCGCGCTGGGTTCCGTCACTGAGTTCTACAGCGGTGGAATCTCCAACTACCACGGTGTCATGGCTGCCCTGACCAGCCGCATCAACTGGGTTACGTTGCAGTTCAACTACACCTATGGCCACGCGCTGGACGAATCCTCCAATGGCGGCTTCGATGCGTTCGGCGGAAACCCGATCGGCCAGATCAACCCCAACGATCTGAAGCAGAACTACGGCAACGCGGACTACGATGTGCGGCACTACGTCAGCGCCAACTATTCCATCAATGTTCCTCACACCCGCGGACCCCGTGTCCTGGTCGACAACTGGGAAGTTTCCGGCACAGTCTTCCACAATTCCGGCTATCCCTTCTCTGTGATGGATAACACCGGCAACATCACCTACGGCAATGTTGCGCTGGCCAAGCAGATCGATAACAACTTTAACCACCACTGCGGCGGCAAATCGCACACCCAGGGTTACAGCGATCCCTGCGACTTTGCTTCGCACTTCACGAATTCCACGGATTACGGCCAACAGCGGCGTAACCAGCTCTATGGACCCAATTACACCGATTTCGATATGGATGTAATCAAGGGCTTCAAGGTTCCGCTCACTGAAGCATCGAAGCTGAAGATCGGATTCCAGTTCTTCAACCTGTTCAATCATGCGAACTTCGGTCAGCCGTATGCCGACGTGAACGATGGAAGCTCCAACGGCCTCCTCTACACTGCCGCCAATACCCCGACCTCCATCCTGGGTTCCGGGCTCGGCGGCGATGCTTCGCCCCGCTTGATCCAATTGAAGGCTACCTTCAGCTTCTAACCAAAACCACTGCCACAACAAGAAGGGCGCCCCGAGGGGCGCCCTTCTTGTTGTTTGTGACGGATTCAGTTCTCGCTGCTTCGGTAGTTCAACAAACGACCGGAGCAGAACAGCGGTCAGGTTTACTTGCCGGTCCGCTTCTTCGCGGGTGCTTTCTTTGCTGCAGACTTCGCAGCCGACTTCCTGGGTGCGGCCTTCGTGGCGACGGCCTTCGTGGCGACGGGCTTCTTGGCAACGGGCTTCTTGGCAACGGCCTTCTTCACCACGGCTTTCTTTGCCACAGTCTTCTTGGCCGGAACCTTCTTTACGGTAGCCTTGGCCGCAATGGCCTTTTTCGGGGCAACCTTCTTGGGCGCCGCCTTGGAGGCAACAACCTTTTTAGGGGAAGCCTTCTTGACTGCGGTCTTCTTCACGGCCGCTTTTGTTGCGGACGCCTTTTTCACGACAGGCTTGGCAGTCGCCTTTTTCGGCGCGGCCTTGGCCACAACCTTCTTGGCGGCGGGCTTCTTTGCAGCCGGAGCCGCTGCCTTGGCACTCTTCTTCGCGGCCGGTTTTGCCTTGGCCGGAGCAGTAGCCTTCTTGGGCTTGGCAGAGGCCTTCTTGCGAACGGCCAGGGTCTTGGTCGCCAGGTCGGCCTTCAGCTGGGCGTCGAACTCTTCCGGGGTGAACGGGCGAGCGGACTTGCGCAGTCTCTCGATGTCGTAAAAGGCGCGGCGCTCGGCCTGGAAGACATGCACGACAAAATCCACATAGTCGAGCAGGATCCATTCACCCAGGCGGCGGCCTTCCGCTGAGTTGGGATAGACGCCAAACTCCTTCTTGAGCCGAATCTCGATCTCATCGGCAATGGCGATGGTCTGGCGGGTGTTGGTGGCCGAGGTCACGAGGAAGAAGTCAGACAGCCCGGAGTCGATGGGGTCGAGCTCGAGGATGCGGGTGTCTTCGCCCTTCTTGTCTTCACAAGCCGCGGCTGCGGCCTGAACGAGGAGGCGGGTTTGCTGGTGCGTTTCTGCTGTTGTCATGCGATGAGAAAACTCTCCAACCTTAATCGTACGGCATTTTCCACAATACCGGTGAATCGCTGTGAGTATATAGGACAAGTCTCGACGACGGGAAAACCTCGATAGGTCGCGAAAAGCACGTCGTCCTGGCCCTCCCGGTCGCTGCCGATTCCACGCAGTGGCACGTTAGCGATAGAGGCCGTGGGCCCGGATGGCCTCATAAACGGCATCGGGAAGCAGATGCTGGCAAGCAGTGTGGTTCCCGACGGCCGCGCGGACCAGATCCCGAATCTCCGAGGCGCTGATCTCCACCTGGAGTCCGGGCAAAACGTAAAACGGAGTGGTTTGTCCCGCGGGGTTGCGGAGCAGATAGGAGCGCACCTCGACGCCGGAGACCGTCCGGCTTTCGACCGGCGCAGGCTCCATGGATAGGCCGGCAGGCAGCGCGGTCTTCAAGCCCTCCAGCGGCTGGCCGGGACGCGACGCGACAATCAGGGGCGCCACAAAAGGGATCTCCGCTGCCCGGTACCAGCGTCGCAGACCGAAAAACGAGTCTGCCCCCATCAGGCAAAACAGGGCGCTTCCCGGCGGCAGCTCCGCGCGCAGGCCCTCGAGAGTCTCCAAAGTGTAGTTGGGCGCGCCGCCGGGCTTGGGCGCATCGGCCAGCGATACCGCAAAATCCGGGTCTTCGGCAATGGCCAATTGCGTCAGGCTCAGGCGCTCTTCAAAGCTGGCGGTCGATCCCAGTGGCTTCAGCGGCTGTGCGCCGACCGGGGCAAACAGCACCGAATCCAACCCAAGCGCCGCGCGGGCTGCCCGCGCCACGGCCAGATGGCCCAGATGGGGAGGGTCAAAACTGCCGCCGAAGAAGGCAACGCGCCGGCCTCCACTAGGACACTGAACCATGGGAACATGGTACCGCGCGGCAAGCTCTGCTAGCATCACTGTCACAACGATGCGATACCTCATCCTCCTCCTCACTCTGGCGGGCGTCGTGGTTTCCACGCTGGCCCTGCGCGTTCACTACTCCACCGAGACCGAGCCCTGCTCCATCAACGACAAGTGGGACTGCGGCATCGTGAATCACAGCCAATATCCTGAGGTTGCCCACATTCCCGTGGCGGCAATCGGCATCGCAGGTTACCTGGCCCTGGCTGGACTCGCTCTCACCCGGCGGCGCGGCCTGCTGTTGACACTGTCGGTCATTGGCCTTGGATTTGCTCTCTATTTGAGCCACATTGAAAGAGACATTCTCAGCGTATGGTGCGTCTACTGCGTCATTTCACAGGGGATCATCATGGTCGTCACGATCCTCAGCCTGGTGAATCTGACCGTGGAGCGGCTGCGTCTGAGCAGCGCATCAGCCAAGACCGTTTAGGGCCTTGGGATACGGCTTCGAGGCCAAAGACTTTCTCGCACAAATCCAGCCGCGTACCACCCACTGATAAAATCAGATAGAAACCATGCTTAAGCAAAGATATTCACGCTGGATGTACGAGTGGGAGACGCGCCTGACCACGCGCGATTCGAATCGTGTGAAGCGCCCGATGGATTGGGGCTTTGAATGGATTGCCCCCTACCTCAAGGAGCACGGCCTCGGCGCGGAACTGCCCAGCCCGGAAGCGATGCAGGACGATGTCGCCGCCGAAGCCGCCATGACCCGCATCAATGAGCTGCTGATCAAGACAAGCGATAGCTTTTTTGGCTACAAGCGGCCCACCGACTTCCGGCTGGAAGAGCGCTTCCCGCAGCTCTATCCCACCAACGTGCGCCCCGAGACGCTGGCCAAAGACGCCGCGCTCAAGCAGCAAGCCGCCGAAGGAAAGATGAAGCCCGCGCAGTATCTGCGCTTCACCTCGCCGGAGCGGACACCCTATCCGGAGAACGACCTGGTGAACGCGCGCTGGTACCCGGCGCCTGAGCACAAGGACCCCAAGCGGCCCAAGCAGGCCATTGTGGTCATGCCGCAGTGGAACGCCGACGGCTTCAGCCATAACTCGCTCTGCACCATCTTCAACAAGATGGGCATCTCCGCGTTGCGGCTCTCCATGCCCTACCACGACATTCGCAGGCCCGCGGAGCTGGAGCGCTCAGACTACGCCGTCAGCGCCAACATCGGCCGCACGCTCGCGGCCTGCCGCCAGGCGGTGGTGGATATCCGCTGCTGTGTCGACTGGCTGGAAGAGCAGGGCTATGAGCACTTCGGCGTGCTGGGAACCAGCCTGGGATCCTGCTACGCCTACTTGGCCAGCACACATGACCCGCGCCTGCGCGTGAATGCCTTTAACCACGTTTCCACGGCTTTTGGCGACGTAGCCTGGGCTGGCCAAAGCACGCGCCACGTGCAGCAGGCGCTGGCCGATGCCGGCCTGACGCAGAGCCGTCTGCGGAACTTGTGGTCGGCCATCAGCCCGTGCAGCTACTTTGAGAAGATTGCCGGCGAGGAAGCAGGCGGACCGAATAAGAAAGTGCTCATGGTCTACGCCAACTACGACCTGACCTTCCCCAAGGAGTACTCGTTGCAGGTGCTGGACGCCTTCACCCGCGTGGGCCTCAACTTTGAGTGCCGCATGCTGCCCTGCGGCCACTACACCACCGGCGAAACGCCCTACCAATATATCGATGGCTGGTATCTGGGCTCGTTCGTCTATCGCGCGTTCAAGGCCCTGCGCCAGGAGAAAGCCGCTGGATTGAGTCCGGCTCCTGTGCCTGTGGATCCTGTGGAAGAAGAGGCATTCACCCGCTAGAGCCGGGGTGATTCAATTGTGCTGGGGCGCGGATGCGCGGCCATCCACAGGCCCACCCGCTCCTGCACGGCCTCCAACTCATCCGACGTAATGTGGGTGCCGATCATCTGCCGGTTCGCGGCATACTTTGCTTGATTCGGTCCCTTCGCCGACGCCGCCAGATCGAGCCAGTAGTAGGACTCCACGTCGCTGCGCGCTACGCCTTGGCCCATCGAATAAAGCACGCCGAGAGTCGCCTGTGCCGTCGCGTCTCCCTGCTCCGCGGCTTTGCGATACCAGGCCGCCGCCTGCTCCATATCGCGCGCCACGCCCGTGCCATCGCGGTAGAGCGCAGCCAGGTGCATTTCGCCGGCAACACTCCCTTGAGCGGCGGCTTTGCGATACCACTCCGCGGCTTGCCGGTAATCTTCGGCGATTTGTTTGTTGGAGCGCGCCTGTCCGCTGCCCGCGGCGCAGCTCTCCCCCACCTGCACCTGCGCCGCGGCGTCACCCGCGCTGGCCTTGGCCAGCAGTGCCGCATCAACGGCTGCGGTTTGGCCAAGGGCGGAGACCACTGTAGAGATAAAGATTGCTGTAAGTACAAGTTGCTTCCACTGCGTCTTCAATATGGCCTCGGGCAAGAGTAAAGAAACTAAAAATACCTTCGCCTTTCATTAGACGCGAACCGGCCCAGTGTTGGAATCCGAATTCTACTCAGGGCATGGCTTTAGCCCGATCAGCCGCTTGCTGCGCGGGTCCAGCCCGTGAATCACGGTGGAAAAGGGGATAAAATTCCAATATGACTGACCGCATGTCTCTGTCCCTTGCCCAGGCTGACCCTGAAGTTTCAGCAGCTCTCGACCACGAAACCCTCCGCCAGCACGAAGGGCTGGAGATGATTGCCAGCGAAAACTTTGTTTCCGAGGCGGTTCTCGAAGCGGCCGGCTCCATCTTCACCAACAAATATGCCGAGGGCTATCCCGGGCGGCGCTACTACGGCGGCTGCGAATTCACCGACGTGGTGGAGAACCTGGCGCGCGACCGCGCCAAGCAGATCTTCGGCGCCGAGCATGCCAACGTGCAGCCCCACTCCGGCTCGCAGGCCAATGCCTCGGCCTATGCCGCGGTTCTGCAGACCGGCGACACCATTCTCGGTCTCGACCTGGCGCACGGCGGCCACCTGACTCACGGACACAAGCTCAGCTTCAGCGGCAAGCTCTACCGGCCCACGTTCTACCATGTCCGCCGCGACACCGAACTGATCGACTACGACGAGCTGGAAGCCATTGCCGAGCGAGAGCATCCCAAGGCCATCATCGGCGGCGGCAGCGCCTATCCGCGGCTGTGGGACTTTGCCCGCATGCGCGCGATCGCCGACAAGGTGGGCGCGGTTTACATCTTCGACATGGCGCACATCGCCGGGCTGGTAGCGGGCGGCGCGCATCCTTCGCCCGTGCCGTACGCGCACATCACCACCACCACCACGCACAAGACGCTGCGTGGACCGCGCGCCGGCTTGATCCTGTGCGGCAAGGATCTGGCAGCGGCGGTAGACAAGGCCGTCTTCCCCGGCCAGCAGGGCGGTCCGCTGGTGCACATTGTCGCCGCCAAGGCCGTGGCCTTTGGCGAGGCGCTGCGGCCCGAGTTCCGCACCTATGCCGCGCAGATTGTGAGCAATGCCCAGGCGCTTGCTCTGGGGCTGCAGGAAGCCGGTTTCCGCCTCGTCTCCGGCGGCACGGATAATCACCTGATTCTGGTGGACGTGTTCACGCAGGGCATTCTTGGTTCCGAAGCCGAATTGGCGTTGGGCAAGGCGGGCATTACCGTCAACAAGAACACCATTCCCTACGACACCAACCCGCCGCTCAAGGCCTCCGGCATTCGCGTGGGCACGCCTGCTTTGACCACCCGCGGCATGAAGGAACCGGAGATGCGGCAGATTGCCACCTGGATCGCCAAGGCTCTGGCGCAGCGCAACGACGACGCGGCCCTCGAGAAGATTCGCGGCGAAGTGAAGGAACTGGCCGACCAGTTCCCGCTGTATGCGTGGCGTCGTGCACCGGCGGCTGTAAGCGCGTAAATCTTGCTCTAACTGCATCTCTCGAAAGGGTACGGGCCTTGGCCCGTACCCTTTCGTACTTTGCCCAGGTCCTTGAGGCAAGTTGCCTCGCGGTCAGAATACGGGATAGAAACGCAACTAGCTCGCAGATTTCGGGTTACATCGAATGTATTGAGGATGACCTATCCTGGATTGACGCAGCGCAGCGTTGCTGCCAACTCAGAAGACATCGGAGGAAACAATGAAGCCTGTTCAGATTGCTCTAGCCACTTTGCTTGTTCTTACGGTGCCGGCGTTCGCCCAACACCATGAAGGCGAATCGCACCCTTCCGGCGGAGGCGGCCAGATGCATCAGCCGATTCCCGCGCACGGCCCTTCGGCCTTCAAAGGAAATCCCCGTCCGGTAGGCCCGGAGCGCAACTTCAGCGACAAGGATGGCCACCCCAACGCTCCCCATGTGGATGGGAAAAACTGGGTTGGCCACGACACCGGCCGCGACGATGCCCGCTATCGTAACGACCACCCCTTTGCGCATGGCCGGTTCACCGGCGGCTTTGGCCGTGGCCATGTGTGGCGCTTGGGCGGGGGCGGCCCCGGCCGTTTCTGGTTCAACAATTGGTATTGGGACGTTGCGTCCTTTGACCTTGGCTATTGCGATGGCTGGATGTGGGATTCCGACAACATCGTGATCTATCCCGATCCCGACCACGACGGCTGGTATCTGGCCTACAACGTCCGTCTCGGCACGTATGTGCATGTGGAGTATCTGGGGGCGTAAGCGGGCAACAGGCGCGTAAGCGCCGTGCATCATAAGAGGGGACAGGCCAGGCGGCCTGTCCCCTTTTCGCGTTTTTGAGTAGGATTGCGTCGGGACAGGGATATGCTGAGCAGCGATCCCGGGCGATATAATTGCAAGTCCGAACATAGCGCCGAATGCGTCACCCGAATTGCGGCTCCACACCGACCGCGTCCCACCGATCGCATCCTGATGAGGAACTGAAAATGAAGCAACTGTTGACTCGACTGTACGCTCGCGGCGCGGCTTGTTCCGCCGCCGTTGCCTTGGCTGCTCTCGCCGTTGTCCTGGTCTGTGCCGGCTCTGCCTGGGCAGCGCCCGCCCCCACAATCTTGACCGGAGCCGATATGCGGCCGGCCACCTCGCTCAATGGCGAATGGGGCGCGATTGTCGATCCGTATTTTTCCGGGCTCTTCAGTTTTCATCACGAAGAAAAGAAGAACGGCTGGTTCCTCAATCGCAAAGCCCAGCCCGGCGATCCGTTTCCCACCGAGTACAACTTTACCAAGGCGCCTACGTTGAAGGTGCCGGCCGACTGGAACACGCAGCGCGAGTCGCTGCTCTACTATGAGGGGCCCGTCTGGTACGAACGCGACTTCACATATCAACCCAAAGAACATACGCGCACCTTTCTCCACATCGGCGCCGCCAACTATCGCTCCTGGTTCTGGGTGAATGGACAAAAGGTCTGCGAGCACGAAGGTGGATATACCAGCTTCAACTGCGACGTAACCTCGGCCGTGCATGCGGGCGCCAACTTTGTGGTGGCCGCGGTCGATAACACCCGTCACGATGACGGCGTGCCCACGCTCGAAACCGATTGGTGGAACTACGGCGGACTAACGCGCACCGTCTCGCTCATCGAAGTTCCCGAGGCCTTCATCGATCAATACGATGTGCACCTCAGCCGTGCAGAAAGCAACGTCATCGAAGGCTGGGTGCATATTGAAGGCGGCCAGTCCGGACAAAAGGTCGAAGTCGACATCCCCGAATTAGGTGCAAAAACAACCGCGCAGGTTGGCGACGGTGGGCGCGCCGCGATTCACTTGGTTGCATCGAACCTCGAGCGCTGGTCGCCCGAGTCGCCCAAGCTCTATAAGGTGCAGGTGCGTGCGGGTCAGGATGCAATCGAAGACCTGATCGGCTTTCGCACCGTGGAGACCCGCGGCACCGAGATTCTGCTGAACGGGAAACCCATCTTCCTGCGCGGCGTTGCCATCCATGCTGAAGCGCCGTATCGCACGGGCCGCGCCAACACTGTCAAGGATGCGGAAACGCTGTTGGGCTGGGCCAAAGAGATGGGTTGCAACTATGTCCGTCTGGCACACTATCCCCACGATGAAACCATGCTGCGCGCCGCCGACCGTATGGGTTTGCTGGTGTGGTCGGAGAATCCTGTCTATTGGGCGTTGCAGTTTGACAACCCCAAAGTACTTGCAAAAGCCGAGCGGCAATTAGACGAAGAAATCGGAACCTCGCGTACACATGCGTCGATTATTTTGTGGTCCATGGCCAACGAGACGCCGAACACCGAGGCGCGCACGCGCTTTATTGAAACCATGGCCAGCCGTGCACGCGAACTTGATCCGACGCGCTTGATTACCGCGGCTCTTTTGGTACGCGCCGATGGACATACCAAGATAGTCGACGACCCGCTGGGCAAGGCGCTGGACGTCATCGGCGTGAACGAATATATCGGCTGGTACGAGCAGAAGCCGGAGACGGCCGACGTTACCCTGTGGTGCGTAGAGTATCAGAAACCCATGATCGTGAGCGAGTTTGGCGGAGACGCGAAGGCCGGACTGCACGGCGCCGACAACGAGCGCTGGACTGAGGAATATCAGGCGAACATCTATCGCCACCAATTCGGAATGCTCAACAAAATTCCGCAACTAAGAGGAATGAGCCCGTGGATATTGATGGATTTTCGTTCGCCTAATCGGCCCCTGGTGGGAATTCAGGATGAATTCAACCGCAAGGGACTGATCAGCGAACAAGGCCAAAAGAAGCAGGCGTACTTCATTCTGCAGAAGGCTTATCGCGAAAATGCCGTAGGCAAGCCGGAATAGAATCATCCGGCTTGCGCATTCTGTAAGTTGCACAATTTTCACAGGGCTGTGCAAAAGTGGAAGTTATGAGATATGCTTGACTTATGGCAAATGACTCTATTCTTTCCCTGATTGACGCGGAAATCGCAAGGCTCCAGCAGGTTCGCTCCCTTCTGGCCAATGTTGGCAAGGCCGGCAAAATCGCCGCAAAAGTAACCGAGCGCAAGAACAAGAAGGCGGCATCGGCTCCTGCGGCAGCCAAGACGAAGGTTGCAAAGACTGTGAAGGTCAAGGCGAAGAAGACCCGCGTGCTGAGCCCCGAGGCGCGCAAGCGGATTGCCGACGCGCAGCGCAAGCGTTGGGCCGCACAGAAAGCCAAGGCCTAAAAGCGGCCGGACACAATTCATCTGTCAACTTTTCTCTCGCGCCAAGGGCAGCTCAAGCTATCCTTGGCGCCAGGAAAACAGGAAAGCAAGTTGATTGAGCAGCGGGTATCGGTCCCGTCGAGGATGACCGGAGCAGTTACTTTCCGGCACTGGTGAAGCTGTATCCGCAGCCAGACGCAACGGTTTCCGACATTCGTTCTCACTAAAGCAAAGCAATGGATCGATCTAGATAGATCGACCGGCAAAACCGGCCGACAAACGCTGTGCACTTCATGAACCACCCACCAAAAAATCTGTCAGAATGGAAATCCTCGCGCGAAGCCGTGTGCGTGCGGACAGAGGTAACAGCGCCCGATCGTGCAGATCCGGCCACGCTCCCGCGACGATCGTTTTTTCAGGTTGGGTCTAGTACGACAGTTGCCGATAGCATTTGCGGAGAGAGCAGGGGGATTCATCCCCCTGAAAATGTTCGCAAAGAGCAGGGCCTTTAGGCCCGGAATCGGGCGATTCAATGCAAATACAACTGGAGTACTAGACCGAAAGCACGATGCCAAGTGGCGCATTGCTTTCCGGGGTCCACACAGACAGACCTTCGTCCGTGAATTTGCGTACCTTCCGAAGCCGCTCTACCAGGCCTCGACAGCAAGCACCGTGGGCGGCCCCGGGTGGCCCTGAATGACCTGAGTCTGGATGACCGCCTCGATATTCATCTGCTCCCAGTTCTGTGGAACCTTGGCCAGCAGCGCTTCGAGATAGACGGGATTGTAAAGAATTTCGCCTGCGGCTTCGGTGCCTTCCTCGGAGATGCCGGCGGCAATGATCATCGGCTGCCCGGTAATGCTGTCGTGGATGCGCGCCACAATGGCGTAATCGCGCGAGAGCTTCTCATACGGAAGGTCCCAGGCCGTGGCCCAGGTGGTCTGCGACGGGCTCTTGCGATCGACGATCAGGGCAACACCGTTCTTGGATTCAAATCCAAACCGCAGCTTCTGTGTCACGCGCAGCGTCCAGATGTTGTCGAAAGCGCCGATCAGCACGATGGGCCCCTCGCGCAACTCGGAAAAGCTCGCGGTCGAGGCCGGCAGGACCCGGAAAGCCTTATGGCGAGTCTCCAGGGTGGCGGCTGTGCGGGTCAGCGTAATCACATCGGCCAATGCCAGATGCCCGGAATAGTGGAGACGAACATAAAGCTGTTCTTGCTTCGGGCTGGGAATCGGGGCATCGATGGAATTGATCGACTGCTCCGAGATGTCTTGGGCCGGCTCGCCCAGGCAGTACGTGGCTGTGCTGGTGCCTGCGGTGATTGGAGCCCAGAAGCGGTCCAGAGCGCTCGGCGGCGGCGGCGCTTCGTGGTGATGCGAGGCGATATCGATGCCCACGGCTCCGGCCAGCAGCACCACGGCGGCAACCAGAAACCAGATCAGGTGGCGATTGGTTAGCGGCGGTGCAGTCGGAGCGGGGGGCAGGACCGCCGCGGATTGTGCTGCCAACTCCGGGGCAGGCTGGGGCAACTCCGGCTCCGGCACCAGCTCCACGGAATGGAATAAAGGAACGTAGGACCCGACGGGGAGTTCGACAATCACTTCGCCGTCGTGGGCGGAGTCGTAGTAGTACTGCATCAGGCGCTTGCGCACTTCGCCGGCAGTGATGCGGACCACCGGGTCGGCGTTGGCGTCGTAGCTGGGGGAGCGGCCGAAGACCTCAATGCCGATGCTGCGCTCTTTGAGCTCGGCTCCGTTCCCCTTCAGTGTCTCTTCAACGGTGTAGGCCAGCAAAACCGGATAGCGCTTGCTGTTTGAAAAGAGCGGATGGGCCAGGAGCCGATCCAACTGCTCGCGGATTGCCGCAGCATCAAGAGCAGAGAACGGCGGTACGATCTCTTGCGCGAATCTTGGCCCCAAAAACATCTCCAGCTCCTCGTCGCGTGCAATCCACCCTGACGGCTTGCCTTCTTGGCGATCTCACATCGCTCCCGCCAAGCCGAAGCCAAGACCCGCGTGCAGGCATGGCCGAAGCGCCACAGCCTGTTGGTCGGATTTGGCCCGAGATTTTGCTCCTGCAGGGCAAGTTCAACGCCGTCAGAGCGATGAAATCAATAGTATTGCGTATCATACGTCCCAATATTGCGATTGTCCACAGCGCATTAAACCTAATATTCATAGACGCTTAGCATAGGACTATGGAAATTGGTACCCGATGGAACCTATCAATCAACCATTGTCAGTACATATATTTGCTCTCGGTCCAGAAGATGTGTTCAAAGCAGTGTCCTGACTGGCGGATCTTCCGCCTCGGAACGGCAATGCTGGACAACCCATTTTCTTGTGATTGCGGCTCCTCGCCCCTCCGGTTTACCAGACTTGGATTGCATCCAGGCAGGACTAGCCGGGGGGCGCTTTTTTGTTTGCCGCCAGCGACCGCGTCTTCTTCGATTCGAGCAAATCCTCCAGTCTGAGCGACTGCGGCCTTGGCGTAAAATCCACTGGATCGCAGCGCAGCCCAATCCACCTTGGATTGAGCCAGCGTCCATGTGCCTCAGTTCTTGGAAGCCAGAGAGGGATCTCGAGCATGTCGCCCAAGGGTTTCATCCATACATTCGTCCCGTCAGCCTACCTCATGTTGGTCATGGCCGCCGCGGCTGCGCAACCTGCGCCCATTACCCAACCGGAAGCGCACCGCCGCGCCGAAGCCCTGCTGAAGCAGATGACGGTTGAAGAGAAGGTTGGCCAGTTGAACCAGGCTGCTGGCATCCAGATGCCCGGCTTGGGAAGCGAAAAGCCGGACGCAGCCATCGCCAAGGGCCAGGTGGGCTCGGTGCTCTGGCTCATCGATGTCAAAGAGCTCAACCGCATGCAGCATCTGGCCGTGGAAAAGTCCCGCCTCCACATTCCCTTGCTCATCGGTTTCGACGTGATCCACGGCTACCGGACGGTCTTCCCGGTCCCGCTGGCCATGGCCTCGTCCTGGGACCCGATGGTAGAGGAAGCGGCGCAGCATCTGGCCGCTGAAGATGCCCGCGCTGCCGGCGTCCAGTGGACCTTCACTCCCATGGTCGATATTGCGCGCGATGCCCGTTGGGGCCGGATTGTGGAAGGCGCGGGCGAGGACCCGTACCTGGGCGCGGCCATGGCGGCTGCACAGGTCCGCGGCTTTCAAGGTGAATCCCTCGGGCCCGACCGCGTCTTGGCCTGCGTCAAGCACTTTGCTGGCTACGGTGCTGCCGATGGCGGACGCGACTACGACTCCTCCTACATTCCCGAAGTCCTGTTCCGCAACGTCTACCTGGTTCCGTTCCAGGCGGCAGAAAAGGCCGGCGCGGGCAGCTTTATGAGCGCCTATATGGACCTGAACGACGTCCCCGCCACCGGCAATCGCTGGTTGCAGCACGACATTCTCCGCGGAGAGTGGGGCTTCAAGGGCTTTGTAGTCTCCGACGCATTCGCCGTGGCCAGTCTCCAGACGCACGGCTTTGCCCGCGATCCGGAAGATGCCGCCCTCAAGGGGTTAACGGCCGGCGTGAACATGGACATGGCCAGCCAGACCTATATCAGGAACCTGCCCAAGCTGGTGGAAGCCGGCAAGGTGACCGAGGCGCAACTGAACCAAGCGGTCTTGCCGATCCTCGAAGCCAAATACCAACTGGGCCTGTTCGACAACCCGTATGTGGATGAGTCCAAGGTCGACGCGGTGCTCAATCGCCCCGAAGGCCTGGTTCTGGAACGCCGTGTGGCCGCTCGCTCCATGGTCCTGCTCAAAAACGACAACCACACCCTGCCGCTGGCCAGGAACCTGAAGAAGGTGGCCGTGATCGGACCCCTGGCCGACTCCGTCCGCGACATTGAAGGCGGCTGGACGGTCGAAGGCCTCTTCGGCGGCCCCGGCAAAAGCCACCCGGTCACCGTGCTGGCCGGACTCAAAAACAAGCTCGGCCCGAACGTGCACATCAACTACGTGCCCGGCTCCGTCCCCACGCGGGAATACCCCTCCATGATGGACGGCTTCTTCGGCGTCAAGCCCCTGGCCCCGCCCACGCCTGCGGAAGTGGCCGAGTGGCTGGCCAAGGCCAAGGCCGCCGCGGCCGACTCCGATGTCGTCATCGCGGTGCTGGGCGAACTGGCCACCATGAGCAGCGAAGCCGCTTCGCGCGCCACGCTCGATCTGCCCGGCATCCAGCAGCAGATGCTCGAAGCCGTAGCCGCCACCGGCAAGCCTGTTGTCCTGGTGCTTGAAAACGGCCGCCCGCTGGATATTCGTTGGGCCGCCGCCCACATCCCCGCGATTCTCGAAGCCTGGTACCCCGGCACCGAAGGCGGCAACGCCGTGGCCGACGTGCTGTTTGGCGATGTCAACCCTGGCGGCAAACTGCCGGTGAGCTGGCCCCGCGCGGCCGGGCAGGAGCCGCTCTACTACAACCACAACTTGACCCATGAGCCAGAAGAGCGCCCCACCTTTACCTCGCGCTACTGGGATCTATCCAGCAAGCCTCTCTACCCGTTCGGCTATGGACTGAGCTACTCCACTTTCAAGTTTGAGAACCTGCGTCTGAGCAAGGAACTCATGAAGGCGGACCAGACCTCGGAAGTGCAGGTGGACGTGACCAATACCGGCATCGTGCCCGGCGATGCCGTGGCGCAGATCTACATTCATCAGCAGGCCGGCTCGGCCTCCCGGCCCGTGCGCCAACTCAAGGGCTTCCACCGGGTCACGCTGCAGCCGGGCGAAACGCAGACGCTCAAGTTCCCGCTAGGCAAGGATGAACTGAGCTTCTGGAGTCCGGAGACCAAGGCCTGGGGCGTGGAGCCGGGACCCTTCGACGTGTGGGCCGGAGAAGACTCAACCGCCTCCTTGCACACCCAACTTACCATCACCGAATAACTCAAGCGTTCACCATATAACGGGTACAGGGCAGAGCCGCAGAACATCGCGGCTCTGTCCTGTCGCGAACGTCCCATCTCAAGTTCACATAAACAAACAGATCCACATAAGCAAACAGAGCTGTCATCCTGAGCGAACGGGGCCCCAAGCGCTTTTCAGCTTGGGGGTGGTGAGTCGAAGGATCTGCAGTTGCTTTTCAAAGAACTTCGGAGACACCACACTAGGTTGGGCTGGCACAATCCCAACTTACAAAACCGCAAAACTCACTTTCCTTCCGCAATCCCCAACGTCATGCACCGCCCTTGTCCAACTTCGCATTGCAGCATGTCCAGCGCCAGCAAATTCCATCCCACAAACCCCGCAAAATGCCCGCCAGGAGACTGCGCCACGGTGGGCGCCAGTCCCTCGCCGGTCTCCGCGTTGTAGTCCTCGTGCATCGACCCCCACTGCGCAATGTCCCTCCGCAGTTCCCCAGCCAGCGTCACGGCCAGCCAGCGGGATTCCGCGCGAAATCCATAGCGGCGCAGCACCACCCAGTCCAGGTAGTTGGCATTGATCCAGATCGGCCCGCGCCAGTTGGAATAAGGATCGATGATGGCCTCGTTGTTATACGCCGGATCGTTCTTGGCCAGGCTGCGGAACCCATAGGGCGAGCGCATCTCCTCGGGATTCAGCAGGTGCCGCCGGATCATCCGCCGCGCCTCTTTCGCCGGCAGCAGCCCGTCCACCAGCGGCAAAAAACTGGTCCAGCTCACCACGCGCACCCAGTCTCCGTTGTCGCGCCGCCGATTCAGAAACACCCCATCCTGTGCGGACCAAAGCTGGGTAAGAATGGCCTTCCGCGTGGCCGCCGCCTCTGCGCGATACTCCCGCGCCTCCTCGGCAAATCCCAGCCGCTCGGCCAGCACGCCCATGGCCAGCGCCTCGCGCATCGCATACACTGAGGCATCCACGGCCAAAATCGCGCTGCGGTCTTTGGGATCGTTCGTCAGCGCCGCATTGTTGTCCGCGCCCGACTGCATCGCGTTGTCCCAGAACCACAGTCCCCACTTGCCGTCGAACTGCGTCCGCTTCCGATAAGTCATCATCCGCCGCAAGTTAGGCCACACCGGGCGAATCCAGTCGTACTCCCCCAGCCGCTCGGCAGCCAGCAGCGCGCCCTGCGCCGCAAAGGGCTTCATGGCAAACTTCCCAAACAGAGGCCGCGGACCCTTCGGCGTAATGCACCCGGCCACGTAGCCGTCCGCATCGGCCGATGAGGCAAACCCCAGCACCCAGTCGCGCAAATACTTCGCGTCGCCGCGGTCCTGGTTGGCCCAGTGCGCGCCAATAAAGAAGCCGTCCCAATCCCACATCTGCGAGTAATACCCCGAGGGGATGAGATACGGGTAGCGGATATACCCCTCCGCCGGTCGAATGGTCTGCGGAGCCAGCCGCGCAAAGTCGGCAGTCAGCCCCGCCAGCAACTCGGCATCCGTAACCGGCGCAGCCTTTGCAGGCGCACCCACCGCCAGCAGAACGAGCACAGGCAGCATCAGCAACCCGCGCCGCAGCGAGATAAAACAGAAGGTCGTCACGCTGGCTATGATAACGCCGGGCAGCCAGCGGCCCACGTCTGACCAACCCCAAAAGCCTGGGAGAGCACAAACCTTTACGGGCCGCTTTTTGTTTTCCTGACCGACTCCACGGATGAAGGATGTTCGGATGACGAAGGAAGCAGGCTGCCCCACGTCTGACCAACCCCAAAAAACTGGGTGCCCCACGTCTCGATTCTGAGACCTGGGAGAGCACAAACCTCATGGGCCGTTTTTCGTTTTCCTGACATACTCCTCGGATGTAGGATGTTTGGATGACGAAGAGCCTTGTTCGTTATCAGCAATGCGGCTGCTTTCACTTCCTCACATTCAGTTGTTATCGACGGCTTCCGTATCTCAGCTCGGAGGCTGCGCGCAGCCTATTTGAGCGTTCCCTTGAGACGATCCGCCTCCGCTACGATTTCGTTGTTTGCGGCTATGTCGTCATGCTGGAGCACGTTCATTTGCTGGTCAGCGAACCGAGGGATGCGCCGCTTAGCAAGGCAATTCAAGCCTTGAAGCTGTCCGTGTCGGTTCAGAGCCAGGAACGCCCGTTCTGGCAGGCGCGCTACTACGATTTCAACGTGCATAACGAAGACAAACGAGTCGAGAAGCTCCGCTATATGCATCGCAACCCAGTCAAGCGCGGCCTGGTCGAGAAGCCGGAGGATTGGGCTTGGTCGAGCTTCGTGCATTACGCAACAGGAGAAATCGGCGCTGTCGAGATCGAGTCATTTTGGACCGGCGCGCGGCGAGATGGGTTAATCGATCCCAGGTCTCAAAATCGAGACCTGGGGCACCCAATCTTGGTATAGATTGAGATGCGGGCCACTCGCCTCTCCTAGGTCCGAGAATTCGGACCTGAGGTAGCCTGATTTTCTTGTGGGGACATGGTCAACCGCCATTATTATGTACACAAATCGCATGTTCGAGTACACAGATTCTGTATTCACAGTTCCGGAAATTCCGCCCTACGCCAAATTGGCCAGGAAGCTCGCAGAGGCGTTCGTTGTAAGGGACGTAATGGTACATCTACCTCAAATCGAGTACGTCACTCCAGGAGATAAACCCAGCGCAAATCGAATCGTTCAGGAGAAACGCTACTCAGTAGTGCCCGTTTCGAAGGACGGTGAAACGTTCACAAGCGTATTCTGCACAGACCGCGAGCCACTGAGCGCCCGAAGAATTACGGAGGAGCGGCAGACTTCGATCTCCGATTACATTCCGGAAATAACCCCTCTGATAGCCGGTTTCTCTCTCTTTAGAGATAGGGAATGGTATTTCACACTCCGCAATAATCAGGTATCCGGACTCGTCACTTATTGGATGTTCAATAGCCGCGAATTCGGACTTCTACTTTACGCAGGGTTGAGCCGAGTCGAGGAGCTTTCACGCAACGTTCTGGCAAAAGATGGATGTGGCGTAGTGGACGAAAAAGGGCTAAACCTCACTCAAGACAACATAGAGAAGATCAAGAAGCGCATAAAACCCACCTGGATCGAAAACGGAGGCAATAGGTTCGTTGATGAATTGGATTATCACCAAATCAACACATCACTGAAGAAACACTTGCCGTGGCGTGCGTTCTTGAAGAAAAACATAGGTGAACCTACCAGCAATAGTGAATACGACAGGTTCTATAATTTCACGGACTTGAGAGACGCGGTGATGCACGGACGCGTAGTGTTTCCCACCTATCAGCGGCTCCGAGAAAATCTGTCGCGAATCCAGAGAATTGACCACCTCGTGGCACGTCTAGATGAGTATCTTCATGCGTAAAAGGCTCATACACAGGCGGGCGGGTGCCCACGGTCTCGCTTCTGAGACCTGAGATAACACCAGCGTTGAAGTGCTACACGCGACTATCAGCCCCGCGCCTCTTCAAACAGCAAATCGATCTTCTTCATGAGTAGGAAGAGCCGGCTGGATTGTGTTGCGAAGGGCGTGAACTCATTCTCGAGATAGAAAACGCGGGCCCCTTCTTTGGCGTCGACCACAACCGCCCAACTCGACACCAGCTTTGAGGCCATCCAGGCCCGAAGCAGGGCATCCAGCAACAGCATTTCGCCGATTCCTTTTCCGCGCAAAGAGAGGTCCCTTCCCATGCGCCCGATCAGTGTTGCTCCAATGGGGCGTCTGGGGAGCTTCTTGGCCAGGGACTGTGTCCCGTTCATCGCGCCTGATCATCGACGGCAGTGTCTCTCGCTCGACCCGGCTTGCCGACCATTACCCTTCTCAGGCGCACACTGGCAAATAGAAAGCGATGTACCCGGCGCAAAAGGTCCGCATAATGCCCGTACTGCACACCCAATACCCCACCCCCTCCCTGTAATTTGCGACTCCTGTTATACCCCTATATATGCACGTAAATAGTACGGAATGAATATCTTAGAAGACACTCCAACGTCCTCGATGGCACGCCAAAAGGGTGGTTTTTAGCCTGTTTTTCAGCCGTTTCGAGCGTTTTTTAGCGAAAAACACCGCCTTTTTGCTTCGAATCGCTGAGCCGCTCCGCGCAACGCAAAGGGGTCTGCCTACGGCCAACGGGACAGCTCTAGCTCAGTCCGCCCATCACCAACATGCGCGGCTCGGTCATCTCCTGGATGGCGGAGCGGATGCCTTCGCGGCCCAGGCCAGAGTCCTTCATGCCGCCGAAGGGCATGGGGTCGAGCCGCCAACTGGGCGTATCGCCCACGATCAGCGCGCCCACTTCCAACTCGCGGTAGGCCGTCAGGATGCGTCCTGCGTCGCGGGTCAGCAGGCCAGCCTGCAGGCCGTATTTGGAGTGGTTCACGTCGGCCAGCGCCTGCTCGAAGTCCTCGTAAGGCTCAATGCAAACCACCGGGCCAAACAGCTCTTCGTCGCGCACCTTCATGCCCGGCTTGGTGGCCGTCAAAATGGCTGGAGTGACCATGGAACCGCGCCGCTCGCCGCCGACCACGAGCTTGGCGCCGCCTTCCACGGCTTCCTTGATCCAGGATTCCACGCGCTCCGCCTCGCCGGGCCGGATGAGCGGGCCCACTTCGGTGGCGTCGTCAGCCGGATTGCCGGCTATCAGCTTTGCCGTCACATCCACCACTTTCCACAGGAAGGTCTGGAAAACGCTACGCTCGACAAAGACGCGCTGCAGGCTGACGCAGGACTGCCCGGAGTAGCCGAAGGCCGCGTGCGCGGTGCGCAGTGCCGCCTCGTCGAGGTCGGGCCAGTCGCCGTGGACGATCATCGCGGCGTTGCTGCCCAGTTCGAGCAGGATCCGCTTGCGTCCGCAGTGCGCCTTCAGCTCCCAGCCCACCTTGGCCGAGCCGGTAAAGCTGATCAGCTTGATGCGGTCTTCCTTTTCCGCCAGCCAGGCAGTGTCGGCAATGCTGAGCGGGAGCACGGCAATCGCCTCCTTGGGCCAGCCAGCCTTCAGCATCAGCTCGCCCAGGGCCAGCGCGGTAAAGGGAGATTGCGGCGAGGGCTTCAGAATCAGCGGGCAACCGGCGGCCATGGCCGGCGCCACCTTGTGGGCCACCAGGTTCAGCGGGAAATTGAAGGGCGTAATGGCCAGCACCGGTCCCACCGGGAAGCGCTGCACCAGCCCCCACCGCCC
>Ga0224530_1000025_pt1 | contig 111039 bp, 100 predicted proteins | sample CBST75metaG_FD_179873 | JGI IMG/M metagenome (GOLD analysis project Ga0224530, IMG submission 179873) | Peat soil microbial communities from Stordalen Mire, Sweden - C.B.S.T75 | ecosystem: Environmental > Terrestrial > Soil > Wetlands > Peat | place: Sweden: Norrbotten County, Stordalen Mire...
TTACAAGAAAACTCCCGGCTTGCAGGTCGAAGTCAACCGGAACAGATTCCTCACAAAATAAATGTTTTGGCTGCGATCTGAAGGCCACGCGGTTCTGTGCCTTGCGGTTGCAGTTCCGTGCTGCCTCGGGTTGAAGGCGGGGCAGAAACCGGCTCCGTCAACTGGGTATTGACGTGAACGGCACCTGGACGGGCGACTCGACGTAAGTTGTTTGAAAAATGAGAGAATGAGAGTAGCGCCGGTTTATCAATCACATTCATCCGGAGCGGGAGAAAGCCTGTTTATGCTGCGAGTTCTATCGACGCACCTGTTTCTGAACCAGCGTCTGCACCCAGGACTGCTGGAGCACGCCAGCCTGTCTGGCGCGCAGGCAGTGGAAATTTTTGCCGCTCGCCAGCACTTTGATTACACCAGCCGCGAACACGTGGGAGAGCTGGCCAACTGGTTCCGTTCCAACACGCTGGAAGCCTTTTCGCTGCACGCGCCGCTGTATCCGGACCAGGAAATGGGACGGGCGGGGGCTCCAGCGGTGAACGTGCTGCACCCGGAAAAAAGCCGCCGCATCGACGCGATGGACGAGATGAAACGCGCCCTGGAAACCGCCGATCAGATTCCCTTTCGCAATCTCATTATTCACCTGGGCGAGCGGACGGATAGCTGGTCACAGCGGAGCATTGAGTACGCGCAGACAGCCCTGGAACACTTGGGCGCCTTTGCAAGCCCGCTCGGCGTGCGCCTGCTGGTGGAGAACCTGCTGAGCGAGGCCACCACGCCCGAGCACCTGAAAATCATCCTGGAAATGGGGCACCTGGACAATGTGGGCGTTTGCCTGGACCTGGGACACGCGCACATCACGGTCGGAGTGGCAGCGGCGATTGCTACGCTGGGCAGCCGCATCGGCTCCGTTCACGTGCACGACAACCACGCGGTGAAGGACGAGCATCTGTGGCCCGGTGACGGCTCGATCGACTGGCCTGCCACGGTGAAAGCGCTGAAGGCGCTGGAGACTCCGCCAGCGACAGTGCTGGAGATCAGCCATACGCAGAGCAGCACACCCGCAGATATTCCGGCCCGGGTGGAAAAAGCCTTTGCACTGTTTGCCTGAGGATAACGGCGACCGGGCTTCGCTCACCGCGATTTCAGCGTTTGTATGCGGCGGATGCGGCGGCGCACGGGCGTGGGCAAGCCACATCGGAAGAGCGGCACCCCACAACAGCAGCCCTGATGGCTCTGCACCTGGAGCGTGACGCTCTGGGATGAAGTGAGTCCATCGCCCGAAGCCGTGACGTCGATGGTGAAATCCCCTCGATCGGCATGGGGAGAAGCCGCCAGATATAGGGTTACGGCATTTGTGCTGACGCTGGAAACCGCCACGATGGGATTGGCAGACCACTGGGCCGACACGCCGGAGGGCAGGCCGCTGACCGAGAAGGCGATGCCGCCGCTGAACGAGCCTCCCGTGGTTGCCGTAAGACTCACCGTGGAAAAGCTGCCCGCAGACATTGCAACCGAACTGGATGCGGCAGAGAGCGAAAGCACGGGTGGCTGAGTGACGGTTAGCGCGTACGTGAAATCGGAAGTTTCTGAAGCGTCCGACCCGGTGAAGACAATGTTCTGCGCGCCCGACGCGGCAGCAGAACCGACGGCTACGGTGACTGTGACAGGCGCGCCGGGAAAAAAGGTGGACGAACTGAAACTGACACTGACACCCGTGGGCGCCGAGGCCGACAAGGTGACGGCTTTTTCGCCGAGCCGCTTTCTGTGACGGAGAGGGTGATGGCAGTCGAGTTTCCTGCCTGGACGGTAGCGCTGCCGGCCGATGCGGCCAGCGCAAAATCTACGCCCGAACTGACAGAGCCCCAACTGGCGACAAGCGCCGCAGCATCCACGGAGCCGAGGCCGGTGGCAAGGTTGTAGGCTGCGCCGCTGGCCGTGAAGCCTGAAACGCCGGGAACGCTGTTGCTGCCCGACGGGGTAGCATGGAAGGGATTGCGGGAGGCATTTACGAGCGAATATAGAACACGAGGGAAGAAAAACAAATGCAGGTCCTTCGACTCCGCTGCACTTCGCTCCTGATGACACGAAACTTAAACCAAATAGAATCAGTGGGAATTCTGGTGTCATCTTCTCGCCGTAACTCGCACCGCGAGTCATGCTGCTCAGGATGACAGCTCTTTGGTTATGCAATCGTTTGGTGCCGAATCAATATTCGGCGGTTCACTAGGTCTTTGACCGGATGAAGAAGTTTCATTGAGTTTGTGCTTTCCCATGTCTCAAAATCGAGACCTGGGGCACCCAGCATTGGTACAACTTCAAGCGGTCACAGACCTAGCAGATGCGCGGTAACTGCTCGCCGATCTGGATGGGAATGACGCGGTTGGCGCCCATGGTAGTGCGGGCAACCAGCATGTGCTTGTGCTCGGAAGTTACATGGCCAATCTTCGCGGCGTCGCGACCGAACGGATGAGAGCGCAGAACTGCCAGCACCTGCTCCGCGGCTTCGGGGGCGACGAAGAATACCACCTTGCCTTCGTTGGCAACGTAGACCGGGTCGAGGCCCAACAGTTCGCAGGCGGACTGCACATCCGGACGGACGGGCAGGCTGGCCTCGTCAATAACAACGCCAACATCGGAAGAGTGCGCAATCTCATTCAGCGTGGAGGCGAGGCCGCCGCGCGTGGGGTCGCGCATGGTGTGGACCGCAGAGCCTGCGGCGTCGAGCACCTGGGCGATGAGGCCGTTGAGGGCCGCGCAATCGGAGCGAATCTGGCTTTCGAACTCGAGGCCTTCGCGGACGCTCATGATGGCCATGCCGTGGTCGCCGATGGTTCCAGAGACGAGGATCGCGTCGCCGGGCCGGGCGAGATGGGGACCAACGTGGATGCCGGGACGGAGCGAGCCGACACCCGCCGTATTGATGTAGCAGCCGTCGCCGTGGCCGCGCTCGACAACCTTGGTGTCGCCGGTAACGATCTGGACACCGGCAGAGGCAGCGGCCTTGCCCATCGAGTCCACGATGGCGGCGAGTTGGGCGAGCGGAAAACCTTCTTCAAGGACAAAGCCCGCGCTTAGATATTGCGGCACAGCGCCGGAGACGGAGAGGTCGTTGACCGTGCCGTTGACGGCCAGTTCGCCGATGCAGCCGCCGGGGAAAAAGAGGGGCTGGACGACGAAGGTATCTGTACTCATGGCGAGACGCGCGCCGTTGAGTTCCAGCACGGCGGCGTCGCCGAGATTTTCAAGCGCGGCGTTGCGAAAAGCGGGAAGAAAGAGGTTTTCAACGAGCTCGTTGCCGAGCTTGCCGCCGCCGCCGTGGCCCATGACGATGGTGGGGTAGTCGGCCAGCGGCAATGGGCAGGACCAATTGGAAAAATCGGGCGTTTCCGCCTTGGAACTTTCAGACATGCGACCCTCCGGTCAGTGCAGAGCCCGCGCTTGCCAGCTCATCTGCCGACAGGAACCGCCCGTAGTTGTAGTAAGCCGCGCAGGAACCCTCGCTGGAAACCATGGGTGCGCCGAGGGGATGGCGCGGCGTGCACTGCTTGCCGAAGGCTGAACACTCGGCCGGCTTGATGGCTCCGCGCAACACGTCGCCCGCGCGGCAGAGAGGCGATTCGTGGGTGTGGATGCCGGTAATGTGGAAGCGCAGCTCGGCATCGAATTCGCGATAAGGCTCGCTGAGCCGCCAGCCGCTCTGGGGAATGACGCCGATGCCTCGCCAGGCGCGGTCGGTGACTTCGAAGACCTCAGACAGCAGTTTCTGCGCGGGACGATTGCCCTCGAAGGTAACGACGCGGCTGTAGGCGTTTTCGACCTCGTGACGGCCGGCTTCGAGCTGAATGATGGTGCGGCGGATTCCGTCGAGCAGGTCGAGCGGCTCGAAGCCGGTGACGACGAGCGGAACGCCATATTTTTCAGCGATGGGGGGATACTCCCAGTAGCCCATGACGCTGCAAACGTGGCCCGCGAGGAGAAAGGCCTGCACCTTGTTTCCGGGCGACTGGAGGATGGCTTCAATGGCCGGGGGCACAAGGACGTGGGAGACGAGTAGCGAGAAATTTTTGATGCCGCGGCGCTTGGCGATGTTGACGCTCATGGCGTTGGCGGGGGCCGTGGTTTCAAAACCGACGCCGAAGAAAACCACCTGCTTGCCGGGATTTTTGACCGCCAGCTCGACCGCGTCGAGGGGCGAGTAGACGACGCGCACGTCACCGCCCGCGCCTTTTACCTGGAAAAGGTCCATGTCGGAGCCAGGAACGCGCAGCATGTCGCCGAAGGAGCAGAAGATGACGCCGGGCTGAGAGGCGATGGCGAGGGCCTTGTCGATCAGCTCCAGAGGAGTGACGCAGACCGGGCAGCCGGGGCCGTGAATCATTTCGACGCCGGCGGGGAGCATCTGGTCGATGCCGTTTTTGATGATGGAGTGGGTCTGACCGCCGCAGACCTCCATGATCTTCCACGGGCGCGTGGCGATGAAGCGAATCTCCTGCGCCATGCGCTGGGCGATTTCGCCGTTGCGGAATTCGGTGAGGTACTTCATTTACAGGAGCAGCTCCCAGCCGGGGTTCCCAACGATGCCCCAGGGGCACCCACTTCGTCGTTGGGGTAGCAATCGGGGCAGGAAGATTGGGGAGCGGCGGCAGCACGAGCAAAGGCCGCTTCCTCGCCCTCCAGCTCCTGGTCCAGCATGCCCATCTGGCGAAAGTCATCGAGGGTTTGCAGGGCTGTCTCCTCGTCGATCTTGGAGAGCGCAAAGCCAACGTGGACAATGGTATAGTCGCCGACCACGACGTCCGGCACGTAGTCCAAACAAACGTTTTTGACCACGCCGCCGAAGTTCACACGGCCAATCCGAAGCCCGCCTTCGGTGTTAATCTCTTCCACTTTTCCTGGAATCGCTAGGCACATATCTATTAGGTTATACCGCGGTGGATGCGGCGTATATAGTGATTTAGATCACATGAAAATGGCCGGAATATTTGGATTGAGTCCGGTCGACGCTTCCGAGGCCACTTTATGCGGCGCGGGAAAATTTCTCTACCTTTGGGCGCTTGCTCTGCGCGGCATGCCACAGGTCGTACTGCTGCTGAAGATCGAGCCACATACCGGGTTCGGTTCCGAAAGCGTCGGCCAGCCGAAGCGCCATGGCCGCCGTAAACGAGGCCCGTCCGTTGAGCAGGCGCGAAAGCGTCGAGCGCGCCACGCGCAGCCGCCGAGCAGCCTCGCCGACCGGCACGGAGCCCAGGTATTCGCGGAGAATTTCACCCGGATGAGCGGGGTTGTACATTGTCATCGCCATACTCTTCCTCCGAACCGGCTAGTGGTAGTCCTGATAGTCCACAAGGATTGCATTCTCATTTTCAAACGTGAAGGTCATGCGCCAATTTCCGTTAACCTTGATCGACCAATGATCCGCAAGCGGTCCTTTGAGCGGGTGCAGATCCCAGCCGGGAACATTCATGCGATTCGCGTTCTTGGTTGTGTTGAGCAACGTGAGTTGCCTGCGCAGTTTGATGGCATGAACCGGCTGGATGGCCGCCTTGCTTCCCGTCAGGAAAAACTTCTCCAGCCCCGCGTGCCGGAACGACTGAATCATATACGCACTGTAGCGCGTAACGCCTCACGCGTCAAGACTTCAACACCCGGTCTGGCATTCATGCGGGTACGGGACCGCCTCAGTCGGAGACGGCCATCTCTCCGGGGAGGATGGGGCGGGTACGAGGCAGCAGACCGCGCCATGCGGCAAGGCCCATCAGCACGAGCACGCCGACAAAGACGCCAAGCTTGATGAGGCTGCCGGTGCGACTGGCGGCAAGCGCCGCGGGCATCACCTTCCAAAGGATGAGCAGGACCGTCTGCGCCACCGTGACCGCCCAGACCGAGCCGTAGAAGTAGCGGCGCTCCCGGCCTTCGCCCTTGGTGGAGGGGCCGACGCGGGGCAGCTTGCCCAAGAGGCCAAGCAGCAGAATGAACGCGCAGAGGGGCGAGTAGGCGTAGGTATAAATCTGCTTCAGGCACCAGACGCCAGTCACGGCTGCGATGACAAGGCCGGTGAGGTTGAGCAGCGCAAAGGTGAGCACGTCGCTCCAGGCAAAGGTGTAGCAGACTTTGCGGTAGAGAGGATTGGGCTTGTCCTCATCGAAGCGCACGATGTATGGGCGCGGCTCAACGCCGGGCAACTGCTCGCAGTAACCGGCGATGCCGGTGCCGACGAGGACAACCGCGAGCCAAGTGCCATTGCCCCAGCTAAAACCGTGTGCAAAGAGGCTGAAGACAAGGGGACCGGGGACGAGGAAATACACCCAGATCCAGATGGGCCAGTGTGCAAAGCGGTAATATAGCTTATTCTTCGCCCGGATTTTGCGATCCTTGGCAAACTCAATCTTTCCGTTGTAGTGCATGGCCGGAGTTTCGCAGAGCGGGCGCGGTGGAGTCAACCGGGCGGAGAAGTTCCCTGCCGGGCGAGGAAATGGACCGGCCGGTCGGCCCTAATCTGAAAGTATTGTTCCTGATGTAACGGTTGCACAACGAGGCGCATCGGGTTCAGCCGCTGAGACTTCAACCAGTCTGTCCCTCAATGAGAATCGGTCCATTCGAGAATTTGTTATGCTTAAACATGGCCTCCATTCAAGACGTAAACGAATTGGCGCCCACCAGTTCACGCGAAATTCCCTTCAACTACACCTCTGCCGACGACCGTCAGGCCATCGCGTTCCTGCTCGGTCCCGAGACCGTGCGCGTTCTGGACGAGCTTCGCAGCGCCCGCGTTACGGGCCGCTCCGCCCGGCGTCTCATGCGCATTTTTGGCGACGTGCTGATTCACCGCCGCAATCCCTATCTCTTCCAGGAACTGGTCGATTCAGCTTCCAGACGGCGGCGCTTTTTTGAAAACAGCACCAATGAGTTGGACGCCATTGCCGCCGGCGCCAAAGGCGACAAGCGCGTACTGGGTACGCTGGACCGGTGCCGGGAGCTGATGGCGGAGTTTCGCCGGGACGTGGAAGGCGCTCCCGATTTGCGCAATCGCATCAAGCATGAACTGGGCGCAATTGTCGGCGGCGGCAACGTTCTGTTCGATCCTTTCTCGCTGGTTTCTCATGCCACAGACGCCACGGATTGGCGCCTGTATCTTCCGCTTGCCGTGGTGACACCGGACGCGGAAGCACAAGTGGCTCCGCTTCTGGCGGCCATTGCGCGCCTCGGCCTCAAGGTGGTTCCGCGCGGAGCCGGCACAGGCCTGACCGGCGGCGCAGTACCACTGCGTTCCGGCTGCGTGGTGGTGAATACCGAACGGCTCAACCATATTCGCGGCATCGGCCAGCAGGAAATTCAGCTAGCGGACGGCCGCACGGCCACGGCCTCGGTGATGGAAGTGGAAGCCGGCGTCGTAACGGAAAGCGCCATGGAATACGCCGCCGAACAAGGACTGGTGTTTGCCACCGACCCCACCAGCGCCTGGGCCAGCACCATAGGCGGCAACATTGCAGAAAACGCGGGCGGCAAACAGGCCGTGCGCTGGGGCACATGCATCGACAACCTGCTGGAATGGCAGATGGCCATGCCTAACGGCCAGCGCTGGACCGTGCGACGCACCAATCACCAGTTGCGCAAAATTCTGCCGCATGACGTGGTGACTTTTGACGTGCTGAATAACCAGGATTCGCAGGTAAAGCGAATAGAGCTGCGGGGCACGGAGATTCGCAAAAACGGGCTCTGGAAAGACATCACCAACAAGGCGCTGGGCGGGCTGCCCGGCATGCAGAAGGAAGGCACAGACGGCATCATCACCTCGGCCAGGTTTGTGCTTTATCCGGCGTACAAGGCAAAACAGACTTTGTGCCTGGAATTTTTCGGGCCTGATTTCGACGAGGCAAGCCGCGTCATTGTGGAGCTGTCACACGCCTTTCCGCTGCCCGCCGACGGCGAGGAAGCGCTGCTGGCGCTGGAACACTTCGACGACGAATACATTCGCGCCATTGGTTACAAAGTGAAGGCTGCTCGCGCGCAAACACCGCGCGCAGTGCTGCTGATCGACATAGGCGGCGATACGGCGGAGCTGGCTGGCCGCGGCGTGGAACGGATTCGCGCGTTGCTGGCGCAGCACTCGAACACGATTATGTTTGTCGCCCGCGATGCCGCCGAGGCCGTACGCTTTTGGGCGGACCGCAAGAAGCTGGGCGCAATTGCGCGCCGCACCAACGCGTTCAAGATGAACGAAGACATTGTCCTTCCCCTGGGAGCATTGGCTGAGTTCACGCACTTCCTCGACGACGTGAACACCGAAGAAGAACGTTACTCGCAACTTTATTTCGCCCGGCGCGCGGAAGAAATTCTGACCGCGCCCGTGGACAGCGAGGACGCCGAGCAGCTTGCCACCAAGATTTCCGCCGGGGTGGAGCTGTGCACAAAGTTCCGCGAACAGGCGGAAAGCCTCGATGCGAAAACGCTGCGCTCGCTCACGGTTTTTCAGGAATTCCGCCATGGCCTGGACCGGCTGATGCGCGGCTACCCATCGGTACTGGAAGCGCTGGACCACGCACACCATGAAGTCCGCGATCGCCGCATTGTGCTGGCCACGCACATGCACGCCGGAGATGGCAATGTGCACGTCAACGTGCCGGTTCTGTCCAACGACAGGCCGATGCTGGGACGCGCCTACAGCCGGATCGACGAGGTCATGGCCAAGGTGATCGCGCTGGGCGGCGTGGTTTCCGGCGAGCACGGCATCGGCATTACCAAGCTCAAATATCTGGAGCCAGAACGCATCACGGAACTGACCGCTTATCGCCGCGAGGTGGATCCAGGCGGCCTTATGAATCCCGGCAAGCTGGAAGATTACGCGGCGCTTGACTACATTTTCACGCCCTCGTTCAACCTGCTGGAACTTGAAGCACGCATTCTTCAGCACGGCCAGTTGGAAGAACTTTCGCACATGATTGCGCACTGCGTACGCTGCGGAAAATGCAAACCGAATTGTTGCGTCTACCATCCAGGGCGCGGCATGTTCTTCCACCCGCGCAACAAGAATCTGGCCATCGGCTCCTTGATCGAGGCATTGCTCTACGACGCGCAGCGCAAACTCTCCACCAGCTTTGAACTGCTGCCAAAGCTGGAAGAAGTTGCCGACCACTGCACAATTTGCCACAAGTGCCTGCCCGTTTGCCCCGTCGATATCGACACCGGAGAAGTGTCGGTTCTGGAGCGCGAGATCCTTGCCAGTTGGGGCTACAAGCACACGCCCATTGCAACCAAGCTCACCTTGAGCTATCTGGACAGCCATTCGCCGGCCTTCAACAAGCTCTTCCGCGCCTCCGTGATTCAACTGGGCGGCGTGGCGCAGAGCCTGGGCAGCAAAGTCGCGGCTCCGCTACAGCATTTGAAGGGAGCCTCACAGTTTTATCCGCTCCAGATGCTGCGTTCATCGCTGCCTTCTTATCCCAGCCAGACGTTGCGCGACGTACTGCCAAACTGCGAACCGAATCAGGCTCTGGTTTTTGAACCCGCTGCGTCGGCAACTGGCGCGCAGGAATTGAAGACTGTTTTCTATTTTCCGGGGTGCGGTTCCGAGCGGCTTTTCTCCGACGTTTCCATGGCTGCGATTCACATGCTGCTGGAGATGAATACGCGCGTGATTCTGCCGCCACCGTTTCTCTGCTGCGGCTTCCCTGCCCATGTGAATGCCAAAACCGCCCAGTACTCGCGCACGGTGCTTCGCGATTCAATTCTGTTTACGCAGATTCGCGAGATGTTTGCCGATCTGGATTTTGACGCATGTGTGGTGACTTGCGGAACCTGCAAGGAAGGCCTGGCCGGAATGGACGCGTCCAAACTGTTCAAGCGGGTTGTGGATGTGGGAGCTTACATGCTGGAGCGTGGCCTGAAACTTGAGGGCGCGGACAATTGCCTGTACCATGCCCCCTGCCACGACTCGCTCGACGGCAAAGCCACCAGCGTCCTGAAGAAACTCGGCGGCTTCGGCGCCATCACGGCGGTGCCGCACTGCTGCTCCGAGGCCGGGACACTTTCACTTTCGCGTCCCGACATCACAGACTCCATGCTGGACCGCAAACGAGATGCTTTTGTCGAAGTGCTGAACGGCGAGAAAGCCACGGTGCTCACCAACTGCCCGTCGTGCCTGCAAGGGCTTGGCCGCATGAAAAACATCGGTATCAAGCCAACGCACATTGCCGTTGCGCTTGCTGAAAAGCACTCTGGCCCGGAATGGAAGAAGAAGTTCCTTGTCCAGGCTCGGCGCGCCAGTACTGTCAGTTTTTAGAGGCGCGTCCTGATAACTTGGCTTGTAACTCAAAAAGCCGGATTGGTCTCTGATCGCGTGATTAAAGTGTCTTGAGGTTCGAGGGCTCCCACCCTTTCGCCAGGAAAAAAGCGAAAGGATGGGGCACGGAAGATCGTGCATGAACTAGCGATAAGATACCTGGATTGAACCAGCAATATCCGCGTTTATGCTGGCGATTGATGTATATCTCCAAATCTGTCCCGCAATAATAAAGTTTCATCCTTTGGTACAGCTAACCCCTTTATTTCTGAACCTATAAATTCGAACCCAAAAAAAGAAATCATCCTGATCTAGCTGTTGGGCGGGTTATCGGTGCGAGCTCAGAATAATAAAGTTTCATCCTCAATCGGCAAAGGCAGCCTGGAGAGTCGCCGGTTGTGTCCGCGCTCCCAACGGTATGCCTCAAACGCAACGTCACCGCGTTAAACTGAGCACTTCACACGAAAAGACATTGGGCACTCCATGATTAGCCAATATGTCGTATGGAACAAGATAATTCCGTCTATCGCTTCAGCAGAAGATTCGGGATCTGTTCTTCATGAAATGTTTTCTTTCTCGAACGAGGAAATGCCTGCCCCTCAGACACTCCCCCTAACCACGCGGTTGGCCATCCGACAACATCCAATGGAGACTGGCACTGGTGCTGAAGTAGTCCTCAGCCTGATAGGGGGTCGACCTACGTTGCACCTAGCTTCTGGAGTGACGATCGCCGAATTGGAGCTTTCGGTTCGCTCGTATAACTGTCTATAAGCCGCCTCAATCGGAACATTGGATGAATTGCTGAGCTGGAAACCATCTCAGTTGATGGATTTACCCCACTTTGGCCGCAGAGGCCTGAATGGCTACCGGTTTCTGATTGAGGACGTAAAGAAGTACAGTGCAGGGAAGCCGAAACATTTGGTGCCATCCGGCCTAGTGTGAATTATCAGCTGTTTTCTTCGGAGCTACGCAGAACAATAGCCGAAGAAACCGCTGGAACCGAAAGAATGGACTTTCTCCGTGGCACGCGCACAAGAATTGCGCTCGCGTCCGGCTTCTCGAGTCTGACAGCCCCCCTTAATGAGCGCCGTCCTTGTTTCAGCTTCATTAGCTCGTCGGAGTAGTAGCGGACTCCGTGAACCCAGACTCCGTTTGGGAGGACTATGCGCTCGAGCCATTCGCCGGGATTTGCGACGTCAGGATTAGCCGATTCCATTGCCATTTCAAATTCCCTCGGCCTACTAGTTTATTCCCGTTCCATCGACCTCGCTAGACTGGCAATGCTTGGTAGTGTCCAGAGTTTTTCGCACTTTCGACCTTCCTTGTTACGCAGGAAGGTTGTTGGGTTGAAGAGTTGTGCTTCTGGCCCCCCCATGGGGGCCAGAAGCAAAGCGGTCAGGCGATGGCGGTGACGTCGGCCAATCTGTTCATTTGCAGGTAGCGTTTGGTGCCCCACTTTGTTGCGGCAACTTGTCGCAGCCGGGCAGCGACAAGCATCAGTGCCGAGTGCCCGTCTGGAAACGCACCGACCACTCGCGTTCATCGACGAATCTCCCGCATCAGCCGTTCCAACGGGTTGTTGGTCCGCCGCCGGTAGATGTCGCCGCGCACCCAAAGTTCACGCACAGCCCGGAAGTCATTGTTCTTTGGATTTTCGAAGTCGAAGATGTGCAGAGTCTTTTTGACCAGTTCACGGCAATTGGACTCCATGAGCTTGCCACTATGCTGGCGGCGCTTGCTGTTTGAGAAGCGGCTGTTTTCCAGAGGCCGATCGGACGAACAGCGTGCACGTATGTCTTTAAAGGATGTTTCTCACATCTCACGAGCATGCGCGCCATTTTAAAGACGCTTCATGCCTTGCACAAATCTACGCCACCTCTTTCGCTGCTCTGTGCGGAAGTACAACCGCCTTTGCGTCAGTTACTTAAAGCAACTCCAATCCGAAATAGACGGCAGGTCAATCCGAATCAGACGGAGATTGCAGAGCAACGACCCACGCCTTAAATGGGCGTTGGTCTACTGTGGACTGCATCCAAATGCTGGGAGTAGTAACCGGCAGTCTACAAGTTCAACTGGTGACAATTTGTCACCAGTTGGTTTCCCTCTGTATGCAATCGTTGCTTGAGTGTATTCCAGTATTTCTGAGCGATCGTGGCATCTGGTTGTTGCGCCATGACTCGTGCGATACCCATAGGACCGTCATTCGAGGCTGAACGCTGGCCACGCCGTGCCACAGATGAGAATCGTTCTCTCAGGCAAGAAGATCATCTGTTTGGCCAGTCTCACTGGCACGGCAAGACGACGACGCTGGCCGTAATCGTGAAGGCGCAGAGAAAAGTGCAAGGGCCTAGAAGGGCATTGTCCTGCTGGGAGTTGTAGATGACCTCTTCCATGTCACGGGAGTCCAGATAGAAAATTTTGTTGACGGCAAAGAACATATGAGACGTATGCGTCGGAAAAAACGGCACTATTGTTGTTAAAGGCTGCCATATTGCTAACCAAGAGACCGCAGGTTGACCTGTGGGGAATCGACCCGATTTCTTCGTTTTTAATGCTCTGCAGATCAGGCCATATTCAGATAGAGGTCAAATATAGAATTATATTGTATTTCACGTCATGAAATGATTTAGTACATCACATGAGCAGAATTAAACCACGCTGGCTTGCCAGTAATCTCCAGTCCGCCCTTCGGGTCTTTCCTGTTACGGTGCTGACGGGCGCGCGGCAGACCGGCAAGACCACGCTCACGCAGGCGATTGAGCCGGCGGCACGGGCGTATTTCTCTCTCGATGACTTAGGCGTTCTCGATCAAGCCGAGCGCAATCCCGATTCGTTGCTGGCCACGCGCCCCGTCATTCTCGACGAGGTTCCGCGAGCGCCGCAAATCCTGCTCGCCGTCAAGCGGGCTGTGGACACCCGCCGGCGGGCCGGAGATTTCATTCTGACCGGCTCCGCCAACCTGTTGCGGATGAAGCAAGTGGCGGAGACGTTGGCTGGTCGCGCAATCTATTTGGACCTCCGGCCGTTTTGTCCCACCGAATGGCAGGAACGCAAGGACGCCTTGTTGCCTCTGGATCGTCTGTTTGCCGCGGATTTCGATTGGCGCGAATGGCCCGAAGACCCCGGCGACTGGACCGCTTGGCTCGTGCGTGGAGGCTTTCCGCCTGCGCTGCAAATTGCTTCCGAAACAGACCGCGGCTTATGGTTCTCTGCGTATGTGCAAACTTATTTGGAACGGGATTTGCGCCAGTTGAGCGATGTCTCCAGCCTCCCAGATTTTCAGCGCGTGATGATGCTGGCCGCACAGCGGACCGGCAAACTACTCAATCAAGCCGACCTGGCCCGCGACGCGGCGCTCAGTCACCCGACCACGCATCGGTATTTGAACTTACTGGAAACCGGCTGCATGATTGCGCGCATTCGCCCGCTGGCAACCAATCCTTCGACGGCGCTCGTCAAGGCGCCTAAGCTGCTGTGGACCGACTGCGGCCTTGCAGCCTGGCTGGCCGGAATCAGGTCGTCCGCGGAGGTAACGGCCCGCATGGACGCGGGATTCTGGCTGGAGCAAACTCTCTTCCAGACGCTGGAAACGTGGTGCGCCCTCGATCCCCAACAACGAAAGTTGCACTACTGGCGCGACCGCGCGGGGCATGAAGTGGATTTCATCTTGGAAGAAGCTGGCAAGCTGGTTGCGTTGGAAATCACGGCAAGCAGTCAGGTGACATCGAGCGATACGATTGGAATTCGCACCTTTCGAGATGATTTGAAGCGCAAGGCATCTTTTGTGCGAGGGGTTGTGTTGCATGGCGGCAAAGCACGTCCGCTTGACGACGATATTGTCGCGCTGCCTTGGGGATGGATGGTCCCAGAATCGTAAACGAGTAGAGATGGTCATCTGTAAAGGCGTAGTGCAAGTTCAAGAGACGAACTCCGGTTGTCTGTGCCAATGTTTGTTTGCATCAGTTAGCTAGAGTTGGTCAAGGAAATCGATGAACCCTTGGCGACCGGTATCGATCTTTCCTCAATGAGTGCATTGGCGATGATGCGTAAATCGAGATGCATCCCCGACGACATGTTCTTTGCGGAGACTTTTGCGAGTGGCGTTATAGTGAATGGTCCAAGAGATTAGGGCCCGCACAGGAGACGAAGATGAACGAGGGGACATCAACGGCGCGGCAATTGGTGCCGCCTGAGATTGCATTCGAAGCGTTCAAATCCTACGTGCAGCCGTTCGACCCGATTGAACTCCTAAGCCAATTGACGATGACCTTCCTGTTCACACAAGAAGGTTTTCAAGGCGAAGCGACGGACACGCGTCGCTGGGCTCGGTGGATTGAATTTACAGCCGGCTATCTTGTCACAGTCCCTCCCCGTTCTGCGCCAAACCAAACCTTTGACGGCGCTCACATCGAGGAGTTCGAACGCCTTATCTTGCAGTATTTTGATTCATTTCTGTACGAGGCCGTCAACAGGCCACCAGAGGCACTTGAACCAACTCCATCTGACCAATTGATTCAACAGGCGAAACTGTACTCCCTTTGGGTTCGCGGTGACGCCTATCCCCATCTGTTTTTTGAGTATGCGCGCGAACTGTACGGGCAACATGATGGATGGTTCCGGTCGAACCTTGGATTCACAATTCTTGAGGCTATTCAAATCTTCCGGGTCGTTACAGATGAGTTGAATCGGCGAATCAATGAGTCTGCGGACTACGCCCGCGACAATGCGTCAAGTGAATCGGACAAGTACTGGGAAGACGCAAAGGCGGCCGGATTGACCCGAAAGGATTTGGAAGCAAGAGTCGCAATTCACCTTCACTATGGGAACGGTCCGGCGCTCTTGCGATTCACGGTGGAACAGATCTCTCAACTATCAGGGCTGTCGATTGACGTTTGCAGGGCGTTCATAAAGCGACTGAGCCAGCCGTTCGGTTATCGAAATCCCAAATTTGCAGACAGCTTTTCGAATCCGTCGAAGGCACCATGGGACTACAACACCTTGGATGAGAGACCCTTCATCGAAAGAGATGGCTTCTATTGGCTGTTCACGAATCCAATGGTTCCCTCTGTTCTCTTCCATACCTTCTTCTTTGACCTGATGAACGACCGTGCCTACGCTCCTCGGTTTGAAAAGACAAGGGGGGATTTCGTTGAGCGGAAGGTTTGGGAGTACATGAAGAGAATCTTTCCGGCACATATGATCCTGAGGAATCCCGCCTATCCAAACGGAGAAGAATTCTCAGACGTGGCGGTTCTGCATGATGGAAAGATTCTGATATTTCAGTGTAAAGCCAAGGGGCTAACGCGGGACGCTCGAATCGGGGCAGATTTCGGACGGTTGAGAACGGACATACAGGCAGGGATACGCCTCGCCTTCGATCAAGCGGTAAGGGCGAGGCAATATATCCGCTCTACGGACGAACCGATTCTTAAAATCGGGAATATGGCAATGCGAATCGACGGCAGGATGATTACGGACATCTACTTGATAAATGTCACGCTGATGCCGTTCCTGACGTTTGCCACACGCTTTGAGAATATCGAGGAGGCTTTAGGACTGTTCCCAGAAAGGGAGTATCCGTTCTCGACCGCACTTGGTGATTTGGACATCATTACACAAATCCTAAATTCGCCAGCGGCCTTTCTCCACTACATTAATCGGCGGCTAGCGCTGGAAAAAACTCCTTTCGCGGTCGATGCGGATGAGATTGATTTGCTTGGGTGCTACTTGTCGCAGGGGATGTATTTCGACGTGGCAGACTTCGCCGAAACGACGAATCTTTGGCTGAATGGATTTTCGGACGAGATCGACGAATACGTGTATCGGAAGTACGACGAACATGAAGATGTACAGCCTCCGGCCGTCCCGGTTCCGGCCGGGTTCTCTGAACTGATCGCGGGGATTGAGTCACTTTCGAACATGTACAGAACTGACGTTGCCATTGCCCTTCTAGACATGGGAGGCCCCGGCAGGCAGAAGGTAGTTGAGCTACTTGAGAAGACTAAAGCCGCAACGCGATTGGATGGTAAGGGGCATTCTGTTTCCATGGGAGGAGCACCAGGTCAATCACGGGGGTTCTCATTTGTCAGTGCAGTTGGGGAGAGGACTGATGAGGCGATATTCGACCAAGCCATGAGTTTCGCGTGCCTGAAGAAATACGCGGAGAAATATGATGAGTGGTTCGGGCTTGGTTGGCATAAAGACAGTGACAGAGTTGTGGATATTGCGGTTGTATTGAAAGGTCCATGGGTAAAGGATGAAGAAATGGAGGGGCTTGTTGCTCGCTTCTTGAAGCCGGGAATACGCATTGATCTTCGAAATGAGACTTGACCCGCATGCCGCGATTCAGTACCTCATGCAATAAGTCTGAGTCGGCTAGGGTTCAACGATTCAGCCTGCCCGCCTCTGAACTGGTGACTTCAGGCCAATGCGCTCATTGAGCACCGGTTGCGCGTGATCATCTCGATTGCTCCCCGTAAACGCCGTTTGCGACTGGAGCCATCAGCCAGCCAGAAGATCCGACATCCCAGTCGCCATGGCAACGTATAAGAACTGAACTTTCGGGCAAGCTTTCGTTGGAATTGGCCCGAGATCTGGAGCAATTCGCTCAGATTTTGGGCAACGTAAGAGAGTCGGTCAGGGCCGCGCATACCGTCGGCAATGAGCGCGAGGTGACCGCTCCTCCTGGCCGGCAGATTTTGGCTCGGACGGAACTGGTAAGAGCTTCTGCGCCGGGAAAGTGACTATTCAAAAGTCACTGTTGTCGTAGTACGGCTACGGCAACGCAGAACATTTCAAATTGAACGGAAATTTCTCGACACTGCCAGACAGTTGACGCAGGTCGCGCCAACTGTTTTTCAGAATAGAGTGTTCGCCATCAATGACCGCACCGATGATACCCTTCGAGTACGATGCGTTAGTGACAAATACGATGCTATTCTCTTCGAGAGACGAGGTTCTGTCACTTGGCCGACATTCAGAAAACCCGTGCGATTGATCTTCTAAAGGCCCGGCAAGTGCTCCGACAGAAAGACTTTCTGGCGGAAGGCATTGGGCAAGAGACACTTGCGCGCCTCGTTCGCGAGCGGCAGATCATCCGGCCCTCGCGTGGACTCTACCAGCTTGCCGATGCGCCGGTTGATGCCAGCCATGCGCTTGCAGAGGCCGCCGCGCTGGTTCCCAAGGGGATCATCTGCCTGATTACGGCGCTCCAGTACCACCGACTGACGCTCCAGATGCCGTCGTCCGTCTGGATGGCCATTGAGCGCACGGCCTGGAAGCCGGTTATCAGCTATCCGCCTATCCGGTTCGTTCGCTTCAGCGGATGGGCCATGACGGAAGGTGTCCAGCAAGTGGCGATTCAATCACGAGAAGTTGCGATGACAGACCCGGCCCGCACGATTGTGGACTGCTTTCGCTATCGCAACAAGATCGGCGTCGATATTGCGATAGAAGGACTGCGGGAAGGCATCCAGCAACGTCAATGCACGCCCGATCAGCTCTGGCATTATGCTCAAAAGGCGCGCGTCTGGTCCGTAATGCGCCCATACGTGGAAACGGTGGTGGCTCATGCCTCGTGAAGTGCGGAAAATGTCGGTGCATCGGTTCGCGCAAGGCTTCTTGAACGTGCGCGCAGAGAGAAAACGGACTATCAGATTCTGTTGACGCGCTATGCTCTTGAGCGGCTGCTCTATAGACTCGGAATTTTAGAGCATCGGGAGCGATTTATATTGAAGGGCGCCATGCTGTTTATCACCTGGCTCAATGATCCCTTCCGGCCGACGCGCGATCTGGACCTGCTTGGCTTTGGCGCGAATGACAGCGAGTCGATAGCGGAAACATTCAAGACCATTTGCCAGACAGAGGTTCCGGACGACGGCGTGGTCTTCAGTATTGATGCGCTCACGGCGTCTCCGATTCGCGAGGACGTTGAATATGGCGGCGTTCGAGTACAGACTCACGCGACCATTGACGGCGCTCGAATTCCAATTCAGATTGACATTGGTTTTGGCGACGCCATCACGCCCGCGCCACTTGAGATCACCTATCCGGTACTCCTCGATTCTCCCGCGCCACGCGTGCTTATCCTGTCGCGACGGTAGTGGCTGAAAAGCTCAATGCCATCGTTGTGCTGGGAATTGCCAACAGCCGGCTGAAGGATTTCTACGACCTATGGTTCATCGCGCAGACCTTTGCATTCGACCTGGCCGAACTCCGGAACTCCGTAAATCGGACGTTTGAGCGCCGCGACACCCCCATCCCCGAGGATGTGCCCACGGGACTTTCCCGGCTGTACGGGGAAGAATGGGGAGCCAGATGGAAGGCTTTTCTGAAGCGTGAACAGATGAATGCTGCTCCAGAAGATCTGCACGTAGTCCTTGAGAATTTGCGTAAGCGTCATCTGAAGGCCGTATAGCCTCGATATGACATCTCTGATAAGGAGATCTCAAGTGTCCACGTATTTTTACGTGGACACTTGAGATGAGCCGAGATCTGTCTGAGACGCGGCGAAGTTCCAGGGGAGCATTTCGTGGATGCGCGTGATGGGCGGTCAGCGATCTTCTCGAGCACGCGCTGCAGGTAGTTTTCTGGATCGATATCGTTGAGCTTTGCGGTTCCGATCAGCGAATAGATCGCGGCTGCAGCCTGTCCGCCGGCATCTGATCCGCAGAAGAGATAGTTTTTTCGACCAAGCGCGACACCGCGCAGCGCTCTTTCGGCGCTGGAGTTGTCGATTTCGATCATGCCATCGTCCAAGTAGCGCGTGAGCGCACGCCATCGTGCCAGCGCATAGCGAATCGCCGTTGCCGTATCCGACTTGCGCGAAAGCCGCGTGAGCATCTTGTTCAACCAGTTCTGCAAATCGTCGATCAGCGACCGCGCGCGGGCCTGGCGCACTTCGCATCGAACAAGTGCGGGCTTGCCGCGTACCTCGCGTTCGATGTCGTAGAGTGCGCCGATGCGTTCGACGGCTTCGGTGGCAATCGCTGAGTTGGTCGCTACTTGAATGTCGTAGAACTTGCGCCTGACGTGAGCCCAGCACGCGGCTTCGTGGATCTTGCCGCCTTCGTAAAGATGATGAAATCCCGCGTATCCATCGGCCTGCAAGATGCCGCTGAAATCGCGCAGGTGTTGGCGAGGATGCTCGCCCTTGCGATCCGACGAGTAAGCAAACCACACAGCCGGAGGCGTATCAAGACCGGCAGGGCGATCATCGCGCACATAGGTCCACAACCGCGCCGTTTTGGTTTTTCCCATACCAGGGGCTAGCACAGGAATCGGTGTATCGTCCGCATGAATCTTGGTTGCGGCCAATACATGCTTGCGCGTTGCTTCAACCAGAGGAGCCAGCAGATGACTGGCAGCCCCAACCCAATCAGCCAGTGTGGAACGCTCAAGCTCAATGCCTTCGCGAGCAAAAATCTCCGACTGGCGATACAAAGGTAAATGATCGGCAAACTTCGAAACCAGCACGTGCGCCAACAGCGCTGGCCCTGCAATGCCGCGTTCAATCGGTCTAGATGGTGCCGGAGCCTGCACGATGACATCGCACTTGGTGCAGGCCATCTTGATCCGCACATGGCGAATCACCTTGTAAGTTGCAGGCACGCGTTCAAGGATCTCGGAGACATCTTCGCCGAGCTTGTGCAGTGTGCCGCCGCACGCGGGGCATGCATCTTCAGTGGGCAAATGCGTGTGGACTTCGCGCGGCAGGTTCTCTGGCAGCGGTCGCCGCGTTGACTTAGCTCTTGGTGTAGTGGGCGATGCAGAACGTGCCGCTATGTACTCAGACTCATGCGACTCAAGCTCTTCGAGCTTCAGTTCCAGTTGATCGATCTCGTGCGTGACCTTCTCGCTCTTCTTGCCGAAGATCATCCGCTGCAGCTTGGCGATGACCAGCTTGAGATGCTCGATCTCACTATCGCGACTTAGCCGTTTTTCGCGTTCTGCGACCAGCAATGCTTCGAGCATCTCTCGGTCGAGCGACTTCAAATCGGCAACAGCAATCAGCGCATCAGCCATCGCAAAAAGTATGCCATAAGTTGCGCCATGGAGTGAATCAAAACTCTGTAATTTATCCTGCCGACAACGGTTCCCATGTGCGCTGCGGCTGGCGCCAATCAATGCCTTCAAGCAACATCGACAACTGAGCGCGTGTTAACGACACGGTTCCTTCCGTTGCCTGCGGCCAGATAAATCGCCCGCGTTCAAGCCGCTTCTGAAAAAGGCACAGGCCATCGCCGTCGAACCAAAGCAGCTTGATCAGATCACCGCGCTTGCCACGGAAAACGAAGACGTGACCCGAATACGGTGCCTGCTTCAGCTCGGTCTCAACCATCATGCTGAGGCCACGAAATCCGCGCCGCATATCGGTCGTGCCTGCGGCGATCCAAATGCGCGTGCTGCGAGGAAGGTCGATCACGCGCGTAACATCTCCACAACAGAGCGGAGCAGTTGCAGATCGGTGTCGTGCCTGACGTGCACAAAAACTCCGCCTGGAAACTCTACACGGATCGCGATGTTGCTATGCGGATGTGGCGCAACGGCAGGAACAGTACTGACGGCTTCTGGCTCGGCCACAACAACAGGCAGCAGCTTAGCTGTAGGCTTCGAATGAGCTCCAAGAATCCCCTTGCGATACTCGTAGCGCCACTGAAACACCTGGTTGGAGTTCACGCCGTACTCGCGGGCTACGCGGGCAATCGATGTGCCTGGCGCAAAGGTCGCCTCCACAATACGGCGCTTTTCTTCCGCAGAACGGTGGACGCGCTTCGGCGCTTCTGGCTTGCTCACACTCTCGATGACTTCGATCACTCTGTCATCGTCGGCCCTGAAATGGCCTATGTCCAGACGGTCGTCAGATGACGCTTACATAACTCTTGGGAAAACAAACAAAGAAAGGAACTTATGAAACGTAGAGTTCTGCTTGCAGTCACAGTCATTTTTATGGTGGGAGCGCTGTCCTTCGCGGTATTTGCTTGAACTCGCTTCCGTATCAGAAGTGTCCAGAATCCGAAATAGACGGCGGTTCAATCCGAATCAGACGGAGATCGCAGGGCAACACCAAACGTATTAAAAAGGCGCCGGATACAGGGGGTGGTTGCCTGCATCTACAAGTTAAGCTCGAGACAATTTGGCATCTACTGGCTCTCCTCTGCTTGAGCTTATTCCCGTATTTCCGAACAATGCACCGAACACGCCGCTCAGACACTAATGCCAGAGATTTTTCCATAACACCATTGTCAAATCTACTCAGCGTGCCTGTCTTCCTACGATAAAAGAACGGCACGTTCCGGGCTCTGCTCTACTCCTTCGGCGCCATCTGCCGTTCTCCGCTGTTCAGTGCCGGTTGATGCAGAGTGGAGCCATCCGGAGCGATTATTTTGTGGAATCGACACCGAATGGCTTGCCGCAGCTTCGTTCAGGAGGTCTCAGAGAGCGTACCAGACGCAACCGTAAGAACAGGGCACTTTGCCTCTGCGATGATTGGAAAAGCCCCCGAAGTCCTGCTCTGTGACCCAAAATGCTTGCTTCTCTTCAGTCCAAGAATCAGAAGGTCGATATTTCGCTCGTCTATATGCTTCAGTATCTTGGCGTGTGGTTGTCCAACGCTGACGAAGGTATGCGACTCGCATACCTGGCGCGCATTCTGTGGCATGATGGCTTCGACGGCTCCGGAAAAATGCTCTTGAATACGAGCAATATCTTCTGGATTGCCAATATCGCTCGACCGCACTACATTCAAGACGTCAAGTTCGGCGGAGAATGTGCCGGCTAATGCAACGGCAGCAGCAGCACCATGAGCGGCTTCCGTGGTGCAATCCGATGCATAAAGGATTCGGCGAATCCTGAGTGGATATGCAACAAGAGTACTCACCTTCGGACCAACGGTGAGCGCAGGTTCACTGGAGTTGCGTAGAATTCCCTCAGCTGTGGAACCGAGGATGAACCGATCAATAGCGCCTCCACCATGAGTGCCCATGACGACAAGAGCCGGGCTCCTATGGCGCGCCAAGGCCGGGATCGCCTTACGAGGGTCTCCATCAAGCAGAACAGTTTCCGTGGCGCCACACCCAGCCTGAAGCGGCTCTGCTGCTCGCGTCAGTTCATGGAACAAGTCAATGCGCAGCTGGCTTGATAACGGTCTCTCTATTTCCACTTCAAGGGCTGCCTGGGTGAGAATGAATCCATGCGCAACCACCAGCTTTGACGCAAAGCATCTTGAGAATGCCGACGCATATAAACCGGCGTTTTGCGACGTCCAAGAAAAGTCGGTCGCAAAGATTACGGAGTCAAACTGGATCGCTGGACTATTGTCTGCAATGAACATTTTTCTCCTCCACGAAGTTCCTGGTCATGGCTGTACTCCCGTCTGGAAGTTGATTGTCGCTATCGCGAAGTTGTATTGCGCTCGCGCGTTGGCATTGCCGATGGCCGCTTCTGTTTGTTGAAGTTCAGCCTGACTCAACTCAACAATTGAACTGAGCCCGAGATCGTACCTTGTCTTTGCGAGATCGAGGGCGGTATTTGCCTGCTTCAGCAGTTCCGCCGTAACGGTCACTCTTTGCAGGGCTGTATTGGCATTCAGCCATGCAGTCTGGACATCGCGAACGACCTGCTCCCTAAGAGCACGCGTTTCTTCAGAGGCGGCTTGCGCCTGCAACGCGGCCTGCGAGGCTTGCGCCGTAAATCGGAACCCATTAAAGATCGGAATGCTTATGTTGCCCCCAACAGCGCCGTACCAGTTGGAGGTAAAGTATTGCGATGAGCCTAGAGGGGTGCCGCCGACAACTCCAAGAGCGCTGATTGTCGGGAGCAGTTGCTCATGTTGCGCCTTGCTGTACTTTTGCGCAGCCAACTCATTGAATCTCAGAGATTGAAGATCGGGGCGGTTCTGAATTGCTTGTGCAATCAGAGCCTCTGAATTCGCGGGCAGCGGCGGCAGGGAGACCTCATCATCAACCAGTTGGAAGTCCATTTGCTTGTCGTACCCGAGGACCGCACTCAAGGCAGCCTTCGCCGCATCCAGATCGTTTTGCGCGTTGAGTTGCAACAGCTTTGCCTGAGACAAGTTGACTTGGGCAAAGCTCAAATCCAGATCCGACCTCAATTTCGACGACGCAAGGGCGCTTACCTGATCGGTAAGCGTCTGCCGCGCGGAAACTGTCTGATGCGCAACCTGCAATGTCTCCTGCGCTTCAATGACGGCGAAGAACACCTGATCTGTCACCAGGACAATATCTTGCCTGCTGGCCTCGGCATCGGCTGCGCGCGCCTTCTCCTGTAGCTGCGCAGAAACCACCAGATTCCGTGTGCGTCCAAAGTCCATGATAAGTTGATTCAATTGGACGCCCATGCCTGCGTGTTCCAGTAGACTTGAGGCGGTCAGATATCCGCTGGAGATTCTGCTTCCCGTATTCGCGGTAACAGCTGTCATGTTGCCGCTCAAGTTTGGGAGTTCATCGGCACGACGTTCTCGCACTACTTGATGCTGAATCCTGGCGATCAATTGGCTGATGCGAATGCGTGGATTGTTCGCCAGTGCTATCTGCTCGGCTTGCTGACGGGTGAGCAGAGTTGGAGCCTCCACTGTTGGCAATGGCAGCGAAGATGCGGCAGGCAATGTGATTTGCGCGCTTGCCAACAGAAATGTGTTGGATTGGGGCGCCTCAGGAAGCACTGCCAATTGACTTTGGGCCCGCAGTTCAGCAGCAAGCAGGCAAGTCATAATCAATGCGGTGCAGATCTTTCTATTTGTTTTCATCCCTGAACCTCCCCAACTGTTGCGATTTGATCTTTCTTGCGATGGATCAGCAGGTAAGCGGCCGGAACCAGAAACACAGTGACGACGACCGATACGGTGAGACCACCCAGAATGGCGCGGGCCAGTGGAGCATATTGCTCGCTGCCCGGCTCAAGTGCCAGAGCCATTGGGATCATGCCAAGGATGGTCGCGAGGCTTGTCATCAGGATGGGCCGCAAGCGGGCTTTGCACGCCTCGATCAGGGCCTGCTTGAGTTCCCTTCCTTCCTTGCGCAGTGTGCCGGTGAACTCGACAATCAGGATGCTGTTCGAAACCGCGATGCCGGTGGTCATGACAAGTCCCATGAGCGACATGATGTTCATGGTCGATCCGGTGACGAACAGAAAGATCAATGCTCCAGAAAGCGCGGGCGGAATGGCGAGAAGAATGATGAATGGGTCTGAGAAAGACGCGAATTGCGCCATCAGGATCAAATAGACGAGAACAACTGCGAGGATGAGGCCGACGCCAAAACTGGAGAAGGATTCCTGCATGTCTCGAATTGTGCCCCTGACCTTGACCGTCACGCCGCCAGGTGGTTGCATCTGTTTGACAATCGACTCAACCTGCTTGTTTGCTTGGCTCAGATCCTCGTTTTTTGGCATGACGTAGATGTCGAACACGCGCCGCAGTTGATAATGGTCCACCTCTGTCGGTGTATTGATTTCCTTGATGTCGGCGACCGACTGAAGAGGCGTCGTATCCAGACCATTCGGCGACCGGAGCGGGATTTGCCGGAAGTCGGTCATGGTTTTGATTTGTGACTCAGGGTATTGAACGGTCAGCATATAGCTGTTGCCTGTTTTTGGATCGACCCAAAAGCTAGGTGCGATCATACCGTCCGACGTTAGCGCAGTGATAACGTTGTCTACGATATCTTTCGGAGTGACCCCAAGCAGTCCTGCGCGTTCGCGATTTATATTCAGTTCGAGTCCCGGGTAATCCAGATCTTGCGGTATGAGCACGTCATTGACGGAGTCGAGCTTTTTGAGCTTGGCCGCCGTCGCCACTGCAAGGGTATACGCCTGCTGCAGGTTGTTGCCTCCAATCTGAATGTCGATTGGGGCAGGTTTCCCCTGGTTTACTACAGAGTCAACCAGACCTCCGGCTTGAAAGTATGTTGCCACATCGGGAAAATCCGCGGCCAGCTTCTCACGCACCTTCTGCATGTAGGCGTAACTTCCGACCTTGTGTTCCTCCTTGAGGCTGACCTGAATGAACGCCGTGTGCATACCGGAGTTGGATGTGTAGATCGCTGACAAGTCGGGCGTGATTCCGATATTGGAGACGATCATATTGAGGTCTTCCGGCGAGACTACGCTCCGAATATCCTGTTCCATCTTCGCAATGTAGTCGTCTGTAACCTCGATTCTGGTTCCTGCGGGGACTTTCACATTCACAACGAACTGGCCTGGATCGGTGCGCGGGAAAAATGCTTTTCCGATAAAGGGATATAAAACGAAGCTCAGCAGCACGGATACGCAGATTACACTAACGACCATTCCGGCGTGCTCCAGCGCCTCTCCAACTTTCCTCGTGTACCACGACTCCATATTTCGGAATGCAAGATTGAACTTTTCGACAACCACACGAAACAGATGAAATCGTCTTTTCGTGATAGCTTTCGCCTTAAGGGGCATGCCCGCCACGAGTTTCTTGGGAGCCTCATGGCCGGGATCGGGATCGATCGTGATGAACCTGGCGCAGAACAAAGGCACCACAGTCATTGCAACTGCATAGGAAGCGAAGAGAGCAATGACAACGGCCAGCGCCAATGCCGTAAAGAGGTATTTGCTCACCCCGTAGAGCAGCAGAACAGGAAAGAAAACGATGCTAGTACTAACGGTTGCGGCCAGTACAGCAAGTTGCACCTCTTTGCCGCCGCGCTCGGCAGCAACGGTTGGAGATTCTCCCATCTCCATATGGCGGAAGATGTTTTCCAGCACAACAACCGAGTTATCGATAAGCCGCGACAAAGCAAGCGCCAGTCCACCAAGCACCATGGTGTTGATGGAGCTGCTTCCCAGATTCAGCCCGAGAAATGTGGCCAGAACAGAGACTGGAATCGAGATCAGGACCGCAATCGTAGCTCTGACATTTCCGAGGAAGAGGAGAATCATCAACGCCGTGAGGCAAAGGCCGATGGTTCCCTCGTTAATGACATTCTTGACCGCAAGCTTGACGAATGCAGACTGGTCAAAGACCACATTGGTCTTGAGTACGGATGGAATATCGAGAAGGTGCTCCACGGCCTTCTTGACTCCATCAACGATGGTGATCGTGTTTGAATTGCCGCCTTGCTTCAGTACGGGAATATAGACAGAATGTTGACCGTCGACGCGCACGATATTGGTCTGGAGCTGTCCGCCGTCTTTTGCCTGCCCGATATCGCCAACCATAACCGAAGCATTGCCCACCGTTTTTAACGGCAGATTGTTGATTTCGTCCACGATGGGGACTTGGCTGTTGGCATAGACGTTGTAATCCTTCATGCCAATGCGAACATCGCCAGCGGGTAAAATCAGATTAGATTTGTTGAGCGAGTCCACCACGTCCATGACGCTCATCTGATGCGCTTCGAGTTTCACCGGATCGACGTACACCATAATCTGCCGGTACCGCCCGCCATAGGGCTGCGGAACGGATGCGCCAGGAACGTTGGCGACTTGGTTGCGTACGGTGAACTGCGCCAGATCTTTGAGCGCGGTTTCATTCAGACCCTGCCCTTTGAGCGTAATCAGGCACACAGGCAGGTTGGATGCATCGAACTTTAGCACCACGGGTGGGAGTGTGCCGGGAGGCAGTCGCCTAAGATTCGCCATGGCGAGGTTCGATATATTGCTGACCGCTGCGTTCCCATCCGTGCCCGGTTGGAAATAGATCTTGATCAGGCTGACGCCGGGGAGAGAGCGGGATTCGATATGGTCGATGCCGCTGCCGAGCGTGAAGAACCGTTCGTAACTATTCGTGATGTCCGATTCAATCTGTTCAGGTGGCATTCCAGAGTAAAACGTAGCGACAACAACAACTGGGATATTGACCTCTGGAAACAGATCTACAGGCATCCTCGTAACCGTCGTGATTCCAACTACAATCACAAACAGGCACATCATCAAAATGAAGAATGGATATTTGATCGCAAAGGAGGACATTACTGGGCGCCCTCCTGTTTCGGCATGGCAATGGAACTGGTAACAGGGCGAACAAATTGACCGGGCTGATAGTTTGCCTGCCCGGATACGATTACGCGCTGATTCTCGGTAAGGCCCTGGGTAATTTCGATCCGATCAGGCCCTTGAATTCCGAGCCCGACCGATACCTTCTGGATCTTGTTGTTCGCATCCACGATCAATACATACGGTTGCCCGTCCCCTTTGAGAACCGAACCTGCCGGGACGGTAAGCACTCCTTTCTGCTCCTGAAGAACAATAGTCGCCTCAGCCGTCATTCCGGTGCTGAGTGTGAGATCTGAATTGGGTACGTCGACCTCGGCCAGCATCGTGCGGGTAGTCGTTGTCAACTCGCGCGTGAATCGGACGATCTTTCCGGAGATGACCTTTCCTGTAGCCTGGAGCTTGATTTCGACGTCACCGCCAACCTTGATGTAGGGCACATCTTCTTCAGGCACGGGCATACGCAGCCGTAGAAGATCGCTCTGGGCCAGTTTCACCACTGGCATCGATTGCGTATCCGAGGTCGTTCCGGCCTGGATCAACGAGCCCACATCCGCATAGCGCATCGTGATGACGCCGGCGAATGGAGCGGTCACGACCGAGTAGCCTTGCAGTGCCGCAACCCGCTGATGGTCCGCATTTGAAACGCCAAGTTGCTCGCGCGCCGCTTCCAGTGCGGCCTTGGCCGCATTCACCTTCGCTTCGGCGTCCAAGTCCTTGGCCTGGGCGTCATCCAGTTCTTGTTCTGCGACTAGTCCGGGGCGCACTTTGGCGGCTTTGGCAAGGCGCGTATACGCGGCATGAAGCGCTGCATGGCTGGCCTCTGCAAGTACCACCCCGCTTTGAGCTCGCGAGATCTCGGACTTGCTGTGCCGTACCTCCGCTTCCGCTCCCGCAACCTGTGCGTTCAATTCCGGCACTTCAAGGGTGGCGACCACCTGGCCATTTTTGACCTGATCACCAATATCGACATTGATCCGGCGAATATATCCGGAGACCTTTGCATGCAGCTCGACTTCCTGATAAGGCTGGAATTCGCCTGCGACCGTAAGCGTGTTGGATAAGTCGCCTCGTGTGACCGGAGCCACTGAAGCGGTCATTGGTGGCGCAGAGGGAGACTGCTTTCTCTTGCAGCCAGTGAACACAAGGCATGACAGCGCAACGAAGAACGTTGTCCCGATGACGACCGTTGAAGATCGCATAGACATGATTTGAACACCTATCGAAGTACGGATAATGTGAGCGTTTTCCAAGACAATTCAGCAATGCCACTGTCAATCGACATTGGCCCGGCTAGATTCCTGGAAGGAATTGACTAATAGGTGAGGAGTGCAGCTGGAGGGGGGCGGAACCAAAAGAAGTTTAAGTGGGCACGTTGTGGCTGGAGCGAATCGTCATGGATATCCGCGGTCCGCATACAAATCGATGTTGTCAGACGCAAGCCCATCGCCAAAGTGACGAGCAAAAGCAACGGGAAAAACTCTGACATTTGCGATCGCGGGGAAACAGAACTGCTGGATATCCTATTCTCCTGAGCAGTGGGACGCTCTTTCTGCGAGAGCAGTTTTGCGTGGGGAATGGAGGTCAAAAACTCATTCGCTGGGTTGTATAGAGATATTTTGTACTGTAGACCCCAACCAAACACAGCACATGCCAAAAAAACTACTCCCATCGCTCTGAGAGTGAATATGCGGCGACTTGTGCTGTTTATACGCATGAGGTGATGGACCAATGCAGGGCTGTCCAGCCGGACTATCGTCACCTGAGTACAGTATGAGGCAAACCGGCGGTTTACACAATCTCACCCCTATTCCAACACGAGCTGAGACTGAAGGGGCGGTTATGCAGCGGCGTAAATATCCTCATGGTTGCTGCAGAAGAGCCGAGCCTAAACGCGAGTGACCGGTTTGTGGGACCGGCGTAGAGATCCGGTTTGAGACGGCAGATCGCCAGCAGCCTTATGCCTGAGTGAGCATGTGCTGGTTGGGCAGCAGTACGCCCAGCCAGGGAAGGAGGCGCGGGCCTGGTGCGGTTCCACATCGAGAAGATGCCTGGGCTGAGTTGGATGCAGATCTAACAAATCAATGTTGTTATCGTCGATCAAATGCGAAGAACGCTCATTGGGTAGTGTTCGGGACGCGACCGGTTGCGCCACTGCAAAGGGTTTACGCTTTGCTCCGATGAATACGCTGAAGAACGCGTAACTTAGCGGTAGTCAGCGTCTGTCAACCCAACCCAGCCGGAGGGGACAACGTTTTGCTGCCCCCCCCTCTGCAATCCAATCCTGCTACTGTCGGTTTGAACGAAGGATCATCATCCACACGAGATGTCGATGCAAAGATTAACCATCCAGCGGCCAAGCAGTCCAACCGCCAAAATTCTAATAGGACACACCATCAAGTTTGGCTTGGTACGCAACGATCTGTCTGAGGGTTTCGTAAGGAATTCCGCCCATCGGAATCACGCGACCGTTGACAACCAAGGTGGGCACCTGGCCAGGCGTCTGGCCGATATTTAGATCCTTGGCGAGCTTCGCCGAAGCACGCACCAATACCTTGGTCTCCGGAGTTGCAGCACAATCGGCTATCTTGGCTGGATCCAGGCCGGCCTTGGTTACGGCGCTATTCAAGGTCAGCGTTGCGCCGTCTGCAGTAGCTAGTCCTGCTTGACCTTCAAAAACTGTCGACGCAAACAAAAAGAAGGCATTGCTTCCACCTTCCTTGTTCACGCAGGCTCCGTAGGCTGCCGCCTTGGCAGCTGCAGAATGAATGTGCTCCAGCGGAAGATTTTGAAAGACGATGCGTGCGTTTGGAAAATCCACTGCGAGCTTGTCCATACTAACCTGTTCCTCTTTGCAAAGTGGACACTGAAGATCGGCAAATTCGACAAGTTCAAGATCTTTTGAGGCTGAACCTCGGAATGGACCATCGGCACGCTGTTGCAGTATGGTACGAACCTCCGCAAAGGGATGCTCGCCGAAGGACAGCACCTCGTTACTACCTATGTCGATGATGTGCTTGCCGTCAGGAAGCGTAAAGAACTCCAGTTGCTTGGCTTTCTGCTTGTCTCCCTTATCACTCACAAGAACGATGACCTTGCTAATGCCCTCAACGGAAGTCTTCTCTATTGCCTGGATCTGCCAGGTACGCATATCAATGTATCCCCAACTAGCCTGCAGGAAGGAGTTGATCGTTTCCCTGGTTGGTGTATTAGCCGGGGGCGCGGGAACCCTTGAGTACATCTCTTGTACAGGTGTATTGGAAACCTGTTGTTGCGCCGCAATCTGAATTGTGAACAAAGGTAAGCAAACCAGAGCAGCAATACAGAGAGGATGGATACGGACAAAACGGGCGAACATATGAATCACGTTATTCCTCCAAAATACGGTAATGTCTCGATACTCAGACATCTCTTGGTCCACAAACAGATTCCGTCGGCAAGGAAGTTGAAGACCAGGGCATCGGGTTATGCGAGCTCCATAGGCTTTTACGGCAGGGCCACACGCGATTAGCTTCTTGAGCCTCTTCGACAAATCTTTGCCGTAGCCCTCGAAGTAGTGGCACGCATCGCGAGCCAAATCGACCGCGTAGTCCATTCGGAAGAGCGCACATCATTGCCGACATCAGCGATCTTGCCCGTCGATATGGGACGCGATTAAAGATGACGAGGATGTTCATGAGCCATCTCCGCGTAAAAGCAATCTGCCTCTACCTCGCAAAACCATTACGGCATTGGCTGCTTCTTACTGAACCGCCAGATCTCTGCTGCGCTGGCTAACGAGATCCCAGCGATAGCAATGAGCGATCCGATGCAGAGCAGACACCCGGTCCGCAAGATGTGTTCCTCAATGTAGGCTAGGTAGAGGGCAAACATGAGCCCAGCCAAAGACATGTAGAAGCGAAGAATATCAAGCACTCGGTTCTTCTTGAACGTGATGCCAAGAAGAACGACATAGCCAATCAGTCCTACAAAAGCAACCGGAATGCCGAAGATCTCGGAAAACTTACTGCGGTTGACAATATCGCAGTTAAACATCTGGTTGAGATCGCAATATTCTGTGACCGATGTGGCGTAATGGCTGTAAAGAGATGCTATCGACAGTGCTATTCCGCAAAAGCACAAGGTCATAATGGTCAATCGCACTTTTAGATTCATGGTAATGAACACCCCGTCTTATTGCTGAGTTGCGTCAAGGTTTGCACGCCTACAAGCCGTTCTCCGTTGTTGAGAGTCCACGTGGGGGTATAGCGAATTTGGGCAAGTTTGCATGCGTTTGCATCTTGTGGAAGTCCTATCTGTGAGCATTCGACGTAATGAATGTATTGGAAGGAATTTCCGAACATCTTCTTTTGGTCATCACAATGCGAACAGAGGAAGCTGCCATACATGGCGGCGTGCTTTTGAGTGAGGCACTTGGCAAATGCGTCCATCTTCTCGCGTTGGGACTGTTGCGCCTCTGTCAAGCCAACCAGAAGCAAAATTACAGTTAGAAGGCGACAGACAAATCCGAAGGTGGATCGGCGTTTCTCGCCACTTCTGTTCATATTTACCTGCCTTTCGTGTCGTTTCATATGGGCCGTTGTTAATTTGATTGGTGATTATGCTGCGAATTCATTACACCGTCAGGAAACAGGCCCAGGCATGAGCAAGCTCAGTCCCTTCCGTGTCGGTGATGACCGCTTCAGCCTTGATCAGGCGCTTGGTGTGGCTGTTGATCCATCCGCGGACCTGAACCAGACGCCCGGACTGCACATGATGTCTCAGGCGCACCCGAAGTTCTGCGGTCAGCGCCGGCAGCCCAGCTGCGGCAATGGCCTTAGACATCGCTTCATCGAGCACGGTGCTGACGATTCCTCCATGAACGATTCCACGGAATCCTTCGGTAAATACTTCGGGAATCCATTCCGTGACCGACTCACCGGTTTTACTGGTTTTGAACCGGAGGCTGAGGCCGTGCGGGTTTTCTGGGCCGCAGGCAAAGCATGCGTTTTGCGGAGACACGCCGATGCGAGCTTCGTTTCCGTTCTCTTCTGGTTCTTCCTTCATCATTTCGTCTTGCTTATCCCTTCTTAAAGCGGTCTGGCAGAGATAGATGCCGCGAAAGGTCGCTTAAGGTACACGACAGAGTGCAGCATATGTCTGAAACCCTCCGGAGAGATTGCGCACGCAAAATCCGGATTGCGTGAGAATCCGGCACGCGTAGTATGCGCGCTGGCCGATGCCGCAGTTGACCCATACCTCCCTGAATCGTGGCAGTTCGTGCATCCGCGAGCGCAACTGGCCTAGCGGGATGTTTTTTGAGCCGGAAATAGCATCGGCCTGAAACTCGTGCGGCTCGCGGACGTCCAGAAGAAATGCTTCGGTGAATTCGAGGTCGTTCCAGGGAGCGAGCTCTACATCTCCCCGCAGCACATTGGCCGCAATCATGCCGGCCAGATTCACCGGGTCTTTTGCCGCTCCATACTGGGGTGCATAGCAGAGTTCTGCATTCTCAAGGTCGAAGACGGTTGTCTTCATCTGAATTGCAGTGGCCAAGACATCGATGCGTCGCGCGACGCCCGTTCCACCAACTGCCTGCGCACCCAGCACTAGGCCATCCTGTTTTCGAAAAAGCAACTTCAAATGAATCGGGTTAGCGCCTGGGTAGTAGTTGACGTGCTGGTTGGGGTGCAGATACACGGTTTGGTAGTCCATGATTCCTGCACGGCGTAGGGCTTTTTCAGTTGCTCCAGTGAGCGCCACGGTCAGGCCAAAGAATCCACACACTGTGGTACCAAGTACTCCATCAAAATGCGAGTTGCGGCCACAGATCGCATCAGCCGCTATGCGCGCCTGCCGGTTTGCCGGACCGGCCAACGGAACCAATTCCCACTGTGCGGTGATGCGATTCTTCACTTCGACGGCGTCGCCGATAGCCCAGATATGTGGGTCGCTCGTGCGCATGGCGCCGTCAACCCGGATGCCGCCGCGATCGCCGATCTTTAGGCCGGCATCGCATGCGAGCTTTGTCTCCGGCCGGACCCCGACCGCGAGGAGGACAAGATCGGCCTCGAAGACGGCACCCGCCTGTGTATGGACAATCAACCCGCCACTGTCAGAATGCTCAAAGCCAGCGACGCCGTCTCCCAACAGGAGTTGGACCCCATGAGAAATCAAGTGCTGGCGCGCATACCCGGCCATTTCTGGATCAAGCGGAGGCATCAGTTGATTCGCCAACTCGACAATGGTCACTTTGATTCCGCGACTCGCCAGGTTTTCGGCCATTTCCAAGCCGATAAAGCCGCCTCCTACGATGACCGCTTTCTCTGGATGACGCGAATCAATCCAAGTGCGGATCTTCCGGCTATCGGGAATATTGCGCAAAGTAAAGATGCCGGGGAGATCGACGCCCGGCCATGGCGGGCAAATCGGTGCCGCACCGGGAGACAACACAAGTTCGTCGTAGGACTCCTGGTAATCGCGCCCGGAAACATGGTCGTGAATCGCGATAGTGTGTGCTTCGCGATCGATGGCAATGGCCTCGTTGCGCGTGCGCACTTCAATATTGAAGCGTTCCTTGAAGAGAGCGGGCGTGGCCAGCAGAAGCCTGGCCTCGTCATGGATGAGGTTGCCTACGTAGTAGGGCAGGCCGCAATTCGCAAAAGAGACGTAGGGGCCACGGTCAAGAAGCAGGATTTCCGCATGTTCGTCAAGACGCCGCAACCGCGTGGCACACGTTGCCCCGCCGGCAACTCCCCCTACAATAACGACACGTTTGTTTGCCATATTTCTCCGTATTTGAAGTTTGTCTCGTTCTTCCCTTTGGCCTGACTCATAAAAAGGTATTCCCGGCAACAAATCATGATCCAGACTAGCCGTCGTTATCCGCATACAGGACTTTGAGTTTTTCCCAAACCTTACGAATATCCGCGGCGCTGGCATCCTGGCGGTACTCGACGATTGTCTTCCCTTGCACTTGCGCTTCTGTCACGGAACGGTCATACCGGACGCGGCCCGCTAAGGCCATGCCTTGCTGCAGCGCTTTCGCTTCGATGTCATCGCTTATCTTCGGGTTCAGATCCCATTTGTTCACGCAGACCGCCGCAGGTATGCCGAAATACCGGGCAAGCTCGGCAACGCGCTCCATATCGTGCAGACCGCTGAGAGTCGGTTCAGTGACCACCAGGACCCTGTCCGCGCCAGTAATCGAAGCAATTACCGGGCAGCCTATCCCAGGCGAGCCATCGATGATCACGAAGTCCAGCCTCCGCTCTTCGGCAAGCCGCCTGGCTGTCGTACGAACCAGACTCACGAGTTTTCCGGAATTCTCCTCGGCAACGCCGAGCCGGGCATGGACCATGGGGCCGAAGCGCGTATCGGAGACGAACCATTCACCGTTGACCACGGGGCTGAGGTCGATAGCCTGCGATGGACAGAACCACGCGCATACGCCGCAGCCCTCGCACACTACCGGATCGACTTGGAATGTCGCAGCGAACCTGATGTTTCCAGGACCTTTCAAATGAATGGCGTCGAAACGGCAGAGATCTTCGCACCGGCCGCAGGCTGTACAGCGATTCGCATCGATCTTTGCCCGCTTGCCGCCGGTAAACGATTCTCTGCGCACGACGCGAGGAGCCGCCAGCAAGTGCAGGTCGGCGGCATCCACATCGCAGTCGGCAAGCACGACATTCCGGGCCAGCGCGGCGAACGATGCCGCAATGGAAGTCTTTCCCGTTCCGCCTTTCCCGCTAATGACAACCAGTTCCCTTACGGGGCGGGAGCCTTGCGAGAGGATATTAACGAGCGAACTCATTAGCGCGCCACCTCGTCTTCCGCCATCGGCGCAGCCTGCTTGCATGCAAGCACATGGTCCAGAAGGCTATCGATAGCAGCCCGGAATCCCTGTACATATTCGTAAGGCATGTCGCCTCCCGAGTACGCTTCAGCCACACGGCGGTCGTCGGGAATCTCCGCCCATATTGCAATGCCTTTGCTCTCGCAATAGTCTTGCGTCTTTCGGTCGCCAATTCCGGCACGGTTGATGACCACGGCCAGGGGCAAGTGCAACGACTGCACCATCTCGACGGCCAGGTTCAGATCATTCAGTCCGAAGGGCGTCGGCTCGGTAACCAGCAGAACGACGTCGGCGCCGCGCACGCTTTCGATTACGGGGCAGGACGTGCCTGGCGGACAATCGAGAATCCCGAGGTCTTCGCGTCCGGTCTCGCCCTTGACCTGGCGGATCAGTGGTGTGCTCATGGCTTCACCCACATGGAGTGAGCCCTGCACGAAGCGGATTGTTCCGGCCATCCCGGATTCCACTTTGCCTGTCTCGTGCATGACTTCTGTAATTGCGCCAGGACGGCATACCTGGGTGCAGCCGCTGCAGGCGTGGCAGAGATCCGGATAGACGAGCACTTTTTCCCCGATGCAGACAATGGCGCTGTATTGGCAGATCTCGCCGCAAAGGCCACAGTGTGTGCACTTCGCTTCATCGACCTTCGGGTGCAAGCGACCGATCGCTTTCGACGATGTGATCCGCGGCTTAAGAAATATGTGCCCGTTGGGCTCCTCGACATCGCAGTCGACATACGCAACACGAAGCCCGCGCCGCACTGAGGCAATAGCCAGGTTCGTGCTTACTGTCGTTTTGCCGGTGCCGCCCTTGCCGCTGGCTATTGCTATTTTCATGTCTTCTTGACAATCTCCGTTTTTGTCGTTCTCGGATGAGCCGGCTTGCCATGTTCGCAATTGCAGTACCTGTTGGCTACAGCACCAAGGCAGCTTCGCTCTCTATGTTTGCGCAACTTAACCCAATCAAGCGCCCCGCTAACTCTCAATAGCGGTTGCATCCGCCGCGGCATCCGCAGCCACAGCCATGGTGCCCGTAACCGCCGCCACACCCTCTGCGATTGCCGCCGCCTCCCATACCCATACCTGCCCAGGCAGGAAATCCGTCCGCGTCGCGCAAAGTGAGGGTTTGGCCATTCTTTTCAATTGCGCGGGCAACGATCGCGTCGCTCGTGCCTGATCCGATCTGCGATCCCCACACCTCGACCTGGTCTCCGGTGGTGAAGGTGAAGTCGCTCTGCGCGATGAAATCAGATGGACCGAGCCGCACGTCGTACGTACGGTCCTGCGCTTTCAAAGTCAAATGGACCCCGTACCACCCTTGTCCATTGGTGACATTTGTTACCTTTTCCACCGTGCCTTTTGCAGTGATGGGTGTATAGAGCCGACCTGCACCACCTTGAGCAAAGGCCGGTCCGTCTAAACAAACAGCCAGTGTCATCACGATCATCCAAAGACTGCGCATCGTCTTCATCGGATTTCCTCCGTCCCCGGTGCTTTGCGTCGCCGGAAGCGAGAACTTGGGATAAACAACCGAGTTTGCACCTTAAGCAGAGCCGTTCTGACAGAACGAGCCCGATTCACTTGTGGCGATCATGACTAGATGAACACCACGAGGTTGCACTTCGCCCTTCCGCAAAGCAGCGCCGATTCAGTCTTTGGCGCGGAATCGAGTTCCTCGACTCGTTTTCGGATTCCGCCGAGAATGCTCAGCATGTTGTCGATCACATCCTTCAGAGATGCAATCTCCTGTGGCCGATCTGCGAGCTTGGGCAAAGACGCTGTTGACGTCTCACTGGCAGACGACACTGCGGCACGGAACCTATTACGCCAACCCCGACCGCTTCCCTCTCCTCTGCCCATTCCAGCGCCCCGCCCCGGATTGAAACTTCCGGATGCTGCATATCCCGCGCAAAAGCCCCGCCCATGACCCGTCATCGGACCTTGTCCCAAAGGACCTGTTTTATCTCCAAATGGCACTTGACTACCTCCTTGTGTATTGAACATGGATGAAGGATCGTGGCCTCAAAATGGCGCTATCGGAGCACCGCACTTTGGACACGCATTTCTCACCTGGTTCGGCCCAGTTTTGTGTTGCATTTTCTCGCCGCATTTTGGGCAGGTAAATGATGCGCACGCAGCGGTGGCTGCAGGGCTTTCGCCGGGCACGATGTTCTGAATCTGGCTGCGGTTTTGCCTAAGCCGGCCGCGCCTGCGTCCCATTCCAAACCCGGCGGGCAAGACATCTTCTCCGCCACGCCAGCGCCACCTTTGACATCCAGGCATTGCGAACGCTCGACTCGCTAGCGTGCCGTTCAGATAAGCAGTCAGCACATCATCGACCCCTCCACAGATGAAAGCGCTCACGCGTACGCCGGAAGCAACGATCTTGAATTGCAGTGAAGCGGAGATCGCACCACAGATCAGGACATCAATTTTGCAATCGAGCAACTCGGCTGCGCGTGCCTGCAAATCCGTCTTCAGGAATTCCTGTTCCTCACGGTGAGTTTCGTGACCATCTTCCACGTCGACCAGCAAGAGATGGCCGGCGACGTCGAAGACGGGAGCGATGCGACCTTGCCACTGTGGAATTGCGATCCTCATCGCAATGGGTCTTTGCATGTTGCAGACCAAATCACAACATGCCACGAAAACAAGCAGTTACGGGAAGGAGCGCTGAGATAATGTTGCATAGCGCAACACGCGTGATAGTGGACACTGCAAAATGCACTACAAAGAAACATCCTGCATGAAATGGCTGATCTGCATAGCGACCCGATTCTCGACTCAATCAACGAAGGCGTCTTTAGCGTCGATCATCAATGGCGCATCACGGCATTCAATCGCGCCGCGGAGCGCATCACGGGGGTTCGCCGCCAGGATGCTTTCGGCCGACAGTGCTCGGATGTATTCCGGGCAAGCATCTGCGAAGAGGCTTGTGCCCTACGGCGGACGTTTTCGAGCGGCAAGCCCGTTGTTGGGGTAACGGCAAACATCATCGGCGTCAACGGCAACAGAATTCCGATCCATATCTCGACAGCACTGCTGCGCAACCAGGACGGTGAAGTTACTGGCGGTGTCGAGACCTTCCAGGACCTCAGTCACGTTGAACAACTGCGTAAAGAACTTGAAGCCCGGTATACGTTTGAAGACATCGTGGGGCGCAGCGTGGCAATGCGGAGTCTCTTCGAGATTTTGCCGCAGATCGCCGCTAGTCCCAGCACTGTGCTGATTGAAGGCGCCAGCGGCACAGGCAAAGAACTGTTTGCCCGTGCGATTCATCACCTTTCTCCACGCAGCAAGAAACGATTCGTGGCGGTGAACTGCGCGGCATTGCCCGACGCGCTGCTTGAGTCGGAGTTGTTCGGCTACAAGGCGGGAGCGTTTACCGACGCGAAGAAAGATAAACCGGGACGCTTTGCGTTGGCCGACGGGGGCACCATCTTTCTGGACGAAATTGGCGATATTTCGCCCGCCATGCAGGTCCGCCTGCTGCGCGTATTGCAGGAGAGATGCGTTGAGCCACTGGGCGCAACTGAGCCGATAAAGGTCAACGTCCGTGTATTGGCGGCCACCAACAAGGATCTCGCGCAACTGGTTCGCGAAGCTAAATTCCGCGAGGACCTGTTTTACCGGATTCGCGTCGTCTATCTGAAGATCGCGCCGTTGCGGGAGCGGCGCGAAGACATTCCTCTCCTCGTGGATCATCTCGTAGCAAAATTCAACAACCTGCAGGAGAAAGAGATTAGCGGGATATCTCCAGAGGTGCTGGCACGCCTGATGGAATACGACTATCCCGGCAATGTGCGCGAGTTGGAGAACATCATCGAACAGGCGTTCGTCTTGTGCCGTGGAGGACTAATCGGAGTGGAGCACCTGCCTGTCGAACTTCGCCCCGCACCCACAACATCCAACGCCTCAGTAACCGCAGTGAACATGCGTTCGGCACAGATGCAGATGATCGAGTCGGCGCTCGGACGGAACCGCGGGAACCGCAGGCAAACGGCGCGTGAGCTGGGAATCAATCCAAGTACCCTCTATCGCAGGCTCAAAGCTTCTGGTTTGCCTGCCGATCCGCACGCAGGACGCAATCGCGGCAAGTAGCGTTGCATTTTGCAACGATTCAGATTATCCCTGCAGAATGTATTTTCCTGGACAAGCAGTAATTCCTTTCTGATGAATTACATGCGCGGCTGGTTTTGGGCTGGCGACGTTGGCACGCCACGTGCATTCATGATTTCCGGGGGAACCAAATGAAACTTGCAATTACATCCGTAGGTGAGGCTCTCGATTCTCCGGTCGATCCGCGCTTCGGCAGGGCAAAGTTCTTCATCGTAATTGACCCTGGAGCCGACGCGGCAACAGCGGTCAGCAACTCCGTAAACCTCAATGCCGCCCAGGGAGCAGGTATCCAGGCCGCAAAGACAATCATCAATTTGGGAGTCAAAGCACTGATCACCGGGCACGTTGGACCGAAGGCCTTCGCGGCGCTACAGGCTGGCGATGTCTCCATCTACCCCATAGCCGGCGGCTCGGTTGCGGATGCGTTGCAGCAATTCAAAATGGGTTCGCTCAAGGCCATGGCGGCAGCCGACGTCGAAGGACACTGGTAGCGCTACGTCGAACTGCTCCTCAAGCGACTACTCTGCAAGGCAAAATTCACGGATTAATTAAAGGAGATAAGACACATGAGAATAGCTATTCCGCTGGTAGATGGAAAGCTGGGCGTGCATTTCGGACACTGCCAGCAATTTGCACTGATTGATGTGGACACATCGGAACGGAAGATCGTGAAGCACGAGGATGTCGAGGCTCCGCCTCATCAACCAGGCTTGTTACCGCCCTGGCTAGCCGAAAAGGGCGTCACCGCAATCATCGCAGGAGGCATGGGGCAACGTGCGCACGGGCTGTTTGCCGAACAGGGTGTGCAGGTTATCATCGGTGCCCCCGCTGAGGACCCAGAAAAACTGGTGACCGATTATTTGGGCGGAACTTTGACCGTGGGAGAGAACATCTGTGATCACTGAGTTCTGCCACTCCGCATTTGGCTCGAAACAGTACCCATCCGCGCGCAGATGCTTCTGCCCATCGCGAAAGAGTCCGGTGGATCACATATGATTTTTCCTCTCGATTGCATTCCGTGTTTTCTTCGTGGGGCCCTGGAGGCAGCGCGCTTTGCGACATCCGATGTTGAGATGCATGCAGAGGTTATGCAAGAAGCGCTTCAAGTTTTAACGGACAACTCGGACCAGCCAGCAACAGTGTTAGGCCAGCGCATTCATCGCCGGCTCCGCGAGCTAACCGGAATCGCCGACCCCTATCTTGACGCGAAACGCCGGTTCACCACGCTTGCCATGGCTCTCGTTCCGGAGCTTCGTGCGGAGTTGTCCCGAGTCGAAGACCCATTTGCTTACGCCGTACGGCTGGCCATCGCAGGCAATATCATCGACCTGGGCGCTAATGGCAATCTGAGCGAAGTTGAGGTGAACCTCTCGCTCCGTCGGGTTCTCTCCGAACCTTTCAACGGGGATTTGGCCCGATTTCACAGAACACTCCTGGTATCCGAACGAATCCTTTACCTCGCCGACAATGCGGGAGAGATTGTGTTCGACCGGCTGCTCATTGAGCAATTGCCCCCCGGACACGTCACAGTTGCTGTACGCGGCGGTCCCATTCTCAACGATGCCACGATTGCGGATGCCGCTGCTGCCGGTCTCGATCAGTTCGCAACCGTGATTGACAACGGCTCCGATGCTCCTGGAACTATCCTGGATGACTGCAGCGCAGCTTTCCGAAACGTGTTCAATCGCGCAGACGTGATCATTGCAAAAGGTCAGGGAAACTATGAGACGTTATGCCGCGCTTCGGCGAACATCTTCTTTTTGTTGAAAGTCAAGTGTCCGTTAGTCGCCGCGCAAACAGGATTGTCTATTGGCACGCAAGCACTGATCGCTTCCGCAACCGGCAAGAGACATCCTGCGGAGATTGCCAAAATCAGTGAAGTCTGCAAACACAGCGGATGATTGCTTCACTGGTTAGAAAGGCCAAACCCTGCGTGCAAGGCCGCTTTTGCGCAGCTCTAGGCCAACCTCTGGATACTTGGCATGGACGCTTTGGATTACACGGTGATTTAAGCAGCCAGATACCAACAGCATGATAAAGGAGAAAAACAATGAATCGCGGAACTCGTATCATACTTGCCTTTTTGCTATTATTCGTCCTCGCACTTGGTGGCCGATTTGGACTCGCCCAATCAGCCTCGCCAATGTTGGTGACAACAGATTGGCTCACTGCGCACTTGAAAGATGCAAACCTTGTCATCCTCGACATCGGCAACGATCGCCGCGCGTACTATGCAGGGCATATCCCGGGCGCGCGGTTTCTGTCGCTTCGCGAGATCGCCAACACGAACCCCGGCGGCTGGTTCGAACTGCCACCGGTAGCCAATCTTAAAGCGTCGTTGGAGCAGGCTGGAATTGGAGATCATTCGCGTATCATCCTTTATGGCGACTACAAGGGAATGTTTGCGGCCAGAGCTTATTTCACGCTCGACTATTTGGGACTCGGCAACCGAGCGGCCCTCCTCGATGGCGGGTTGGAAAAGTGGAATGCGGAACATCGCCCGCTTAGCAGCGATGTTGCCCTATCGCATTCGGCAACTTTGACGGTGCTTCCTCATCCAGATGTACTTGCCGATCTTTCCACGGTAATGCGCACTGTCTCGAACAAAAGTGTTCCGATTGTTGACGCCCGTGCACCCGCCGAATTCGCAGGCGCGAAAGGTGGCGTCGGAGCCTCACGCACCGGTCATATTCCGGGCGCCAAGAACATGTTCTGGGTCGATAATCTCGTCGGTACTGATATCCCCACGCTCAAGCCTTCGGCGGCAATTCGTTCCCGCTACATAGCCGCCGGCCTGAAGCCTGGAGGAAAAGTGATCGTCTACTGCCACGGCGGCATGCAGGCCTCCCACGATTACTTCACACTTAAGCTTGCCGGCTTCCACCCGGTGCTCTACTCTGGATCGTTTGCCCAGTGGGTTGCCACCTTTGGAACACCGGTGGAAACGTCAGGCAATTGATCTTCCAATAGAACCGGATTTCTTCATCTTTCACCGCAGAGCAGAAATGCTCTGCGAACATTCGATTCATGCCATGATTCGCAATCTGACGATTACCGCAATAGTTGAGAATGCCCCGCGACGCCTGCGGTGAACGGTGAATTGGGATCTCGCTTCAGATCGAAGCCAGATGGCCAGCACATCCTTTTCGATACAGGCCGGGGGCATTCTCTTTTGCAAAAACGCAGGCGCATGTCCAAATCCGGAAGTATCAGGCAATAGTGATGACGAATCGGGTAAACGTGAGTCGATGAAACGCGAGGCGAGATGAAGGTCACCTCGCTTTGTCGTGTCTGACGGTTTTGGCTGAACGTGGCTTCCACTCTTGTGAAAGCGCGAGTAGATAGGAGCGAAACGCTGCGGCTGTTCCCGTGGGAGCAGGGCCGGTGGGATATGCCAAAGAAAACTTTCGGGAAAGCTTAAGGCTGCGAACATGTGCCAGTCTAATCGTTTTCAACGCCAGATGATTGCGCGCCGCCCACTGTGAAACGAAGGTGACCCCAAGACCGGCCTCCACTGCACTGAGAAGTCCCTCTGTCGAATCCAACTCCATGCGTACATGAAGGTCCTTTCGCTTGATTCCGCACCGGGCCAACGCATTTTCAACAACGCGACGAGATCCCGATCCAAATTCGCGCATGAGCAGGGGAGCGTTTTTCAGCATATCGAGTTCGATCTCTGTGTCCGCCCATTCATGACTGGCCGGAACAGCTAAAACCATCTGATCTTCCATAAAGGCTTCGATATGGACATCCTTGCGCAGAGCCGGTCCTTCGATTAGCGCTAGCTGAATCCTGTGTGCGATCAGAGCTTCAAGCATCTCATCGCTGTTACCACTCATGGCTGTAATGTTGACGCGCGGGTTTTCGTGCAGAAAGCAGGCGACAAAGTTTGGCAAAAGATACTGGCCGATCGTCTGCGAGGCGCCGATCGACAGGCTGCCGACCTGCATGCCCGATGCGGAGGCGACAGCAGTGAAGGCTTCATCCGAGAGATCTTTGAGCTTTTGTGCGTAAGGAAGCAGGGCTTGGCCGCCCGGTGTCAGAGTGATCCGCCCGCCTCGGCGGTCGAATAAAGGTACACCGAGATATTCTTCGAGCGTATGGATCTGCAGCGTAACCGCAGGCTGCGAAAGAAGAAGTTCTTCCGCTGCGCGGCTGAAATTCAGGTGCGCGGCAACAACCCGAAAAACCTTTAAACGAAAATTTTCCACCAGCTTCCTTCTCGCGCATAAACCAGTATGTCAATTCTAGCGGAATGCGTTACTCCGGAGAATGTTGCGCCATGCCCCATCCAATCAGCAAAATCGATGGTCCATTAAGAGGCGCAAGCTGTTCCAGCTGTGCAAGAGGGGAATAGACGACGCGCTGTTGCTCGCGTGCTGCATTTTCAACAATCGTACAGGGCATGTCCGATGGGTATCCGCTTTCGATGCAGCTTCGGGCAATCTCCTGCAATCGCTTGCCTGCCATGTAAAAGGCGATGGTGGCCTGCTTGTCATACGTGGGAACCGTGCTTCCATCATTCGCACGATGTCCTGTGGCGAAGACGATTTGCGAAGCATAGCGCCGGTCAGAAAGTGAAACTCGGGCCGCTGTTGCAGCCGCAGCCGCAGATGTAATTCCTGGAACAAGCACAAAGGGAATGTCAGCCTGCCGCAGGGCGTCCATTTCTTCTCCGGCGCGCCCGAAAACCAATGGATCACCGCTTTTCAAGCGGACAATCGAAAAGTTTTGTCGCGCAAGGGCAATCATGAGCGCGTGAATCTGTTCTTGTGTAATCGCTTTGTCTCCACAACGTTTCGGAACGGGGATCAAGATGGCCTGCTTGCCTGCGCGGTGCAGAGTCTCATCCGGAATCAAACCGTCGTATAAAACGACATCGGCGGAGCCGAGCAACAAGAGTGCGCGCTCGGTGAGCAGAGAAGGATCGCCTGGGCCTGCGCCGACCAGATAGACCATTCCAGGCTCCGCCTCTTTCTTCACGCGCGCTTTCTGCTTCGGTTCCCGTGCGAGAATGTTGCCTGCCAGTTGATGCAGCATCTCATGCTGTAAATCTTTTGGAAAATTGAGCGAAAGAATGGAGCGCCGTAAAACGCCAAGCTTGTCAAGGACATCGCCCGCCTCTTCCGCCAAAAGTTTCTCAATGGACTGGCGAATCACTTTGGCGCTGGAAGGACTCTGACCCGACGTCGAAATCGCGATTTGCAGCGCGCCTCTTTGTATCGTCGAGCCGAAGTAGAAATCGCATAACGCCGGTTCATCGACAGTGTTCACGAGGATGTTGCGCTCATTACAGCGATGGCAGATACGTCGATGAAGATCAGAATCGTTGGTGGCGAGGATGACGAGGAACTTGTCGCGAAGATCTCCGTCCTCGTATGTGCGCAAGGCAAGGGAAATCTCTCCGGAGTCCGCGAGTTGCCGCACTGACGCATTTGCCTGGGGCGCTGTCACATGCACGATTGCGCCGCACTGCAGAAGAGCCTGTATCTTCTGCAGTGCGACTGTTCCCGCTCCAACCACGAGGCAGTGTTTGCTGGCGATCTTGGCGAACATGGGAAATAACGACGGCTGATTCATGCTATTTCTCGGTTTGGGGCACACGCGCTTCTCCGCCGAAAAGTGCGCGCAGTTCTTCATTGCTGCTGCGACGAAGAAAATCCCGAACGGTTTCACCCTCTGTGAGATTGTGCAAATAACCATGCAAAAGGCGTTCAATCGCATCGGGGACCTCTTCCGAAGTGCATTGATACCCGATGGTTCGACTGAGCATGGGGGCTTTTCCCAATGCGCCGCCTAAGCGGAATGAGTAGGCGGCGCGCGATTGGCCATCAACCTTGATTTTTCTTCCTTCGAGTCCAATATCAGAGACATGGTGATGCGCGCATCCATTGCCACACCCCGTCACGTTGATCGTCAAAGGCGAGGGAAATGACGGCATCCGCTTTTCCAATTCAGCGATCAGACCAGTTGAAAAATCTTTCGTTTCCACAATACCCAATTTGCAGAACTGGGCGCCCGTGCAGGCAACCGTTCCATCACGGAAAGCGGAATTCTTTAACGGCAGTCCAATCTTTTCCATCTCGGCGGCAAGCGCTTTGCACTTTCGTTCTTCGACAAAGGGGATCAGCAGATTCTGCCCAGCGCTCAAACGCACTTCGCCCTGTGCGTATTGCTCGGCCAAATCGGCAACGCGCAGCAATTGTTCGCCGGAAAGAATGCCGCCAGCCACGGGGATTCCCATATAGAAGATGCCCGGCTGCTTTTGCGGATGGATGCCCAGATGCTCGCGCTCCTCCGTAGAGGGAATGGACTCTGGAACAGCAGGGTCCAGCTTATAGCCAAGAATCGCTTCAACTTCGGCGAGAAACTTTTCCGCAGTCCATCCAAACTTCATGAACAGATATTTGATTCGAGCGTTTTCGCGCTTTTGCCGCAGAATATCCTGCCGCTTGAACAGTTCCATGACGGCGCGCACCACATCCAAGGCCTGATCCTGATGAATGAAAGCATTCAGCCGGATTCCGAGATGCGGCTGACGGGACAAGCCGCCTCCCACGCGAATCGAGTAGCCCACCTCATCGCCATGTCGAACCGCCGTCAAGCCAATATCGTTGATCTCCGGATGGTGGCACCACGAAGAGCAGCCGCTGACTGAAACTTTGATCTTGCGCGGAAGGTTATGATACGCAGGATTGCCGGAGAGTCCTTTCGTGATGTCCCTTACAAGAGAAGACGCATCGATCAGCTCATCCGGCAAGCAGCCCGCCAGCGGGCATCCCGTGACGCCGCGGAGCACATCGCCGCTGGTTCCTTTCGAGGTCAATCCAACTGTTTGCAGAGCATCCATGATCTTCGGAATTGACTCGATCGTAACCCAATGAAACTGCAGTGACTGCCGAACGGTGATAGCCGCCTGATTGCGCGCATGTTTCTGCGCGAGCTGACCGATCATGCGCAGTTGCCGTGAATTGACAATGCCATTGGGCAATCCAATGCGAAACATGAAATACGGAGACGCCTTGCCCAGCGCACCCTGTCCATCTCCCTGTGTATAGATGCCCCACCACTTGAAATACATATCGGCCCACGCATCCGTAACACACTCGCGCCCATTGCGGGCAAAGGAGCGAATCTCTTCCAACGCCTCCCAGGGATCCTTTTCGCGCTTGAGTCGCTCTGATTTTTCAGCTTTTGTCTCTACTACATTATTTACAGTCTGCTCAGTCATCCAATGATCTCCATGATCGCACTCATATTATTGTGACGGATAGAAAGGAGCGAATCGCATAAGAAATTCTTATCTGGCATTACAGAAGACGACCAAGTTTTGTTCGATTTGCGGCTCCTAGCAGTAAACCTGTGCCGACCGTAATTGGTATATCTCTGCTGTGCGTCGTATTCCTTTTCCCGTTCAGGAAACGTACATCGAGTTTCCACTACACGGGCGAACGTGCCCAACCTGAGCCATGGTGGGCAATATCGCGATACAAGGGGTTTGCTAATTCAATCTGCCCTCTCCCAGAAACGTTATACAGATTCCAGCCTCTCGACGAGGATCGACCGATAGCGCGCGCCTCCGGCGCGGATGATAGGAGTAGATCGTCTCGCGGCTGACGCTGAATTAGCGCCCCAACGCCGTCATTTTCTCACCGGATGCGAAACGCTGGCGGATACGTCTTTCCACTCATATTGTGAATTTTTGCATCATATCTATTACCGATCTAGCAGGATTAGGTCATGGCCTTCTCTCTACATGGATAAGCTGCTTCAATTCAACACCATGCAGACACGCAATGACAATAATCTTGCTTTCTGTAACGAATGCAACCATTCATGGCTTTATTCCGATGAACGCATTCGACAAGGACACCCATGAATTCTCACCCGTATCGTCGCTTTTGGCTCGCTGTCCTGATGCTTCTGGGGGGACTTGCAGCCAGTGCGCAAGAGCCGCTCACGCTTCGGCAAGCCGTGGATCGCGCACTCAGGCAGAATCCAGAAGCTGCGGTTGCGCGCGCCGACAGTAAGGCAGCCAGCGCCGAAGTAAGCCTGGCGCGCACACAGTTGCTGCCGAAGCTCAACTTTACCGAAGATATTTCCCGTGGAAACGACCCGGTTTATGCTTTTGGAACCCGGTTGCGGCAGCAGCGATTCACGCAGGCGGACTTTGCGCCGAACGCATTGAACCGCCCTGAGCCGATTGGGAATTTCTCGACGAGATTCTCCGGTTCGTGGCTTGGATTCGACTCGTTCAAGACGCAGAGAGAGATTCGCCGCGCCGATCTTATGAGAGCGAGCGCCTCTTCGTCGGCGAAGGCGGTGGATCAACAGATTGTGCTTCGGGTGGTTCGAGCGTATCAGTCTGTGCTCTATGCGCAGCGGGAAATCGATGTTGCCGAGCATGAACAGGAAACAGCGGCGATGCTGGAGGCTTCAGTGGAAGAGCGCGTCAAGGCGGGCCTTGCGGCGGAATCGGATCGCCTGTCAGCGCAAGTGAACGCGGCCGGGCGCAAAGAGGAACTGATTGCGGCGCAGGGAGATCTGGAGCTTGCCTGGGAGGATTTGCGCGAGGCGATGGGCGACAAGGACCTGAAGCCCTCGGAGCTGAAGCCTCTTGATTTTCATGCGTTTTCAGAACTCTCGCTGGAAGAAGTGCTGACCACAGCCGCAAAGATGCGGCCCGATCTGACGGCGCTGGGGCAGGCGCAATCGGCGCAGACGGCCGCTGTCAGCGCGGCGAAATCAGACTTTGGGCCGCGCGTGAGCGCCTACGGAAACTGGGAAGAAGACCGGAGAGCCTTCGCCGGATCGGGAGGCAACAACTGGGTTGCCGGAGTACAAGTCAACATCGACATTCTGCCTGCTGGCAAGCGCGCCCAGCTTGCGCGTGAGAACGCGGCAAAACAGAGAATCGATGCGCAACTGGCTCTTTCGCAACAGCAGATATGGCTGGAAGTCAGCCGTGCGCACATCCACCGGAAGACAGCAGAACTCTCACTGGAAACGGCACGGGCCGCGATGGCTCAAGCTGCCGAGAGCCTGCGCATTCTCAAGAACCGTTACAACGCGGGGCTTGCCACGATTACCGATCTGCTGCGCGCCGAAGATGCCGGGCGGCAGAGCCAGTCCAGCTATTGGCACGCGGTCTATGGAAACACGCTGGCTTATGCGGATTTGCTTTATGCCACAGGAACGCTGACTGCAGAAGCAGCGGAGGATTTGCAATGAAGTTTATATTAACAGGTTGTTTTATCGCAGCCGCTTCGCTCATGATCGGCGGTTGCCACCGCAGCGAGTCCGCGTCTCAGGCGGCGATTCAAACCGTGCAGGCGCGAGTGGTGGAGAGCCAACTGCAGCAGACGCCCCAGGGCGTGACTGCAACGGGAACCGTTCATGCACGGGAAACTGCGATTGTGTCTTCGCAGGTTGCCGGCCGCATCCAGCAGGTGCTGGTGCGCGAGGGCGACAGGGTACGGGCAGGACAAACACTGGTTGTGCTCGATGGCGCGGTATTGCGCGCTTCCACGGATCAGGCACAGGCATCGGCGAAGGCTGCGCTGAGCAATCAGATTGCCGCGCAGAGCGATGCCAGACTGGCGGCCAGCACGCTGGAGCGCTACCGGAAGTTGCAAGCGGAAAAGAGCGTGAGTCCGCAGGAGATGGACGAGGTTTCGCGCAGGGCCGAGGCCGCAACGGCGAGGTTTGAGGCTGCGCGTCTGCAGACGGCGGCGGCGCAGGCGCAGGAAAACGGCGCACGCGCCATGCAGGGCTATACGCATCTTCGCGCTTCGTTTTCAGGCATTGTGACGGCGCGAATGGCCGACCCGGGAACGATCGCTTCACCCGGCGTGCCGCTGATCCAGGTGGACAGGGCCGGAACACTGCAACTGCAAGTTTCAGTCGATGAGTCGGCAATCGGCGCGGTTCGCAAGGGGATGAAGGTTCCAGTTACGATTTCCGGCGCGTCATCGGCACCCACGATGGGAACCGTGTCGGAGATTGTTCCCGCCGCCGATCCATCGAGCCACGGCTTTACAGTCAAGATCGATCTGCCTGCGTTGGACACGCTTCATGCCGGTGTTTACGGGACAGCGGAGTTTACGACGGGCACTCGCCAGGCACTTTTTGTCGCGCGTTCTTCCGTTGTGCAGCGCGGTTCGCTGGTCTGCGCCTACGTGCTCGACGGCCAGGGCATTGCGCGGCTTCGTTATCTATCACTGGGTGCGGCGCGCGGCAATCTGGTTGAAGTTTTGTCGGGGATTTCCGCTGGAGAAAAGCTCGTAGACGATCCATCTGACCGGGATCTGGCCGGAAAGCGCATCGAGGTCCAGCGATGAAACACGAACAGGGAATTGCCGGGCGTCTGGCTCACACCTTTATCAACTCCAAGCTGACGCCGCTGTTCATTGCCGCGTCGCTGGCGATTGGCGCATTTGCGGTGGCGATCATTCCCCGCGAAGAAGAGCCGCAGATCATCGTGCCGATGCTCGATATTACGACGGCGATGCCAGGCGCCTCGCCCGCCGAAGTCGAGCAGCGCGTGACATTGCCGATTGAGATGCTGGTGCATCAGATCTCGGGCGTGGAGTATGTCTACTCGACATCGAGCCCGGGGCAGAGCCTGGTCATTGTGCGCTTCCTGGTGGGAACGCCGCAGGACGAGGCGCTTATCAAGGTTTACAGCAAGCTCTACTCGAACTTCGACCGGATGCCCGCGGGAGTTTCGCAGCCGCTGATCAAGGCGCGTTCCATCGACGATGTGCCGATTCTTTCGATGACGCTTTGGGGCGAGCATTACGACGGCTATCAACTTCATGCTGTTGCCGCAGAGATCGAGCACAACGTTCAGCAGGTAACGGACGTTTCGGAGACAGGCATTATCGGCGGCCTTCCGAGAGCGATGCGCGTGGTGCTGAGCACCGCGAAACTGAATGCCTACGGCATATCGCCAGCGGCCATTGTTGCGCATTTGCAGGCCGCGAACGCCAGCGTGCAGGCCGGGACTTTTGCGGATAACAATCAGGAAATCCGTGTTGAAGCGGGCAACATTTTCTCACGCCGAGAGGATCTGGAAACAGTTGTGGTTGGCGTGGACCATGGGCGACCTGTCTATCTGCGTGACGTTGCCGAGCAGATTGTCGACGGTCCTGCCGAGCCCGCAAACTATGTACTTTTCGGAACGACAAACAGGGCTTCCGCGCAATCCGCGCCGCGCCAGTATCCGGCGGTGACCATCACGGTGGCCAAGCGCAAAGGCACCAACGCGACCGACATCGCGAACGCTGTGCTGGACAGCGTACACAAAATGCAGGGCGTAAGCATCCCGAGCGATGTAAGCATTACGACCACGCGCAACTACGGCGAGACCGCCAAAGCCAAGTCGGACGAATTACTGGAGCATCTGCTACTGGCAACGCTTTCGGTCACCCTGCTGATTGCAGTTTTTCTCGGATGGCGCGAATCGGGAGTGGTGCTGCTGGCGATTCCCGTCACGCTTGCGCTTACATTGTCGGTTTTCTATTTCCTCGGCTATACCGTCAACCGCGTGACGCTGTTCGCTTTGATCTTCAGCATCGGCATTTTGGTTGACGACGCGATTGTCGTTGTCGAGAACATGGTGCGTCACTTCAGGCTTCCGGAAAATCATAAGCGGCCCGTCAGCGAGGTTGCGGTCGAGGCGGTTGCCGAAGTTGGCAATCCCACCATTCTTGCAACGTTTGCGGTGATTGCCGCCATTTTGCCGATGGCTTTTGTTCGCGGGCTGATGGGACCGTATATGCGGCCCATTCCTGTCGGAGCATCCGCCGCAATGCTTTTTTCGTTGATGGTGGCCTTTGTCGTTTCGCCATGGGCAGCGCTTCGGTTGCTGGGAAAACATCTTGGCGGCGGCGATGCGGCAACGCAGGAGAAAGAGAACTGGACAACCACGCTCTATCGCCGGGTGATGTCGCCGCTGATTCACTCGGCACGGTATCGCGCGTACTTCTTCGCCGGATTGGTTGTGCTGCTTCTGGCGGCAGTAGCGCTGGTTCCGCTCGGGCTGGTGCGAGTAAAAATGCTGCCCTTCGACAACAAGAGCGAGCTGCAGGTAATTGTCAATATGCCGGACGGCACGCCTCTGGAAGAGACAACGAGAGTGACGCAGGCACTGGGCAACGAACTGGCGCGGCAGTCCGACGTGCTGAACTACCAGATCTATTCCGGGACATCCGGGCCCTATAACTTCAACGGCCTGGTGCGCCACTACTACCTGCGGCATCAGCCGAATCAGGCAGACATTCAAGTGAACCTGACTCCGGCGAAACAGCGCAGCGAGCAAAGCCACGCGATTGCGAAGCGACTGCGCCCGTTGCTGCTCAATATCGGCAACGCCTATGGCGCGCGCATTCAGGTAAGCGAAGTGCCGCCGGGGCCGCCTGTTGTGCAGACATTGGTGGCGGAGATTTACGGGCCGGATCTAGACGGGCAAACGGAAGTGGCGCGACAGGTGAAGTCGATCTTCCAGCACACCGCCGGCGTGGTGGATACGGATTGGTACGTGGAAGATCCGCAGCCGAAGCTGGCGATGCGTGTGGACGAAGCGAAAGCCGCGCAACACGGCATTGCCGTTGCCGATGTTACGCGCGCTTTGTCGCTGGGCCTTTCAGGAGCAAGTGCAGGCTTGGTCCACGACCAATCCGCGCGGGAGCCCGTTCAGATACTTGCCCAACTTGATCGCGCGGATCGCTCATCCGAGCAGAGCCTGGACAATATTCGCTTGCCTGGCGCAGATGGAAGCATGGTTTCGCTCAGGGAACTGGTGAGCGTTCAACACGAAACCATCCAGCCCAGCATCTATCACAAGAACCTTCGCCGCGTTGTATATGTCACGGGGGATGTGGCGGGAGGCGAGGAAAGTCCCGTGTATGCGATTTTCAAGATGAACAAGCAACTGGATCATCTGACGCTGCCCGCGGGATACACACTGGCCCGCTATAACTCTGTGCAGCCTGAGTCCACCGACCACTACTCGATGAAGTGGGACGGGGAATGGCACATTACGATCGAGGTTTTCCGCGACCTGGGGCTTGCGTTCGCCGCCGTGCTCGTTTTGATTTATGTGCTGGTGGTTGGCTGGTTCCGGTCCTTTATTGTGCCGCTGACCATCATGGCGCCCATTCCGCTTACGCTGGTTGGGATTCTTCCGGCGCACGCGATTCTGGGCGCGTTCTTCACGGCCACATCGATGATCGGCTTCATTGCCGGAGCCGGAATTATCGTGCGCAACTCGATTATCCTCGTCGACTTTATCGAACTCAGGCGACGTCAGGGAATGCCGCTTGACCAGGCCGTTATCGACGCCGGTGCGGTTCGCTTCCGTCCCATGCTGCTGACAGCCGCGGCGGTGATTGTCGGCGCAAGCGTGATTCTTTCGGACCCTATTTTTCAGGGGCTTGCACTGTCCTTGATCGCTGGAGAAGTGGCCTCGACATTCCTCTCGCGGCTCGCCGTTCCCGTGCTCTACTACGTGGCTCACGCGCGAGCTGAAAAAACAAACGCATCGCAACCCGATCTTCAATCAGGAGATTCACTATGAACGTCGAACGCGGCTTACGCCTGATGGCAGGTGTGGTGATTCTGGCATCGCTTGTCCTTGCATACACTGTTTCCTACTATTGGCTCTGGCTTACGGCAGTTGTTGGACTCAATCTGGTGCAATCGGCCTTTACCAACTGGTGCCCGGCGATGCCGCTTCTGCGCGCGTTTGGGGTGAAGGATGCCAAGTGCCGCATGAGCCGGGAGAGGTGAATGTGAACGGCAGGTACAATCTTCCCGGCTTGTTCATGGAGTGAAATGACAATGACGGAGCGAAAGAGGACAGCGCAGACCGGCAGTCATCGCGAACGCAAGCTCAATCAGCTGAAGGACGAGGTTTATCGCCAGATGTTTCGCCTTGAGGCCAAGCGTCCGGGCTCCGAAACGGACCTTGCGATTGCCTTGCTGCGCGCATGGATCGCATCGGAATCCACGCTCAGATGCGATCAGGAGCGGCAGTGGCTGAATAAAATCTGCCCGGTCTGCCTGGCGATGCTTGAAGCCGCGCGACCGCCAAGCAATACGGCGCGGGCCTGTTTGCAGTGAGCATATTGTCGAGCGCATCCTGCAAGTGACGAATCCGAAATGAATCGATCGGCAAGCGTACGCAATCATAAATGCAATACACTGATTCTGATCTGAGAGCCAGGAGCGATGCGACCCGAACTGATTCAAGCTGCCGATTTGTTGAGCCGCAATACTCCCGAGTCAGTGGAAGAGGCGATCGGCCTGCTGCAAAACACGGTCTATTCCTTCAGCATGAAGGTTTGTGGGCATCCCGAAGATGCCGAAGACACGATGCAGGAGGTCCTGTTTCGTTCCCTGGGGCATCTGGCGAAGATTCACGATCCCCAGGCACTTGCGGTCTGGCTTTATACCGTCACGCGAAACCGCTGCTGGCGCATGCGCCGCAAGAGCGTTCATGCACCGAAGCAGACTCTTTCGCTTGATGAACTGATGCCGGACGAAGCAGAACTTGGGCGCTTGCTTGCGGACGCCGCCGCCGGTCCAGAGATGGACATGCTTGCGACGGAGCAGAATCATTTGTTGCACCAGGCGGTGCTGCGAATTCCCGCGCAGTTGCGCATTGTTCTTGTGCTGCACGACATGGAGGAGCTGACAACGGAACAGGTGGCGCAGATTCTAGGGCTGCAGCAGGGAACGGTGCGGGTTCGCCTGCATCGAGCGCGTCTCGCTGTGCGCAAGGAGATGAGCCGGGTACTCGATGGCTCGCAAGCGCAGATCAAATCCGCGCAGCAGAAGCGAGCAGCCAGCCTCAAAAGAAAGGCTCATTCCAAAGGGCAGCAGCGCCCACTGGAATGCCGCGAACTGTTTGCGGGTCTTTCCGATTATCTGGATGGCCGCGTGGAACCGCGCACCTGCGAAGAGATGCAGGAACACATCGAAGCGTGTCCGGCCTGCGTGGCATTTCTGCGGGATCTGCGCTATGCCATTGACCGCTGCCACTCGCTGGAGCTGCCATGCGATCCCAAAGTCGCACTGCGCCTGCGCGGCCTTCTTACGCAGGAATATTTGCGCATGATCGGTATTTCGGTGGCTACGCGCGAACCTGCGCGCGCTTCCGTCCGATCCAATCCGCCGCCACCCACCCAAGGGCGAGCAGCGTTATCAAAGCGATGATGCATTGCGAAATCACGCAATAAAGGCACCACGTCATAAGTATGTCTTTTTCGACGTGGCTCAGATAGAGAGCAAAACAAAGTCCGATGATGCTCGCCAGAGCCGTGAGGTTCCTGCGCCGAGCCAGAGCCAGCACGGCCAGCGCCAGATAGCCCACGATGCCGAGCGTGGCGACCGGTATATGGGCTATCTCAGCATATGGGCTGTGGTTGACTCTGCCGCAGTCCCACTTCTCGTTGATGGAGCAGGGCTGGGTATCGGTTGAATAGTGCACGCGCAGCGACAACACGGAAACCGCCACGCCAGCCAGGGCAAGCAACGCTATAAAATATCGCATCATTTTCACTGGGCGCTCCATTTCAAACTGCGTCTTGCAGACGAGAAATTCTCAAAAAGTGTCAGTGGCTGCAGTTGCAGAAGCCAGCCTGTGTTGCCGGGATATTTCCGCTGAGATAGGCTGCCACGGCATCATCCGCCGATTGCGCGCCCGGTATCATGACCGGCTTGATGCCATTGGCCTGCATGGCATTGGCCGCGCCAGCGCCCATGCCGCCGCACAACACAATTTTGCAATCGCTCAAAAGATCAAAGATGCTCACTGCGCCTTGCGCAGCCTGCGGATTCCCGGCTTCGTGATGGCAGACTCCCTGATTGTGCGGCGTGTCGTTGTTGGTGCGGAATTCGCGGCTGCGCACGGTTGAGCCTTCCACATCGAAGACCACAAAACCGCGGCTCTGGCCGAAATGCTGCGACAGGGAAATTCCATCGATTGTAGCGACTGCGATTTTCATCGTTCCTCCGTGTTAATTCACTAGTTGCAATATACACCTAGGTGTAGACTTCGGATAGAGAATTAGAGCACGATTCATTGTTTCGAAAAATGAAGCGAGGAGGCACACATCATGGCGAATGGATTCTGCCCAAGGCACGGCGGGCACGCCTGCACCTGCGCCATGGGCAATCTCTACCGGTTCATCGAACCGGTGCTGCTGCTTATGTTGCGCGATAAAGGGCATTCGTATGGATATGAGCTTTCAGAAAACCTTGGCGAATACGCACTGACCGATGCGCAAATTGAACGCGCGGCGCTGTACCGAACGCTGCGCACGCTCGAAGTGAACGGCCATGTGACTTCCACCTGGGATACGGACACGGCAGGACCGGCACGCCGGGTTTATTCGCTGACAAAGTCGGGAGAGCGGCACCTGAGGGAATGGTCGGAAGTCATGGGCCGGTTGGCAGGCGCCATGCAGGCATTCACCAAGCGGGTTGGGAAGTCGAGCAAAGACGCACGACCAGCTGTATAGCGAGAGATGAGGTTGTTTTCCGAAGACAGGAAAATCTCTTTTGCACACACTGAAATATCCAGCGGTGATTGCTACATGGAATCGAGAGCAGCCTTCTTATTCGACCATTGTGCCTGTCCTGACTATCTGGAAGTTTAGGGCATTTAGGGCAAATAAAGTGAACAGGACGAACTGAAGGTAGAAGCGCCTCGCCTTGCGCCTTTCCTCGTTTAGGAAGTCATTTATAATCTGTTACTTGTTAAAATGCGGGAAGATTAGTAACGAAAAAATCGCCATGTCGACTTGGATCTTGTATCTCACGATGGGCTGGGGTGCGAGGAGGACTCCGAAGCCTGGGGCGTTTATGGAGGTCCATCGCGGCTTCGCAATCCAAGTCGTCCTCGATGAGCGATTTTGCTAAAGGTTGATGCTCCAAACTGACACCCGCTGCGTTTGCGAGTGATCTTGGGCTCTTTCTCACATTTGGTGAAGATGCCTAGAATGCACAAATTGTGACAATTTGGTTGATTCCAGAGAAGTTGCACACGAGATCTTGCCCCTCATGTACGCCGAGCATGAAGGATACACGAACTCAGCTATTCTTTGTCATTTTTCACCAAAAATGCGGAAGAGCCCAAAAACAACTTGCCAAATAAATTACGTCATATACTAGGTAAATGCATCGACAATCTCATGTTTACCTTGTATATTAATCGTAATGTTGACTCTGTTCTCAATAGGCGAGCAGATCGCCGTCAAGCGCAAAACGCTGGGACTTAGCCAGGCCGTGCTTGCGAAGCAGGCAAAAATTGGGCATTCCACGCTTGACGCGCTGGAAAACGGCCGGCTCGGAGAACTTGGCCTCGCCAAAATTGTCAGACTACTGTCGACTCTCGGACTTGAACTGAAGATTCAGGAAGCAGCGGGACGTCGCCCCACGCTGGATGAACTCATGGAAGAGAATCGTGATGATCAAGATCTGGACCGATAGCGCTGAGGCTGGATGGCTCGACCGCTCTGGTGATCGTGGCAGTACCTTTCTGTACCTGCCCGAAGTCATCGGTGAGCGAGCGGTTTCTGTCACGATGCCGGTGCGCCTTGCATCGTGGGATATGCGTTTTGGTCTTGCTCCCATCTCCGAGATGAATCTTCCTGAAGGTGTGCTGCGCGAGCGGTTGCGGCTCTCTTTTGCGAAAGCCACCGGCACGTTCGACGATTTTGATCTTCTGGGCATCGTGGGCCGCTCTCAGATCGGCCGCATACGCTACACCGGGCAGAAAGAAAAGCTGGAGGAGGATGTCCCTTACCAGTCCGTCGATGAGATTCTGGCGCGACGGCGCGGCGGCGACCTGTTCCGCTATCTTGTCGAGCGCTTCGCCTCTTTCTCCGGTATTAGCGGTGTTCAGCCCAAAGTGCTGGTCCGTGATGAAAAGGCTTTTGCAGCCCATAAAAATGACACGCTGCTGCCGCAAAGCTACCGTGGTGCGACACATATCGTGAAATTCTGGGAACAGAACGAATATCCGCAGTTGGCGGCGAACGAGTATTTTTGCTTGAAGGTTGCCGAGAAATGTGGACTTGACGTACCCCATTTTGCTCTCGCCGATGATGCGGATGCGCTGGTGATTGACCGTTTCGATCTTCGCCTTGATGGCACGTATCGCGGCTTTGAGGATTTCTGTGTACTCAATGCTAAACGCACCGATCAGAAATACAGCGGCAGTTACGAAACTTCGATTCTGATGCGGTTCCAACAGTTCACGAACTCGCCGCATGTCTATGCCGATATCGAGAAGCTCTTCACACTTATCGCTCTCAACTGCGCGCTGCACAATGGCGACGCGCATCTGAAGAACTTTGGAATTGTCTATGACGATGTACTCGGAGAAGCTCGCCTGGCTCCGGTCTATGATCTTGTGACGACGGCGGTCTATCTGCCCAAAGACAGCATGGCGCTGACGCTCAACGGAAGCACCCGATGGCCCGCTGCAAAGGAACTTCAACGGCTTGGTGAAACGCGTGCCGGTTGCACTCCGTCACAGGTAAAAAACATTCTGGGACTTATCGCGGAAGCAATCCATAGCACCTCAGCGGAGATGCGCTCCTACATGAAGGAGCATCCGGACTTCGCAGAGATTGGAGATCGCATCCTTCAGGAATGGGAAAAAGGCACGGCTCTTTCGCTCCAGTCTGCTTGAGCAACATTCACAGACCAAGCTATTCGTAATGGTTGGAGACAAGAGCTTTCCCTTTAAACACACACCTTTGCTTATTGGCAATCTCACGGAGACCGTACGCAAGTGCGTCTGCTTTATGGATAAAAACGCGGCTGTATTCTTCGTCGTCCATATGTTCTGCAAAGGCACGTACATGATTGCCACGCATTTCAGCGACAGCACGGCGCATCTGCGCAAGAGATATTGGGGCCAGCACATGTAGGCACGAGGCTACTTTTGCGCGACGGTGGGCGTAGTGGATGAGAAAACAATCATAGAGTACATCGAGAACCAGAAATGGGATGAGGACGCGGAGAGCTTCAAAATAACGGAGCCCATCAAGCATTAAGCCAGATTGAGCCTGGAGCCTTTCAAGCGGCTTCCGGTTCATCACGCAGAGCCGCGCGGTTCCGTCCACGATCTCTGTTCCAGAGAGGGCCTGTTCCTTCAGAAACTTCTTGTCGTCCTTGTCCAGCTGATAGTGCTTGCTGATGTAGTCGTGCATGGCCAGCAGAAAGCCGCCCGTGCCGCAGGCCGGGTCGTGGATCAGTTGACCCGGTTCGGGGCGCATCACGTCCACGCTCAGGGTGGTCCACTGCTCGCGGCCGATCAGGCCGCTGATCAGGCGATTGAGCTTGGCCCGGTCCTGAATGCGGTTCTGCGCCTTGCGGAGATGGTGCCCAACATGCCGGGCTTCCAGCCACGACCAAGCCGACACTGTACGGAAGGTGAAGTCGTCTGGTCAGCATCGCTACGACAGCGGCGATGAAAAGCAGCAGTATCCCGATCAGAAAATGGAGCTACGCTTTCTCCCGGCAATGTCGGTTTGGTATTCGGTTGAACCTCAACAAGCATTGATTCGGCTTATCCGCTCAAGCCTATCCTAAAGACAGTTCGTCCGAAGGCCGTAGCCATACTTTTCTTTGCACTATCAGAGCGCTTTCCTTATGTGTTCGGGTCTGCGGACTGTTTGCGCTCAGGTGCATTTGCGACGTTCTGTAGGCCACGCGGCAGTTTTCCGTGAGGCAGGTGGATGCCGTCCTGCTCGAGCAGTGCTTCGTAGATCGGGGTATGCCGCCAGTGGCGGGCCAGGGCGAAGGCGCTCATGTTGGCGATCATCAAGGGCAGTATCAAGCCGTAGCCACCGGTCATCTCAAAGACGATGAGAATCGAGGTCATGGGTGCGCGGACGATGCCGGCAAAGGCCGCGCCCATGCCGACAACAGCAAAAGCACCGATGGTCTCGGTTGGATGGTGGAAAACAATTACGTCCAAATAACCTACCGCGCCGCCTAGCATGCCGCCCATAAATAACGATGGAGCGAAGATGCCTCCCGCGCCGCCACTCGAGTAGGAACAGACCGTGGCCGCCAGCTTGATAACACAGAACGACGCCATGAAGATGAGGGGCATGGTCCCGGATAGAGCTAGTGTCAGCGTTTTGTATGGATCGCCGGCAATGCCGTTCAAATGGAATAGCTGCAGGGCGAGTACAGCTAGACAACCCGTGGCCAGCCCGCCCAAGGCAGGATGCGCCCATCGGGGCAGTGCCGTCAGCTTCCTGAAACGGGCGCGCAGCCAAAGCAGAGAATCTGTAAACGTCACCGAGACAATGGCGGCAAGCAGACCGAGCAGGGCATACCACACTAGCGATGAGGCGTTGGTCAGTGTGTAGATCCGGTTCACATGAAACACCGGGTTGGCGCCTAGGATGGAGTGCTCCACAACAGCAGCCAAGGCCGCAGCCACAATCACGCCGGAAAGCATGGTCTGGTCCAGATCACCGATCAACTCCTCCAGCGTAAAAGTGACGGCGGCGATGGGTGCGTTGAAAGCCGCCGCGATACCCGCCGCCATGCCTACCGAGGTCATGCGCCGGGTGTTTTTCGGGCTGAGCCGGGCAGCTCGAGCCAACAGGCTGCTGACTCCGCTGCAAATCTGCACCGTGGGTCCTTCTAGCCCTAGCGATGCGCCGGACCCAATCTGGACCGAACACAGAATGAACTTGCCGATGGCGTCTTTGATTGGCACTAGGCCGGAGCGCAGGGAAAAAGCCGCCTTGACTTGGGGTATGCCGCTGCCTGCGGCTCCCGGAACGACGTAATAGAGTGCCAAGCCGGCGGCTAAACCACCCAGCGTCGGCGTGAGAATTGTCCACCAGATCCAGCTATGGCCTGAGGCCGTATTGGCGTGGTCGATCATCAGCGTCTCGGCCCACCCTATGCTCAGATGAAAAGCCACCGCAGCCAGCCCACATAGCCCGCCGGCTACAATGGTGACCGCTAGCAGCCTCTGCCGTTCATTCGGCATCCGGCGCATCAGCCAAGCATAGAAACAAGAGATCAGACCTCCGAAACCGACCCAATACTTCAATGCCTGAGGAACCTCGCAGCGTGCAGACTTACAGTCAAGTATAGAAGAAGCATTCAGATGTGGTCTCACGCGAGAGTGGACAGCCTAATTTCATAGAACGACCGGACTTTCTCAAATGTGGCAGCAAGATCAGGCGTCAACCCACACTCTTTAGCCATCGCTTCAAACGGAGTCTGCCAAGCCATCGTAGGCATCTCCAAAGCCGTAGGCAGAGGGTGCGTATCTCGCCGTTCAAAGGTCCGTCGTAGTGCACTGGCACACTTCTCGAGGTCGAGTTGTCCCTCCGCAATTAGCAGCACCAAATCGACCAGATCCTTTACTCGGCTATTCGGAGCGTTGCGCGGCAGCGTGTAGGCGTGGATCTTCTCTGCGAATTGCTGTTCGCGGGTGATCATTTGCACGGGGGATGGCTCAATTCCGGCGAATGCAAGCCAATCGTTTGTAGTCGCCGTTTCGAGCGGCCTCATCACCACATCGCCGATTCCTACGTCGATGTGGAACTTTGCGAAGATTCTTCCGCCCATGTGAGCCTCGACCGGATATCGCGCACCACCGTAAGGTGCGGCCGTTATGTCCAGCATGGCCGGCCCAATGATGTATTCGAACCAGTCGCCCAGATGAATGGCGGCTGCGGCCTGCAGAATATCTCGTACCGTCTGGTTTGCCTCTGCGCTTCCTATGGAGGCAGAAACGGCGCGCTGGAGCGCCAAGTCGATGTCCACAGTGGACCGTGCGGACTTGAAACGAAGTTCCAGAGCGTAACCGCCCTTCAATGCCCAGGGCGCAGAGTCTCCGTTGAAGAGCCGCGCCAACAGGCGGTCAAAGGATAATTGACGCCTGAGGCGGTTGATGTCGGTCTGATCTGTTTGCTATCTCTGCTTGAGGCGCTCTTCGAGAGCTATGCGAAAGGCTCCGGCCGTTGCGTAGGTTTTGATCGTCGCCATTATGCAGCCTCGTGCAGCATCTCTTCGATGGCCTTGCGTGTTGGTTCGGCCAGTCGCGCATCTCGAATCTGTTGGCGGGTGATCATACCCCGGTCAACAGCCTGCGTCAGCGCCTGCCGGATGAAGTTCCGCTCAACCTCGCCGGACTCGATCAAATCGAGGATCGTTCGTAGAGGCCGGGTGTACTTGTAGCCGGGGCCGGTCTGCACGTCACTTGCGGCCAGGTCAACGTAGTGGAGCACCAGAATGCCGGGAATCTCGCTATTGCGCCGGAAGCCTCTGGGTACAGTCATGTGCAGTTTGGCCGGATTGAGGTCTGACAGATTGAAAAGGCTGATGGCCGTCTGATGGCTGTACACACCCTCGACCTCTTCTTTCCGGTTCTTTGACCAGAGCGACCAGAGGGCAAGGTCGGGCCGGTCGGTTGCCGGAAACCGTGTAAGCCTGTAAATTCCGCGGTGTTCACGAATCCAGTTTCCGGCCTGAACATGGTACGGGTGGGTATTCTCGGCGAACCCGGCAGCTTTGGCCTGCTTCGTGGTGAAGTAGCCTTGCTGCTCCTGCGCCAGCTCAAATAGCCTTGCGGCTGCATCTCGGTGGGATTGCGCCATGTGCACAATACTACAACTATTTTGTAGTATTGTGCGCGTCATTCTCCCCGGAGACCGGGAAGTCGTCCTGATCAATCCGCGCTTGCCAGGCAAAAGCCACTAGGCTGAAGACGTATGGCCCCCCCCCCAACGGAATTCGCACCGGTCACTTCAAACCTACAATTCGTTCTGTATGGTCGCTACTGGCAAATTTTCGTAGATCGGCAACAGGAATCAAAACGCTCCCGCCGATCCGCCTGAAAGGCAGACGCTGGGTTACCACCAAATAATCGAGTGCGCGGTGGCTGATGGATAGCACTTGGGCTGCATCCTCCCGGCTGAGGAGAAACTTTTCGCTGGTGCGAACCGGGGCTTCTTGCGGTCCGCGGCTTCAGAACGAGAGGAATGGCCTGTAAAAATCACCTTGTTATGCAATATTTTCCGACCCAAAGCGTTTAAGCCGAATATCTCCCCGTTCCGATAGAGAAGCTACTCACTGGGCGGGAACGTCTCCGCCGGCAGGCTGTGGCTTCCTTCATTGGTTCAATTCGTCTGGGAATGTTGGAAGACTTCCGGTGCAGTGTTTGTTTCGAAAGCGCCATGCTGATGGCGCTATGCCTGATACGTTGGTTGGCAATCCTGTACATCACCGCCTAATTGCTCCAAAACAGGACTCATCCCTGATTGGAGAAAAGTCAAGCCACCATTCTTTTCAAAAATAGCAACCAGCCTGGATTCTGTTCACAATTGACCGGACTCCCGGTTGCGTTTACTTCGATAGTACTCATGGCGGTCCCGCGATAGTCCACTGCATTTGGGTACTGAGAAGTGGACGATGAACGCAACAGCCGTGAAGAGAATTACGCCGCCGAAGACTGGGCTATCTAACCGCGTACGCCAACTTTTTCCGCCAACAGTAGGGGCTTTGGGCCAGAACACAATCAGGAGCACAGGCGCTGCTGTCGAAGGCAACGCGGAATCAAGCTGAGGCCCAACTTGCCGAGGCGCAGAAAGCGATCAACGCACTCAAGCAGTTGCTGGCCACTCCGGCTCAATAGCCTTACGAACTGAATTGACTTTGAACGGACAGATGAAGCTATCCGGAATGGGAACATGAAGGAGCAGGTCCAGATGAATGTGAAATTGTTGAAAGATACCGCGAGGTTGCTTTTTGCCGATGACAAGGGCCTGCTTGCAATGGATGAGAGCAACGGGACCTGTAACAAGCGCTTTGAAAAGCTTGAAATTCCGCAGACTGTCGAAGCTCGAAGAGCTTACCGCGAATTGATTGTGACCACTCCAGGGCTCGGTGAGTCGATAGGCGGCGCAATCCTCTACGACGAAACGATCCGTCAGCAGAAGGACGACGGCACACCATTTATCAAAATCCTCATTGAGGCCGGCATCATTCCGGGCATCAAAGTGGACACCGGCGCCAAGGAACTGGCCGGCCATCCCGGTGAAAAGGTCACAGAAGGCCTGGACGGATTGCGCGATCGCCTTCAGGAATATTTTCAAATGGGCGCGCGCTTTGCCAAGTGGCGCGCGGTGATTGCGATCGGCGAAGGGCTCCCGAGTTGGGGCTGCATTGAAGCCAATGCACATGCACTGGCTCGCTATGCGGCGCTGTGCCAGGAGGCAGGCCTCGTACCGGTAGTCGAACCCGAGGTCATCATGGATGGACAGCATACGTTGGAACAGTGTTGCGAAGCTACCGACGAAGTGCTGCGCACGGTGTTCAGCGAGTTGTTCGCGCAACGGGTCATGCTGGAAGGGATGATCCTGAAACCTAATATGGTTCTTCCTGGAATGTCCTCGAGCAGCCAGCCGACATTGGACGAGGTAGCCGACGCCACGGTGAATTGTTTCCTGCGAGCCGTTCCAGCTGCCGTTCCGGCGATTGCGTTCTTGTCCGGCGGCCAACCCGCGGAATTGGCCTCGGCCCGTTTGAATGAAATGAACGCGAGATTCAAGCCGCGGCTGCCCTGGGCGTTGGCATTCTCGTTTGCCCGCGCCATCCAGCAGCCGGCCTTGGAGCTTTGGAAGGGACAGAAGACCAATGTGCTGGCTGCACAGAAGGCCTTGTATCATCGTGCCCACTGCAATCAGGCGGCGCGGCGCGGTGAATACTCCCGGGCGATGGAGACGAAATGACAGGAAGCAAGCACAACCTGGAAGGAAATAGCAGCGACAGGGGTGAGCCCGATCCCGGTCCTTACTGGAGACGGATGCATCGCGACTGGCGCTTCTGGGTAGGCGCAGTCTTCATGGCTGCCGCGCTCGCCATCTACGTTCTGAGCGGCGACTTGGCGTGGGTTCCAAATGGTCATCGGCAACCTGCGATGCCCGCGAGTGCTGCGAATTGAGCCCGGCCTTACCTGCCGTCGCGATGTAGCAATATCCTGGTGGACACAGCCATTGCACTCGCGTTAAACGCTGCAAGTCCAGGTTGAGTTTATAGAAACCACCGCTGGGAGATGAATGAAAAAGCTCATCGTGTTCGATTTGGACGGCACGCTTGCGCCCAGCAAGTCGTCTCTCGCGCCAGAGACTGCAGCGCTGCTGCGCGACCTTCTGGACATCATCAAAGTTGCAGTGATTTCTGGAGGCGCGTGGGCGCAGTTTGAAAAGCAGCTTCTTACCGATCTTCCCCAAGACAGTTACCTCGCGAATTTATCCTTGCTTCCAACCTGTGGAACAAAATTCTTTCAATATAACGGAACGTGGACGGAACTGTATTCAGAAGATCTTACGCAGGAGCAAAAGAGGAAGATCACCGACTCCCTGGATAAGGCGGTTGGAGAGGCAGGCTATCACACAAAGAAGGTATGGGGAAACGTGATTGAAGACCGGGGAAGCCAGATTACATACTCTGCATTGGGTCAGCAGGCGCCTTTGGCAGAAAAGGAAAAGTGGGATACAGATTTTGCCAAGCGGAAGAAGATCACAGCTATTCTGGAGACTCTTATCCCAGAGTTTTCCGTACGTATGGGCGGTGCAACTTCAATCGATGTGACCAAGCCTGGCATCGACAAAGCCTACGGCATAGGAAAGCTGCGGGACATTCTTCACCTTTCATTGAAAGAGATGGTCTACATCGGAGATGCTCTGTTTCCAGGCGGGAACGATTACCCAGCGGAAGAGGCGGGTGTTGTGTCGATCCCTGTAAAAGGTCCCGACGATACCAACGTGGTCATCAAGACGATCCTTGCTTGCCTGGGCAACAAGTAAGCATGGCTGATGGAGCAAGCGGCGAGGAGATTCAATGAGCGTCTTCAAGTTGCAACGACTGGGCACGATCATGGAGCCGGAGTCCGGTAATCCTCATGAAGTGAAAGGGGTTCTCAACCCTGGGGCCGTACGAGGTCCCGATGGCGAACTGTATCTCTTCCCGCGGTTGGTCGCAAAGGGAAATTATTCGCGGATCGGGATAGCGCGTGTGCTGTTCAACGAAGGTGGCGACCCGGTAGGCGTCGAACGGCTCGGCATCGCACTGGAACCTGAAGCCGATTATGAACTGCGACCCGATGGCAGCGGTGGCTGCGAAGATCCCCGCGTCACGTTCGTGGAGCCGCTTCAAAGTTACATCATGTCTTACACGGCTTTTTCTCCCCAAGGCCCAAGGATTGCCCTTGCTCTATCGGAAGATCTCTTCCACTGGACGCGCCTTGGGCTCACAACCTACGCTCTTTGGCACGGCATACAATTGGGCGACGTAGATGACAAAGACGCAAGTTTCTTCCCTGTCGCTATACCTGATTCCTCGGGAGAACTTGAGCTGGGTATGCTCCATCGTCCACTCTTTCCCGGTACTCGTCCAGAGGAGACCGCTTGCGATCCTACGAGCCGTGAAGTGAACCTTGATCGGGAGAGCATCTGGATTTCATATTGCCCGACGGCCTTGAAAAACCGTAAACCATATCGCCTGGGCCAGTTTACTTCTCATCACCGATTGGCAACTCCGGTGTCGCCATGGGAGCGTCTGAAAATAGGCTGTGGCACTCCGCCTATCCTCACCAAGCACGGCTGGTTGATCATTTACCACGGTGTTAGCGAAGCGGCGGTTGCTAGCGGCAACGGACATCACATGTGCTACTCGGCCGGGGTAATGGTGCTTTCAAAGCAACATCCGCGCGTGATCCGCTATCGCTCGATAGATCCGGTGTTGACGCCGGTGATACCGCAAGAACGTGACGGAATCGTCGCCAATGTAGTGTTCCCCACCGGCATCGACCGTCGCGACGATCTTGGAACTCCAGACCGCCTCGACGTTTATTACGGGATGGCGGACTGCCGGATTGGTGTGGCGCGCCTCGATTTGCCGGAACAGATCCCTGCAGAAGCGGCCGCTGATGCGCCGGACGCGAAGGTGTGAAGCGCTGAATAGGGAGGAATCAAAAGCCCTCGGCATACACCTTCGAACGGGCTGACGGAAGGAAAGCCGATGAAGAAAACAACTGCAATCACATGTGCATTTCTGGATATAGGCGGTATCCTTCTGACCGATGGGTGGGATCATCTGGCCCGCAGACGAGCGGCGAACAACTTCTAGCTGGAGTGGGCCGAAATGGAGGATCGCCATCACCTCCCGTTCGAGATCTTAGAGGCGGGATGGATCACGCTGGAAGAGTACTTGACCCAGCCGGGCACGCCAGGGTCTCTGGCGTTGGAACGAATGCAAAAAGATGCAGACCGGACGCACGGGGAGTATATTGGTGGGTTGCCGAGAAAGCTGAATGGAAATTCTAAATTGTGGAAAGAGGGAAGAGAAAAATGAAGCTCCAATTGTCATTCGCTTTTGCCTTGGTTCTCGCGATCCTTGCGGGCACCCTTCCGATGATTCTTGGCCACGGGCAAGCCGCGCCGAAGGTGGTGCTCCAATCGCAGTTCAAGCTGATACCGTTCCCGAAACCTGCTTCGCTCATGCCGGGGGAGCGTTCCTGTCCTTTTTTCCTTTGGACAAAGGATTTCACTTCCGAGCAGAGGATAGGCTTTAATTATGTCGACAAGGCCGGGATGGCGATGAGCAATACCCCGGTAGTGACGAACGTAACGATCATCCTCGATTCAAAGGACAGCGTTCCGGTCGCGACGACGGATAGCCCCCTGGGATCGAATGATAAAGTATGGAAAATCAATATGTCCCAAGACACGTATAATGCCAACGCAAAATGTCTGGAAGGCATTTCGGTTAAAAATGCGCACTGATCGCGCCTGCGGGCGCGGCAAAACGGTCGCAGGAATGGGATGGCGTTTCCCATTCCGCGCATTTTGAGATTACAGCGACTCTTGGGGTTTGAGCTTGCTCTTTTAAGCAGGCTGAACATCGTACTTTATACTGCCCGGCGCGCCATTCAGCGAGATACTGGCTTAAATCACACCAGCAATAAAGCTAACTTCAGTTGAGTTTGTCGGCCAACTCAAGCGGAATCTAGGGATGAAGACAGCGATCATCAGCAATGAAGCCCGTGAGTTAAATGCTTATCGGATCATGCAGTTCAGTCTGGATAGGTTGGCTGACTGCTTCATATCCTCCTGCTTCGTTCACCTTCGCAAGCCCGACGCGGATATTTACAAGCTTGCTTTAGATATAGCTCAGGTGCGACCGGAGCAGGCTGTCTTCATCGATAAAACCCCAATGTTTGTTCAGATCGCAGAGAAACTGAGAATGCACGGTATTCTTCATGCAGACTGCGATTCCACGTGTGCCAAGCTCTCTCACCTCGGACTGAATGCCGGATGAACTCTGGGACGCGAGGCTCGCATAGTGTTGGAAATTTGCTTTTTCAGTGAATGCTCGTGAGGCTCGCTTTCCCTTAACCTCCTGCTTGCCGGCGCGGCGACATGCTTCATCCAGGAGTGTCCATGCCGGCTCCACAATTTCTTGAATGGTCATCGGTGTTGCCAAATAATCTGGCCCGCTTCGAGCGGTACAACCGCATTCAAGTGATAAGGGACAATACGCGCGGTGTAGTCGCTGGCGGGACGCGTTGCGGAGACCTGAGCTAAATAGGTGACCGCGCCTGGCGTATCTTCGTTCGGTCCAATTGCCTTCATCGCTTCGCAACTAACGTCCTGCCCGTGAGCTGAATCTGCATAGAGTTCAACTCTCAGGTGATCAGGTGTGAGAGATCCAGACGCAACATCGGCCCGAAAGAAATGCTGCCCATCGTGGGTGTTTATTTGCACCTTGATGAAGCGCACCGTGCTCCAATGCCGATCGAGATCCTGCTTCCATTGGAGCAGGATCAAGCCGAGCGCACCATCGTTTGCGGTACGGTCACGATAGCCAGAAGCAGCAGGCAGATAGTGGCTTTCGGTATATTCGCGGATCGCGCGCGTCGCGGAAAACTCTGGCGTGAGCCTCGCCATGCTTTCGCGGACACGTTCAAGCCACTTGCACGGCATCCCAGATTCATCGCGCTCGTAGAACTCTGGAATTACCTCAGCCTCCAGCAAGGCATACAGAGCATCAGCCTCTTTGGCATCCCACGCCGGATCCTCGCCATGTTCCCTGCCGTCCCCAATAGCCCAACCGACCTCGGGCGAATAGGCCTCTGCCCACCAGCCGTCCAACTCGGAGAGATTCAGGCCGCCATTGACGAGGACCTTCATGCCACTGGTTCCGCAGGCCTCCCACGGACGCCGAGGCGTGTTGATCCAAAGATCGATTCCCTGGACCAACTCCTGGGCCAGCATCATGTCGTAGTCGTTGAGGAAGACCACTCGTCCTTGCACTTCGGGGCGCTTGATGAAATCCTTCCATTGCTTGATAAGTTCCTGTCCAGGAAGATCCTGAGGATGAGCTTTTCCGGCGAGGATAAACTGAACGGGACATCGCGGATTGGAGAGGAGCCGTACCAGCCGCTCGGTATCGTAAAGGAGAAGATTGGGACGCTTATAGGTGGCAAAGCGGCGCGCAAATCCGAGTGTCAGCACCTTTTCATCGAAGATGCCGGCTGCCTCCGATGGATTCGCGCCTTCCGCGGCAAGCTGGCACTGGTAGCGTTTACGTATTTTCTCGATCAGGTCTTTTCGCCCTGCTGTACGCAATTGCCACAGTTGCTCATTAGGGATGCGGCGGATGTCCTCTTCGACCGGACGATCCCCACGCCAACGCTTCTTGCCGCAGGCGGAGGTCCACAGGGCATCGGCCTCTGCAGAATCCCAGGTTGGCACATGAATGCCGTTGGTTACCGACCCTATTGGGACATCCTCCTGCGGCCAGCGAGGGAACAAGGGCTGGAAAATCTGTTTGCTTACTTTGCCGTGAAGCTTGCTCACTCCATTGATCTGCCCGCTGCCGCGGACTGCAAGATAAGCCATGTTGAAGGGTTCCGAATTGTCTTCCGGATTCTGCCTTCCCATGGCGAGCAGATCGTCCACCGAGATGGCGAGTTCATCGACTGCATAGTGACTCAGATAGGTGCGAATGAGAGCGGAATCGAAGCGGTCAAAACCGGCACGAACAGCGGTATGCGTTGTGAATACATTCCCGGCTCGCGTGATATTCATAGCAATGTCGAATGGCTTCTTGTGATCCTCCATGTAGCAGCGGGCTCGCTCAAGCACGGCGAATGCCGCGTGGCCTTCGTTCAGGTGACAGACCTCAGGCGTGAGATCCAACGCTCGCAACAAACGCCATCCTCCGATGCCGAGGATCATCTCCTGCTTCAGGCGCATCTCTGCGTCGCCACCATAGAGTTCGCTGGTAATTCCACGGTGCGCTGCGGTATTGGCAAAGTCGTTGGTGTCGAGAAGATACAGTTTCGATCTTCCTACTGACACTTCCCAACAGCGAAGCCATATCTTTGAGCCAGGAAGCTGAACTTGCAACCTCAACCATTCACCATTGGGCCGTCGCAGCGGCCGGATCGGCAACTGACCGGGATCGTTGACGGGATAGAGGGCCTGCTGCCTGCCTTCCAAATCGAAGTCCTGACGGAAATATCCCTGACCATAGAGCAAGCCAACTCCGACTACCGGAACACCCAGGTCGCTGGCAGCCTTCATCTGGTCGCCGGCTACATTGCCAAGTCCGCCCGAATAGATGGGTAGCGCTTCGCTCAGCATGAACTCCATACTGAAGTAGGCGACCGCGGACAGTGCGGCGTCGGGATGTTTCTTCTGGAACCATGCGTCTGCACGATAGGATTCCCTATTCTTCTGAAGCAGTGCGTCGAGACGATGGCGAAACTCGACATCGTCTAATGCAGCCTTTATTTTCTCCTGAGAAACCGTCCGCAAGATAACCCATGGGTTTTGCGTGGTTTCCCATAGTTCCTTGTCGAGCGCTTTCCACAACTCGTCCGCAGCATGATTCCAGGACCAGTGAAGATTGAGCGTCAGCTCAACCAGCGCATCGATACCATCAACCTTTAACCAATCGGATGGCGCCTTCGGATCGTTCAATATATCCCCCTGTGTGTTGGAGTCCAGATTGCCGGCTCCGTCTCGATTTCAACTGACTGCAGTCTAACTGTCGGTGAACATAGCCTTCTCTGGATGTCCTTTGGCCAGTGGAGCCGGTGCGGCGGCATCGCTGAAGTCCTTCGTCCACCGCCAGTTTCTGATCTCCGGCATATCCTCCAAGTACTCGCGGATGTAGTCGTGGTGGCGTTGCAATTCCTGATTGAAGAAGTTGATAGCCTTCTCAGCTTGTAAACGGAGGCGCGGGATATGCTTCAATGCGTCGAGCGCAAGGTGGAACCGGCTCATTTCATTCAGCACCACCATGTCGAAAGGCGTGGTGGTTGTTCCTTGGTCCATATAGCCGTGCACATGGAAGCGGCCTTCATTGGAGCGCCCATGCACCAGCGTATGAATGAGCCAGCGATTATTGTGGAAAGCGAAGATCACCGGCGCCGTCTCGGTAAACAGTGCGTTGAACGACATTTCGTCCATACCGTGCGTATGTTTGTCTGGAAACATCAGCGTCATCAGGTCCACAACATTGACAACGCGCACCTTGATGCCTGGCACGTATTTCTGTAGCAGCCACGAGGCCGCGCAGGTCTCAATGGTTGGCACATCGCCGGCGCAGGCCAGCACTACATCCGGTTCTCCGCCTTCATCGTTGGTTGCAAACTTCCATGTAGACGCGCCGCGCGAGCAGTGTTCGAGAGCTTCGTCCATGTTCAACCACTGGAGCTGCGGCTGTTTGCCGCAGGTGACGACATTCACGTAATTGCGGCTGCGCAGGCAATGGTCGAAGACGCTCAGCAGGCAGTTGGAATCCGGAGGATAATACACGCGGATCACTTCACTCCTGCGCGCCAGCGCATTGTCGACGTACCCGGTTGCCTGGTGGCTGAAGCCATTGTGATCGTTGCGCCAGGCATGACTTGTGAGCAGAACATTCAGCGATGCGAGCGGTCTGCGCCAGGGATAGTCGCGGCACTGCTCAAGCCACTTGGCGTGTTGGGTAGTCATCGAATCGACTACCTGCGCGAAAGCCTCGTACGATGACCACATGCCATGTCGGCCCGTGAGCAGATAGCCTTCAAGCCACCCCTGGCAGAGATGTTCGCTCAGCACTTCCATGACTCGACCATCCGGACCCAGTTCATCGTCGATGGAGACAAGTTCAGCCATCGAGCACCGCTTTGTGGCCTCGAAGATGGAGTTCAGACGATTGGAATTTGTTTCATCCGGGCAGAACATGCGGAAGTTCGTAGGGTTGGCTCTGAAGATGTCGCGGAAGAAATCGCCCAGTTTGCGCGGAGCCTCAGCCAGGACCTGACCTGGTCCAGGGATCTCAAGAGCGTAATCGGTGAAGTCGGGCAGCGCCAAGGTGATCAACTCGCGTCCCCCATTCACATGGGGATTGCCTCCCATGCGCCGGTTGCCAACAGGAGATAGGGCTGCCAATTCTTGCATGAAGGCGCCGTTCTCATCGAACAGTTCCTCCGGTTTGTAGCTTCTCATCCATGCTTCAAGGATATTCAGATGCTCGGGGTTTTCACGGACTGTCGCCAGCGGAACCTGGTGCGCACGGAATGTACCCTCGATGGGGATTCCATCCACTTCCTTCGGGCAGGTCCATCCCTTGGGTGTGCGGAAAATAATCATTGGCCAGACCGGCTGCTTTTTGAATCCGTTTTTGCGAGCCGCCTGCTGAACTCTGCGAATCTCTGCATAACAATCGTCAAGCGCTTGAGCCAGTAGTTGATGCACGACTTCTGGGTCGTCGCCCTCGACAAAGTAGGGCTTGTAACCTCGTCCAACATATAGAGCCGTCAAGTCTGCATCGCTCGTGCGTCCCTGAGCCGTCGGCCCGGAGATTTTGTATCCATTCAGATGAAGAATCGGCAGAACTGCGCCGTCACGCGTGGGATTGAGAAAGTTAACCGACTTCCAGCTTCCTTCCAGTGGGCATGTCTCTGACTCACCATCCCCGATGACGCAGGCAACAATCAAGTCAGGATTGTCGAAGGCCGCGCCAAAAGCGTGCATCAACGAATAGCCAAGCTCTCCACCCTCATGCATCGAATTCGGGACGTGCGGCCCGCAGTGGCTGGGGACGCCGCCCGGAGTAGAGAACTTGCGGAACATCAGCCGCAGGCCGTTTTCATCGCGCGTGATCTCAGGGTGGACTTCGGTGTACGAACCTTCCAGATACGAACAGGCGTTCAGCGAAGGCCCGCCGTGACCAGGACCTGAAATGTAAATGATGTCGGCATCATGCTCTTTGATCAGCCGGTTCAAATGAATGTAGATGAAGTTCTGTCCCGGCGAAGTTCCCCAGTGACCGAGCAGCCTTGGCTTGATCTGCTCTGCCTTAAGAGGCGAGCGAAGCAAGGGATTGTCAAAGAGGTAGATCTGGCCGATGCAAAGATAGTTCGCAGCGCGCCAGTAGCGATTCATCTTGTCCAGCATCTCTGGCGATAAAGGCCCCTTTGTCACAGGCGCTCTTGTTTCAAGTTTTCCATCGGCCGCAACAGCGGTAGATAGGCTCACGTCGAAGATAAACCCTGAGGAATTGCCAAACTGATCGAAGTTCTTGCTGACAAGTTGAGGTGTGCTATCATTCTTTACTTTGACGGGGTGTTCGGTAGTGGCCATCGTAACGCATCCTTTCTCGTTCTCCGCAACTGCTCACATCCGGGCAGTTGCTTTCAGATTCCAGATTGTTTCACTTCTATCGTGATACGCAGCGACTTCACTTGGTCAGCATCTTGCGAATTGATTCGAGCTCAGCCCGGTGCTTTGCACTTGATACCGGGTACGACATATTCAATCCCTTCAGCGCGTCAAGAACGATTTGAGAGACAATCAGGCGGGCGTCGTCCTTATTGTCGGCGGGAACAATATACCAGGGAGCATGATGCGTGCTGGTTGCGCTGATGCACTCTTCGTAGGCCTTCGCATATTGCTTCCAGAACTTTCTCTCGTGAATGTCTGCTAGACTCAACTTCCAGTTCTTTTCAGGATCGTCAATGCGCGCCAGAAACCGCTTGCGCTGCTCGTCCTTCGAGATGTGAAGGAACACCTTGACGATGCGCGTGCCGTTCCGGTCAAGATGCTTCTCGAAATCCACGATGGAGCGATACCGATCCTCCCATTTCGACTTATCGTCCTGAAGCTGTTTTGACAGCCCTTCATTGCGAAGCTCTTCCGGATGGACGCGGACGACGAGCACCTCTTCGTAGTAAGACCGATTGAAGATGCCGATGCGGCCGCGCTCGGGCAGACAGCACACAGTGCGCCAGAGGAAATCATGTTCCAGTTCTTCGGCGCTGGGCTGCTTGAAGCTGAAGACTTCGCATCCCTGCGGGTTGATCCCGGACATGACGTGTCTTATGACGCCATCTTTGCCTGCAGCGTCCATGCCCTGGAAGATGAGTAGAAGCGCATGGCGGTTGGACGCGTAGTGAAGCTGCTGCAATGCGCTGAGATCCTTCACGTGCTCTTCAAGCAGCTTTTGATAGAGCTTCTTCGATTTGGTCAGTGCCGGTCCGGACGTCGGCCACTCGTTCAGGTCGAGCTTCTTGCCCGGCGGCACGTGGTACGTCTTTGAATCGATCGTCATCCTGTACCTTCAACTTTGCCGATGCGCCAAGCCGCCTTGTACTCATGCCCTCGGGTGGTGTAATTGGATAACGAAATCAGCCCAGGAAATGGACTGTACCCAGCCGGTGGGGACCAGCACCGACCGGTTCTTAAGCCAGCCTCCACTTTTTACATCGAGGTAACCGAGGTGCCAGCTAGCCTCATCCATGACAAAGCCATCAAGGATTCCAAAGTCGCCATCCGTGGCCCGCACGTGATAACCCAGCATAGGTGAGGTGCTGCGCAGATGGAGGACCTCGGCGGTATGTACCGGGTAGTTCATTCCAGTCGGCATGGCCGGCATGCCGAACTCGCTGTCTACCCAACTTGCCAGCGGGCCAAAGTAATCACGCATGGCAAGTTCCTGTTGGCGCGAAACCGGCATTTCCGTATCAACGTCGGGACTGTTTCGCACTTGGTCCTTGGTCAGATGCGCGCTACAGGTTTTGTTTGCCCAGTCGGGCTTTTCGAGCGCGGTAATCGGAAGGACCACATCGCGCCGTTTCAGCCAGTTCCCTACATCCACCACCAGGTAGCGAACCTTCCACGACTGGTCATCGAAGAGAAAAGTGCGGACACTCCCCATTTCGCCATCGGTCGCTACAACGGGAGATTTGATTAAGTCCTTCAGTTCGTACAGCATATTTCTTCCTCTCAGGTTGTCTTGATGACACGGTCCCGACCCCATGGTTTTCTTGCCCGCAAATCAGGTTGGTTGCACACAGCCCACCCCATGGTCTGGCGTCGGGCAAAGAGCCGCGCCAGTGGTTGGAACTCTCCCAATCAGTATCGACTTGGATTGATCGGGAATCTGAGCAGTTGTGCTCAAATGAGGCTGAAGGAAGAGCCGTGATGGAGTTGTTCAAGATAGCGCACGGAGGGCTCGCGAGCCACAGTCGCCGTGGATCAGCGTGGCCGGCGGACAGCGGTCAGGGCCTCGTAACCCGTTATGACATCAAAGAGCTCCTCGTCGATCGACTCCTGACGTATGCGATGCAACTTGAGATTCAAGTCTTCAAGGATTCCGTCAATGTTTTTCTCCGCGCGCTGCATCGCAGCCAGGCGGCTGGCATTTTCGCTGGCAAGCGACTCGGCGCATGCTTGAAACAGCAAGACAAACAGGTATTCGCGTATGAATGCGCGCAACGGCGACTTGGCTCCCTGGATGACTTCCGGAGGCAGTTTAGTAGGCCACGGAGCGGCGGCAAGTTTTTTCTGCCAGACGAGATCCAAAGGCAGCAACCGCTTGCCGATGGGCTCATAGACCGATCCCGATTTGGGATGGTTGTGAAATAGATGCACCTCCACCACATCTCCGCGCTCCCGCGCAGCCTCGACAGCGATCAGAATCTGTCCGACGAGCCCAGTAATGGCATTGACCGAGCCTGGCACGGGCAAGATTCCAGCGGTTGGCATCCCTGTATCGGCCAGAAGCACGTGGATGCGCTCGCCGAGAGGCCATACCTTTGTGATTGTGCCGGGCAGGGCTTTGAGTGTCTTGACGGCATACTCCACGACCACTTCATTGAACCTTCCAACGAGACCTTGGTCCGAGCCAAAGACAATTGCTCCGATGCTGTGCTGCTTCTCTGATCCTGTTTCTGCCGTGTCGTAGCCTGGTCCGGCCTGACGAAGGCACGCGGTCAAGCCGAGTTCCACAGTGGCTGCATATTCATCGAGCGAGTGAACGGCTTTTTGATACTGTCCAATGCTCGACGCGGCAAGTGCTTTCATCGAACGAACGACGGCCTCCAGATCGGCTGCTCCGGAGATCTTTCGCGTCAGGCTTTCGATGGTTCCACTCATGACGCCGGCTTTGTAGCGGGTTTGGCCGCTGGAACCGGCAGGAGCGAAGCCAAGGCACGTTCAGCGATTTCGAGGATCGTCTTCCGATCGTCATCGCTGAACTTATCTGCCGAGGCCAGTCGACCCGCCAAATCCGGTGGAATTTCTGTTGTGGCTTTCTGAAGCGCCTGTTCGGCATCATTCACTTTGTCGAGCGGAAGTGAATCGAAGAGTCCCGCCGTCAAAGCCAGGAGCACGATGATCTGTTCGATCATCGACACGGGGTGAGACTCGGATTGCTTGAGGCAGGCGCGAATACGCTGTCCGTGGTCAATCGTCTTTTGAGTCGAGTCGTCGAGCCGGGTTCCAAATTTTGCGAAAGCTTCCAGCTCCTCGAACTGCGAGTAAGCGAGCTTCAGGCTGCCGGCAGCCGCGCGATATGCGGGCCTCTGCGCCGCTCCACCGACGCGCGAAACCGACTTGCCAACGTCGACTGCCGGGAGGATTCCGAGTTGAAACAAAGTGGGCGAAAGGTAGACCTGCCCGTCGGTGATGGAGATCAGGTTCGTCGGAATGTAAGCGGATATGTCCTGCGCTTCGGTTTCGATGATGGGCAGCGCCGTGAGAGATCCGCCTCCCCGCTCCTTGCTGAGGTGCGTCGAGCGTTCCAGCATTCGCGAATGAATATAGAAGATGTCTCCGGGGAAGGCTTCACGTCCAGGAGGACGCCGGAGCAGAAGTGAAAGTTCGCGATAGGCGCGGGCATGATGCGTAAGATCGTCGTAAACGATGAGAACATCGCGTCCCTTTTCCATGAAGTATTCTGCAATGCTGGTTGCAGCGTAAGGCGTGATGTAGACGAGACCAGGCGCATTGTTGTCTTCGACAACGACAACAACGGTATAGTCCATTGCTCCCTGTTTATCGAGGTTGGCCACCACCTTGGCTACAGAGGCCGCGCGTTGGCCAATTGCACAATAGACACACACCACATTCTGTCCGCGCTGATTCAGGATAGTGTCGATTGCAATGGCAGTCTTGCCAGTTTGCCGATCGCCGAGAATCAATTCGCGCTGGCCACGGCCGATAGGGACAAGCGCGTCGACCGCTTTCAGGCCGGTCTGCAAAGGTACGCTCACCGCCGCGCGATCCATGATGGGCGCCGCAGGACGTTCAACCGGAAAACGCTTTTCCGCAGCTATCGAGCCCTTGCCGTCCAACGGATTACCTAATGGATCGATCACGCGTCCCAGAAGACCGTCCCCCACGGGCACGTCCATCACACGGCCAGTTCGCTGTACCTCATCGCCAGCATGCAGGTTCTGGTAGTCCCCGAGCAGGATGACGCCTATCTCTTCTTCATCCAGATTGAATGCAATGCCGAGCAGACCACCGGGGAAGGTCACGATTTCCTCATAGCCAACGCTGGAAAGGCCTGAGAATGTCGCTATACCGGTGGAGACTTTCGTGACTATGCCCACTTCATGCGGAGTCAGTTTTGCCGTGAAGTCTTCGCACCCCTGATGCAGCTTCGCGAAGGCGCGCTCTATTGCGGGTTGCAAAATTCCGGCTGATGGATTCATTTGGCCCCGGTGAGCGCGACAGGTTCAGGATCAGGCGCTTTCGCAGCTTCCTGCTTTGATGTAGCTTGGATGGCCGCAGGAGATTGTGCATCTACAAGATCACTGACTTTCTTGCTTAACCCGGTGAGATAGCTCGATATGCTCCACGCAACCTTCTGACCATTGGCGGTTAACTCGATACCGCAGATTGCGTCCTGCGAATCTTCAAATTTGATCCGGACCTCTGCCGAGAATGTCTCATTAAGGGCGTTTTGGATTGCAGTCTTCTGGTCGGGGGGGAGATCGAATGCACTGCGAACCAGCGCCGGTTGCGATGAGCTCTTGAGAGCGGAGCCTAGTGCATCTTTTGTCTTCGCGTCCAATTCTCGAAGGCGGCGTGTGAATACCTCCCCAACCCGCTCTTCAAGACTGACAGTGGCAAGGTCCGAGAGTGTCTTTCGTGTAATTGCAAAAACCTCTTTTTCGGCCAGGAGGGTGATTTCACTACCTAGCCGAATTTGATCTCCGCGCAGCGCTTCCGCCTGGCTAGCCCGCAAACTTTCCGCATCCTTTTTGGCTTGATCGAGGAGGCGCTCGCGTTCAGCTTTCGCTTCGTTCGTGGCTTTACCGAGCAAGGCGCTCCTCTGTTGATCGAATGCTTTGTTCTTATCTTCGAAATCGGTACGCTCCTTCTCAGCCTCGGTCTTCTTGGCATCCGCGTCTGCAAGTTCGGCGGCGATTCGCTTCTCTCTCGCATCGATGGCATCGAGGATGGGTTTATAGAGAAAGTGCTTCAACAACCACACCAGGATGAGGAAGTTGACAATCTGAGCCCCGACAGTAAACCAGTCGATGAGCATCGCTTATTTCCCTCCGACTTGCGAGAGAAAATGATTCCAGAAGGGGTTGGCGAAGATGAGGATCATGGAGACGACAAAAGTGTAAATCGCCGTGGACTCAATCATTGCGAGACCCACAAACAGAGTGCGGGTGATGGTGGGCGCGGCGTCGGGTTGTTGCGCCAGTGAGGTCATGGCGGAGGCCACCGAACGGCCTTCTCCAAGCGCCGGCCCCATGCAGCCGAAACCTGTGGTGATGCCGGCGGTGGCGATGGATACTACTGCAACGATGGTGGCGCTATCCATTGGAAATCCTTCTTCTTGCAGGAGCCGTTACGCAGGTCTCGGCTCCAGATGGGCCTCAACAGCAGGCTTGGGTTTGGTTACACGTGTGGCGGCTGCAATGTAGACCGCCGCTAGAATGCTGAAGATATAGGCCTGCACGGAACCGGTCAGCAGACCGAGGAGTGTCATAACGATGGGGAATATGAAGGGCGTGATGGTAAGAAGAATTCCGACGATCATGACTCCGCTCATCATGTTGCCGAACAGACGGATTGCCAGAGCAAGCGTGCGCGAGAGCTCGCTGATGATATTGAACGGCAGCATGATCGCGGTCGGCTTGATGTATGTCATGAGATAGCCGGCCATCCCCTGCTCCCGGATTCCGAACAGAGGAACCGCAATGAAAACACATAGCGCGAGGGCTGCTGTGGTTGAGAGTGACCCTGTCGGTGGCGTGAAACCTGGAATGACAATGCACACGCTGCAGGTTCCGATGAATAGGAAGAGCGTGCCTAGAAATGCGAGATACTTTCTTGGCTCGTTGAGACCAACCTCTTTGATTTGTCCCTCGATGCCGGTCACAATCATCTCAAGCGCGCTTTGCCAGCGTGAGATGGTTCGCTCGGTGGCAAGCTTTCGTGTAATCAGCATGGACCCCAATGTCATCGCCATCATCATGGCCCAGGTTGTCACGATGGTTCCGTTGAGCTTGATAAAGCCATATTGCCAGAAGAGCTGCTGATCGGAGGAGATATGCACAGTTGGGATGATCATTGTGCACCTTCCTGCTGGATGCGGGTGCTCTTGGCGTTCGGGATACGTGTGAGCCGCGTTACGGCAATGCGCGCAAGCAGGAAGCCAGCCAGGCAAGCGACGAGCTTTCGCCATTCGCCATGAGACACGAGGTAGAATCCGGTGATGGCGACAGCCATACGAATCAGAAAACTCCCGGAGAAGACAAGGCCGGACCATGCCGATGGAGGTCCCATGCGGATTGTCCACCAGAGTCCGCCGAAGAATAATGTTCCAAGCAAAATCCCGACGAGCAGACTCCCGGCCAGAATCAACGCTTCATTCATGCTTGTCCTCCTGCCCATCTTGCATGGCTTTGTCCTCCTGATCCACCCAATGCCAGGCATTTGCGCAACCCACACAAAGTCCAATGGTCAGCAATATGAGCGTCCATGAATGGGCTCCTGGATGATGGTTGTCCCACCAAAGGCCGATCATGGCCCCAGCTACGGTTGGCACTGCGACCGACCAACCGATCAGTCCCGACATGCCAAGGCCAAACCAGACAGTCTGTTGACCGTTCTTCAGCACACGGAGTTTGCGGGCAGCCTTTGCGCTAACTTGCCGGACAAAGTCCCTGTCTGCAAGAGAAGTTTTATCCGCTCTCTCATCGGTCATTTTCAAACTCCGCCAATCGTTCCATCAGGCCGCTCTCCATCTTTGCGACTGCGGTGCGAACGTTGCGCTCCTGCTCGTCCAGTTTTAGGAAGTCCCGCTCGACTGCGTCTTTGAGCTGTTCCAGATCCGATCCGCCAATGGCGCGGCGCACCGATACGGTGACCTGAGCGCCCGCCTTAACCAGCACGCCTTGATCAATCCCGACATAGACCGTTCCACTGTCTTTCGCTTCGTAAGTGAGAATTCCGGGCACAAGGGCGGCAACGCAGTCAAGCCGGTGAGGCAACAGGCAGTAAGATCCGTCGGTCGTGTCTGCGACGACGCGCAAGACATTCGCTTTTTCGGCGAAGACCCCAAAGGGGAGCAGGATTCTAAGATTCATGGGTACTCGCAGTCGCGGTCTTTGGTTGCGAATCGGTCTTCTGGTCTTCCGGCTTGTTCTCGTTCGGCTTTTTCGTCTCTGGCTGTGTGGTCTCCGGTTTTGTCGCTTCAGGATTTGTTGTTTCCGGCTGCTTCGCTTCAGGCTGATTTGTTTCTGGCTGATTTGTCTCCAGCTTCTTTGCCTCCCCAATCGCGCCGATCATATAGAGTGCGCTCTCCGGGTAGTCTTTGAACTCGTCGTGGAGAATGCGTTCACAGCCGTCCAGTGAATCTTTCAGGCTCACAAGTTTGCCCTTCATCCCGCTGAATTGTTCGGTAGTGAAGAACGGTTGCGTCAGGAAGCGTTCCAACCGGCGAGCCCGTGCAACGGCATTCCGATCTTCCAGGGAAAGCTGTTCCATCCCAAGCATGGCCACAATGTCCTTGAGGGATTCGTACTGTGCCAGAGTCCGGCGAATCTCCTGCGCTAGGTTGTAATGCCGGTCGCCAACGATGCCGGGTGTGGCCATTTTCGAACTCGACTGGAGCAGATCGATCGCGGGATAGAGTCCTTCGCTAGCCCGCTTGCGCGATAGGACAATGGATGCGGAAAGGTGAGAGAAAACATGTACGGCGGCAGGATCGGTCAGATCGTCAGCCGGCACGTAGACTGCCTGGATCGAAGTGATGGCCCCGGCATGAGTATTGGCAATGCGCTCCTCAAGACCCGATAGATCGGTACCCATGGTTGACTGGTAACCGAGTCTTGAAGGCATTTCTCCCAGAAGGCCGGAGACTTCCATGCCAGCCTGAATAAAGCGGAAGATGTTGTCTACCAATAGAAGAACGTCGCGGTGCTCGTCGTCGCGAAAATACTCGGCCATGGTCAGGGCTGCTGCGCCGACACGAAACCGGCTGCCTGGCGGTTCGTTCATCTGGCCGTAGACCATCACCATATCTTTCAGGACACCGGCGTCTTTCATGCCGCGATAAAGTTCCTCGCCCTCACGGCAACGCTCGCCGATTCCACAGAAAATGCTCATGCCCTGCTGATGGCCGATCATGTTGTGGATCATCTCGGTGAGGAGCACCGTCTTGCCCACACCCGCGCCGCCGAACAATCCAGCCTTGCCTCCACGCTCCAGCGGCACAAGCACGTCGATCGCCTTGATACCCGTCTCGAAGATTTCGGACTTTGTCGAACGCTCCGATAGCGGCGGCGGAGTCCGATGGATGGTCCTCCATTCGACATTCCGCGGCGCTGGTTTGCGGTCGATGGCGGAGCCGAATACGTCGAACATTCGCGACATGATTTCCTTGCCGACCGGCACCTCAAGCGGCTTGCCTGAATCCTCTACCTGCATTCCCCTCGCCAGACCTTCAGTCGGCGTCAGAGCAATGCCCCGAACCCGAGTAGCGTCGAGTTGGGCCATGATTTCGACGATGATCTTGCCTTCTGCTCCAGTGTGCAGGACGGAGAAAATTGGAGGCAGGCGGCGGTCAAATCTCACATCTACCACACCACCGCGCACGGAGACGATAGTCCCGAGATTCGGAGAATCCGCTTCATTCTGAAGTCCGACTGCCAAAGTAGCCTCAATTCAGGACATCCAACTCTAAAGAGGAGGCCTTTGATCGTTAACAAAGGTATCTGCCAAAGACGCCAGGAGGAACATCGATGACGCAACGCTTGATCAGAGTGAATGCATCATGTGGGCCTTAATGTTGAAGATCGAGAAGCCCTACCACCATTCCATGGAGCGGCCTGAAGGAGTCTTGACGTCGATTTCTGGCTTGGCGGAATGAAGAAGCAAGAGGGGGCACTGCACGAGCTTAATGACCTTCTCCGCAACCGATCCAAATACCAGTGGATGCCAGCCGGATAGGCCGTGTGTGGAGATTACGACGAAGTCGACATGCTCGCGCTCTACCACCTCCATGATGCATTCCGCTATGTCGTTTGCGACTTCGACACTGGAACCAGCTTTCACTCCTTTGGCAGCGAGAACCGCGCACGTCTTTGCAATACGCTGCTCGGCACGCGTCGTCTCCTCCTGTTGAAACTGCACCTGGGGAGCAGCATATTCAGACGTGAAGGTCGAGAAGAGCGGAATAACATTCACAAGGAAGAGTTCGGCATGGAAGTGCAGAGCGAGGTCGGCCGCCGTCTCTAATGCCGCTTGGGACGATGGGCTGAAATCGATAGGCAACAAGATCCTTGTCGGGATGGACTTCAAAGCATGGCGTTCAGACATAGCGGTCTCCTCGCCGGACCATAGTCTCGGCCAAAGACCTATTGTTCTCTCCAGGGAAAACAAAGACTGTGCATTCTTGCACAGTTCTGGTCCAGTCGTTCGGTTGCTTTCTCTGGCCGGCATGGTGGCGCCCGTCACTGAAAAGTGGACCGCTCTGATGAGCAATTGTGACCTGCGTTCCCGATCTGGCCTGTTCGATACTCGCGATGTAATGCAAGAGCATTTGCCTGGATTTCGAGAAGACGTCATATCGATGGGTGATACCGCAAGTGATTCTTCTATCTACGAGTACCGGCGTGCGGTCGGGTAGCCCATTGCTTGTGAAGAAAGAGGAATCATGAGGGTCTTGATAGCCGTCGACGATTCGGCATTCTCTGCAAGCGTGCTTCGTGCCGTGGAGACCGGGGTCCGGCACGAAAATACCGAGGTTCTAGTCTTACATGTACTGCAGCCGGTTGAGCCAGTGGCTCCGCCTGAGATGGCCCGAGACTACGCTCCTGAGTTAGAAGACGAGCAGCAACCAGCTCGTGCCTTGGTCGAGCAGATGGCAGGCGAACTGCGCAGAACTGGATTTAAAACACAAGTCGATGTCCGAATTGGAGACGTAACAGAGACCATTCTCAACAGAGCAGCCGAATGGCGCGCGGATCTCATCGCGGTCGGTTCGCACGGGCAGAGGAGTCTCCAGGACTTCTTGCTGGGCAGCGTGGCGGAGTCGGTCGCTCGTCGAGCCGGATGTTCCGTGGTCATCATCCGGACTCCGGTCAACAAGTAAATAACGCCCTCGCGCAGGCACGCAAGATGCATGAGCAATAAGCGGCAGATATACTACTGCGCTGCTCGGGATGAGAATGGCGTCATGTTTTAGGGACTGTGAACAGTTCCGGGATAACATAGCCGTCAAATGAACGAAGGCAGGTTCGGGCAAAGGGAGTATTTATGACCACCACGCAAAAGTGCGAAAACCCTGGTTGCACCTGTCAGGCCGAGGTCGGCAAAAAATATTGCAGCACTGCATGTGCAGATGCAAAGAAAAGTCCAGAGAAAACGTGCCACTGCAAGCATCCGGAGTGCAGCAGTGGAATTGGCCTCAAGATGCAACGCGGCTTGACTCCTGACTCAACTTTGAGTCTCGAATCATCGTGCGATGTTCAACCCGCTTCAGAATAGTGAAAGGCAAGACGCGCCATGGCAACCTCTGCAACATTGGCAACAACAATCGCTTCGCCATCATTGGATGAGCTGTGCATCAACACGCTCCGCTTTCTGGCGGTAGACATGGTGCAGAAGGCCAACTCGGGTCACCCTGGGCTGCCAATGGGGTCGGCAGCCATGGCGTATGCTCTCTGGGACAGATCGCTCAAGTTCAACCCGCGCAATCCCCACTGGCCGGACCGCGACCGTTTCATTTTGTCGGCGGGTCACGGATGCGCGCTACTCTATGCTCTGCTTCACGTCACGGGGTTCGATCTGCCTCTTGAAGAGCTGAAGATGTTTCGCCAGTGGGGCAGCCACACGCCGGGTCACCCAGAGTATGGCAAGACTCCGGGCGTAGAGGCTACCACAGGGCCTTTGGGCCAGGGGCTTGCGAACGGCGTAGGCATGGCCATTGCAGAGGTTGCGCTTGCGGCGCGTTTCAATCGGCCAGGACACCAGATCGTGGATCACTACACTTACGTCCTGGTCAGCGACGGCGATCTTGAGGAAGGAATCTCCTCGGAGGCTGGATCGATCGCCGGTCACCAGCATCTTGGAAAGCTCATCGTTCTTTACGCAGACAATCACATTACGATCGAGGGAAGTACAGAGCTGACCTTTACCGAAGATCGTATGGCACGGTTTGCCGCTTTCGGCTGGCACGTGCAGAGCGTGGAACAGAGTAATGATGTCGAAGCAGTGGCGCTCGCACTGAAGAACGCGCGGGAAGAAAAAGATCGCCCGTCGTTGATTGCCGTGCGCACCCACATTGGTTTTGGCAGCCCGCACAAACAAGACACCGCAGCGGCTCACGGTGAAGCTCTTGGTGTGGAGGAGGTGCATCTCACCAAAGAGGGGATGAACTGGCCAGCATCGCCGTCCTTTTATATTCCCGCGGAGGCGCTGGAGCACTTTCGAAGAGCGGTCGCTCGCGGGAGCGCTGCGCAAGTGGAATGGGAGTCGCGCTTCAAAGCCTTTGCTCAAGAATACCCAGACCTTGCATCTGAGTTTCAGAGAGTCATCGACAGACGCCTGCCTGCAAATTGGGACGCCGGCTTGCCGGCGTTTACTTCGGCGGATGGGCCGGTGGCCACTCGCGTCGCTTCAGGAAAAGTGATCGAGATCATCGGTTCTCGTCTGCCGGAGATGATGGGAGGATCGGCCGATCTTGGCCCCAGCACCCATACAAATATAGACGGAGCAGGCAGCTTTGAACCGGAGGATTGGGCGGGGCGCAACATGCACTTCGGCATTCGCGAGAATGCGATGGGCGCCATCTTGAATGGAATGGCATTGCATCGCGGCCTGATTCCATACGGCGGCACCTTCTTCGTCTTCTGCGACTACATGCGTCCTCCCATGCGCCTTGCAGCCATGAACGCCCTGCCGGTAATTTATATCTTTACTCACGACAGCATCGGCATGGGCGAGGACGGCCCAACCCATCAGCCTGTCGAGCAACTGGTGGGCTTGCGATCCATCCCTGGTATGGTTGTCTTCCGGCCGGCAGATGCCAATGAGACAGTGGCCGCCTGGCATGTGGCGATTGGCGGGAAGCAAGGGCCTGTTGCATTGGTGCTCACAAGACAGGGCCTTCCTGTGCTTGACCTGAAATCCTATCCAGCCATTCCTGCTGGAGTTCCGCTCGGCGGTTATATCCTTGCCGATTCTCCGACAACTGAACGTCCCGACATCATTCTCATTGCGACGGGATCGGAAGTTCACCTGGCGTTGGAAGGCCGCGAACAGCTTGCGACCGGAGGCGTGCATGCGAGAGTGGTGAGCATGCCGAGCACAAACCTGTTCGCGTCGCAATCGGACGATTACCGAGAGAAGATTTTGCCCGCGGGTGTGCCGCTTCTGGTCATTGAGGCGGGCTCTCCAGTGGGATGGCAGTCCTTTGTTGGCCCTCAGATCGCAGTGATTGGAATCGACACCTTCGGCTCCTCGGCTCCTGGAAAGGTCCTGATGGAGCACTACGGATTCACGGTGGAGAATGTTTGCAAACAGGCACATCATCTGCTCAACCAGCTCAAGGAGGAAGCACCATGCGTGTTGCAATCGCCTCAGACCATGGAGGGTTCGTTCTGAAAGAGCAAATCGTGGATTTGCTGCGCGGTGCCGTCCATGAGGTCGTCGACTTCGGTGCCTGAGGCAACCGTGAATGCACTTGCCGCTCATCAGGAATTCGGCAAAGCTGTACCAGAGAATAGCGACAAGATTCTCGCTGAATCTGCAATAGCTGGTATTGATACGGATGCCGTCGCCACCCAGTTGCTTGAAGAAGGCGTCATTTCATTTGCCAAGTCATGGAACGATCTATTGGATTGCATTGCATCGAAGAGCGAGGCGATCAAGGCCGAAGTGGCCTGAGTCCATAAGCAGCAGCGTTCTGCAAAGCATATGCGAGCCGCCGATGTGCCAACGACCCGATTGAGAATATGGTACACGCCCATCTCTACGCAGTGGTAGGCTAATCTGACGTAGATGATGCAGCTTTCATGCAATGTCAGGTTGCACTAACAATTGCTGGGATATGGCCTGCACTCACGTCCATGAATTGCTGCGCTGAAGGAGCCTCCGACGATGGCGAGTCCGCTTGAGAACGCGATTCCAAAGAATACGCGCCTGCAACACTGGTTGAGAATCGACCCTCAGCAAAAGCCCAAGATTTACGAGCAGATATACGATACGGCCGATGTTTCCAATCTTACCTATTGGCTTGGAATTATCTTTTCCGCTGGCATTGCCGCTTTTGGTCTCGTCTTGAACAGCCCAGCCGTTATCATCGGCGCGATGCTCATCTCTCCCTTGATGGGACCGATTATGGCTACAGGACTGGCTCTTGCGTCAGGGGACCTGTATCTAGCAGCCAAAGCCATCGCAAACCTCGTCGCCAGCATAACTCTGGCAGTTTCTTTCTCCGCGTTTATTGTCTGGCTTCTGCCATTTCATTCTGTAACTGGCGAGATATTGTCGAGAACCAATCCGACTTTGCTCGATCTCGGTGTAGCCCTGCTCTCTGGATTAGCAGGTTCCGTGGCAGTGTGCCGTGTCGGAGGGGGAGACGGAGTTACGACCCTGCCGGGTGTGGCCGTCGCGGTTGCATTGATGCCTCCGCTATGTACGGTAGGATTTGGCTTGGGAAGTGGAGTAAATACCAGGATCATGGGCGGGGCAGGACTCTTGTTCCTGACCAATCTTGTTGCCATTGTGGCTTGCGCATTTGTTGTATTCCTACTGACAGGAATGAACGCACTAGAGGTCCGCGCGGAAATGGAGCACGCCCTTAAGGGTGAACTGCTGGCAAAGAAGTTATCGCAAGGTACGCTATCCAGAGTGCTAATTAACGGCGGCAAACTGCAGTGGCGGATCTTGATGCTTGTCGTTTTGCTCGCAGCCATAGCTCTTCCCCTGCGCACCGCATTCAAGCAGGTTGCAAGCGAAGCTATTGTGAGAAGCACGGTTCAGGATGTTGTGAAAGGTCTGTTACCGCCGGGAGCAATTGTGTCTCAGCGGGTCGAAGTGGGGCGTGAAAGTGTTGCTGTTCGCTTGATTTCGACTCAGACCGTTCCAGAAGATAAAATTCGAAAAGCGGAACAAGCGATCGAAAAACGCTCGGGGCGAAAGGGTGTCCTGTCAATCGCGAGCATTGCGAGTCAGAGTGAATTAAGCGAACTGATGCAGCGGATCTCCACGCCAGAGCAATCTATGCAAAAGACATCTGTCGAGCCTCTGGATGATATTCACAAGGAGTTGATCGTCCGCATCAAGCCAATTCTTACCGGCGTCTGGCCTCCTGAAGCTCCTCTGCAGGATTTCAGCGTGGCATTTGATGCAACAGGAATCGTACTCAATGTCCAATATGAAAGCGCGCATGGACTCGGGAAGATTTCGCAGGACATCCTAGTGCGAGAACTGCAAGATAAACTAGGCACGCAGAATATTACTTTGGTCGTGCGACGTGTCACACCGTCCCGCACCGCAGCTAGAAGGACAAAGCATTAGAGCGGTTCTTCCATCGATGTACTTTTTCGCGCATTGTGCGAGGTGGCTTTTTCATAAGGAAAAAGCCACGCAGAAGTTGGGCTACGGTGCATGGCAATTAGAGAACCTCTGTAGACGCGCCGATCAGCAGTAGATAGGCACAAAGACCGCGTTATCCCCACGCGAGATGCATTCCTAACGCGGAATCTCTCCCATCTTTCGCAAAAACGGAACCATGGTAAGCCCTTGCACGAACACAGAAAACGCGACGACAGCAAAACTGATCGAAATGATTTCTTCGCGTAACGGAATTGAAGCCGGAAGTCCCAGGGCAAGAGCCAGCGCCAAGGCTCCTCGCAAGCCACCCCAGAACAGAATGTGCTGATGCTTCCAAGTCACGCGAAGCGCAGAACGCGCGAAAAGGAAGCAGCAAGGATAGATTGCTGCTGCACGGCCCAGCGTAACCAGCAATATCGCGGTTACAGCCGGAAGCCATATCGTCATGAAGTTCTGACCGGCTTCATACATTCCAATCAAAAGAAAGATCAACGAATTAGCAACGAATGCTGCGTATTCCCAGAAGGCATGCGTCGCTTCCTTGCCCCGCGCTGAAATTGTGTTGATCGATTTGAGATTGCCCATGATTAGTCCAGCAGTGATAGTCGCCAGAACGCCAGACAGGCCAAAGTGGTCCGCAAGGAGAAAGGAACCATAGGCGGCTACGGTCGTAAAAGTAATTTCGACGAGATGATCGTTCGTTCGCCCGATAAGCAGTAGCGCGATAATCGCTATCACTGCACCGCAAAGGACACCCCCAGCGATTGTCGTTAGAAGCAGAGCGGTAATGCCAATTGGAGAGAGCGCCTGTCCGGATGCTAGAGCGACAACAACGCCGAAAGCCACCGCTGCGGTGCCATCGTTCAAAAGGCTCTCGGATTCGATGAGTATCAGCATCCGCCCATGAGTTTTTGCCTCATTGAAGGTTGCAATGACTGAAACCGGATCTGTTGCCGCAATCAGTACGCCGAACACGAGAGCTCCGATCCACGGCCAATGGGCAAGGAAGTGCATTCCCGTTGCGGTCACGCACGCGGAAAGCATGACACCGAGAGTAACCAGCACGGCAATGACCGGAAAATTCTTGCGTAACTGATTCCAGGGAATGCAGAATGAGGACTCAAAGAGAAGAGGAGGAAGCAACGCGGTAAAAAGCAGTTCCTTGGTAAGAAGAATCTTTGGCGAATACGGTAGCAAAGCGAGAACGATTCCCGCGGCAACCAAACCCACACTATAGGGAAGACGAAATCGCCGGGTCATCATTGCGACGATAGCAGCGATCAGAAGCAAAAATATCACAGTTTGGGGCTGAAATTCCATGCGTGTCTTTCCCCCAGGCAATGACTATCCTGGATTCGATCATATTTCCAGCGTATCCCTTCATCGATTAGATTCCAACCGCACCGGAGCACTCTATACGGAAGTTGTCTGATCGCGCAACCGAATTAGCGAGTCAATAAGTTCGTCGATCTCCACTTGCGAGCGGAGGTAATATTTGGCATGAGAATGAAGCTTCCGTCCGATACGAACTGAAACGACATTACCTTCCAATGCGAAGGCATCCTCGTCGTTTTCGTCGTCTCCTACATACAGGACCCAAGTGCAACCGAAACGATCTCGCTCGGCAGCTAGTGCATCTCCTTTGTTAGGCGCGCCATCGACGACCAGATTGATGACCTGCTTGCCGCCGAAGGCGTAAACATTCTTCAGCTTTCGAGCAACCGCCAGGATTTGCCGACGAACCTCAGCCTTTTGGGTAGCCTGACGATAATGCACAGCCAGTGAAAGTCCCTTGTCCTCAACCCACAGCCCTGGCAGCGAACCGATGCTGGCTTCCAGGACATTCTTCCATTCTTCGACCAGATGGCGCGGATTCTGTGCCGTATCGGTTTCCGCGCCATGATTGCCGATTACACGCGCCACATGCACGCCATGCAGCTTCTCGATGGCATCCGCGCGTGCGCGTCCGGAGATAACGATGCACGGGTAGAGCGTCGCCAGACGGCGGAGCAGGTCGCGTGTGCGGAGGCGCATGTGCGCCTTGTCAGGATGTTCGACAATCGACGACAAGGTTCCGTCAAAATCGAATGCACACAAAGTCTGTTCCTGGCCCAGCCGATTCACAATATCGAGACCAGTTTTGGAGAGGATATACTTCATTGTCAATCCGCCGGCCCCGCGTTCGCGTGCTCGGCCAAACGTCCAGCAACTCGCTCCTGATTGCGTAAGCGTGCAGCGTCTACCAACATTTTTCCGGCCCAGCGATATACGTTGAATTGTGCCAGCAGGGAGCGCATCGACCTCATACGATCCTGTTGCTCGTCTGCTGGCATTGTCAGTGCGACGGCCAGCGCAGCGGCGCAGCTTTCCAGATCGTATGGATTCACGATGAGCGCTTCCGTCAGTTCCCGCGCAGCCCCAGTAAACTCGCTGAGCACCAGCACGCCCTTCAGGTCTGTGCGTGCCGCCACAAACTCCTTGGCTACCAGATTCATCCCGTCGTGCAAGCTGCTCACAAAGCAAAGATCCGCAGCTCGATAGAACCGAAACACTTCCGGTGGTTCGTGGTGAGAGCGAAGCAGAATAATGGGCGTGTAGTCTTTTTTACCGAATCTCGTGTTGATGCGTTCGGTTATTCGTTCCACTGTTTCATTGAGTTCCTTGTATCGTTCGATCTTGGTTCGGCTGGGAGCTGCCAGTTGCGCAAAGCTGAACCGGCCTCGAAATTCCGGATGCTGCTCCAGCAGCAGTTCCACTGCTAGTAAGCGCTCCTCAATTCCCTTGGTGTAGTCCAGGCGGTCTACGCCGATGCCCAGCAAAGCGTTCGGCTTCAATCCAAAATCCCGCCACACCTGCGCGCGGCAATCTTCGGGGCTGGGCGCCGTCTCCACCCAGCGGACTGGCCATTCAATTGAAATCGGATATGGACGAACCAGTGTACGGTGCCCTTGCCGCACCACCGCGTTATGTTCGCGATCTATGCGTGTTTCGATATACCGGTCCACGGAATCAATAAAGTTGTTGCAGTGGAGCTGCGTATGGAAGCCCAGGATGCTGCTTCCCAATAAGCCTTCCAGAATTTCATTTCGCCACGGACAGATTCCCATTCGCTCGGAGTTGGGCCATGGTATGTGCCAGAAAACAATCACAGTCGCCTCGGGCAAGCGTTTGCGAATCATCGCGGGCGCCAGGGCAAAGTGATAATCCTGCACCAGGATTATCGGGTCTTTTGAGTCCACTTCGCGGCACACGGCGTCGGCAAATTTCTGGTTGACAATACGATACTGACGCCAATCCGCGGTGCGGAATACTGGTCGTGTGTGGGCGATGTGGCAAAGAGGCCACAGCCCTTCGTTGGAAAAACCGTAGTAGTAGCCCTGCTGCTCTTCTTCAGTGAGCCAAACGCGGCGGATGAGATACGACTCTTCTCCAGGGGGTACGCGGACGTGGTCGTTGAGGTCCACCGTTTCGCGATCGGCATCGCCGCTGCCATGGGCAACCCATACGCCTGAGCAGGCTCGCATAATGGGCTCAAGCGCAGTTACCAGACCACTGGCCGGATGCTGGACTTCGATCTTGCCATCGGCCACGTGATTATGGATGTAGGGCTCACGGTTTGCTAGGATGACGATTTTCTCACCATGCAAATGCCGGTTTAAAGTCTGTTGCAAGCGCTCTGCCGTCCACTGTCCGGGGGCATCCTCCCGTTCATTCACCATGCGCCCGACCAGTTCGCGCATGTCGCTCAGAATCGGTTGAAATTCACGGCTCTGCTTGCCTTTTCCATGCAACAAACCGCGCAGTTCCAGGCTCCAGTCAGAGCGCGCCCTTTTGGCCGCTAACAGCGGGATGCCAGAAGCCAGAATAGCTAGGATGCAAAAGACTACGATCAGGAAAGTCTGCGCCGTACGCTCTCGCCGGTCTATATAGCTCAAGTCATGCACAAGAATCGCGAATCCCACTTCCTGTCCCTGGATCGAGATCGGCATGGCGCTGACGTAAACGCGGCCAGTGGGCAACGTTGCGATGGTGCTCCACTCATGGAGTTCCCCATTGACCACATCCACAACTGGGTCGGCGGCACGAACTCTGGATCCAACCGCCAAGCAATTAAATTCTTCTGGGAATCCTTGGGTGCCCGATCGTGTACTCAAGTCGGTGTTACAAGCCACAGCCCCCATCACACGCTCGTCTCGTGCAAGGGACACCAACTGCCGATTAAGGGTTACGGGGTCGTTCCAGGCATCTGCAATCGATTGCCTGGAGCCGGTCAGCACCAGCTTGGCCCGCGAGTTGACGTCGCGCTCAAACCATTCGCGCACAGTAGTCTGCACCACGCCTGATACCGCCCACGTCAGCAGAGCCAGACCAACGACCAGGACGAGAATGAACCGAGCCATCCGTGTCATACTCACATTGAATCACGCGCCCCTAGCGCTTGGGTGTCTAAAATGCGACTTGAAGATTTGGGCTTGATCGGGAACTGCCAGTTTTCCGCATTGGTACACAGTAGCGGAGAGATCGTTTGGTGTTGTTTACCCCGCTTTGATTCCGAACCCGTCTTTTCGACACTCCTCGACAGCAAGGATGGCGGACGCTACCTCATTGGTCCGGCAGGCGGAGAAACCGGCACCCAACGCTACCAGCCAAATACGAACATTCTTGAAACGACCTTTCAGACGGAGACGGGATCTTTTCGCGTCATTGATTTTGCCCCGCGCTTTCTGCAGTTCGGGCGCGCGTTCCGCCCAACCCAATTGATGAGGATCGTGGAGCCGATCGAAGGCACACCCCGTATTACCGTTGTCTGCGAGCCCCGGCTGGGCTGGTCCAAAATCCAGCCCACATTCACGCAGGGTTCGCATCACGTCCGGTTCGATGGATTCGCCAGCCAGCTACGGCTTACTACCGACATTCCTCTTTCCTATTTGGGTGGAAAACCGTTCACCCTTACTGGCCGCCAGCATCTGGTGCTGACCTGGGGCGCACCGGTGGAAGAACCTCTGACTCCCTTGTGCGAGCGCTTTTTAAGCGAAACGATCCGCTACTGGCAGCAATGGGTAAAGCAGTGCGACATCCCTCCCTTGTTCCAGCGGGAGGTCATTCGGTCTGCGCTGGCGCTGAAACTGCATTGCTTTGAAGATACCGGGGCAATCATAGCGGCGATGACCACGTCAATCCCGGAGTCTCCCGGCAGCGGGCGTACCTGGGATTATCGTTATTGCTGGTTGCGCGACTCCTATTATGTGCTGAACGCCCTCGGGCTACTGGGGCAATTTGAAGAGCGCGAGAAGTTTCTCCAATACTTGTTAAATGTCGCCGGCGGAGCTCCTGGGCTCAATTTGGCTCCTCTCTATCGTGTGGACGGGTCACAGAACCTGGAAGAGTCGATCCTTGAGAACTGGCCTGGATATAACGGCGAACAGCCTGTTCGGATCGGAAATGGCGCCGCTCTGCACTCCCAGAACGACATCTATGGAGAGATGGTTCTGGCGCTGACCCCAATTTTTCTCGATGAGCGCTTGAGCGCTGAGCGTTCGCCTGTGGCTTTGCAGTTGATTGAGGGACTTGCACGAAAAGCTATCTCCGTGACAGGAGTACCGGATGCGGGCATTTGGGAGTACCGAACCAAGTGGAAGCCGCAAACATTTTCCAGCCTCATGTGCTGGGCCGCGGCAGACCGCATGGCCAGAATCATGGAGCGGCATGCGCCGGCACGCGCTGCGGAGTTTCACTCTGCTGCCGAGCGAATTCACGCTGAAATCATCGCTCAGTCCTGGAATTCGAGCAGAGCGCGTTTCGTCGGCCATTACGGAGGAGAGGATCTGGACGCTTCACTTCTCCAGATGGTTCGCCTGCACTTTCTCCCTGCGGACAATCCAATGTTGATTAGTACCGTTGATGCCATTCACAAAGATTTGTCCATGGAAGGCTGGTTACAACGCTATAGCCTGAACGACGGTTTCGGGAAACCCTCCGTCGCATTTGTCATCTGTACATTCTGGCTGGTCGATGCTCTCGCTGCAACGGGACGACGCGACGAGGCGCTAGTCATGTTTGAGCGCGTCCAAGGGGCACTATCGCACTTGGGACTTCTTTCGGAAGACTATGATCCAGCGGAACCGCGCATGTGGGGAAATTTTCCGCAGACGTATTCGCACGTCGGCCTGATCCACGCCGCTTTCGTAGCATCCCCGCAATGGACTGAAGTGCTATGAATTTCTGCTTGGCGCGTCCGGGAAAATGAAACCGATGAACTTGTTGAAAAAGCTTTATGCAGCAGCGCCCGAGTACATCCTGCGCGCCCTGCTGCTGCAGGTCTTCTTTTCAATCCATTACTAGCAATTGCTGGTCGAGCAGATCGACTATAACTTGCTGTTCCGCTGGCTCTGGGACTGGGCATTGATGATGCGGTCTGGAACCACGCGGTGTTTTCGAAGAACAGTGATCGCTTGTTGAACTCCGCAGTGGCGCAGCGTTTCTTTGCCGAGATGAAACGCCAGGCGAAGAGGTTCATGAGTGACGAGCACTTCACTGTGGATGGCACGCTGATTCAGGCCGGGCATAACAGAAAAGTTTCCGCAGCAAGGACGGCTCGGACGACGACAACGATGGCGATTTTCATGGCCACAAGCGCAGCAACCAGAAGCATGCGTCAACGACCGATGCTGATGCGCGGCTCTACAAGAAGAGTTATGGCAAGGAATCGCGGCTGAGTTATCTCGGCCATGTGCTGGTTGAAAACCGCAACTGATTGATTGCCTCGGCGATGGTAACCACGGTCGACGGTTATTCCGAGCGCGATGCCGCACTACTGATGCTCGAGCAAAGGCAGTCAAAGCGCGCACGCCGCATCATTCTGGGCGCCGACTAGGCCTACGACAAGCACGATTTCGTCCGCACCGCACGCGAGTTGAACGTCACGCCACACATCACCAAGAACGAAAACGGTCGCAAAAGCACTCTGGATCGCAGGACGACAAGGCACGCTGGGTACGCTATCAGCCTGAGCCGGCGATGGTTGGTCGAGAAGGGCATCGGATGGCTGAAGCAAACCGACCCGCTGCGACAGGTAAAACTGCGCGGACTCGAAAAGGTCAACTGGTTGTTCGTCTTCTGTTGCGCCGCTCACAATCTGCTCAGACTACCCCGGCTGATAGCCGCAGATAATCTGCACCCGCAGTGTGCCTGAAAACGGCATTCGCCTCTGGGAATGCTCCACAGAGGTCCCCCCAAAAAACGCGTCAATTCTGTCTGAACCTGCATTTTGAACGGAATTTTTCCCTGCTTGAATAAGCAAGTCCAATATTCAAGCGACTTCCCGGCGTTTTTTAACGCGTTCCTAAACGCCTTTCACGGCGTACGCGGACCATCCCATTAATTGAAAGCACTTTGGCCTTGGTCCGTTGTTTCAAGAGTCTTGAACCAAATTATTTATCCGGCCCTGATAGGTAAGACTTTTATCTGCATCCCGGATGAAAGTCTCTTCCGCTTGAATCCGGAAAGAAGTTGGTCTCAAGCAAGCACGCACAGATCGTTCCGACATCGCAATTAGAAGTCATGGCGTGAAGGAAAATAATAGTTGACGCTGCGCAGACGCATAGGATTCAAGAACCAATTCCTCATTTAATTTTTCCACCCATCGCCCCACATATTCTTCGTCGTTGGCACGTTCCGTCATACGTAGCAGTTTGGGCAGCCTCTTGATGGTTACTACCTTAGACAGCCGAGCCTCTATCAGGCTGTCCCAGTGCCCATAGCTGTCCACCAGTGAATCCAGCATTATCTTTACATGCCCAGCTACTTCTCTTAAAGAAATCGGGGTGTCGTAGCGAAGCAGCAATCCCGCCAGACCATCCCTATTCGTGTGATCCACGTCTATCAGTACCCTTGGGGGGAACTCGGGAGATGTGAACACGGCCAACAAATAAGCTCGGCGATGGGAGCCGCAGAAGGAGATCCTCTTACCGCGCTTGAGAAAGTACAGATGCTGGGTCAGTGTAAAGTCCTGGTGTGCGGCCTCGATTCGCCGCAAAGCGGCATCAAGAAGGCCAAGGTCGCCGATATGATCCCATTCCGCTGGTTCCAGTATGGCGAACTCCACGGGGGGCAATCCGCCAATCCAAGCGGGATCACCGATACTGACGTTCTTGCGGACCACCGTAGGAGGCAGGTCCGGGTCAATCAGAAGACCGGCGTCTGACCGGGTTTTATGTGGCCTCTCATTTTCTCCACCTATTCCGCCAGGAACAAAGTTTTCTCGAGGCCGCAGTGCTTTGACCACCTCAGCGCTGTTGCAGAAGCAGCTTCGCTTTCTGCCCAACAGGACAACATCCTGGTCAACATTCTTGTGGCTTTCGGCATTGCCATCCACGGAATGCTCTCGCTCGCGCCGTGGTCGACTCATGCTGGGCGCGCCGCCTTCAGAACGGCTACCGATTTCAGTGGTACTTTTGTGGGCCTTCTCATATACCGAGGGATGTGTCCAGCGAATGGTTTCGGCGGGCAGAGTGCGACCCGTAACCGAAAGGATCTCCAGCACGAGCCAGCTCTGGTTCCACTCCAAGCCTCGGAACTCCAAGCGGCAATCCTGCAGCGGCGGGGGATCGAAGCTGAAAAAGTGCTTTCCACCACTTAGTCGCCGCACGCTGTCCCAAGCCCGGCGGCCATCGGGGTGGATGGACAGCCATGCGAATTCCTGCACAAACTCCGGCGTCAGCAACTTTCGGGGCATCCGGCCGGTGAAGTCGATCTGAATCTCTTTGTGAAAGCCAGGTAGTGGGGTAACGGCCAGTTCCATCAGACCCAAAGGCTGCAACAGCACGTCAGCCAGAATTCGGCTATGCAAAAACAGAAAGCGTATCAACTCAATAGCGGGGATCAGGATAGTCTTGGTTCCAATTTGATAGCGTAAAACTCGTTGATCACCTCCCCCGTGGCCGCTCAGGTCATAACCACTGAGCGCTATGCTCTCCATCACGCCAATTTCTTCCGGCTTGGACAGGTCTGAAAGTACCACCTCAGATTGCTTTCCGCTCCTGCGTGCATCCTGCACCTCACCATGCGATACAACGAGCCCTGGAGTAAGGAACGTCAGCATCCCAAAAGGCAGATCCTCGAAAATCGTCAAACCATCGCTGTAGTTGAGGAATTGCGCTTTGATTCGCAGCCCTCTTTGGGGGTGAGCATAGTGCTCGTTTAGCCAGCGCAGTTCCAGGTCGCCATGGTAGCGGATTAAGGGTTTGATGATCAAAGCTCCCTCTTTTCGGCTGCTTGCAGAGCAGCTTCAACCGACGGGGCACAATGCTCCGGCAATCCTGCTACACGACGCAGCCGCCAAATCAAGACTGGCTTGCCGAGGCGATGCAGCTCTTCGACTGCCCAGGCGATACGGCGGCGTTGGAAAGCTTCCAGCGGTTCCGTCAATTCGTTGAGCGCCACCGCGCAAGTGGGGAGTTTTTTCAAACGCGTATCCAGCCAGGCGGGCTTGCCGAGAGTACGTTCCAAGGCAGCACGAGTGATGGGAATAGGTGGAGCCTCCGCCCGCATCTGGGCGGCGCACTGCCTCAATTCCGCAGCCATGGTAGCGTCGATCGTGGGCCAGTCCCTCCGCTGCTTTCCGCCAAGACGATGCATTGGATAGGGTGGATGTGATTCCAGCCAGTCGTGATCGTGACGATAAAGCCAAGCGTATTCAGCTGGCAATCTGGAACGAAGCTGCTTGCGCGATAGCTCGGGAGCATCCGAATGTGCAGCAGACCAGCGGGCACGAATGCTTTCCCCGTCAAGAGTGGGTGGTTTGTGATGCAGTTGTCGTGGCTTCCAAGGCGAACTTAGTCCAAGCTTGTTTACGTAGTGCCGAATCGTGTTGGTGTCGACGGACAAGGCACGGGCTGTGGCTCGTAAGCCGGTGCCAATGGATAGCAGTTCCCGTAAACGAACACTGAATGCCGGTCCTCGATCAAGAATGCGGCCTCTGCTACCTGGCTCCGCTGCCTGACTGAAAGCATAGCCACAAGAGCAGCGGAAAACGCCTATAGTTTTGCCGCCTTCTATATGCGTATGGCAGTCGGTAACAACCGGTTGGCCGTGGTGGTCGGCCAACGGATTTCGACAGGGCCAAGGGCCACAGTCGAGGAGCCTTGACCCTGTGGATAGCGGTATTGCGTCGAGCAATAAGCGCAGCAGTACATGACGCAAAGGGGCGACAGCCTTACGATGTTTGCGTGTCATCCCCTCCAGCCACCGATCGGGTGCGGCCTCTGGCAGTATGGAGAAAATGGAACCGAAATGTGTTTGGTAGGCTTCCAGCAATGACTCCTGATCAATATTGGAAATTCCCTTGCCAAATCCTCGCAGCACCAAAGCGGCGCGATAATATTCACCCCAAGCGACGAAAGGTCGCGCCAGGGGTGGGTCCGCCAGAATTGCGGCGCTAGCTTGGGCGATGTCTTGCAGCAGCTTCATCGCTGGTTGGTCCAAGCCCCAGGCGGGCTGTGGCGGGTCTGGCGGGCAGTTGACTTCATCGGCAGCAATGAACTCATGCTGGTTAATTGCCGCTGGGCAGACCATGCTATTCGCCAGGGGCACTCCGTGTTGAGGGCAGACCAAAAGGCCAGGAAGTTGATGTACCCTCTTCCAATAGAGTTCTCCCAGCACAGTCAACATTTCCGCTCTGCAAGCAAGGCAATAACGTAAGAATGTGGGGCATCGCACAACCCCCGCTACGAGCCCGAGACGAACATACACGGCTTCCGCGTTGCCTTCGGTAAGCATCATCAAGGTCCATTCCTGTACCTCGGGCGGTTCAAAAGCAGTCAGGTAGGGGAAGAGAGTGCCATCTCTGGTCAGTCTTTCCGGAGTCAGTTTGCGTTGGAGCGGCAAGTGGGAACAGAGGCTCGCCAAATTGGCCTGTAAAGCTACCCCGGCTCGCACATATCGGTTACCGAACAGCTCGTCAAGGGTCTGTTTCGGGCTTTCGCTGCAGGTCAGCCAGTAAACACGCGCCAGCAGGCTGTAGAGAAGCTCGTCAGAATACAGCGGAGGCAAAAAGACAACCATCACGACACCCGATAAAGCCTCTCAACCGGTGAGATTAAACCGGCTCCTTTTAGGGATTGATAAGCAGTTTTGCCTGTGCTATTACCTTGAATAACGATGGCTCGCGCGTCATGCTCTTGCAGAGCGGGCTTGACTTTGCGTGCCGGAACGGCAGGTTTCAGAGAAACAGGCGGTACAGGTGGAGCCGGGGCAGCCTGAAGCGCCTGAAGCTGCTTCAGCGCTGCTGCAGCCAGAGCGACGGGATCGTTTGAGTTAACCTGAACGTGAGCATTGGCCAGCACCAGTTCGATTATGTCTGAGGCGATACCTAGCCCACTCAGAGCATGCCGTACCTGTTGCTGGGCGTCTATCACATCAACAGGTGCGACCGGCTTGTCCAAGCTAGCTGCAAGTGCATCGCCGCCATTCCCCGTTAGCCGAACTCCGGAGAAAACATCTCGAATGTGGTCGTGAAAGGAGCGGATGTCGTCGTAGCGGGCGATGGCCTCACGGTCACCACGTTTCAGCGCCGTCAGCATCGGCTCGAGCAGTTTGAAGTTTTCTTTGGCTACATGGCGAAACAGCTTGGATGACAGTTGCTCGCTTCCGTATTTCTCCGGACTCTGCGCTGAAAGTTGGATGGCGGAAAACTGGGCCAAAATAAAAAGTTTTACCGCCAAATCAAGAATTCCCTGCGTCTCTTCATACAGGCAATCTATGATCTCTTTTGTCAGTCCCGTTGGCTGACGGGTCCATTGGAAGCGCCACAGATCAGTGATGAAATAGTCCCATCCATCCTTGCGTTCCAAGCGCTCCCAGATCAAACTTCCGAAGCCGCTCGCCCGGCGGGCATTGCGTACAGAATTGTTCAGCAGAGGTATAGCTGCTAGAGTGCCGATCAACAACATCGGGACGCCAATTTTATTGATCAGTGTCAGTAGAAAATTTAGCAGTTTCTCCCGATCCTGGTTTTTGCCGCTGATCAGACTTTGCAATTCGTCAATGACCAGCAAGCCCAGCCCGTGCTGAGTGGCGATCCGTCCCATTTGTGTAGAAAGCAGATCCAGGTTGCCACGATTAAACTGACGAAAATAACAGGTACCCAATAACCTATCCATTGACTCGAAAAAATCTAGGCAAAGCTGGCGTGCTGATCCCATATGCGGGCATTCCAGCTTAAGCCAGACTACTTGCTGAAAGCTGTAAGGCTCGTCATGCTCGATGACTTGCCGATATTGACGGAGTATCCGGTTAATGGTCTCCGTCTTGCCGATTCCGGAGCAACCAATTAGAGACATCGCCGTCGCTGTGGAAGGTGCCGGGTTAGCACTGGCCAACATGTTGCGATGAATCACCCGCTCGTGATTGTCGTGCAGGTGCTTTAGATAGCTGCCATCGCAAATATTGCGTCCATCATAACCCATGCGGAGTAGTTGGGCCAATCGTGATTCCAGGGTAAGATGCCGCTTGAGCGGTTTGAAGTAGTGGCGATTAAGCCGCATAATGCAAGCACGGCGCAGATGGTCTGGGTAGTTCCTTTCGCGTTCATCGAAGTACGGTTCTTCTGATAGGGAAGCGATGACCTCTTGTTCCGACATAAGAGCCGGCAACGCTGCGATGAATGGATTATCGCGGTGTTCCTGCAGAACCAGCGGAAGATCATTTGGATCCGTCATGCCCAACCTCGCGTTTAAAATTCAACAAACTTGGCGTCACTTCTGAGATTTCAAAATCGTCCTCCGCAACCTCTCCTCCTCTAATGGGTAGCACTGTAACTCCTTGGCTTAGCTGATGCGGGGCAGGCCGGAAAGCATCGCGACTGCGCAAGGACTCCTTTTCTTGAGCGCGATTCGTACGAATACTGGAGGTCTTAGCACGTTTACTCAATTTTGGCGAAGATTGCTCCTTCTTCATTGTCTCAGCCTCAGCGACTTTGGCCTTAATGTCACGAGCCAAATTGATCTGCCCAACAAGCTCTTTCGGTGCTTGATTCGCTTTCAGTGCTCGATCGATTTGACTTATCTGGTCGATCTCCCAGAGAGACATGGCGCGAAAGTCCTTACTGCGATCCGTCAGATCGCACACAACGAAAGACTTCTTTTGATGATGCAGATAGATCGTATCCATGCAGCGCGGGTCGTAGGAAACACATACTTTCCAACTTCGACACTGGCGTGCGCGCTCGAACCAGTGCTCTTCAAATGCCTCAATGCAACTGTAGTAGCAGCCATAGAAGTAGATTCCAGATTCAGTTACAGTCGCCTTGCCTGTTGGCAGAAGGACCAGTTTGACTTGGTCATGCGGATAATGTGTTAAACGGCCGTTACGGCGATGGATGCCCCATTCCCACAAATCGATAGGAATGGTTTTGATCCCATCGGCAACCATGTCGGGGTCGCGATGGTACTTCTTTATTGCGTGCGTGTTGTTGTAGTTGAGGATGCAACAAAGAATGATATAAGTGAACTGGTCAATATCCAATGTGGCATCTAGGCGGTAATCTCCTCCACCCCGTTCTCGATAGTCTGTTTGTATATAACCAGGCACATAGGGAGCAAAGTCTTCCTGCAGCAGACGAAACTGCTGCTCGACGATGCCCTTCCAGTCTGCGCGGAACGGCGCTGCTGTTTCTACGTGCACGTTGAAGGCATCGATTAATGTTTCGACGGCCTTACCCGCAGTCTCGCCACGGTCACTCAATAATATTTCCGGTAATGCTTGGCAAGGCCAATCCTGTGGCTGGATCTTTATCCCATACTGACGACAGAATTCCACTTTGTCGGCAGCAGTGTTGGTCAGGGCCATCATTGCACCGACCCATGACGGCCCTTCAAAGCCAGCATACACCCCCACCACCATGCGACTGAACACATCCACCAGCACGTACAGAACGGGGCGTCCGACGATCTTGCTCCTGTCGTAGCGAGACACCAAATAGACATCCGCAATAGTGGCGTCGATTTGGTAACGTGATCCGGGCCCGATGACTTCGCTGGTCGAAGTTCCCAGAATCGCCCGCATATCTTTGTCATAAACGCGGGGCGTACGGCGGATTCGCTCAATGTTGAAAACATTGTTGTCACGCTCGAACCAATACCGAAACTGAATCATGCTCGGGTAGTTCTGCAGACGTACGACGCGCTGCTGTCCCGTCTGTTCGCATACCTCAGAGACCGAGTAATATTGATTGAGCAGAGATAGATAAGCTTTGCTCATACTCAGTGAGTGTTCGTGCGCATATTGGAGCGTGATAATTAATTTGAAACGTTTGCGTGTTTCAGCATCTATGTTCAATCCAGAAGCCTCACCATAGATGCGAGGTCTACCGCGCTTCTTGCCGGTTTCTGGCTTGTCTATCCCCGGCGCTCCTGATCGATAATAGTCTAGTAGCAGCGCATTCCGAGTCATGCCGCGCTGCCAATAGCGGCGCAATAAGCGGTAGACAGTCTGCTTGGTGACGTGGTGCTCATCCATCGCCCGGCGCACCAATCGTCCGCGTTGGTCGGCCGTAAAGATTTCTGGCTGTTTCCGGATGATCGGACGGATGATCGCCCAAGCGGAATCTCGCCGCTCCCGTTGCTTCGGCTTCAGACTGTCTTCAGACAGAATGCGCACGGTGGGATCATTCGGCTCCACAGCTACCCGACCTTCTGACAGGGCAAGGTCAAGAGAAGCGCTGTCGCAGAACCGCGGCTGCGCAGTCTCCAAGGCAATATCGATGGCATAGAGACCATTGCCGGAGAGATCAATCCAGAGCACTCGTTCCAGCCGATCATCCTCTGTCCAGCGGAGCAACTGATTGACGTTGCAGAAAAGCATTACGCCACCTCCTGTCCAACCAGCCTCGCATGCGTACTGAACTCTGCCATGGGGCGGTGGTCATTCAGCGGCACGGTCATATCAACCGACACAACTTTGGTCTTCAACATGTGGCGCATCAGAGCCAGAGTGCTGCCCAATTCCAGAGAGAGCTCTTTGTCTAGACAGATGCAGAACCTCCTCAGATCCAGATGGTTCAAGCGGGGAATAGAAGCGACCACGGCATCAGCCTGTTGCTGATGGAAACCCACCCAAGGCTCACTCTGCTTGTCGAAGGACAGCGTTTGTAGCCATTGCAGGTTCTTGGTCAGTACCGGTGAAAACTCTTGCTCGGTGAAAATGCGGAGAGGAATATCCTGCTCTGACCAGAAACGGCGCTCAATCTCCAGCTTTTCGAGTACGCGTCTTTTTTCGAGTTCAGAAGCGGGCTTGACATAGCAGGCTTCCTGTCGCGTCTTGCCATCGCGGAGGACATCCACCAAAAAATCAGTGGTCATTACGAGCGATGTTTTGGTGGCATTGTCGGTGGGATGGCGAATGCCGAGACTTTCGGCGATACGGCGAGTATTGGTGCGATTGAGCGGAAACTGCTCACGAATATCAGTTACATCATCACACCAGTCCAAGTAAAGGAACAAACGCCATTCGATGTCAGAGAGGAGATGGTGAATCCGTCCGGTCTTTCCGCCAAGCACGCGATGTGACCTGCCTTTGGAGGCGACATCGTATATCGTCAGCCACGGAAGGTAATCCGCCCCACGGCCCTGTCCACGCCCCTCTTTGTAGAGGCGGGCAATTTTGTCTTCGTCGAGCGCAATGCGCTGGTACGCCATGATGGGAGCCTCCGCAAGCGGGACTCCCATCATGATACTTGGTCCAAGCCAAAAAACGAGCACTAGGATGACACTTTATTATCCAGGATGACACTTTATTATCGAGGATGAATCTTTATTATCCGTGGACAAAATCAATCGCCAGCTATATTCTACTTACTCTACAGTTACGGACTTAGCCAGGTTGCGGGGCTGATCCACGTCGCAGCCGCGGCGGACGGCAATGTAGTATGCCAGCAGTTGCAGAGGAACAATTTCAATGAGCGGCGCGAGCAGGCTGGTGGCCGCAGGGATATGAATGACCTGCTCGACCAAGGTGCCGATGGTGGTGTCGCCCTCGGTGGCGATGGCGATGACGCGGCCCGAGCGCGCGGTAACTTCCTGAATGTTGGAAAGAGTTTTCTCGTAGCGCAGCTTGGAGGCGGGGTCCTGTTCGTCGCGGGTGGCCAGGACCACCACGGGCAGGGTTTCGTCGATGAGGGCGTTGGGGCCGTGCTTCATCTCGCCTGCCGGGTAGCCTTCGGCGTGGATGTAGGAGATCTCCTTCAGCTTGAGAGCGCCTTCCAATGCGATGGGGAAATGGATGCCGCGACCGAGATAGAGAAAGTCGCGCGCGGTGGAGAAGTCCTTGGCGAGCTGCTCGCACTGGGCGGAGCGGGAACGCAGGACCTCTTCGATTTTGGCGGGGATGCGGCTCAACTCCTCGATGAGGGCGATAGAGCGCTCGGAGTCAAGACGACCACGAAGCTGGCCGAGCTTGAGGGCAAGCAGAAATAATGCGGTAAGCTGCGCGGTGAAGGCCTTGGTGGAGGCGACGCCAATTTCAGGGCCGGCATGGGTATAGATGGCGCCGTGCGCCTCGCGAGCCACCATGGCGTCCACCACGTTGCAGATGGCGACGGTCTTGGAGCCGAGCGAGATCATCTCGCGCTGGGCGGCCAGGGTGTCGGCGGTTTCGCCGGACTGGGTGATGAGCAGGCCGAGAGCGTTGCGGTCGGGAATGGGATTGCGATAGCGATACTCGCTGGCGTAGTCCACATCGACGGGCAGGCGGGCAAGGCGCTCAATCATGTACTTGCCGGCGAGGGCGGCGTGCCAACTGGTGCCGCAAGCGGCGATGTTGATGCTGGAAGCCATGGCCAGCTCCTCGTCGGGAATCTTCATCTCGCCGAGGTAGACCTTGCCGGTGTCGAGGGAGACGCGTCCCAGCGTGGTGTCGCGCACGGCCTGCGGCTGCTCCCAGATTTCCTTGAGCATGAAGTGCTTGTAACCGCCCTTTTCCGCCTGGATGGGGTCCCATTGAATATGGGTAAGTTTGCGCTCGATGGGGTTGCCGTCAAAGTCGGTGAGCTGGACGCCGGCCAGGGTGAGGATGGCCATGTCGCCGTCGACGAGGAAGTAGATGTTGCGGGTGTGCTGGAGAATGCCGGGGACATCGGAGGCGATGAAGGACTCACCCTCGCCGACGCCGATGACAACCGGGGGACCGAAGCGCACGGCGACGATCTTGTCTGGCTCGGCGGCAGAGAGCACGCCCAGGGCACAAGCGCCGGTGAGACGCTTGACGGCGCGACGGACGGCGACTTCGAGTAGGATGTGCTCGCCTGCGGCTTCAGCGTCATTCTGGATCTGCTCGATGAGGTGAGCGATGACTTCAGTGTCGGTTTCGGTGACGAACTTATGGCCCTGCGCGGTGAGTTCGCGCTTCAGGTCGAGGTAATTTTCAACAATGCCGTTGTGGACGACGACGATGCGGCCGGTGCAGTCGCGATGGGGGTGGGCATTCTCTTCGGTGGGGCGGCCATGGGTGGCCCAACGAGTGTGGCCGATGCCGTAGGTGCCGTCGAGGGGATGCTGGCGCAGAACCTCTTCGAGATTGACTAGCTTGCCCGGAGCGCGACGGACTTCAAGCGTGGGGCTGGAGGGGCTGCCAACGGCGATGCCCGCCGAGTCATAGCCGCGATATTCGAGACGCCTTAGCCCCTCGATGATGACAGGAACAACTTTTTTCTTGCCGACGTAGCCAACAATTCCGCACATGAGAAAATTCTATGCGACATGGCGGGAGGAGGGGCGAAAAAATGCAGCAAGTCGGCGAGTCAGCAAGTCAGCAGGGCAAAAGCGGGGAACAGCAGCTCGGTTAGGGGTGTGCTGCCCCAGGTTTCAGAAGCGAGACCTGGGGCACCCATTTTCGGGCGATGTTCTGATTGTTGAAAAGTCGCTGGTTACCGTGCCGGTGCGTTCTTTACGTATTTATCGAACCAGTTCAGCATCTCGTAAATGAGTTGCTCGTTGGACTCCATCGCGGTGTACCAGTGCGGCTCGTGCGGAAGCATCACGAGGCGAGCGGTGCCGCCGTTGCCGCGGATGGCTTCGTACAGCTTGGAAGCCTGAAGCGGCGTGGTGCCGGGGTTCGCGTCTTCCGCGCCGTGCACGATGAGGATGGGCGTCTTGAACTTGTCGGCGAAGAAGAACGGAGAGACGTTGCGATAGACATCCGGCGCTTCCCAAACCGAGCGCTGCTCGTTCTGGAAACCGAAGGGCGTGAGCGTCTTGTTATAGGAACCGCTGGTGGCGACGCCAGCGCGGAACAGGTTGGAGTGAGCCAGCAGATTTGCGGTCATCAGTGCACCGTGACTGTGGCCGGTGACGCCGACGCGATCGGGATCGACAACGCCAAGGAGCACAGCCTCATTGACGGCGGCCGTGGCATCGGCGACAAGCTGCTCCATGTAAGTGTCGTAGGCCTTCTTGGGGTCGCCGACGATGGGGAACGCAGCGTTGTCGATGATGGCGTAACCGGCAAGGAGCAGCAGGCGATATTGCCGCAGCCGCGTGAAGGTTTCCTGCGAACCGGAGACCTGACCGGCTTTTGATGCGTCAGCATAGTCGAGCGGATACGCATAAAGAATGGCGGGAACGCGCGTGCCTTCCTTGTAGTTGGGCGGCGTATAGAGCGTGAACGAAAGATCAACCCCATCGGCGCGCTTGTAGGTGACCAGCCGCTTTTTAATCGCGCGCACTTCCGGCGTTGGATCAGGAATGTGCGTGACAGCGACGCTGGTTGAAGCAACGGTGGCTTCTCCGGCAGGCGCATCGAGAGAGTTCCCGAGCGTGCGCAGAAACGCATTGGGCGGATCGACGGGCGATTGATGCCAGGTGAGAAACGTCCGTGTGTCCTCGCCGGTGAAGGCTATGAATTGCTCGTAGGAAGTTTTGTCGCTGCGGAACAGGCGCTCGGATTTCAGCGTGGTGAGATTGAGGCGATCGAGGAACGGACGATCCCCGTCGACTGAAGCGCCGGTGCCAGTGAGGTAGATGGAATCGCCGTCGCGGCGAATCACAGAGAAGCCATTCGCGAGCCTGCGCCGTACCGGATAGCCGGGGTTCGCATACCTTTCGTCCGTGGAAAGATCCCAGAGCAGGCGGGGCTCCTGCTGCGGCTCGTCGACATTGACGATGAAGGTCCGCATCCAATGGCGGTTGTGATCCCACTCGCTAAGAAGAGCGAGGTCAGGCTGTTCGCTCCAGGAGAATCCGTCGTAACGCTGCTCGGTCCGCGCGATTTCAACGGCGGGCGAGGTGAACGGCGCTTTTTGAAGCATGAGTTTATCGCGAGCCGGAGCACTCACCTTCCAATCGCCGCCATCAAGCGCTTCGGCCCAGACAAGTGTTGCCGGGTCGGTGGGACGCCAGGAAAAATCGCGCGGCCCCAACGGAACACCGTTGATGGGAACGCGATCAGCCAGCGGAAGCGACGCAACGGTATGAACAAGAACGTGCGCGCGGTTCGATGTGTCCCAGACTTCGACCTCGTTCGGGAAACGATCGTACGTGGTGACGTAGGAGTAGGGCTTGTGAATCGCGGTGACGAGAACGTTTTTCCCATCCGGCGCGGGATCGATTGAGTCGTAATTCGCAGGCTTTCCGATGGGCGTTATGGCCGCAGTGGCAGCGTTCACAAAAGCAAGTTGCGAGGAGGCGTAAAAGTCGAAGAGATCCTCGTCATGCTTGTTGTTGAGTGTGTCGCGGTTTTCATAGGTGCTGCTCTGACCTTTTTGGCCACCCGTCTCTTGAATGCTGGGACCACTGAGCTCGATTGGCGCAGAGGGCGGCGCGCCGATTCCTTGGGGCACCAGCTTGACCAGAAGCGTTTTCTGGTCCGGCATCCATTGGATATCGTCGCCGAACATCGGGTTGAGATGCGTTCCCGGCACAGGATGCACCTTGCCGGTGACGGCATCGCCGATCCAGAGTTCGACGGCATCGGGAGCGGTATTTGCAAAAGCGAAGTGCTTTCCGTCAGCGGCCCAGATGGGCGAACCCGGGCACGCGCCCGCGGGAAGCGCGACATGAATCTGCTTGCCATCGGCGACGCGCACCAGTTCAAAGCTGGTGGCGCAGACGGTGATGCCGTAGCCGCCCGGGGTGTCGTGCTTGCTGTGATTTTTTGGCTCCACGCGCACGCCCGCAAGGCGCAGGTAAGGCGTCGCCACGCGAGACATCGGCGGGTAGTCCTGCATGGTAACCAGGATAATTGCGTCGTGCGTCGGACTCACGCTGGGTGAGGGTGACGAGGGCGCGTGCATCACATCCAGGATGTATTTCGGCGGCTGGTTATATCCAGAAACCGCTTTGGCCGGAGCGGCCTGAGATGAGGTTGACTGCGCTGCAAGGGGCACAGAAGCCGCACAGATAACCAGCGCTCCTGCCGAAAAATAGTTCAAGGTTTTCTGGACCGACATCATTTCCTCCGCTTCAATTCACCGGCAAAGCCCGCTCAACAGAATGAGCCTCCGGGCATTGGGTAACCGCTCAAGTCATGAATACGAGGTTTTGATCTGGATGGCCGTGAAGCATGGATTCATCCGGAGTTCTCATTTTAGAGCGAAACCAGAGTAACTATATCCTGTTGAGTATTGTGCAGGGTCGCCGCTCCCTGGGAACGCGTCGACTTGAGCGCTGCGGTTTCGGGATACATCAACTCTGGTTTCGCTGTAGTTGTACGCTTGCGTGCCGGTGTCTGTTCCCGAGCGATTTTGAAAAGCGCTTCCCAGCGGGAAATAGTGGGCATGAGTCAGAGAGCATGAAAGTGACTAGGTAGGGGCATCTTCAGAGGCTGAGGAGTTTGCCCAGCTTGAACAGAGCGGGAATCGACATGAGCAGAAGAGCGGCCACGCCGACGGAATATGCGACGGCGCGCCAGCCGGAGACGTATCCCTCCCTGAGGGCTAAAACCACCAGCAGGAATAGCACGGGAAGGTTGAGAATCACGGCCGTCACAACACCGGGCATATAGCTTCGCGTCGCCACAGATGCTGCAATGTGCGGAACAAAGGCGTTGGCCAACATGGCCACCATGTATCCGAAAAACAGGTAGGTCCAGACCGTCTGCCGGCCCGAACTGGCACTCATCCACGTGGCCGCAAAAGCCAGGACCGTGAGAACGGCGACAGCAAAACGGAAGACGCCCGGCTCAACCGGACGATGCCAGCGGCCAGAGCGTTGCGACCAGCCTGGAAGCCATAGGGCCTCTTCCGCATTGTGAAATGCAATCACAATCGGGAAGAGCCACTGGAGATTCTGAAAGCTCATCTCCATTCTCCCCTGCCGAGCGGGCCCCGTGCCCAGCGAAACCGCTCAAAAATACGGAGTGCAGAAACTGAGCCACATCGAACCAGCTATTCCTCGATGCGGAAGGTGTACTCTTCGATGATCGGGTTGGTGAGCACTTCGCGGGCGATGCGCTCAACTTCAACGCGGGCCGCGTCGGCGGTAAGGCCGTCGACGAGCGAAAGCGTGAAGAATTTGCCTTGGCGCACGGCGGCAACATCCGCAAATCCGATCTTGCGCAGAGCGTTGTGGATGGTTTGGCCCTGGGGGTCGAGGACCGACGTCTTCAACGTGACGTAGACATATGCCTTCATTATTTGTAATTATAGTGCCAAAGCTGCGGGCCGGTGACACCCCGGCGCCAGGACCGGGCTTTCCGGGATGCGTGCAGGAAGTGAGGCCCATCGGGCTGCTGGAGATGCTGGACCAGGGAATTCTGGACGAAAAAGTGCTGGCGGTGGGCAAAAACAATCCGTGCTTCGACAGCATCTGGAACGATACGGACATCTATCCGCATCTGCTGAAGGAGATCACCCACTTTTTCTCAATCTACAAGGATCTGGAAGGCAAGCGGGTGGAGGTGAAGGGCTGGCACGATGCTTCCTATGCACGCGACCACGTGGTGCGCGCCACCCAGCAGTTTGCAGAGAGCAAAGCGAAAAAGGCGGCGGAAAAAACGGGCGCGTAAGTTGGCGATCCGAATGGTCGAGGTTTGTGGTTTCCCACCCTTTCCGCAAAAAACGCGGAAAGGGTGGGGCACGGCGGATATGTGGGAGAGCCAGCAAGAGCAAATGCAGGTCCTTCGACTACGCCTCTCGCGATAAAACTGCGAGAGGCTCTGCTCCTTATGACACGAAGCTTAAGCCCAATAGAATCAGTGGAAACTCTGGAGTCATTTTCTCGCCGTAACTCGCACCGCGAGTCATGCTGCTCAGAATGACAGCATTATTTTTGTAGCAAAATCTTTGCAAAGAATTTGTGGAACAGCCAACGACCAACTCTAGTCTGCGGCGGAGGCGTCGGGAAGGGGCTGGCGGCGGCGCGTCAGCGGGGTGACAGTAAGCCAGTAAAGCACAGGGCCGAGCAGTCCGACGGTAACCGCAAAGAGCAGGGCCGGAATGTCGCCAATGACCGTTTCGTTGCGCGAGGTGTAAAGCGCATAGGCGATGAGAACGGTGGGGCCCACGCCGAGCAGGCAGGCAAAAGTCAGGTTGCCAGCCTTGAACGGGCGCGGAAGATTGGGTTCGCGGATACGCAGAACCACCAGAGCCACAAACTCCAGCAAAAGGGCCGTGCCGTAAAGGCTGAGGTCGATGGAAATGAGCCGCTCAAAGGGCAGCTTGAGCGCCAGCGCCCAGGCCAGTCCGCAGATGAGCACGCTGACCCAGGGAACGCCGCGGCGATTGCGGCGGGCCAAGACGTGCGGCAACATGCCGTCCTCGGCCAGAGCCATGGGCAGGCGGGTATAGCTCATCACCAGGGCATTGAACATGCCGATGCCGGTGATGCAGCCGCCGATCATCACGGCCATGCCGAGTAGCGGTCCGCCTAGCGCCGTGACCGGAGCCGTCCAATCGCCGGTGGAAAAGCTTTCCGCGGAGAGGCCAGCCAGAGCCATGGCCGCAAGCGGAAGGATGTAGGTGGCGGCGGTCAGAAGAGTGGCAGCAAGCATGGCGCGGGGGTAGTTGCGCTGCGGGTTCTCAACCTCCTGCGCCACGGTAGACGCGTTGTCCCAGCCCATGTAGTTCCACATGGCAACCAGGACCGCTATCGAAAAAGCTGAGCCGGCGCCAAAGCCAGAGGCTGAAGCAGAGGCGGAAATGCCCCACTGGATGTGGGGATGCAACGTGAAGGCGCGCCAGAGGCCGAGAACCGTGAAGAGTGCGAAGGGGACGAGCAGCAGCGCCGACATCCAGACCGAGCCAGCACCGACGGACGGCGCGCCACGCAGATTCCAGATGCAACAAAGCACCACCACCGCCAGGGAACAGACATAGCCCCTCCAGCCAACGATGAGCTCGGGCGCGAACTTGCCCAGGTAAAGAGCGAAGATGGCCGGATAGAGGGCCATGTCAAAGATGCTGGCCGCAAGCGAAAGCCAGCCCTCCTG
>Ga0224530_1000026_pt1 | contig 110531 bp, 103 predicted proteins | sample CBST75metaG_FD_179873 | JGI IMG/M metagenome (GOLD analysis project Ga0224530, IMG submission 179873) | Peat soil microbial communities from Stordalen Mire, Sweden - C.B.S.T75 | ecosystem: Environmental > Terrestrial > Soil > Wetlands > Peat | place: Sweden: Norrbotten County, Stordalen Mire...
ACACGTTGCTCCAACGAAACATAGCTGAACATCCCGTCCTGAATCCGCTCATCTCCACGCATGCTCAATAGACGGACCAACTCCGACCAATGTCGCGCACAGCGCACCTATTTCAACAAGTTCCTAGTGGTGTTGATTGAGAACCTCAATCTTCTGCGAGGCGACTTTCAATGCGTCTGGAGAGCCCAGCGCGCGAAGGATGCTGCGGGCGAGGCGAAGAGTGGCCGGGGGGTGGGCATGCCAATCGACCGCGGCGAGCAACAGATTGCGCGACATGGAGAGGCCACGCACCTTCTTGTGAACCACGCCGCGCCTGAACGGTTCTGCGACGGAGCATAGAGGGAGCAGGGCGGCTCCCATGCCGGCACTGACCAGGCTCTTGATGGCTTCGATGTTTTCCATCTCCATGGCGATGCGCGGCTGCACGCCGAGCTTGTCGAAGTAGTGCTGCTGCACGGTTTGAAATGCTGTGCCGCGGAGATGCGAGATAAAGACAAGTTCAGAGAGATCCTGCGGCGCGAGGACCGGCTTCTGTGCGAGCCGATGTTCCGCGGAGAGAACGATAACCAGTTCCTCTTTCATGAGGGGGACGGCCTCGACCGATTTGAGGTCGTCGGCAGGGCTCATGACGATAGCGAGATCGAGGGTCCGGCGCAGCAAATCCTGGAGTAGCACCTCCGTGACGTCGGTGGTGACAAGAACCTCAATCAACGGAAACTCGCGGCGGTAGCGGGAGAGAACTTTAGGCAGCAGATAAACGAGCGTCGTGTCGCCGACGCCGAAGCGAATGGTGCCGCGGCGGAAGGTGGAAAACTCGCGGACCGCCAGCTCCGCATTCTTCAACTCGGTGAAGACGCGATCGGCATAGGGGAGCAGCGCACGGCCCGCGTCAGAGAGTGTAACCCGCTTGCGGGAGCGGATGAAAAGCGCGCAGCCGAACTCCTCTTCCAACTGCTTGATGTGGAGCGAGACGGTGGATTGCGAGAGGGAGACCTGTTGGCCCGCGACGGTGAAGGAAGCGGCGCGCGCAGCGGCGCGAAAGACTTTGAGGTGATGGATATCCATGGTCTGCGCTTTCTTGTCATGACAATTGCGGTGGCGCGCTCGACAACTGCGCAGTATCGCACTGCATTGATGGGATCGGCAACATGGCTCTAGTTGATTGATGAATCCAATGAACGAGGAGGCTACGATTCGCGCGAAGCGGTGGGGCTGCAGCCGTACTGTTTGCGGTAGGCGCGACTGAGATCGTTGAAGTGCTGATAGCCAAGTTGGAAGGCGATTTCCTTGACGGGAACCTGGCTGGAGGTGAGCAGTTCCCGAGCCTTTTGCATGCGGAGTTGATGGAAGCAGGAGAGCGGGCTGGTTTCCAGTTCGGCCATGAAGAGGCGGTAGAGCGTGGACTGGGAGAGGTTGAGGTAATCGCAGAGGCGGGCGACGGGCTCGCGGCTTTCAAGGTGCGCGCTCATCCAGATTTTGGCCTGCTCAATCGTTTCCGGGGCTTGCTGATCGGGCTTCGGCTCGTTCTCTATTGCGCGGCGCATGGTGGCCTCGAAGAGCCTGTGGCAACCCTCGAGATAGGCTTTTCCGGGAGAGGCGGGATGAAGGACTTCCTGGCGGCAGAGCTCGTGGAGGAGGACGAAGGGCTTGCGATCTTTCCAACTGAGCGCACGGGTGAGGTAGCCGGATTGAAGTTCCGGATGCGCGTTGGCGGCGACGAAGGTGCGCCACATCCAGAGGCGAAACTTGGACGGGCCAGCGGCGGAACCGCGCCAGCCGAAAGGACAATCGGGCCCGATGAGGGCGAGTGTACCGGTCGGCATGGGCACGGTGCGACGAGCCACTTTCATGGTGGGACAGCCTTCCTCAATGAGGACGCAAACCCAGCCTTCGTGGCAACTGGCAGGAATGGGCTGGCGCTTGAAGTCGCGAGATCCCCAGGCGAGATAGAGCAGGGACAGGCCTGAGTCTTCGTCGCCCTTCCAGAAGGAGCGGTCGCGTTCGGGCAGGTAGAGGTGTTTTGTGTCGGAACTGGACATAGCATTTCCATTCAGCAGAGTTTTACGGCGATCTCAAATGAATTGAGAAGCTCTGCGATCAGCTTATGATTTTACATCATGACCGTGCAAATCATGCCTCCGAAAAGAGAAACCGTCACGTTGTCGGTGATCGGAAAGTCCGCGAGTTCGCGGCAGATTCTAGCCAACGAGATGAAGGGCGTGGCGACGCACCTGGTGACGGTGCCGGCAGGGGCGCGCTTCGATGCGGCCTCGGCACGCACACAGCAGGCCGTGTACTTCCTGGTGGAGGGCGCGGGCACGTTCAAGGCGGACGCTACGGAGAAGGCCGCGAATCGGCTGACGCTGTTTGTGGCGCGGCCGGGCGGCGCGGCGGAGTTTGTGGCCGGCGAGAACAGCTGCCTGCTGCAAATCCTGATGGACCTGCATGCAGACGAAGCAGCGCATCCGAACGAGAAGGTTTACCCGATCGTGAAGGACTACCAGGAGTGCGAGCACTACCGGGACTACTTCAAGAGCGAGAAGACGGTGAGCCGGACACTGATTGCGCCGTTCACGCTGCCGCGCTTCAGCATGGGCTCGGTGGAGACGACGGGGCCGGATCGGATTGAGCCGCATGCGCACCCGGTGCTGGACCAACTGTTTTTCAGCTTCAAGGAAAACAACTGCGACCTGCTGATCGATGGAGCCAGCTTTCGGTTTGAAGGCAACTGGATTCTGCACATTCCGCTGGGATCGGAACACGGAGTGGATGCCAAGCCGGGCGAGACCGTGCACTACCTGTGGATCGACTTTTTTGAGAAGAGCGAAGACATGCAGTACCTGGTGGATGTGCATAAACCTGTGAAGAAGTGACGCCATGGATGGGTTGATCACGGACATACAGCGCTTCTCGCTCAACGACGGACCGGGCATTCGCACGACCGTGTTTGCGAAGGGCTGCAACCTGCACTGCGCATGGTGCCACAATCCGGAGACGATCGGCGGGTGGCCGCAACTCGAGTTTTTTGCCGCGAAGTGCATTGGGTGCGGAGGTTGCCGGCCTGAGGTGGATACGTTGAGCGCCGATCCGGAAGATGTGATCACCGATGGGGCGGGAAGGTTGCGCCACTACCGGGGCAACTGCGAGGCGCACGCGCTGGTGAGGGTGGGCCGGACAGTGAAGCCGCAAGACGTTCTGCGCGAGGCAGAGCAGGACCGGCGGTTCTATGAGAACTCGCACGGCGGCGTGACCCTCTCAGGCGGCGAGATTACCGTGCAACTGGAGTTTGCGCTGGAGACGCTTGCGCTGCTGAAGGCGAACGGAATTCCAACCGCGATCGAAACCAACTTGACGGCGGGATGGGATGCGTTTGAAAAGCTGCTGCCAGTGCTGGACCTGGTGATGTTCGACATCAAAACCATGGACGCCGCGCGGCACCGGATATGGACTGGAGCCGGCAACAAGCGGATTCTGAACAATGCGAGGCGGATGAGCGAGCGGGACGTTCCGCTGATCGTGCGTACGCCGGTAATTCCGGGATTCAATGACGATGCGGAATCGGTGGAAGGCGTGGCGGAGTTCCTGCGCGATTTTGCGAATTTGAGTTACTACGAACTGCTGGCGTTCAATCCGCTGGGGGCCGACAAATACCACTGCTTGGGGCTTCCCTACCGGATGCAGGAGGCGCAGACGATTCCGGTGGAGAGGATGCAGGAACTGCGCGAAGCGGCGGCAGGGCATGGACTTGAAGTGAGGATTGCGTAGGAAACAGATATTCCCTCACGGGCTGAAGCCACCTCGATTTTGCGGCATTTACGGCACGACTTTGCACTGCCAGATTTTTGACCGAACGATTTTCTGCCTTGAGTTCGTGCTTTCCCAGGTCCCAAAATCGGGACCCGGGGCACCCGACATCGGTACAGATACAAGCAGTAAAAGGCATCGGTCTTTAACCGCACGATTTCGCTCTTTGAGGTTTGTGCCTTCCAACCCTTGCGCCAGAAAAAAGGCGAGAGGATGGGGCACGGAACTGGTACAACTTCAAGCGGTCAGAGACCTAGTGCGAAATTGCTTATTGAGAAGGACGAGGCGATGACGACCTGCACGGAAACCGGCGAAAGCACCTTCAGCTACGCGGCGCGGATTCGGAAGCTGATGGAAAAGAAGATGGCGGTAACGCAGGAGAAGATTGACCGGGAAGGCGGCATGGACGAGGGCGATTACGGACGTCATGTGGCTCCGGCAGACTTCCACTGGCAGATCACGCCGAACCATGCGGACGGGTCGTTTTATGGGTTCATGGGCTGGGCGCAGAACTTTGAAAGCCTGCTCGCAGCGCAACCGGTGTATGTGAATCCGCAGGACGCGCTGGCCGGGCAGACCTATTTTTATCTTTCGAAAATGAAGGGCTCGGTGTGGGCCGAGACAGGGGGTGTGGACAGCAAAGCGCGGCGCGTGCCGGGCGCTGCCAGTTGCATCTGGAATCCGGACTTCAACTACGACCACCTGAAGCCGTATCACGCTCAATACAACATTGTGCACGGCATCGGCAACGACGCTCATTATGCCTGCGACCTGGAGATGGGTCTGAAGCTGGGATGGGGCGGAATCCGGGAGAAGCTACGGCACTACCAGAAGCAGCATGGGCGGGACAAGCACCTGTTTTATACATGCGAGATTCGGACGGTAGAGGCGATCCAGAACTGGATCCGGCGGACGATTGGCGAAATTGACCGGCTGCTCAAGGCGGAGACCGACGAGCGCATTGCACAGAACTTGCGCGAGATGAAGGCCGTGAACGAGTGGGTAGTGGACAAGGCTCCGCGTACGCTGCGTGAGGCTTGCCAATGGCTGGCGTGGTTTGTGCTGGCCAAGCGCACGTATAACCGGTGCGGCGCGGGCGGGCAGCTGGATGAATTGCTGCGCCCCTACTATGAACGCGATGTGGAGGCCGGGCGGATCAGCGACGAGGGAGCAACGTTCACGATTGCCTGTTTGCTGCTGATCGACGCGCAGTACTACCAGGTAGCGGGGCCAGGCGAGAACGGGAAAGACATGACCAGCAAGATGTCCTACCTGATTCTGGATGCCGCCGAGCTGATGGACGGCCCGTGCAACCTGACGATCCGCGTGCATGACGGGCTGGACCCAAAGCTGTTCCGGCGCGGAGTGGAATTGCTGTTCAAGTACAAGAAGGGATGGCCGCGGTTCAGCGGCGACAGGGCGCTGGTGGATGGCTTCATGCGGGCGGGCTATACAGCGGAACTGGCGCGCAAGCGGATTGCGGTGGGCTGCAACTGGATGTCGCTGCCGGGACTGGAATACACGCTGAACGACCTGGTGAAGGTGAACTTGGCCAAGGTGTTCGAAGTTGCAGGGGAGGACCTGTTCGCGAGCGGCGTGGAGCCGAGCCTGGATGCGCTGTGGGGATTGTTCCGCCACCATCTCCAGATCGCGGTCGAGAAGGCCGCGGACGGAACGAATTTTCACCTGTGCTACCAGCAGTACAACGAGCCGGAACTGGTGACCAACCTGCTGTGCCACGGGCCGGTGGAGAAGGGGCTGGACATGACGGCGGGCGGCGCGGAGTTCTACAACCTGGCGATTGATGGCGCGGGAATCGCAGTCGCGGCAGACTCGTTTGCGGCGCTGGAGCAGCGGGTGGTGGACGAAGGCAAGTTGCGCTGGGAGGATGTGCGCCGATTCCTGAAGAACAACTTTGCCGGAACGGCGGGCGAATATGCGCGGCTGATGCTGGCCAACAGCGAGCGGTATGGACAGAACACAGGCAACCGCGGCGAGCAGTGGGCGGTGAAGATTTCGCGTGAATTCAGCCGGCAGGTGCGCGACCAGAATACACGCTACCCGGAGTACAACTACATTCCCGGGCTGTTCTCATGGGCCAATACGCTGGAGTTTGGCAATGCGGTGGAGGCAACACCAAACGGCAGGCGGGCACATGAGCCGATCAACCACGGGGCGAATCCGCTGCCGGGGTTCCGCACGGACGGCGCGGTGACGGCGATGGTGAACGCGATTGCCGCGGTGCAGCCGGGCTACGGAAATACAGCGCCAGTGCAACTGGAACTGGATCCGGCGATTGGGGAAAGCCCGGAGGCTTTGGACAAGATTCAGGCGATGATCCAGACCTTGTTCGACGAAGGGTGCACGCTGCTGAACATCAACCTGATCAACGAAGATCAAGTGCTCGAAGCGCACAAGGACCCTTCGAAGTTTCCCGACCTAGTGGTGCGCGTAACCGGGTTTACTTCCTACTTTTCCATGCTGTCGCCGAAGTTCCGGCAACTGATTGTGGACCGCATTCTGAGCAAGCGCCATGCCGCATAAATTCCCTTGCCTGCTGGAACTGCCGCCCAACCGCGTACGACGGAATTATCGCGGCGGCCACGTGCTGGACGCGCTGGAAGGCAAGGCCGTACCGGCGGACGGGGACCGACCGGAGAACTGGCTGTGTTCGCTGACCGAGGCCGTGAATCCAGGCATGGAAACGGCGCCGGACGAAGGGCTTTCGCGCGTGACGGTGAACGGGCAGGAGCACGCACTGCGGGAGCTGATGGCGGAGGCTCCGGAACACTACCTGGGCGCGAATCACTACGAGAAACACGGGCTGCAGACGGGGTTTCTGGCGAAGCTGCTGGACTCTTCCATGCGGTTGCATTTGCAGGCGCATCCGACGCGGGAGTTCGCGCGGCGCGAGTTGGGCAAGCCGTGGGGCAAGTTCGAATGCTACGTGATTCTGTCGGTTCGCGCGGGGATTGAGCCGTACATCTATCTCGGATTTCAGCACCCGCCGACACCGGAAGAGTGGCTGCGGATTGTGACGGAGCAAGATCTGGGCGCGATGATGGCCTGCTTCGAGAAGGTCCCGGTACGGGTGGGCGAGACGTGGTTTGTGCCGGGCGGGCTGCCGCACGCGCTGGGCGAAGGGCTGACGGTTCTGGAAGTGATGGAGCCTTCGGACCTGGTGGTGCGCTGCGAGTTTGAGCGCGAAGGCGTGGTGGTTCCGCCGGGAGCGCGCTTCATGGGACGGAGTCCGGTGGATGCGCTGCGGATTTTCGACTACACGGCGTGGCCGCTGGCGGCGGTGCAGGCACATTTCCGCGTGGCACCGGAAGCCCTGGCCGCGAACGAAGGTCTGCAAGAGCAACGGCGCATTGGCCCGAAACAGATTGACTGCTTTGACGTACGGGAGATCGAGGTGGACTCGGCCGCAGCCACGCGCTCCACCATGTAGCGGACAATCTCGCGTGGGGTGTACCAGACGCCAAGCTGCTTGCGCAGTTCCGGGTCGAACGCCTCAAGGAACGGCTCATAGAAGTATTGGACGGCGGTGTCTTCTTCGAATCGCTGGAAGAATGCGGCGGTATCCACGCGGTTCAGCACTTCGCCGGTGAGCGAGAGCAGTTCTTCCAGCCCCAGGGACTGAACGTGCGAGGGCGTCACCAGCCGCTCAAAGAGCGCACGAATCATGGGAACCTGTAGAGACCAGACGGCGGATTTCCACTCGAATTGATCGCCCTTGCGGCGGTCCGGGTCGCGGCTCCAAAGAACCCATGCGGAGAACAGGCCGTAAAAGAGCGTTTGCACCAGCGTGCTGCGGAAGAAATGCTGGCCTTTCTTGTTCTCTTTATCGGTGGCCAGATCGCTTTCAAACTTGAGGCCGAGTGCCTCTTCCAGCGCCTTGCGAACGTCTTCCAAGTCTTTGAGCGAGGAGCGCGGCTCGATTTTGGCCAGAGCCTCGCGTGCATAGGAGGCAAGGAAGCTGGCCAGCACGTCGGGCGAGGTGATGGGCACGGCACTGAGCAGGGCGCGGGTGAGAAACTCTTCCAGTGTTTTGCCGACTTCGCCTTCTGTCTTGTGCGGATGCGCGGCCAGCGCCCAGAATGCGGTCTCGCTCTTCGCCAAGGTGAAGGTTTCCAAGGTGCGCGGCTTATCGTCCTTGCCCAGCACCACCACGCGAAACTCCCGGTAATTGGTGAGTAGGACTTGCCCATAGGCGCGCAGATACTTCTTCACCTGCTCGGATTGGACGGTCTTGCCGGTTTCTTCGGCCAGCCCCTTTACTTCAACCACGCCGCGATTCGGCGGCTGCACAGTGAAGTCTTCGGGCACAGCGTTCTTTTTGAGTTGATCCTGTGTGAAGAGTCCGCCATCCGGCAATCCGGCTCCCCGGTTCCTGAGCTGCAAGACTGGCCGGACGCGCGGCTTGAGGCGATTGCCGATTTCAGACAGCAGCCCCTCAATCGCCGGGTAGTAGGACGTTTCATCGGTAGCTTGGCCGGATGCGCGAATTTCCGCCAGTTTGGCGAGATAAGACTCGATGGGATGCACACAACCTTTTTACAGCGGCCAGCAGTTTGGCACAATGCGGGGTATTTGAGTAGTCATTGCGGAAATCAGGCAAGCGGTTCAGTTTTTCGATGAATCAGCTTATGAGAATGCCTGAGGCAGAGACCGCGTGGCCCCCGCCCCTTGGGGTTGAGAATGTGTGTGCTCGTACCCTCGCCCGGCAACAGGCGAAGCTCGAAGGTGCGCGTCAGATGGCTTGCGCAGCAGAAAAGGTCTGGTTTATGACTGCCTTGCAGCTAAAAGCGGGCGGGCGAAGAAGTCGTTTTCCTTCCGATGCCTACTTGATTGGTTGCTTGAATGCTTGTGTGCTTCTCGGATTAAGAGATTTCTGATTAAAAGACAGGAACCAGATTGAGGGACGATGCACAGTGTAGGCCGGTGTACGCACATGTTCGCCCGGTGTGCGCACGCCGGGCGAACATGTGCATTCATGGCCGGTCTATCCTGAGGATATTCACCACACGGCTATACACCAGCGCATCCGGCTTTCTCTTTTGGCTCTCATCCTTGACCGCATCGGCCACTTGCAGGGTGTAGAAAAGGCCCGGCTCGGTGAATGTCTCCGGCGTCATGCGCTGCCCTTTGCAAGGTGGCTCACCGTTGGCTTGGCTCCAGGCCGCATAGAAACGAGACCGGCGGCCCGGACGCGGACGCGCCGGATCACTGCCCAGGTTGTAGAAGGCCGAAACCCGTGTACCGTCGTCCAGCAATGCGAATTCCAGGCGGAGGCTCCATCGCTGGAAGGCCCGGACAAACTCCGGGCCTTGCCAGCCGGTGCATGTGGCCTGATATTCGCCGGGCGAAACACGCGGAAGTTCGACACCTTCCCACACCATCACGGCTGTGCATGAGTCGGTTTCCAGCCGTTCGGCGCGCCGTGTCATTGCCGCCCCTCCGGGATTGGTTCGCGCTCCGCACCGCTGCTGCGGCGGATGTACGCTTGTAGCTCCGCCGCTTCCTTTGCTGTCATGAAATCGCCGAGTTGCATTGCTCATTTCTCCTTTCTTCATGCGGCTTTTGATGTGCCGGAGTTGAACCGGTTCCGGCTGGCTTCGATCCGCGCTGCAATCCAGGCGTCGATTTCCGATTCGATCCACCCCACAGAACGTGCGCCCAGCGTGACCGCGCGGGGAAATTCGCCCGCCGCCATCCGGTTATAGAGCGTGCTTCGGCTCAAACCGCAGCGAGCCTTGACTGCTTTCAGTCGAATGATCCTTACTGGATTGTCCAAATTGTTCTCTCCCGTGACGGAATCAGCTTTTGCTGTCCATCTACTTCCAACCTGTTCCAAGCATGAAAAACCGCGCAAGTTTTGCAGCATTTCTGGAGATAACCCTGGCAAGAAGAGCAAACGGTGACTCGCCCACAGCTACAGAGCCTTCAGGGCATAACAAGTATTGGAACCGGCGACGGGATTTTGCGAAAGGCCGATAGAGGGCGCGGCGTTCTGGTGTATCTGTACGGGTGGAAAATCGAGAAGGAATACCAGAGTCTTTTTCAGAGAAAGCTATAGGGGAAGCTTACCGGCAAGAATTTATAAATAAGGCGGCAGCGCGGAGGTATCTGACAACGAAATCCCCCCTACGCCCCCGGTGGCTGCTTTCAGCGTACTCTTTATCGAAATAGATTTATGCAAATTCCTCAGGACAGATGTTTCACATCGTGGGAGTCGGCATTCTGGAAAGGCCAGAGCAATTTTTCCCTTCATCGGTCCAATAATGATGGATACACGGTAAGGACACACTTCAGAGCCAGTACGGAACCAGTACTTTTATCTGCATCTGCATTCAGGCGGCTTGAGGCCGGAAGGGCAGCACTTTCCCTCCGCGCTGCGTTTGCTCCAGGAAGTCCCCCCAGTCCTGCATCATCTTCGCCCGTGGCTCCAGATAGAGCGCGTGATTGTAGGCGGCACTCACCTCATTGCGCGGGGCGTGGGCCAGTTGTAGCTCGATGTGTTCATGGTTGTAGCCCTGCTCATGCAGGATGGTCGATGCCAGCCCCCGGAAGCCATGGCCGGTCATGCGGCCTTTGTAGCCCATCCGCTCCAGCGCCTTAAGGATGGTCATGTTCGACATGGGCTTGGTTTGGTCCTGCTCGCCCGGAAAGACCAGTTCGTATTGGCCGGAAAGGCGTTGAAGCAGGTTCAACACCTCGACCGCCTGACTGGCGAGAGGAACGATGTGCGGGGTGTTCATCTTCATGCGGGTGGCAGGAATAGACCAGCGGCGCGCCTCCAGGTCGAACTCCTCCCACCGCGCGCCAATCAGTTCGCTGGTGCGGACAAAGGTTAGCGCCATCAGCTTGATGGCCAGCCGGGTTAGCTGGCGGCCCTCGTAGACCTCGATGGAGCGCAGAAGCGCGGGCAGTTCTTTGGCGTCGATGCGGGCCATGTTGGTTTTGCGCGTCGGCTTCAGAATGTCCGAGGGGCGGATTTCTGACGTGGGGTTGCGGCTGCTATAACCATTGGCGACGGCATAGCGAAAGACCATGCCGACAATCTGAAGAATCCGTTTGGCCATGTCGGAAGCGCCACGAGCTTCGATTCCTTGAGCCAGTTGCACCAGCTCCATCGGCTCGATTTCGGCGATGGGACGCGCGCCCAGGATGGGATAGACATTGCCCCGAAGGCGGTTCTGCGTCGTTGCGGCGTGGCGCGCGCTTTTGTTGCCCTTCCAGTGCTTAAGCCAGAGTTCGGCGATTTTCTCGAAGGTGTGCTCGGTGGCGACCTTGACGGCGGTCTTCTCGGCCTTGCGTTCGGCCATCGGATCGAGGCCATTAGCCAACAGCTTGCGGGCGGCGTCCCGGCGTTCGCGGGCTTCGGCAAGGGAGAGAACAGGATAACTACCCAAGGCTAATTGCTTCTCTGTGCCTTCAAAGCGATACTTCCAGCGCCAGAGACGGCCACCGGCGGGCGTAAACAACAGGTGCAAACCACCGCTATCGAAGAGCTTGTAGGCTTTTTCGGCGGGCTTAGAACGGCGAATCGCGGTATCGGTCAATGCCATGGTTTCGACTCCAAGCAGGTGAAATGGAAAATGCCCCCAATTTCTGAAATGGATGCCCCCAAATATGCCCCCACCAGAACGTGGCTTCCACGATACCGCTTTGGACGTAAAAATACAAAAGCCGCTGATTTTTCAGCGGCTTACCATTTATTTTTGGATGTCTTTGGATGGCAATATATCTAATCTTGGTAGGCACGACTGGATTCGAACCAGCGACCTCTTCCGTGTCAAGGAAGCGCTCTAACCAACTGAGCTACGCGCCTGCAAACAACTATTTATTGAGTCTATCAGGATCGGAGCCGCGGGGAAAGATGGAGTGCCCAGAAGGGCGGCCATGCTGTACCATCGTTGACTAATGAAGCACTGACCACCGCGTGCGAACTGGACTGCGCGATCTCGAGAGGCGGGCTGCCCCGGGGGCCATGAAGCCCAAGGATGGCCCACTGGGAAGCCGCTCGGGGACAGGTTCGGTTTGCGGCGGGTACGTTGATCTGGGTGATTGAAGCTGTCATGGCCGACGCATCGACGACACGATTGAGCCCTTTCCGTACGGCTCCGAACCTGCTGACACTGCTGCGGATCTGCCTGGTGCCTTTTTCGGTTGCCGCCGTCCTTGAAGGCCACTACGGGCTGAGCCTGTGCCTGTTTGTGGTGGCGGGATTGACGGACGCACTGGATGGCACGCTGGCACGGGCGCTGAAGCAGCGCACCATGCTGGGCGAGTACCTTGACCCGGTGGCCGACAAACTGCTGCTGAGCACTCTGTTTCTGGTGCTGACCCACCAGGGCCTGATTCCCGCCCGCGTGACAGTGCTGGTGTTTGGCCGGGACGTGGGCATCCTGCTGGTGGCGGCGATTCTGTATGCGGCGGCGGGGCGAAGGGAGTTCCGCCCCAGCATCTTCGGCAAAACCAACACGCTGGCCCAGGTAAGCGCGGTGGCTGTGGTGCTGCTGCAGCAGATCGCCACGGCGCCGTGGATTGCGGGCGTGCGCACGGCGGCGCTGGATGCAACGATGGTGCTGACGGTGGCCTCGGGACTGCATTATGCGTGGGTTACGTCGAGACGCGGGAGCAACGGGGCTGGGGCCAAGTGAACCCACCTGCGGTAGGGCCACCTGCGGTGGGGCAGGCGTTGCTTGGGGCAGTGCTACCTGCGGTGGAGCGTTGCTGTGGTAAGGCCAGCCATGAAGGAACAGGGTTGTACGCTTCCACTCTTGCCATAAAAGCTCGGCGAGGATGGGGCACGCAAATTTACGTGGTCTCGCGGAATTGGATTTGTTAAGGCCTACGGAACCGAACATCCTCAGGACGCAAGAAGACGGGCCGCTGGGAACTGCGGCCTAGGGGTGGGACAATCCAGTTTTGGGCCGGATCAATGGCGGGGGAATCTAGAAGTCGTCGTCAGCTTCCTCTGGTTCGGCGGATTCTTCAATCTCCATGTCGCGGAACTCTTCGGAGTCAAAAACCTCGCCACAATCCAGACACTCGACAAACTCGGAGTCTTCGTGCCGGGAAACAATACGCACCTTGGGATGTTTACAGATGGTTGCCATCGCTTCGGGAATCGGTTGAATCAACTGCTCTTTCCGCCAGATTGTATCGATTTTTCGCGCAAATTCAAACGGATATTTGTTGAATATTTGGCTGCGGGGGCAGAAATTCCTTGTCCTGGACCAGAATGGTTCCGATGTGGGCTTGAAAAGGCGACGGAAATGGTCCTATACTGAATGCGGACCTAAGAGGTCGGATATTGGCATGCTGAAGCTGACGAAAAAAGCGGATTACGGGCTGATGGCACTGAAGTACTTGGCCGAGCACCCGGAGACTGTGGCGCTAAGCGCGAAGGACGTGGCGGATGCGTACGGGATTCCGGCGCAGCTGCTGGCCAAGATCTTGCAGCAGCTGACCAAGGCCGGACTGCTGAAGTCGCATGCCGGAATGAACGGCGGCTATGCGCTGGTGCGGGACGCGCGCCAGATTTCGGCCTACGAAGTAATTCACGCGATTGACGGGCCGTTTTTCATCACCTCCTGCACCAAGGGCAGCAAGGGTTGCGATCTGACGCCGAGCTGCACGATCAAGGAGCCGCTGGCGCGGGTGAACGAGACGATCGCCGGCGTGCTGAAGAGCATCAGCATTCAGGACCTTGCAGAGCACGAACAGCCCGCGAAGCGCGCATCGGAAACGAGCGGGTTTGTGGAATTAACGCTGTAACCAAATCTTCCCCCTCCGCGAAGCAGAGGAGCGCAATCCTAAGGATGGAGCCAAAGATGAACACAGTTGCCAGCAATGTGGAAGTGCCGGCAGGCGTAAGCCTACCGATTTATATGGACAATCACGCGACCACCCCGCTCGATCCGCGGGTACTGGAAGCGATGATGCCCTACTTCACCAACAAGTTCGGCAATGCGGCTAGCCGCAACCACTCGTTCGGGTGGGAAGCGGAACAGGCCGTGGAGACGTCGCGCGAGCAGATTGCGCGGCTGATCGGGACCTCGGCCAAGGAGATCATCTTTACCTCGGGCGCGACCGAGAGCGACAACCTGGCCATCAAAGGCATTGCGGAGATGTACCGCGAGCGCGGCAACCACATTATTACCCAGGTGACGGAGCACAAGGCGATTCTGGACACCTGCAAGCGGCTGGAAAAGCACGGATACCGCGTGACCTATTTGCCGGTGAAGGCCGATGGGTTAATCGACATGGAAGACCTACGGCGGGCCATGGACGACCAGACGATTCTGGTGACGATCATGGCGGCCAACAACGAGATTGGCGTGCTACAGCCTATTGCTGAAATCGGCAAGCTATGTCATGAGAAGGGCGTGATCTTCCACACCGATGCAGTGCAGGCGGTAGGCAAGGTTCCGGTGGACGTCATCGCCGACAACATCGATTTGCTTTCGCTGTCGGGACACAAGATTTACGGGCCCAAGGGCGTGGGCGCGCTGTATGTACGGCGGCGCAATCCGCGGGTGCAGCTTGCCGCGCAGATTGACGGCGGCGGGCACGAACGCGGCATGCGGTCGGGGACGTTGAATGTACCCGGCATTGTGGGCCTGGGCAAGGCCTGCGAGATTGCCCAGCAGGAAATGGCTGCGGAAGCGGCGCGTGAGACGGGCCTGCGCGACCGGCTGAGGTCGAAGCTGGAAGCGGAGCTGGACTACGTCCACGTGAATGGCTCGTGGGAACACCGGCTGCCCGGCAACCTGAACATGAGCTTTGTGTATGTGGAAGGCGAGTCGCTGCTGATGGGCATCAACGACATCGCGGTCTCCAGCGGTTCGGCCTGCACCTCGGCCACGCTTGAGCCCTCGTATGTATTGAAAGCTTTGGGACTGGGTGACGATGTAGCCCATAGTTCGATCCGCTTTGGACTGGGCCGGTTCAACACCGAGGCCGAAGTGGACTACGTGGCGGCCAAGGTGATCGACATTGTGAAGAAGCTGCGCGAACTTTCGCCGCTGTACGAGATGGTGAAAGACGGCATCGACCTGACCAAGATTCAGTGGGCAGCGCATTAACCACCTGCCATCTGCGGTGGGACCAGCGGCTTTCGGCGTGCAGGTTTTAAGCCGTTGGTTTCCTACCCAGCGTTGTGATTGAATATCGTGCTTTCCCAGGTCCCAAAATCGGGACCTGGGGCACCCGGGCAAGTTGGTAAGTTTGCGAGTCGGCGAGTGAGCCTGCCGAATCAAATGCAAGTAACGCGGCTTCCCCCGCAACAGGAGATTGAACCATGGCATACAGCGACAAGGTAATTGACCACTACAACAACCCCCGCAACGTGGGCCAACTGGACAAGAGCTCGTCGGAAGTGGGCACGGGCCTGGTGGGCGCGCCGGAATGCGGCGATGTAATGCGGCTTCAGATCCGCGTAAACCCCGAGACCCAGGTGATCGAAGAGGCCAAGTTCAAGACCTTCGGCTGCGGCTCGGCGATTGCCAGCTCTTCGCTGGCCACCGAGTGGATCAAGGGACGGAGCGTCGACGATGCGCTCGCCATCAAGAACACCGACATTGTGAAGGAACTGTCGCTGCCGCCGGTGAAGATTCACTGTTCGGTGCTGGCCGAGGATGCGATTCGCGCGGCCATTGGCGACTGGAAGAAAAAGAACGGCGCGCCCGAGACGGTGGAAGCCGTGGCGGCGACGAAGTAAGAACGGGTTCGTGGTTTCCCACCCTAGCCGCAACAACAAGAGCGCGGGAGGGTGGGGCACCCAGAATTTTGCTGGGCGTGATTTCTGGTTTGAGTCATGAAGAGGTAAGTATGTCGAACATGGTGACGATCGAAACGCAAACATCGCCGGCGGTACTCGCCGGGCAGGCGCAGGCTGCGGCCAAGCCCGCAGCGCCAAGCCAAGGACTGCAGGTGACCGAGAAGGCCATCAAGCGCATCCGTATTGCCATGGCCAAGGAAGGCATTTCGCCGGAAGAGGGTGGACTGCGCCTGGGCGTGATGGGCGGCGGCTGCTCGGGGCTTTCCTATTCGATCAAGTTCGACACACAGCCACGCGAGCGGGACCGGATTTACGAGTTTGACGGCGTGCGGGTGTTTGTCGATCCGAAATCGTTTTTGTATCTGCACGGCATGACGCTGGACTACGAAGAGACGCTGATGCGGCAGGGATTCAACTTCATCAATCCCAACTCAACGCGGTCGTGCGGGTGCGGTTCGTCTTTTTCGTCGTAAAAGCTAGGTTGCGGAACGCTGTTCATTCGAGAGAACCTGCTCAGTGAATAGCTTTCCGTACCCTTCACAGCCCGCTGTTTTTTGGGCAGGCAGTTAGAGTGTAATTATGTTGAAAGTTTTAGATTCCGCGGTTCCCATTGCCTGTTGGTCCTGTTCAATCGGTCATGTCGAGTCCACGCTGTTCTGTCCGCATTGCAGCAAGATTCAGCCGCCGTCGGGCAGCGATTTCTTCCATGTTCTTGGCCTGGAACACGGATTCAATATCGATCTGGCCGCCCTGGAAACCGAATTTCACCGCCTGAGCCGCAAGCTGCACCCCGATCGCTATGCGCGGGCCGGGGAGATTGAGCAGCAGTGGAGCCTGGCGGATACGGCACTGCTGAACGACGCTTATCGCACGCTGACAGACCCCATCAGCCGCACCGAGTACCTGCTGAAGCTGGAAGGCGCGGAGATTGGCGAGGAGTTCAGCGGCAAGGATCGCGCCACGAACGGAAAGAATCCGTCGCGGGTTCCCGCCGATCTGCTGGAAGAAGTTTTCGAGCTGAACATGCAGTTGGAAGAGATGCGCATGGCGCGCAAAACGGGCGAGGACGATCCGGCGCTCGAAGCCAGTCTGAAGGAAGCAAAGCAAAAGTTTGACAGCTTGATGGAAACGGCGGACAAGGATCTGCGCAGCCTGTGGAACGTGTGGGACGAAGGCGACGCCGCGGCGCGCCAGGCCGCACAAAAGAAGATGGTGGCCCTGCTGGACCGGCGGCGCTACCTGAACAACCTGGTTCGCGACGTGAACGAAGTTTTGGGAGCTTGAAAGAGAAACATGGCGGAAGGACGCGTAGTAGGAATCGATTTGGGGACCACCAATTCGCTGGTGGCATATATGCAGGGCGAAGCGCCCGTGGTGATCCCCGGCGCGGACGGCTCAAACCTGGTGCCGTCGGTGGTGGCGCTGGATCCTTTGCCGCCCGAGGGGCGACCCACGGTGACGGTGGGCAACACCGCGCGCAAAGCGCTGATTGAGACGCCGGAGCGGGTGATCTATTCCGTAAAGCGGCTGATGGGCCGCGGGCTTGAAGAGATTCACGACGAGCTGAAGATGTTTCCCTTCCGTCTGGCCGACGACGTGGAGGCGGGCGAAGTGCCGCGCATCAAGCTGGGCGAGCTGAAGTTTACGCCGCCGGAGATTTCGGCTTACGTGCTGCGGCAGTTGAAGCGTAATGCAGAACGGTTCTTTGGCGAGCCGGTGACGCAGGCTGTGATTACGGTTCCGGCCTACTTCAACGACGCGCAACGGCAGGCCACCAAGGACGCAGGCCGCATGGCGGGGCTGGAAGTTCTGCGGCTGGTGAACGAGCCGACCGCGGCCGCGCTGGCCTATGGACTGGACCGCGCCAACGTGGGGACCATTGCCGTGTACGACCTGGGCGGTGGGACGTTTGATATTTCGATTTTGAAGTTGAAGGACGGCATCTTCGAGGTGCAGTCCACCAACGGTGATACGCACCTGGGCGGCGACGACATCGACAACCTGCTGCTGGCCATTGCGCTGGACGAGATTCACGCCGAGCACGGCATCGATCTGCGCACGCATCCGAGCGCGGTGCAGGCGGTGCGCAAGGCGGCCATTGAAGCCAAGATCAAGCTTTCGTCGGAAGCATCGGCCAGCTTCGACATCGAACTGCCCAACGGCGACCACTACCAACGCGAGATTCCGCGGGCGGTTTTCGAGCTACTGATTGAGCCGATTCTGGAACGCACGGCGGGGCCCTGCAAGCAGGCGCTTACGGATGCGGGCCTGACGCCGGAAGAGATTGACGAAGTGGTGCTGGTGGGCGGTTCGACGCGCATTCCGGCAGTGCGCGATTTGGTGGACGATCTGTTCCACTTGGGAGCGCGCGGCAAGAAGCCGCACACCGAATTGAATCCGGACGAAGTGGTGGCGCTGGGCGCGGCGGTGCAGGCCGACATTCTGGCCGGCGACTCGAAGACCACCGAAGAGATGCTGCTGCTGGACGTGACGCCGCTTTCGCTGGGCATTGAAGCGCTGGGCGGTACGGTGGCGCGGATTATTGAGCGCAACTCGACCATTCCTGCCTCGGCCACCGAGTACTTTACGACCGGCGTGGACGGGCAGACCAACGTGGCGATTCACGTGGTGCAGGGCGAGAGAGAACTGGCCTCCGATTGCCGCTCGCTGGCGCGCTTTGACCTCAAGGGGATTCCGCCGATGAGCGCGGGACTGCCGCGCATCGAGGTGCGGTTCCTGATCGACGCCGACGGAATTCTGCAGGTGACGGCCAAGGAGCAGCGCAGTGGGAAGGCGGCGGAGATTGAAGTAAAGCCGACCTACGGGCTTACCGACGAGCAGGTCGAAGGCATGATTCTGGACTCCTTTGACCATGCCGAAGAGGACTTTAGCAAGCGTCTTCTGATTGAAGCTCGCAACGAGGCGGAGACGATTCTGGCAGCGGTAGATCGCGCCCCGCAGAACCCGGCGTGGGCGATGCTGAGTGGCGAAGAACAGGCAGCGATTTCCGCGGCGCACAGCAAGCTGGCAGCCGTGAAGCTGGGCCAGGACGCACCGGCAATTCGCGCAGCGACGCTGGCGCTGGACCAGGCCACGCGGCGCTTTGCCGAGTTGATGATGGATGCGGCGGTGACGACAGCCATTCGAGGCAAGACGATGGGTGCAGCCGGCGAGGAGATGGGCGACGCGGTGACCGCGCCGCATGCCATGGCCAAGGCGGAGTTTGAGTAGCAGCGGAGATCGCAGAGTTAGCCACGCTTCGCGTGTGTTAGCGTGGTGAGCGAGTTAGCGGGACACGATTCCGGCATTGGGCTTTGTGCTTTCCCACCCATGGCGCAAAGACGCGCCATGGATGGGGCACCCAATGTGGTAGCGAGATTAGCGAGTCAGCACGAGGAGTTCGGACTTATGAGTGAAGCTACAGAGAAAAGCATTCCCGCCGAGAAGCTGGTGAGAGTTACCTTCCAGCCCGAGGGCCGGACGGTGGAGTTCGAATTTGGCACACTGCCCTATGAGCGGCACGGCAAGCCGATGTCGTTTCTAGACGTAGCCGAAAACAATGGCATCTTTCTGGATCACGCGTGCGGCGGGGTTTGCGCCTGCTCGACTTGCCACGTGCTGATCAAAGAGGGTGAGAAAGGGCTGACTCCGGCGGATGACGACGAGCTGGATCGTCTGGATATGGCTGCCGATCAGCAGTTGAACTCGCGGCTGGGCTGCCAGGCTGTGATTACCCGACCGGGCGATTATGTGGTGGAAATTCCCAAGTGGAACCGCAACTACGTGGCCGAAGGCAAGCCGCTGACGCTGGCGGAAACGAAGTAAGGAGCCTTTATGCCGCACGAGATTCATTGGACCGACACCGAAGAGATCGGCATTCAGTTGCAGGAGAAGCACCCGGACCTGGACCCTTTGACGGTGCGCTTCACCGATTTGCACCGCTACGTGACTGAGCTGGCGGGATTCGCCGACGATCCGGCCAAATCCAACGAAGGCCGCCTGGAAGCCATTCAGATGGCTTGGCACGAGGAGTTCGAAGACGCAAAGGGTTAAGAAGAGGCAGCCTCCCGGTTGCCTGTTTTTCTGCCGCTCAGCCGCCTTCCCGCCGCTCGGTCCAGCCGAAGGCGTTTTCGAAGTGGACGAATTCCCTTTTCTCTCCCGGCACCAAATACACACTCACAATATCGAAACGCACCTGCGGGGAAAGTTCCTGGGGCAGTTGCCGCACGTACTGGCGCGCCAGCCGGCGGAGCACGTTGCGCTTGTGAGAATCGACGGCGATTTCAGCGGGGCTGGCGTCGCGGGCGGTACGGGTCTTCACTTCCACAAAACACAATAAGGAGCCTTGCCAGGCGATGAGGTCCAGGTCGCCCGGCGTTTCACCGGAAGACCAGCGGCGCGCCACGACTGTGTAGCCCTTGCGGCGCAGATGGAAGAAGGCCGCGTCTTCGCCTTCGAGCCCGGCAGCGAGATGGGCGGGCAGGTCGTCCGCAGCGCCACGCAGGCGCGCCATCCAGTCCAGGGCAGCCAATCCGCGCTCCAGACACGCGGTATTCATCCGCTGAAGCAATTCCATGGGACACCATTCTCGACCGGACGAGGGAAAGGCGCAAATGCCGGGCCTTGCGCCTCCCCATCCTTGCGGCATCTTTCCTCGAGAAACCGCCGCAAGAGTGGGGCGTCCTGGGTGTTGCACTGACCAGAGAATCGCTCAGGCAAGAGTGAACTGGATTCAGGCCATTGCGACCGCCATGGTTTTCGCGTGCTCCTCTTCCACCAGGGTCAGCGACTCTTCGAGAATGTCGAGGGCCACGGTGGCTTCGTATTCGTTGATGAGGAGCGGAGGACTGAGGCGAAGGGTGGTTTCTCCGCAGCCCAGGACCATGAGGCCGCGCTCAAAGGCTAGAGTCTCAATGCGGTTGCGCAGGGCGGTGGCTGGCTCGCGGGTGATTTTGTCCTTGACCAGCTCGATGCCGATCATGAGGCCGCGGCCGCGCACGTCGCCTACCAGCGGGTGAGTTTGCTTCCAGCCGCGCAAGCGCTCGAGCATGAACTCGCCGACGTGGGCGGCATTGGAAAGGCCTTCGCGCTGGATGATATCGATGGTGGCGAGAGCCGCGGCGATGGAAACCGGGTTGCCGCCAAAGGTGGAGGCGTGAGAGCCGGGTACCCAATCCATGATTTGCGCACGGCTCATGCAGACGCCGAGAGGCATGCCGCTGGCGATTCCCTTGGCCATGCAAACGATGTCGGGCTCGACGCCGGAGTGCTGGATGGCCCACCACTTGCCGGTGCGTCCGGCGCCGCATTGCACTTCATCGACCACCAGCAGGATGCCGTGGCGGGTGCAGATGGCGCGCAGTTCGCGGAGGAAGTTATCGGGCGCGACGACGTAGCCTCCTTCGCCCTGGATGGGTTCGACAAAGATGGCTGCGACTTCCTCGGGGGCGAGGATGGTCTTGAATAGCTTTTCTTCGATGTAGCGCGCGCAGCCGAGGCTGAATATCTCCTCCTCCTGCGGGCCTCCGCTGCAGCCGCGATAGGCATAGGGATAGCGGATGTGGGTTACGCCGGGAACCAGCGGCGAGAAGCGGCGCTTCTGCTGGGGCTTGGAGCCGGTGAGCGAAAGGGCGCCCATGGTGCGGCCGTGAAAGGCTCCGAAGAAGGAAATCACCTGCTGGCGGCCGGTGTGGTAGCGGGCCAGCTTGAGGGCGCACTCGATGGCCTCGGCACCGGAGTTGCCGTAGAAGAACCGGTGCGGCCCAGGCATGGGAGCCACAGCCGAGAGGCGATCGGCCAGGTCGGTGAGGTGCTCGTCGTAGAAATCGGTGCTGGAGATGTGGAGCAGTTCGCCAGCCTGCTTCTGGATGGCGGCGACGACCTCAGGGTGACAGTGACCAGTGGAAACCACGGCGATGCCGGCGGCCATATCGATAAACTCGTTGCCGTCCACGTCTTCCACGCGGATGCCGCGGCCGCGCTTGGCCACCAGCGGATAAGAGCGGGTGTAACTGGGCGAGATGAGGCGGGTATCGGCTTCGACAGCGGCGCGGGCCTTGGGGCCGGGCAGCGGACAGACGAGTTTGGGCCCATATTGCGCGTACAGCTCTTGCTTAGTCATGATCGATCTCCTCGGCAGATTTCCGGTTGTGCGGCCTATGGTCCTAGATAGGACTCGGCCGCGGATCCCGGCGGGCGGGATCATCCAATTCCGTACGCCCGGCTGGGCGATAGAGCAGGGAGGATCTTCGGCGAGCCGCGATTAATCGCCGCCGAAGAGTCTAGGTCGATTGCGGGTGGGCAGGCTGCGCAGGTGCTGCCGGGGGCAGATGCAGCGGGCGCGCGCCCGCGACCAGCGTTTGGTGGCTGGCACCAGCGGATAGGTTTTGGCGCAGAGTATGGGCATGGAAACCCCGATGGCGAGAGGATAGCACGCATCTGCAAGGGTTTTCCATGCGGGCAGCGCGCAAGAAGCGGGAAGTGGGGAAATGGTATGCAGCTTAAGATGGAATAAAACTATGGCAGATACGACGCTTCAAACAGCAACTTCGCAACCGAAAGCAGCCACCAGAACTTCCATTGTGCTGGCTTTTGCCTGCGTGTATTTTTTCTGGGGATCGACCTATACGGCGATCCGCATTGGCGCAGCGGAGATGCCTGCGCTGCTGCTGGCGGGGACGCGGTTTTTGATCGCGGGAGCGATCCTGCTGGCGTGGTGCCGTTGGCGCGGATTACGGATAAGCTGGCCGCCGAAAACCATGCTGATGCTGGGAGCGGTGGGTCTGCTGCTGCTGGGCGGGGGCAATGTGGGCCTAGTGTATGCGGAGCGGACCGTGCCCAGCGGACTGGCGTCGCTGGCGCAGGCCGTGGTTCCGCTGTATGTGGCGCTGATCGAGATGGTTCTGCCCGGTGGCGAACCGCTGCCGGCACGCGGCTGGCTGGGCGTGGCGCTGGGGCTTGGGGGGTTAGGCGTGATGCTGGGACCCACAATGCACAGCGGCCTGGCTGGCAACAGTTTGCAGTTATGGGCCATTGGCGCGCTGCTGGCCGGAGCGCTTTCGTGGACCGTGGGGAGTATTTTGTCGCGGCGGGCGCGGCTGCCGGTGAACAGCTTTGTGGCCGCAGCCTGGCAGATGCTGCTGGCGGGCGTGTTCAGCACGGGGCTAGGTACGCTGCTGGGCCAGTGGCCGCAGTTCCACATGAGCGTGGCCTCGGTGGGCTCGCTTGCCTACCTGGTGACGGGCGGCTCGCTCCTGGGCTATACGGGATTCATCTACCTGATTGAGAACGTGCCGGTGGCCAAAGTAACTTCGTATACCTACGTGAACCCGGTGGTGGCAGTGCTGCTGGGGTTCTTTCTGCTGCATGAGCGGCCGGCAGCAGCGGAGTTTGCGGGGATGGGCTGCATTGTGGTGGCGGTGTTTCTGCTAACCACAGCACAGATGAAGGTCAGGCCGCGGGCGGTGGAAGAGTTGGAGCAGTTGCCGGCGGAGTAAGGGGCGAGGCTTGTGATTTCCACCCCAGGAACAGCGAGTCAGCCCCGCGCGTTGCGCGGAAAGCAAGTTAGCAAGTCAGCGCGGTGCTTTCCCAGGTCTCAAAAACGAGACCCGGGACACCAAAATCGCGGGTTGAAATGCAAGGAACACGTAAAAGGGCCGCTCCCGGGTGGGGAGCGGCCCTTTTGCGCGGAGAGAACCTGGCAGACTAGCGGATGCGGAAGTTGTAGGCCACACCGAAGGAAACGATGGGGTAGGTCTTGAGCTGGTCGAGATCGCTTTTGTACTTGGCTACCTGGGCCTTGAGATTGGCTTGCACCGAGGGGTCGGTGGCCACGTTGACGCAGTTGAGGCCCTGGGCGTCGCAGGCCTGACCGGACGTAAGCGCCACGTTGATGTCTGGAGAGCCGATGAAGGCTACGCCCACCTCAAAGGGGAAGGAGAAATGGCCTCCGCTGTGGGGGATGACGTTGCCCCAGCCGGCGGTGATGGTGGGGGCAGGATTCTGGTTGTGGAGGCCGAACGTTCCCGTGCCCTGCACAGGACTGGTGGCCGAGGCGTAGTAAGTGACATCGTCGAGGGTGAAGCTGGTTCCGCTTTTGGCGGTAAAGGTGGCGCTGGCGCCGTTGGTGTTACGGAACAGCACGCCGGGACTGAAGCGCAGGCCGTGATTGGGGAAGGGGTAGAAGTCCAGCGAAACCCCGGCCGAAGCAAAGTCCAGCTTGGCGTCCACGTCGAAGCCGTTGGTGGAGATGTCGTTGATGGTGTACTTGAAGAGGTTACCGGTACCGCGGACGTTGAGGTACTTGCACAGATTGGTGGCGACCATCATGTTGACGCCGAGGGGCGAGACGCCGGCGCCGAGGGCGATCCGCGAGAGGGGCTGCGGCGCAACCGCCTCTCTTTTGATCTTGTGGGTCGATTCGGTCTTCTGCGCGACGGAGTGCGAGCCGGAGGGTGCGGACTCCTGGATGGGATAGGGAATAGATGTGGACTGGGCCAAAAGCGCGCAAGGCGCGGCAAGCGATGCAAGCAGGACGAGAGTGGTGCGTTTCATGAAAAGAGCCTCCAGGAGGATAGGAACATCGATCCGTTGATTTGAGATGTGATCGCCACAGTAGCGGCGGTCCGGGGACCAGGGTACCTTCACGGCATCGGATTGATGCTAGCCATCCTGGGCACGGGTTTCCAGTAACGTTACCACGGCAAGGCCGTCTCCCATGTTCAGTACCCGACCGGAGACTGGAATGCCCATTCAGATAGCGCCACATTCCAGAATGGATTTTGCCGTGACTTTGGGGTGGCAGTCTGTGCTGCACACACCGTCCACGAACACACGACCGGGGAAATGTCTTAAGCTGGGCCCATGGCAAAACTGGACCGGGATGCAAAGATCGAGAAGCTGCGGCGGCAACTCCTGGACTGGTACGCGCGCAACCGGCGTGATCTGCCCTGGCGACGGAGTCAGGATTCCTATGCCATCTGGGTTTCGGAGATCATGCTGCAGCAAACCCGCGTGGCGGTGGTGGTGGAGCGCTACAAGGCATTCATGGAGCGCTTTCCGACGCTGGTTTCATTGGCCCTGGCCCCGGAAGAGGAAGTTCTGGGGCTATGGAGCGGCCTGGGCTACTATCGGCGGGCGCGCATGCTGCACAAGGCGGCTCAGTTTGTGGCGGATCACAATCACGGCAACCTGCCAACGACTTCGGAGCAGCTGCGTTTGCTGCCCGGCATTGGCGCCTACACGGCGGCAGCGATTGCCAGTATTGCCCACGGGGAACACGTGGCGGTGGTGGACGGGAACGTGGAGCGGGTGCTGTGCCGGCTGGCCGGCTGGGAGGAAGCGGGCCGCACGGGCGGCGCGGCGTTGCGGCGGAAGATCGAGAGCCTGGCCGCAGAGCTGGTGGACCCGCAGCAGCCTGGCGACTTTAACCAGGCGATGATGGAGCTAGGAGCGACGGTATGCACGCCGCGCAACCCGCAGTGCCTGGTTTGCCCGCTGGCCGCGACTTGCAAGACACAGGGCGAGCACAAGACCTCGCCACGGGCCAAGATGCTGAGCCGCGAAGTGGCCCATGCGCTGTCGGTACGGATGGGGCAGCACGCCGGCGAGGCCAATCGCGAGGTGCTGCTGGAACAGCGGCCCGCCTCTGAGACGGTGATGCCCGGCTTGTGGGAACTCCCCATGCTGCGCGAGCCGGACGTGCCGCAGGAAGAGCTGCGGATGACGGTGCGCCATGCCATCATGCAAGTGAACTATTACGTGCGCATCCGCACGGTTTTTGAGGACGATGTGGAGGCACTGACCGTGGCCGGAGGTGAGCGGCGCTGGGTTCCGCTGGGCGTTGCCGCGGGCATGGCCCTGACCGGGCTGACCCGCAAAGTGCTAACACGCGCACACCTTTTGCCGACCGCCTCGCTGGACAGCATTGCCCCGCGGGTGGAGACAGACGTACTCTGATAAGTTTCCTCACTTTTTCTTTTTTCCAGCGTCTCCGCGATGAGGCGCGCAACCACAGGAGATTCCATGCACCTCAAGCAGATCTTTGCGATTGCGGCCGCCGGTATTCTGACCGTTAGCGCCGCTCACTCCCAGCAGCCCGCAACCAGCCCGGTGCCGGAGATTTCCGGCCTGCCCGCGGCCGCCCGCACGGCCGCTGCATCGATTGATCCGGAGAAGATTCGGGCACATGTGCGCTTTCTTTCGCTCGATTTGCTAGAGGGGCGCGGCCCCGGCCAGCGCGGCGACAAGCTGGCCGCCGAGTACATTGCCACCCAGTTTGCACTGGCCGGCCTGGAGCCGGCAGGCGACAACGGCACCTACTTCCAGCGGGTTCCGCTAATGGCCGTACACACGGTTGAGGACAAAACCAAGTTTTCATTTGCTCCGACTGGCGGCAAGCCGGTGGAGCTGGCGTACGGCACAGAGATTGTGTCAAAGGACCAGACCGGAGCGGCGACAGCCGAGTTGGACGCGCCCGTCGTGTTTGTGGGGTACGGCATCCACGCGCCGGAGTACAACTGGGACGACTATGCGGGCGTGGACGTGAAAGGCAAGATCGCGCTGATCATCGTGAACGAGCCGCCGTCAAACGACGAGAGGTTTTTCAAGGGCAAGGCGCTGACTTACTACGGCCGCTGGACCTACAAGTACGAAGAAGCGGCGCGGCGGGGAGCGGTGGGTGTACTGATCATCCACCGGACCGACCTGGCCAGCTATGGCTGGGAGGTGGTGCGCAACTCGCAGGCCATCGAGAAGAGCTATTTGCAGGGCGATCCGGAGGCCACACTGAAGGCGGCAGCCTGGATTCAGCACAGCGTGGCGCAACAACTGCTGACGATGGCGGGGCTGGGCGACCTGGACCAGGCGATTGACGCTGCCGGAAAGCGGGGCTTCCACGCGACCGACTTGCCGGTGCGGCTGAAGGGCCACATCGAGAGCCGCGTTCGCCGCTACGACAGCACCAACGTGATAGGCAAAGTGGCTGGGGTGAGCGCGGAGAACAAGGCCGTGCTTTATAGCGCGCACTACGACCACCTTGGCATCGATCCCGACGCCAAGGGCGACGGCATTTACAATGGCGCCGCGGACAACGCCACGGGCTGCGGCATTCTGTTGGAAATGGCACGGGCCTATGCGCAGTCGGCTGTGCGGCCGGCACATGCGGTCTATTTTGCTTCAGTGACTGCCGAGGAGCAGGGTCTGCTGGGTTCGCAATACCTGGGCATGCATCCGCCCGTTCCCGCCGGCCAGATTACGCTGGACCTGAACTACGACATGGTGCTGCCGATCGGCATTCCGCGCTCGGTGAGCATGGGCGGAGCCGAGCGCGTGGACTTTTGGCCGATGGTGCAGACGGTGGCCAAGAGCTTCGACCTGGCGCTTGAACCCGACTCCCACCCGATGTCCGGCTCCTACTACCGCTCCGACCACTTCTCGCTGGCGCGCGTGGGGATTCCCGCCTTCTCTGTCGATCAAGGCGAGCTCTTCGAGGGCCATACGGCAGAATGGGGCCTCGAACAAGGCAAGGACTTTGTCGCTCACCACTACCACCAGCCCAGCGACGAGTACCGTGCCGACTGGGACTTCCGCGGCAACGCGAAACTGGCCCGCTTCGGCTTTGTGTTGGGATGGCTAGCCAGCGAGCAGCCCAAGACAGTGGAGTGGATGCCCGGCGACGAGTTTGAAGCCGCACGCAAAGCCAGCCGGGCGAAGTAAGTCAGTTTCACTTTGCAGTAACCGGAATTCCTCTCTTCGGCTCATTGGACGAAGAGAGGAATTCCGGATAAATTACAAGGAAACAGCTCAATCAGGGCCGATTGCGTGATCTATCTCACAAACTCGTCAATCTAAACCATATCTTCATGCAAAGATGATTGACAGTTCATCCCTCCATGATTGATTTATTCCAAGGTCAAACCTTTCTCACTGCAAGTACCCTGAAGAGACGATTGCCAAGCTCACCTCAGCCAACACAATCGGACGACACCTCCACGCCGTCTTAGCCGGTGCTCCTGTGAAGAGGCTCGAATTGAGATCCGGGAGGATTCGCAATGCGTCGTTTCGCAGTCGTCGTACTTTTTGTAGTGCTTGCAGCCAGTGCCAGAGCGCAATTTGACGCGGCAACCGTGCTTGGGATGGTGACAGATCCTAGCGGAGCCGTGGTTGCGCGCGGCCAAGTGGTGCTGCGCAATACGGCAACGGCGGCGACCCTGACGGCGACCACCGGCGAACAGGGAGAGTTTCGGTTTGTGGACGTGCCGATTGGCCCCTATCGGCTGGAGATTTCCGCGCAGGGCTTTCGGGGGGCAGCGGCTACCTTTCAGCTCACCGTGGGTGCGCGCCAACGGGTGGACGTGCAGCTGCAGGTGGCGACTGTGGCCTCGACAGTGACGGCCACAGCGGAGGCGGCGCAACTGGAGACCGAATCGAGCGATCACGGGCAAGTGGTCTCCGATCGAGAGATCGCGGAACTGCCGCTGAACGGGCGCGAATACTCGCAACTGGTGGCGCTGTCGACGGGCGTGGTTCCCAGTCCCAGCCAGACCACGGTGGGCTACGACCAGCGCGAAGGATCGTTCAATGTGAACGGCCTGCGCAGCACCTTCAACAATTTTCTGCTGGACGGTCTGGATAACAACGAATACGGAACATCGAACCAGGGATTCAGCAACCAGGTGGTGCAGCTTCCGCCGGACTCGGTGGCGGAGTTCAAGGTGGTGACGAACAATACGAGCGCGGAGTACGGCCACTCGGGCGGGGCCACTATCAACGTGGTGACGCGCTATGGGACCAACCAGTTCCATGGGCGGGCGTGGGAATTTTTGCGCAACACCGATTTGAACGCCACGGGCTTCTTCAAGCCGGACACGGGCGGCAAGCCGACCTTGCACCGCAACCAGTTCGGCGGCAACCTGGGCGGCCCGATTCTGAGGAACAAGGCCTTCTTCTTTCTCGACTACGAGGGGTATCGCGAGTCCAGTTCCTATACCGACCAAGCGACGCTGCCCACAGCGGCCGAGAGAGGCTCCAACGGCAGTTATGCGCTGATTGACGCACCCTCGATTGCCACCGGGTTTCTGCCGGTGGACAATCCCTGCCCGTACAACGGCCATAACCCGTGCAACTCCGTGAACTACTTTGGCGCAGGTTTGGGCATGGCGGGCTCGGCCACGCAAGCGGCGCTGGGCGGCACGCAATACCTGAACGGCCAGATTCCGACAGCGGCGATTACGCCCTTTGCCCGGACGGTTCTGGCGATGCTGCCGGCGACCACCAATAACAACTCGAGCAACAACTACGTGATTCTGCACCCGACGACCAACCAGCGCGACAAGGGCGACGCGAAGATCGACTACGATCCGCGCTCGAATCTGCGGTTGTTTGCGCGCTACTCGCAGAGCCGCGTGAACGTGTTCGATCCGGGCACGATTCCCGGCACGGCGGGCGGCGACGGCGACGGCAATGTGCAGGTTCCGGTAATTCAGATTGTGGGCGGCGCGACGTGGACGATCAATCCGGTCTCGGTGTTTGAAGCGCGCTTTGGCTTTTCGCGCGACAACGCCGGCAAGACCCCGGTGCTGGCGGGCGGGACAAGCATGCAATCGCTGTTCGGCATCACCGGCCTGCCCACCGATCCGAAATACACGGGCGGCATCACCTACCAGTACTTTGTGGACGGCGGCTTTACCAACCTGGGCCGAGAGTTTACCAGTCCGCAGTATCAGCGCCCGACGGTGTGGAATCCCAAGGTGAACTACACCCGGCTGCTGGCGCGGCACACGTTGAAGACGGGCATCGAGTACACCAGCATCCACGTGGCGCAGGAGGATCTGCACCCGGTGTACGGCACAGATGCCTATGACGCGCAGATGAGCGGTTACTGCTATTACGCCGGCTGCTACGCCCCTTACAGCAAGTACCTGACCGGACCGGTCACTGCCGAGACGGAAAAGATGTTCAACTACGCCGACTTCCTGCTGGGCTACCGGGCGGAGATTGCGCTGGCAAATCCCACCGTCGCCAACATTCGGGAGTGGAGCTGGGCCGGTTATCTGCAGGACGACTGGAAGGTGAACAAGCGGCTGACGCTGAACCTGGGCCTGCGCTACGAGTTTGCGACTCCGATTTATGAGGCCAACAACCGGCTGTCGAACTTCGATACGACAACGCAGACGATGAAGCTGGCCAGTTCCAGCGACCGCTACACGGTCAATCCGAATACGAAGGACTTCGGCCCCCGCCTGGGCGCGGCCTACAGCCTGGACCGCGCCACGGTTCTGCGCGGCGGCTTTGGCATCAGCTATGTGCACTGGAACCGGATCGGCTCAAACTACCTAACGCAGAACGCGCCTTTCGGCGTGGTGGCGGAACGGATGGTGTATCCCAGCCTGCCCACCTACCTCAACACGCAGAGCGGTTACCCAGCCAACCTGGCCAGCCCCACGGCCTATAACCCGACCGAAGTGACGCTGCAGTACATGCCGACCGACTCGCCCGACGCGCAGGTGCGGAGCTGGTTCTTCTCAGTGCAGCGCGACCTGAGCCACAGCTGGCTGCTTGACTTTTCGTATGTAGGCAACAAGGGCAACCACGAGGTCATCATCAACGACATCAACCAAGCCTCTCCGCAAGCCGCGGCCAGCGGTACGACGCCCCTGCAGAGCCGCCGGCCCAACACGAATTACAACTCGATCGTCGGCACACTGCCCTGGGGCACGTCGGATTACGACGGCCTGCAGGCCAAGATTGAGAAGCGTTTCTCCTCGGGCCTGTATGTGCTGGACTCATTCACGTGGTCCAAGGCGATCGACATTGCCGGCCAAGCGCTGGACGGCGGCGGCAACTGCAGCAACTGCGGCAATGGCATTCCCTCGGTACAGAACGTCTACGACTGGATGGCCGACCGAGGCATTTCGGCCTACAACCATCCGCTGATCAACGTGACTTCGGTAGTGTGGTCGCTGCCGGTGGGCCACGGCCAATGGCTACTGCCGAACCTGAACCGCCTGTGGGAGACCGCGCTGGGCGGCTGGCAGATGACAGATATTCTGCAGGCGCGCAGCGGCGATCCGCTGACGTTTGCCTACAGCCCCAACAGCAACCAGGAAGTTTCGGCGCTGATCAGCATCTATGGCCGCAACGCCTATCGGCCCAACCAGACGGGGTCCGCCGTGGCGTCGAGCAAGTCCTACACGCAGTACTTCAACGCAGCCAACTTCGCGACCCCGGCAGCGGACGCCCCCTTTGGCAACTCGCCACGCAACGCGGTCAGAGGCTACAGCTTCTGGCAACTGGATATGGGCCTGACCAAGGACTTTCGCCTGACAGAGAAGGCACACCTGCAATTCCGTGCGGAGGCCTTCAACATCCTGAACAAGACCAACTTTGGCGATCCGAACACCAACTTTTCAAGTACCACGTTTGGCGTGATTACCTCGACCCTGGACGCGCGGCAACTGCAGATGGCCGCGAAGATCGTCTTCTAGAGACGTTGAGGGAAGGTGTTCGGCAACAAGACACGGAGCGCTCTTCCGGTGGGAGAATGCTCCGCGCAGCATCCTAAGAGGGGGCTGGCGCATCAACTGTAAGGTACGGACTTCAAAAGCACTTTCACTGCTTTTGGACTACGGGCTTTATGCGAGCCCGGGAGCTTAGACTAGCGGTGAAGAGGCTTCAGCAATAACGCCGGGCCCTCACGATGAGGCGAGCTCGACATTCAGAGAAAGCAACCAGCGGATTTCATATCCCCCGAAGGAGAGAAAAATATGGCAAGCAAGGCAACTGCGGTTTGGACAGGTTCACTGACGGCAGGCAAGGGCACGATTTCGACGGCAACGGGCGTGCTGAGCAACGCGAACTACTCTTTCGCGACGCGGTTTGAAGGCGCCAACAGCGGCACAACCCCCGAGGAGATGATTGCGGCTGCGCACGCCAGCTGCTACTCCATGGCCCTGGGAGCGGAGTTGGGCGGAGCAGGCCTGACCCCGGAGACGATTGAGACCCAGGCGGCGGTCACGCTGGGCAAGGTGGACGGCGGCTTCGCCATCACCAAAATCACGCTGACGACCACGGCCAAGGTACCCGGGGCCACCCAGGAAGCCTTTGACAAGGCCGCCGCGACCGCCAAGGCCGGCTGCCCGATCTCGAAGCTGTTCGCCAACAACACCCAGATTATTCTGGACGCCAAGCTGGTCTAAGGACCCCACCTGGGAGCGGTTTCCCTGCTGAGAAAGCCCGAAAGGCTGCAGCATGGAGACCGCTCGCGGGGTAAGGCACCGATTTGCTAAGACATTTATCCTTCATATAGATAGACAGTTACGACTGCCCACCATTCCGTCCCTGACTGAAGGCGAAGAACTGGTAGAACTACCCAAGACAATCGATTGGATGACATCGAAATATAACGTTCGCTATTTCTTTGCTGTGAAGTGTCGAGACTTCAGGACGATTAGAATCAAGGCTGCAGTGTCGTCCGATCACCCTAAAGATAAGAGCGCTCTCCAATTCATGCGCACCCGGCAGGTCCGTGCAGGTGGCTTTTTTTAGAAATAGCCACCCCGCAGACGAGGCTTTGGTGAGGGCAATTGGGGAGCAGCTATAGGTGCACCCGTTGCAGTTCGTTCTTGTAGACATATTGATTTTGGGCTTCCTGGTCATTCTTTTCGCGGCCACCTTCCGCGCCCGCCCCGATGATCGCTTACGCTGCTGGATTGCAGGCTGGCTGTGCGTGCTGGCTCATTTTGCCGCAGAGCTGATCAGCCCGTCGAGTGTTTTGTGGAGCGATGTTCGCGACTGCGTGAGTGTGGACGCGCTGATTCTGGCAGGCCTCTGCTTTGGTCTTTCGACGGCGATCCTGACCAGTTATCGCAAGGCCGGCGTGAGCTTCGGGTTGTTGTTTGCGGCCAGTACGCTTTTCTGCGTGAACTCGGCGATCTTCGGTCTGGAGAGGGTCTGGCTCCTTTCTCTGCTGGTTGTAGCGCGACAGTCATCGGTTGTCTTCCTGGCGGCGCGGACAAAAATCGTCCCCCGTGCGGTTCTGCCCGTGCTGATTTGCGCGTGGTTGATATCGGGCACAGGCGCGCTCTACGGTATCGTGCACGGTCAACCGGACACGGTTGTCTGCGCTTTGCTTGCCGAGATCTACTTTGTCACCGCGATCGGATTCTGGAACCGGGGCTGGCCACGGACGGTGGCTTTGAAAACCGTCGTTGCCGGGCTGATCGCCTGGGCAACGGTTTTCCCTGCAGCGTATGTGGTTCACTTTTTCTGGCCCGGCTTTGTAGTCAATTCCGAAATCTGGAACCTGCCCAAGTGGTGTGTCGCGTTCGGCATGATCCTGGTCGTTCTGGAGGAAGATATTCGGGCGGCACGAGCCTTGAGCGAGGAATACAGTCTTCTTTTTGACGCCAATCCGCATCCGCTGTGGATTTTCGATGCGGCAACCTTGCAGCTTCTGAGCGTAAACAGAGCGGCACTGGACAAGCACGGCTATACACGGGAAGAGTTTTTGCGGCTGAAGCTGACCGACATTCTGGACGCCAGCGTGACGCAGCAGGCGCTGCGGCGACTAGGCTCCAACGACCCCGCTTTCGGCCATGTTTACCGGCACATTCGCAAGGACGGCAGCATTCTGCCACTGGACATTGCCTCGTACAGCATCGTTTTTCAGGGCAAGGATTGCAGGTTTGTGCTGGGAATCGACGTCACCGAGCGAGAAGAGCTGCAGCAGCAACTGCGGCACCAGGCGGAGCATGATTCACTGACAGGTCTGCCCAACCGCAGGCTGTTCGAGGCGCTGCTGACAGAGGCCGTACCGTCTGCCATCAAGACGGGAGAAACTCTGGCCATTCTGTGCATCGACATTCGCCGCTTCAAGCACATCAACAACACCTATGGCCCCCGCATTGGCGACGAATGCCTGCAGCGCGTGGCCGGCATGCTGGGTTCGCGGCAGCGCCCCACGAGCGTTGTGGCCCGGACCGCCAGCGACGAATTCGCCTTTCTGCGAGCCGGGTTCAAGAATGCGGCCGCAGTGGAACAGGCCGTGAGCGAACTGAGAGAGCTTCTTGCCCAGCCGCTGCTCATCCAGGGCTACAAAATCCAGCTTTCCTTCAGCATGGGGCTGGCTCTTTGCCCAGTGGACGGGACCGATGCCGTGGCGCTGTGGCGCGGCGCGGAGAGCGCCTTGCGGCAGGCGCAGACGGCAGGCTGTGGGCAGACCGTGTGGCTTTCACCGGAGTTCAGCCGCGCCGCAGACGAGCAGATCGAGTTGGAAGCGTATATGCGCAAGCAGTTGGATGAGGGCGGGTTCCGTTTGGCCTACCAGCCGCTCTTTGCCTTCGATGGCACAGTGCTGGGGATGGAAGCCCTGCTGCGGCTGGGCGATCCCGTGCGCGGAGCGGTGAGCCCGGCGCAGTTCATCCCCATTGCAGAGGAGACCGGCTTGATTGTGCCGCTGGGCCAATGGGTGCTTGAAGAAGTTTGCCGCCAACTCCGAGTCTGGCGAGACCAGGGGATGCGAGTGGTCCCCGTCTCAGTGAACGTCTCCGGGCTGCAACTGATGCGAATCGACTATGTGAAGAGCGTGAGGGAGACGCTGGAGCGCTTCCGAATCGACCCGCAGTGGGTCAATCTGGAGGTTACCGAGACTGTAGCAATGCAGAACCTGGCCGAGGTTGCCGAACGGATGGCCAGCCTGACGGCGCTGGGGATCTCGTTCTCGATCGACGACTTTGGCACCGGGCACTCTTCGCTGGGGCGGCTGCATCAGCTGCCGATTTCCGAACTCAAGATCGATCAGTCGTTTATCCGGCAGCTTTGCACAGAGGACGGCACCTACTCCATTGTGCAGGCCGTCATCTCCATGGCCCATGCGCTGGGCCTGCGCCTAGTGGCAGAGGGGGTTGAGACGGAGAGGCAACTGGACTGTCTGCGTGTGCTTGGCTGCGATCTGCTGCAGGGGTCTCTGTTGTCGCGTCCGGTTTCTGCCAAGCAGATTCCCCCGCTAGTGGCCAGCAAGCCTTCGATCTTTGGGCACGTTACGAGCACCGAACGCAGTATCCCGCTGCTGCCTGCGGAAGAGGACGCTGATCTGGAAGCATTTTCGGAAATCGTGTGAACTCGTTGACCGTGTTCAAGGCCGGCGCTCCGGGATGGCCGCGCCGACTTGGGGTCGTACCTTCGGTCTGGAGAATTTTCGAGGCTACGGTGGCCGAAGCGATGCTGTAAGTGGCTTGATTTTCAGGGCTGGGGAAGAGGGTGGAACAAGATTTCAGTGGCGAAAATTTGACATAAGGTCTCGCATTTGCGAGACTCGAACTTGCTGCCAGATCAGCAATGCCTGCTGAACTGGTGAATTGTGCCGAAGTGGCGGAATTGGCAGACGCGCGTGGTTCAGGTCCACGTACTCGCAAGGGTGTGGGGGTTCGAGTCCCTTCTTCGGCACCATAATTTTAGATATTTTTAGGAACAACCTCACTTAATATTGCTTGCTTCCCGCAGCGTGATTTTCTCCAAAAATCATTTTATGTGATTCTTCGCCAGAGCAGACGTGTGTCTGGATGCGGAGCCTATTCAAGTTGAGCCAAATCGGCCTTCTCGTCGATATCCACTTCTCCGCCTGGAAATGGCACCGAGGCCAGGGGACACGGCGGCTTAACGAGCAGGGTGCGCGCGCCTTTGTCGCCGCGGAGGGCTCCGAGGTCCGCAAACACTTGGCGGGGAAACACGGCAGGGATGCCAAGGACGCCCGCGTACGCTGAGGCGACGATCGAGGGGGCGGACTGCTCCGCGAAGGCCTGCAGCAGGGCGCGCAGGTGGCCGGCGGTGAGGCGGGGCTGGTCGCAGCCCATGATAAGCACGCCTTCGGCCTGGGGAGCAATGATCGAAAGAGGACGCAGCGCCGTGCGAATGGAACTGGCCATGCCCTGAGCCCACTCGCCGTTGATCACCAGAATCGCATGGGGCAGTTGGTTGAAAGGGACGGCGGCACAGATACGCTCAAAGTTGGCGCCGAGGATCACGAATACCGGAACGGCGCCGGACTCGGCGGCCAGGCGGATGGCGCGCTCAATGAGAGTTTCGCCGTCCATCAGGAGCAACTGCTTGGGCTGGCCAAGGCGGCAGCTGGCTCCGGCGGCAAGAACGATGGCGGGAACAGGCATCGGCACCAGTGTACCGGGAAGCGCATGGTGCGGGTTGCTGAGCGACAATGAAAAACATGATCGACCTGGAGCGCATTCTGCCGCTGTGGCGCGAACTGGAAGCCGTCGGCAAGGACTATGTTCTGGCAACGATTGTGGCGGTGGAAGGGCCCAGCTATCGCAAGCCGGGGGCCTGCATGCTGCTGACCCCGGACGGCCGCCGCGCCGGTACGGTGAGCGGGGGATGCCTGGAAGCCCAGGTGGCCAGCCGCGCCTAGTGGCTCACGGAAAACGGACCGCGGGTCGAGCGCTATTCAACCGCGGAAGAGGACGGGGAGCGACCGTACGGGTCAGGCTGCGGGGGCGTGGTGTTTCTGCTGCTGGAGCGGCGGGCCACAGCGGGTCCACTGCTGGCCGCGCTGGAGCACGCTTTTGAGCGGCGCACGGCGATGGCGGTTGCCACGGTCCTGGAGGGCGAGCACCTGGGGCACAGGGCTTTCGCGGGACTGGAGGATCGCAGCGACAATGGGGATTCACTGCGAGGCTTGGCAGAAGCGGCGCTGGCTGGCGGGGAGTCGCTGGAGAAGAGGATTCCTGTAGAGGGAACCGAAGTGCGCGTGTGGGCCGACTTTCGCCCGGCGCGGCCCGGTTTGTGGATCTTTGGCGCGGGGGACGATGCGCAGCCGCTGGTCCGGATGGCCAAGGAATTGGGCTGGTTTGTAACGGTTGCCGATGGGCGGTCGCATCTGGCCACCCGCGCACGGTTTCCTCTGGCCGATGAAGTTCGGGTGCTGCCGGTTAGCGAGCTGCTGGGTGAGCAGGCTGGGGTGCTGGACGGTTTTCATGCGCGAGACGCTGCCGCGATCATGACGCACAGCTTCGATCAGGATGCGCGGATTCTGGCTTCGCTGCTGGATATGGACACTCCTCTAACCTACATTGGGGTGCTGGGAACGCAGCGGCGGACGCGCGAAGTGCTGGCTGAAGTTGCACGGTTGCTTAATCTGCCCGAAGTCCCTGCGGAGCGATGGCTGGCACAACTGCATAGCCCGATGGGGCTGGATCTGGGGGCGGATTCGCCGGAGACGATCGCCTTGTGTGTGGTTGCGGAGATTCAGAAGTCGCTGGTTGCCGCCACGGGGCTGCCGCTGCGCGAGATGCGCGGCGCGGCGAGTTCCAGCTAGAGAAGATTGTCGGTTTCGGTCATGCGGGGGCTTAGTTTTCTGCTTTCCCACCCTTGGCGCAAAAAACAAGTACGCGCCAAGGATGGGGCACCCAGTGAGTTCCGGATAGCGCAATCTCAGGCCCAACTGAAGCCGCTTTTGGACAGCGGGAGAGTGCGAATCCGCTTGCCGGTGGCGGCGAAGATGGCGTTGCAAATGGCGGGCAAGACCGGCGGCAGGGTCGGCTCGCCAAGGCCCGTGGGAGCGTAGTCGGTTTTGCGCCAATGGACTTCGATCTTCGGCACTTGGCGCATGCGCATCAGAGGGTGGTTGTGGAAGTTCGATTGCTGAATTTTGCCATCCACGAGCGTGATTTCCTGCCCCAGGTGGCTCATGCCCTCGACAACGCCACCTTGCGCCATGTTCTCTGCCGCGGCAGGGTTGATGATCTGACTGCCGACATCGCCAGCAGCCCAAACTTGATGCACTGTGACCTTGTTCTGGGCGTCCACGCTGACCTCGGCCACTTCAGCAAAGTAACCCAAATGGCAGAACCAGGCGGCAATGCCCATCCCGTGGCCGGGTTCCTTGCTGCGCTTGGTCCAGCCTGACTTTTCCGCGACCAACTCCAGTACGCCCTTGAAACGCTCGGGGACGAGAACGGCCTGTCCGGTCGGCTCGTGGTCGCCGACGGCGTCGTGTTCGCCCGAGGTCCAGGGCGGCCGCGTATTGCTGAGCAGCTCGAGTTGGAACTCGAGCGGATCGCGTCCGGCGGCAGCCGCCACCTCGTCGAGGAAGGACTGCGCCACCCAGCAGTAGGCATTGTCGCCGGGGGCGCGCAAAGCTCCGGTGCGCAGCATGAGAGGCTGCATGGAGGTATAGAGAGCGTAGGCTGGCGGAAATCCGGCGGGGTACGAGTCCTGGCCGATGCCGCCGCCGGATGTCGCATGCTGGCCATCGCCAAAGGTGACAAAGTGATGGCGCCACGCAGTGAGCTTGCCCTGCGCATCCAGGCCGCCTTTGAGACCCACGGTTGCGCCGGGACGCAAGCCATCGTGACCGATGTCGTCTTCGCGGGACCAGAGCAGCTTGACCGGCGCATCCACGCGCTTGGCGATCCATGCGGCCTCGACCAGGTAGTCGTTCTGGAGCCGGCGGCCAAAGCTACCTCCGGAGCGCACCATGTGGGTGGTGATGTCGCTCTCCTGGATGCCAAGCGTCTTGGCGACCAGGCGGCGGCCGTCGCCCGGCAGCGTACTGGTGGACCACATTTCCAGCTTGCCGTTTTTCCAGTGCGCCGTGGCGCCCTGCGGCTCAAGCGTGACGTGGGCAATGAAGGGGAATTCGTAGGTGGCCTCGACGACCTTGGCCGAGGACTTGAGCGCGCCGTCCACGTCGCCGTATTTGCGCACGGTGGTTGCGGGCGAGGCCGCAAGAAGTTCCTTGGCACGTTTTCTGAAGCCCTCACTGCTTTGCGTGGCGGCGGGACCAAGATCCCACTCGACCTTGAGTTGCTTGCGCGCCTGCTGCGCCTGCCACCAGGTGTCGGCCACAATGGCGATACCGGCTTCCATGCCCGGCTCCCAGGGGGTGAAGGCGGCGGGCGTGATGCTGCCATCGATAACCAGAACCTGGCGTACGCCGGGAAGCGCTTTGATCCGATCAATGTTGGCGCTTTTCACCTTGCCGGCAAACACGGGGGCCTTTTCAATGGAGGCATACAACATGCCCGGCAACTGCACATCGATGCCAAAGAGCGGCTTGCCGGTGACGATGGCGTGGGTGTCAACACCGGGCTGCGTGTGCCCTATGATGCGGTAATCTTTGGGGTCCTTGAGCTGGACACTGCTGAGGGCGGGGGCGGGCAACGCGGCAGCCTTGGCAGCCAGTTCCCCATAGCTCGCGGAGCGGCCCGAGGTGGAGTGCAGCACGCGACCCGATTGCGTGGTGCATTCCGAGGCTGGAACGCCCCATGTTTCCGCAGCGGCTGCGATGAGCAACTGGCGGCCGGCCGCACCGACGCGGCGCATCGGCTCCCAACCCTGGGGCGTGTTGGCGGAACCTCCGGAAAACTGGTGGCCGTAGATCTTTTCGTCGAGCTCGGCCTGCTGGACGCGGACGTCTTTCCAATCCACGTCGAGCTCTTCGGCGATGAGCATGGGCAGCATGTTGCGCATGCCCTGGCCCGACTCCGAGGCGCGCGCCATGATGGTCACCACGCCGTCGGGAGCGATGTGAATAAAGGCCTGCGGCGTGAGATCGGGCGGCGTGACCGCCCCTTGAGCCACGGCCAGCGGTGAGGAATAGAGATTCAGCGCAAAGCCTCCGCCCACGAGGGCGGTCATCTGCAAGAAAGATCGCCTGTTCATCTGCATGACTTGGCCCTCCTTTACTTGGTGGGAGCAGTTGCGCCCGCTTCGGCTGCCTGGTGAATGGCCTGCCGGATGCGCGTATAAGTTCCGCAGCGGCACAGATTGCCGTTCATGGCCGTATCGATCTCCGCGTCGGTGGGATGAGGCGTGTGCGCCAGCAGCGCGGTGGCCGACATGATCTGGCCGGACTGGCAGTAGCCGCACTGGGGGACGTCAAGCGACTCCCAGGCCAACTGGACCGGGTGACGCTCATCCGCGGAAAGACCTTCGATGGTGGTAACGGGCTCAGTCACGGATCCCACATGGGTCATGCAGGAGCGCACCGCATGGCCGCCCACCAGCACGGTACACGCGCCGCAAACGCCCATTCCGCAGCCGAACTTGGCGCCTTTGAGGTCGAGCACATCGCGCAGCACCCAAAGCAGCGGGGTGTCCGGCGGCACGTCTACCGTCGTGACCACGTTGTTGACAGTCAATTTAAGCGGCATTTGTTCACTCCACAATCAGCAGGGGGAAAAGGAACGAACAGAAGATCGAGTCTGGAGTTTATCGCATTCCCAGTCCCGCTTTCCAGAGGAATCGAGACTGTCAAGCCGCGATCTCTGGGGCGAAAGGCCGTAACCCACGCGGTGCAAAGGGGATGGAAGGGGCTACGGCCTCCAGGACCGACCCGCACCACTGAAGCGGTGGTGCGGGAGCCAATTGTTCTCAGTTCTCAATTGCGGAAACAGCCGGAAGACCCTACTCCACGGTCACCGACTTGGCCAGGTTCCTGGGCTGGTCCACGTCGCAGCCGCGGCGGATGGCGATGTAGTAGGCCAGCAGTTGCAAGGGGACAATCTCAATGAGCGGAGACAGCAGCTCGGTGGCCTGCGGAATGTAGATGACGTGCTCCACCAGGCCGCCGATGGTGGTGTCGCCCTCGGTGGCTATGGCAATCACGCGGCCACTGCGGGCGGTGACTTCCTGAATGTTGGAGAGCGTCTTCTCATAGCGCAGCTTGGAGGCAGGGTCGGACTCGTCGCGCGTGGCCAGCACCACCACCGGCAGGGTTTCGTCGATGAGAGCGTTGGGGCCGTGCTTCATTTCGCCGGCCGGATAGCCCTCGGCGTGGATGTAGGAGATTTCCTTGAGCTTGAGAGCGCCCTCAAGGGCGATGGGGAAGTGGATGCCGCGGCCGAGGTAGAGGAAATCGCGGGCGGTGGAGAAATCCTTGGCTAGGAGTTCGCACTGGGCGGCGCGGGTGCGGAGCACTTCCTCGATTTTGGCGGGGATGCGGCTCAGTTCCTCAATCAGAGTTACGGACTGGGCTGGATCGATCCTGCCGCGGAGCTGGCCGAGCTTGAGGGCCAACAAGAACAGGGCGGTGAGCTGGGCGGTGAAAGCCTTGGTGGAGGCAACGCCAATCTCAGGGCCGGCGTGGGTATAGATGGCGCCGTGGGCCTCGCGGGCCACCATGGCGTCCACCACGTTGCAGATGGCCACAGTCTTGGAGCCTAGGCTGATCATCTCGCGCTGCGCGGCCAAAGTGTCGGCGGTTTCGCCGGACTGGGTGATGAGCAGGCCGAGAGCGTTGCGATCGGGGATGGGATTGCGATAGCGGTATTCGCTGGCGTAGTCCACGTCGACGGGCAGGCGGGCCAGCCGCTCGATCATGTACTTGCCGGTGAGGGCAGCGTGCCAACTGGTGCCGCAGGCGGCGATGTTGATGCTCGAAGCCAGGGCCAGCTCTTCGTCGGAGATCTTCATTTCGCCCAGGAACACCTTGCCCGAATCCAGAGAGACGCGGCCCAGGGTGGTATCGCGAACGGCCTGCCCCTGCTCCCATATTTCCTTGAGCATGAAGTGCTTGTAGCCGCCCTTTTCCGCCTGGATGGGGTCCCATTGAATGCGGGTGATGGCGCGCTGGATGGGGTTGCCGTCAAAATCGGTGAGCTCGACGCCAGCCAGGGTCAGGATGGCCATATCGCCGTCGGCCAGAAGATACATGTTGCGCGTGTGCTGCAAAATGCCGGGGACGTCGGAGGCGACAAAGGACTCGCCCACGCCCACGCCGACGACCACCGGCGGACCGAAGCGGGCCACCACGATCTTGTCCGGCTCGGTGGCGCACAGAACACCCAGGGCAAAGGCCCCGGTGAGGCGCTTGACGGCGCGGCGAACGGCTACTTCCAGCGGGATCGGCTCGCCCGCTGCATCCGCATCCAACTTCACCTGTTCGATCAGGTGGGCAATGATTTCGGTGTCAGTTTCCGTGACGAACTTGTGGCCCTGGGCGGTAAGTTCGCGCTTCAATTCCAGGTAATTTTCCACAATGCCGTTGTGGACCACGACGATGCGGCCGGTGCAGTCGCGATGGGGATGGGCATTCTCTTCCGTGGGGCGGCCGTGGGTGGCCCAGCGCGTGTGGCCGATGCCGTAGGTGCCCTCAATGGGATGCTCGCGCAGAACCTCTTCCAGGTTGTGCAACTTGCCCGGAGCGCGGCGCACCTCAAGCGTGGTGCTGGAAGGGCTGCCCACAGCGATGCCCGCCGAGTCGTATCCACGATATTCGAGGCGCCTTAGCCCCTCGATGATGACAGGAACTACCTTCTTCGGACCGACGTACCCTACGATTCCGCACATGCGACCATTTTAAGCGACCGCAGGTAGAATTCCCGTCAGGGATCGCGAAGAGCGTTCCGCCCAATGCACGCTATTCCTCAATACGGTATGTGTACTCTTCGATCACCGGGTTGGTGAGCACTTCGCGAGCGATGCGCTCGACCTGGGTGCGCGCCGCCTCGGCGGTGAGCCCTTCAGCCAGCGTAAGAGCGAAGTATTTGCCCTGCCGCACTGCAGTTACATCCGCAAATCCGATCTTGCGGAGGGCATTGTGGATGGTCTGGCCCTGCGGATCAAGGACCGACGTTTTCAGCGTTACATAGACATGCGCCTTCATTATCCGTGATTATATATATCTCTGGCGGCCGAACGGTGGCCACCTACGCTCCGGCACGGCCCCAAGCGCCGGATCCAACCTCCCCAAGAGTGATAGGAGAACCAGGAACCATGGTCAATTATTTGGAACTGCCGATCGGCGAGCGCGCTCCAGAAGTCTTTCGAGCGGTCATTGAAATCCCCAAGGACGGAACCAACAAATTCGAGTATGACAAGGAACTACACGTTTTCAAGCTAGATCGCAATCTGCATTCCCCAGTGCACTACCCCGGCGATTACGGCTTTATCCCCTCTACGCTGAGCGATGACGGCGATCCGTTGGACGTGCTGGTCCTGGTGCCAGGCCCGAGTTTCCCTGGCTGCGTGCAGGAGGTGCGTCCCATCGGACTGCTGGAGATGCTGGACCAGGGCGTTCTGGACGAGAAGGTGCTGGCGGTGGGCAAGAACAACCCCCGCTTCGACAACATTTGGAACTACACCGACATCTACCCCCACCTGATCAAGGAGATCACGCACTTTTTCTCGATCTACAAAGATCTGGAGGGCAAGCGGGTGGAGGTGAAGGGCTGGCACGACGCGGCCTACGCCCGTGAGCGCACGGGCCACGCCGCCAAGCAGTTCCAGGACAACAAGATCCAGCGCGCTGAGGCAAAATAGAAGCCGGCTGTGTCGACGAAGATTGATGCTGCACAGTGTAAGGCCGTTCCGATTTGGGGGCGGTCTTGCGGGAAACAGGCATACGAGCACGACTTCCGGTATAATCCGTGGAGAGCGGAGAGATGGCCGAGTGGCTGAAGGCGGCGGTTTGCTAAACCGTTGTAGGGGGTAAACCTCTACCGGGGGTTCGAATCCCCCTCTCTCCGCCAGCACTCCTTTCGAAGGCATCAAAAGATTGACAAAAGCCCCTGAAAAATCAGGGGCTTTTGTGTTTTGCGTTCAAAGAAGCACTTAAAAGCCAACTGCTGAATTGGGGCGCTTTGAGGGGGATTTTGTCTTCGAAACGGGGGTCTTTTCCGGGGCGGAGATTTTCAGAGGGTATTCCATGCCGTTGACCGGTGGGGAAGTGCGGAGATCGAAGCCTGCGGGCAAACCATACCGGTTGAGCGATGCGATACGCCTTTTCCCTGGGTCACATCCGCCGGGGGGACTGTGGAAGTGGGCGTTTGAATCGGAGTGCCTGGAAAAGTTGATGTGCTGTGACAAGTACCCGCTGGTCACCTTCGCAGAGGCACGAGGACGCCGCGACGAGTCCCGAAAGATGCTCGCAAACGGAATTGATCCGATACGCGCGAACACTCAAATGGCGATCCAACTTGGGCGCTGTTCGTGAACGTGACGGATTGGCGCAGGCTGTTCAGAGCTCCGGATCCACTGAACTTCCGGCCAAGTCTCCAAGGTCCTCTTGGAAGCAGCAGTGCCGGTTTTGCGCGCAGAGCTGGGCGCCTCCGTTCCAGTTTTCCTCGTTTCAACCAGTAGAGAAGGCGCCGGACACTCCACCTGGAACTAGTTCATCGTGAAGTTAAGGACAACACTCACCTTCGAAGTACCGGAGCCGGAAACAAACTTCCATTGAAGCACCGCATCTTCAGCGGCAGGCGCCAGAAGGCGATTGCCAGAAATGGTTTTGGCTTCGTTCACCTTGCCACTCGCATCCACCGTGGCCTCCACCGTAACCGCGCCGCTAACTTTCATCCGCCTGGCGAGATCCGGATAAATAGGAGCTACTCTCGATTTCACGGCACGGTCGTCCGCGGCGCCAGCAGGCATGGGCATAGCCAGCATTACTACCAAAGCCAACGCTGCTGCCTGAAACAGCCTCACAGGCGCAAGCTTGAACTGAAATGGATTGCTTCGGAACAAATCCTTGTTCATGAGTCCTCCCAGAACTCTGAAATTGTTGTGTTACCTATCGGCATCACGGAGGCTGGCGTTCAGAGTTCTTTGGAATCTTCTTTCAAAGGAGATTAACCATCGGCGGAGCATTGCCCAGTGGAGCATGAATGTCGCATCGCTACCGGGCTTGAACACTTCATAACTAACGAGAATCCGTATAGAATTTGCGGCGCTGCGGTTGGATACTCCTTGAAACGTGTGGAGTTTCAACGCTCGGCGAGTGCCTTGCATCTTATCGAGTCTCAGCGATAGGCGCTGGAGCGCGGAGAGATACCCTTCTCTCTTTGGGCTATCGTACTTGCAGTTGCTTATGCGGCTGCCGGACCGTGCATGCAGCGTGGCAGCAGTCTCCACGGTCACCGCGTGGACTGGAGAGTTCACGTCTGCCCAAACCAGATTTCGGGCTGCACCTTTCGAGGTTGTCTGGCCGCATCGGGAAGGCGCCTAGCCGGAAATCGCCCAGAAGTGAATTGCGGCGGCAACTGCGCTCTCTACGGACGGAGCGAGTTGAGGGTTCTTCCTGCTGACAATAATGCTTCGAAGTAGTTCACGGCGCTTTCGTGTTCGAGGGCATCGGTCTGGAGCAACCCATCGGTGCTGCCGCCGCGCTCATGAAATTTGCAAAGTTCCAGTGCCTTACCCATGCCATGAGGAGAACCGAGCAACGCATCTTCAAGCCTGGAGCTAAGACAAATGAGGCCTAGAAGTTTCTCCATTGGGATATTCAGCATCCGATCCATCATGGAAAGCATGCCGAGCATGTACAGTTCGGCCGGATCCTGATTCAGGAGCGGCGCTAAAGACTGGCAGAAGCAAGCCCTTTCAAGAGCCTGTCTTATGTCTCTGTCAGGAGCCGTACGAGACAGCTTGCTTGCAAGGACAACTGCAACGATCTTCCGAAAGGCGTCGTCTCCAACAGCGATCAAAGCATCGTGAATGGTTGATATCCGGTAGCGAAAACCATACAGGGCACAATTGGCAAGGCGAAGCAGCCTGTAGCAGAGAGACGGTTCCAGCTTGAGAAGCCGTTCCACCTCCATGAGGTTGAGAGAGGGCTTGGCCAACACCGCTAACATCTGCAGGTAGGTTAATCGATTGGCAGATATTTGCGCTTCAGCAATAATCTCCGGCCGGGAATGAAAGTAGCCCTGGAAGAAGGTGTTTCCCTCCGCTTGTGCAGTATCGACCTCCGAAAGTGTCTCGACTTTCTCGGCCAGGAAAACAGTTGCCTTGTTGCTGCGCATATCGTAAATCTCCTGCCTAACGGAAGGAGAGGAAGCGCGGAAGTCAATTTTGATAAAGTCCGCCATATCGACAAGCGGACGTTTGCTTTCATGAGGGAGGAAGTCGTCCAAGGCCAGCCGGAAGCCCAGCATCTTGAGCTTCTTGCACGCCCTGATAAGGACGGGGTCGGGAGTGACTGTTTCCAGGATTTCAAGAACGACCAAATGGCTTGGAAGCAGCGTGACATTCATGTTGACCAGCGCGTCGCGCGTGCAATTGATGAACAGATTGTTCGATGAGGAGCAGGCAATCATCGAGAGGCAACTGTCGATGATGTGGTTTGTGGCAGCCTCAGAATCACCGCAGAAGACATTCTCGTTTCCAGACCGGAAGAGAAGCTCATATCCATAGGGTTGCATCGATTCGTCAAGGATGATTTGCCTGGCGATGAACCTTGGTTTCTCACATGTTGGTACGGCCATGACAATATCCCCTAAGCTCTGCTGAACCAGTTCTCCCCAAGGCGAGCAGCGCGAGCATAGAACATTCTGCACGAATCATTTTTCGGATCATTGCGCATTTTTCCGGCCAGTCCACAGTGCACTTGTCGGGCACTGTTCAATCTCCCATTGTGCGCAAGGCCTTGCCCAGTGTAGCTCACAGGCGTTTCGCTTTTAACGGCGGCAGCTCAGAGTCGTACTATCGGCAACAGTGCGAAAGGTGTTCAGAGCTTTCTCGCATCATGGAACTCCCTGAGGAAGGGAGGTGTGCCAGCTCATCCGGTCAGCAAGAGCGACGAAGAGCTGTTGGCCATCCCGCTTCGGGTCTGGCGCAATTTTTCACGGGACGATTTGGGCATCGCGGCAGCCGCTCGACGGACACGCATCCTTGTCCGCGAAAAATTGTTGGCCGCATTGAAGCAGCAGGGTTTCTCGACAAACGGCGGGCGAAACCAGCGCCCGCATCCCTGCTCCGAGAGGAGCAGGGGCACAATACCTTTACTTTGACATAAGCCCACCGGGGACGAACGGTGACAATATGATGAACTTTCCTCCCACATATCCATCCACGGAAACATTGAAATAGTTTTTGTGGCCTGGGCTCTTGAGGACCGCCCCCGCGGGACCGTCGACACGGATGGGGGTGGTCTCCATTTTTGACAGGACCGCGCGCCCCTCCGCCGCAATCGCAGCAGAGGCAACGTTCAGAACCTCATAGATCGCGTCGCGGAGAAGCTCCTCCATTGGGACCACGGCAAGGTGCTCTTTCACCACCGGGTCAGGCCATCCAACAAGGGCCCCCGCAACGGAGCCGAGCAACCGCAGGTCGGCCTTGACCACGACCGGTGTTGCAAGAGGCAGAACGGTGTAAATGCCGTAGACCTGTTTGATCGCTGTATCCGGCGTGGCAGGCACCTGGGTAAACGTTACTTTGCGTCCGATGAGCTGTGAAAAACGTCGCGACAGTGCGAATGGCGTTGGTTCTGGCATCGACTATCACCTCCCAAGAATTGGAGATAGAGCATTCTGTACGTCTTCCGGCGTGAACGGCTTCGAGATCAGAAAGGTAGCTCCCGACCTCATGGCAAGGTCCTTGATCCCACTCGACGTCTCTGAGGTGATGAAGCCGAAAGGAACGTTGTTCTGCGCGGCCCGCACCTGCACGAGAAAGTCAATCCCCGACATCTGAGGCATGTTCCAGTCCGAGAGAATGAGCTTCGGCTGTTCTGCGCGGAGCTTTTCCATTGCCTGGGCTCCGTTTTCAGCCTCACCCACTATAAGCCCGCGATAGCCGGCCTGTCGTATTGCTCGCTGGATAATCATTCGCATCGTCCTGCTGTCGTCCACTAGAAGAATATCCATGCGACCGCCCTCTAAAGTAATCTTGCCGCGACAATGCGCGTACGGAGTGGAAAAATCCACATCGTCCTGGCCTCTATCGGCACATTCTCGCAGAGCGTTCAGAGAGGCGGCTCAAATGCAGAATCTGAGTGAATGAGAGCAGCCTTCAGGTTCATTGGCGAAGTGCAGCGAAGCAGAAAGTCTGCCCGGATACGGAGGACGAATGCTCCCGGTTATTTTTTTGTCGTCTGCGTTCAAATGCAGACTTCTCTATTGTAACCGCGGGATGAACGTAACCGGGGCAAGTGCCGATAGAACAGCGTCCGCACCGCGACTTCAGGCGATGCGGTTGAGCGATAAGCGGCACCGGCGAATGAGAGGGGACGATGAACAACATAAGTGAGGAAGATCAGGAGACGATTAAGGAGTTTCTGGTCGAAAGTGATGAAAACCTCTCGCGCCTCGATCAGGATATGGTCGAACTGGAGAAACGACCCAAAGACGTTGCTCTTCTTGGGAATATTTTCCGCACCATACACACGATCAAGGGAGCATGCGGCTTTCTGGCCTTTTCAACCTTGGAAGGGATCACGCACAAGGCCGAGAGCCTCCTCAGTCAGTTGCGCGATGGCAAGCGGGAACTCACGCCAGCCCTGGTTTCACTGATCCTGGAAACCGTAGACGCAACGCGGAAGGTACTGGCCTCGATTGAGGCAACCGGGGATGAAGGCTCGCTCCAGTTTGAAGATCTGAGTGAACGCTTGCGCGCCGCGGCACAAATGGAAGTTGCCCCCGAAACTCCGTCCGCTCCTGAACTGCCCTGCCCGATCGTGGCACCTTCTCCCAAGGCAGAACCTCCGGCCGACAAACTCCCTGCTGATCCGCGCGAAAGTGGGCAACAAGAGAATGACGAGCAAGTTGGAGACATGGAGGACGACGCAGACAGGAGAGCTGGAAGCGACAGGAGGAATGGAGAAGAAAGGCGGAAAGAGGGAGGCAGAAGGGATGAGGATGCCGAACACCATTCCGCCGCAGTTGACGCCAACATCCGGGTTGGAGTGGAGCTGCTAGACAAGCTCATGGACCTGGTGGGGGAACTGGTGCTAACGCGCAACCAGATACTGCAGTTCAACACCGAGCGCGAGGACGTGACTCTCAACGCGACCTCACAGCGTCTGAATCTGCTTACCACCGAGTTGCAAGAGGGCGTCATGAAGACGCGCATGCAACACATCGGTGTGGTATGGAACAAGTTTCCGCGCGTGGTACGCGACATGGCAGTTGCCCTCGGCAAGCAGATCCGGTTGGAGATGGACGGTGCTGAGACGGAACTTGATCGGACCATCATTGAGGCGATCCGGGATCCGCTGATGCACATTGTTCGCAATTCGTGCGACCACGGCATCGAGTTGCCGGAAGCCCGCGTGAACGCAGGGAAGCCGCCGCAGGGCAGGCTGACTCTTCGCGCCTATCACGAAGGCGGCCAAGTCAACATCGAAGTGGGCGACGACGGAGCGGGGATTGACGTTGCACGGGTCAAGCAAAAGGCCGTTGAGAAAGGACTGATGCGCCTTGAACAGGCCAACAGTCTCAGCGAGAGAGAGGCGCTTGGCCTGATCTTCCAGCCAGGATTCTCGACCGCTAAATTAGTGACTAATATCTCCGGACGCGGAGTCGGAATGGATGTGGTGAAATCCCACATCGAGAAGATTGGTGGCGTCGTCGATGTATTCAGCCGGCCCGGTGAAGGCACGACGGTCAAGATCAGAATTCCACTCACGCTGGCCATCATTCCCGGCTTGGTTGTTACAAGCGGAAGCGAACGATTTGTCATTCCCCAGGTCAACCTGCTCGAACTGATCCGCATCGAGGGGGATTCCTCGGAAAAGCATATCGAGTATGTGCACGGCACGCCTGTCTATCGCCGGCGTGGAAAGCTTTTGCCGATCGCCTATCTGAATCAGGTGTTGGGGCTGCGATCCACTCGCCTCGACGAGGCGGTCAACATGGTGGTTCTTCAGGCGGAAGACCGCCAGTTTGGGCTCGTGGTCGACGACATCAATGACACGCAGGAAATTGTGGTCAAGCCCTTAGGAAAGCAATTAAAAGGGCTTACGTTGTACGCCGGGGCAACGATCATGGGGGATGGCCGCATCGCCCTCATCCTTGACGTGCTCGGTGTCGGAGAACGTGCCGGCGTGTTTGGCGAATTACACGAGGCGGCGCGCCCGGTTGAGAAACAAAAGGCGCAAGCAGAGATAGAACAGCAGCGGTTGTTGCTGTTCCGGGCCGGCTCCTTCGAACGCCTGGCGATTCCCCTTTCTCTTGTCGCCCGACTCGAAGAGTTTCCGCTGTCGGCCATCGAGCATGCGAGCGGAGGCCGGGTCATTCAATATCGTGGCCACATCCTTTCCCTGGTGTCGTTGCGGGATCTGCTGGAGCCCGACGCTCCTCACCGCGACGAGCCGGCCGATCCCGTACAGGTAGTCGTTTTCAACGATGGCGACCGCAGTGTAGGGATGATGGTTGACGAGATTGTGGATGTAGCTGAAGAGGCGGTCAAAGTGCGGAAGAAGTCGGGCCGCAAAGGCATCCTTGGCTCGGCGGTCGTAGGAAAACGAGTTACGGACTTCCTCGATCTCAATCAAGTCTTTCATGCCTCCGAGAGCAATTGGGCTCAGGGCGCAGACGAGAAGTCGAGCAGCAAAAGCGTTCTCGTCGCCGACGCCTCCGTCTTCGCGCGAGGAATGATTCGAAGCGGCCTGGACATGGCAGGCTATGTGGTTTATGAGGCAGCAAATCTGAACGAGGCGATTCACAGATTGGAGCGGCAACCAATCGACGTGGTTGCGGTGTCTCTGGATCTTCCACCCGAAGGCAGTTCCGCTTTGCTGGCCGCGATGCGCAACCGATCGGAATGGCAGGATATTCCGGTCGTGGCGCTTGCTGAGTCCGCCACGCAAATTGAAGCTTCAGCCATTCAAGCGACAGGTTTCCAGGACTGCCAGATGAAGTCAGATCCGGTGCGGGTACTTGAATCGGTTGTGCGGCTGATCTCGCCGCCGCGTGCTGTCGAAGCGCTGCCGGTTTGTGCCGGAGAGGAGAGATAGCCGATGTCAACTGACAAGAAAGTTCCACAAGTGCAGACTAGCGGGCAACTTTCGACTTTTTTCGTGGCCGACTTGTTCTTCGGCGTGGATGTTCTCGATGTCCAAGAAGTGTTGCGTTCCCAGCAGATGACTCCTGTGCCGCAAGCCTCGGAGATGGTCGAGGGCTTAATTAACCTGCGCGGCCAAATCGTTACGGCCATCGATATGCGTCGGCGGCTACGGCTGCCACCCCATGCAGAGAACCAGACGCCGATGAACATGGTGGTTCGCACCTCGGACGGCGTGGTGAGTCTACTGGTGGACGAGATCGGGGATGTGTTGGATGTGGACGCCGTCGACTACGAACGGTCGCCGAGCAACCTCGATCTCGCAGCGCGCGAGCTGATCCGCGGCGTGTACAAGCTCAAGGACCGGGTGCTACTTGTTCTCGACACCGAAAGGGCAGTCGACGTCGGCAGCGATTATTCTCCCCGGAACGACCGAATCGACGCTCCGCCTGCAAAAGAACAAGCGGCGTCAAGGGACATTTCCTCACCGGTCGTCCACGCAATTACAGCGAACCCGACCGGGCCTGCGCCTTCGCAAAAATCGACAAAAAAGGGGACCCGGAAAACTGCCGTCAAAGAGACGAGCGTGGCGGCTCGCGGGGTGGAGACCGAGTTGAACTAGTCACGCGACCGCCACCTCGAAAGAAACGATTTCATGTGGCGGCAGTTGTGAGCAAAAGCCGCAGTGTGAAGGTCCAGAGCGGAAGCGGCTAAAGGGGATTCGGTAACCGCGACCAGTAAACAAGACGCAACACGCGGCGGAGTTCGAGGCGCTACTCCCAACTTTGGAGATTTGGCGCTTCTTGGGAGCATCGCAGGATAGGTGCTTGAGTGAGCCTGGCACAGCCGGGCAGTTGACTGGGCAGGAAGGCTTGCGAAGAAGCGCGACCACCCGAAGGGAGCAGAGACAATGAAATCGATTAAGGATATGAGAATCGGCACCAGACTCCTCGCGGCATTCATCATTGTGGGAGCCATTGCTGCCTTCATCGGCTACATGGGCGTCGCCAGTATGGGCAAGCTTGCCGATGCTGGCAATACCGCGTTCGAGAGGGAGACGCTCGGCATCGGCTACCTCAAGCAAGCCAGTGTCGATCTTGTGGAAGTGGACCGGGCCACCAAGAACGTGCTGCTGTCCTCCGACGCGAACGAGGCGGAGCAATACAAGGCCGCTGCCGAAGCCTACGAAGGGCTGGTCGATGAGGACCTGAACAAGGCGACGGGCACGGTCCACACTGACAAGGGCAAAGCCATGTTGGAGCAGGCCAAACAAGCCTGGAAAGAGAGCAAGGAAAGCACTGATCAGGTCATTGCCCTTTCTCTGAAAGAGCCCTTTGCCAAGAAGCAGCCGTCGGTGGGACTCTCCATGGGCGTAGGCCGCTCCAAGTCGGACGCTGCCGAAGACTTGTTTGCGCAGCTAAGCACAGAGAAGGAGGATACGGCCAAGGTACACCATGTAGAGTCGGACAAGAGCTTTCGCACAAGCCGCACCCTGCTGATCAGCCTGGCTTTGGCGGGCATTCTGCTCGGTGTCGGATTCGGAATCTACATATCGCGCAGCATCTCGAAGCCCCTTGGCCTCATCGCAGCGGCGGCGAAGAACATTGCGCAGGGCGACGTAAACCAGAAGATCGAATACCGCTCAGGCGACGAGGTCGGCTCGCTGGCCGATTCCTTCCGCGCCGTAATCGAGGCCGTAAATGCATTGACGCGCGATGCAATCATGCTTTCGGAGGCAGCCGCGCAAGACAAACTAGACACACGCGCCGATGTGACAAAGCACCAGGGAGACTATCGCCGGGTAGTGGAGGGATTCAACGGCACGCTGGACATTGTTGTGGACAAGGTGAACTGGTATCAGTCGATTCTCGACGCCGTACCGGCCCCGATTCATGTGATCGACAAGGACATGAAATGGGTGTTTCTCAACAAGGCTTTCGAGAAACTGATGATGGACAGCAACACCATTCGCAGCCGCAAAGATGCGCCAGGGATGCCCTGCTCCTCAGCAGGAGCGAGCATCTGCAAAACCCAGAACTGCGGCATCGTACAGTTGGGTAAGGGCAATGGAGAGACATACTTCGATTGGAATGGGCAGAACTGCAAGCAAGAAACCTCGAAGCTGACCAATCTCAAGGGCGAGCACATTGGTTACGTTGAAGTCGTGCAGGATCTTACCTCGATCGTGCGTGTAAAGAACTATACCAATGCGGAAGTCGTCCGGGTTGCATCCAACCTGGTTCAAATCGCGAAGGGCGACCTGAACGTAAATCTGAAACTGGCGGACGCAGACGAATTTACCCTTGAAGCGAAGGCGCAGTTCGAGCAGATCAATAGCAGCTTGACCGAAGTGGTGAATGCAATTGGGGCTTTGACAACCGATAGTTCAGCACTGGTGGAGTCCGCAATTGCGGGAAAGCTTGCCACACGTGCAGACGCCTCGAAGCACCAAGGCGACTACCGCAAGATCATCCAAGGCGTGAACGACACGCTGGATGCTGTGATCGAACCACTCAACATGGCAGCCGACTATGTGGATCACATCAGCAAGGGAGATATTCCCGCCAAGATCACCGACACCTACAACGGCGACTTCAACACCATCAAGAACAATCTCAATGCGTGCATCGATGGCCTCGGAGGTCTGGTGGAAGCAAATGCCGTTTTACAGAAGATGGCGCTGAACGACTATCACCAACTGGTTGAGGGCAAGTATCAGGGCGTATTCGCAACGGTTGCCGAAGCCGTCAATAGTGTAAACAAGAGAGTCAGTCACCTCATCAGTACGGTCAAGGATGTCTCAGTAGGAAATCTTGCCGAACTTCCCGAATACAAGAAAATTGAGCGCAGATCGGACGGCGACGAGCTGATGCCAGCCGTGATTGCAATGATGGAGAACATCAAAGCATTGGTGGATGACGTTAATGTGCTCACCGTCGCGGCTGTTGAGGGCAAGTTGGCCACCCGTGCCGATGCCAATAAGCACCAGGGCGAGTATCGCAAGGTGGTAGCAGGGATCAACGACACCCTGGATGCGATTGTTCTGCCCATCAACGAAAGCATCCACATTCTCAGACAGCTCGCTGGCGGCAATCTGCGAGACAAGGTCGAGGTTGCCTGCAAGGGCGACCACGAGAAAATGAAAGACGCGGTTAACTCGTTGCACTCCTGGCTGACCGAGTTGATCGGATTCATCACCTCGATTGCCAATGGCGACCTGACCGCATCGATGGCCAAGTCTTCCGATCTGGACCAGATCCACCAATGGTTGTCTCTGCTGAAGAGAAACATTAATGCGCTCGTCGCTGATGCTTCAATGCTTGCCACAGCTTCCGCGGAAGGCAAATTGAACATCAGGGCGGACGCCAGCAAGCACCAGGGCGATTACCGCAAAATCATCGATGGTGTGAACCTGACTTTGGCCGCGGTTGTTGAGCCGCTGAAGTTCACCGCGGAAAACGCCAGCGCTTTGGCCACCTCTGCGGAAGAGCTGACGGCAGTGAGCCAGGGAATGGCATCCACTGCCGAGGAGACCGCTGTGCAAGCCAACGTGGTTTCAGCGGCGAGCGAACAGGTATCGCGGAATGTCGCTTCGGTCGCCACAGCCTCCGAAGAGATGCAAGCCTCAATCCGCGAGATTTCAAAGAACGCCAACGACTCGGCGCGGGTAGCCAAGAACGCAGTGGCTGTGGCGCAAACGACCAACGACACCATGCGCAAGTTGGGAGAATCCAGTCAGGAAATCGGCAACGTAATCAAGGTGATCACCTCGATTGCGCAACAGACCAACCTGCTGGCGCTGAATGCGACCATTGAGGCCGCACGTGCCGGAGAGGCTGGCAAGGGCTTTGCGGTTGTGGCCAATGAGGTAAAGGAACTCGCCAAGCAGACAGCCAAGGCGACCGACGAGATCAGCCAGAAGATCGAGGGTATCCAGGGAGTCACGAAGGGCGCCGTCACAGCGATCGAGGAGATTGGCGCGATCATCAACCAGATCAACGATATCTCCAACAGTATCGCCTCTGCTGTAGAAGAACAGACGGTAACGACCAATGAGATTGGCCGCAGTGTTACCGAAGCAGCTCAAGGGGTCAACGATATCGCAAAGAACATTGGCGGAGTAGCTACGGCGGCAAGGAACACCACGCAGGGAGCCAACGATACGAAGACAGCCTCCTTGGAACTGAGTGAAATGGCAGAACGGCTCCAGGCGGCTGTATCCCGGTTCACGTTCTAACGGAATCAATGGTCTGCGACACACGCCGGCGGGCAGGTTACCACCCGCCGGGATCCATCTCAAACAACGAAAGCGGATGAATAATGAGCAAAGCACTCGTTGTAGACGATTCAAGGACAATTCGAATCATTATCCGCAGAATCTTGGTCGATCTTGGATACGAGGTTCTGGAGGCGACCAATGGCATCCATGCCCTGGAAGTTATTGAGCCGGAAAAGGGCGCGGTGAAATTGGTCTTGGCGGACTGGAACATGCCCGAGATGAATGGCCTGGACCTGCTCAAGCGTTTGCGCCAAGATCCATCGCTCTCTTCATTGAAGGTCATCATGGTCACCACCGAGACCGAGCTGAGCCAGATGGCTTCGGCTTTGGAAGCGGGGGCGAATGAGTATGTCATGAAACCATTCACAAAAGACATTCTCAGGGAGAAACTTGAGATTGTTGGGGTTACTGCCTAGGTGGCGGAGCAGACATGACGACAGTGAACCAGCATTTGCTCCAACCAGGTGAGCGAATTCGCGTGATGGTGGTGGATGACTCCGTAGTTATCCGCCGGCTGGTTACTATGGCGCTTGAGCACGACCCAATGCTTGAGGTAGCGGGAACTGCCTCGAACGGCGCGATAGGGCTGCAACGCATTCCGCAGTTCAATCCCGACGTTATCACGCTGGACATTGAAATGCCGGACATGGACGGCCTGGAAATGTTACGTCGCGTCCGGCGGGAGTTTCCCAGGCTGCGGGTCATCATGTTCAGTACTCTCACCGAGCGCGGGGCCGCTAAAACTTTGGAGGCCTTGACGCTCGGAGCCGACGATTACGTAACCAAGGTCTCCAATGAAGGATCGCTCGACCGTTCCATGGCTCGCCTGCGAGAAGAGATGATCCCCAAGATCAAGCAGTTCTTCCGTTGGGCTGCGCCCAGCACCACAGTCACCCGAACCAAGACACCCTGCACTTCAGCGACGCCCCTATCCGGGCGAGGCACGTCCAGCTTGCAGGCACTCAAGGTGCCACCCAAAGTGGTGTTGATTGGGGTTTCCACTGGGGGACCGTCTGCCTTAGGCGCAGTCCTGCCGAAGTTACCGGCAGACTTTCCTTTGCCTGTCCTGCTTGTGCAACACATGCCGCCTTTGTTCACCCGTTTGCTCGCCGACCGTCTCAACGCTACGTGCCAGTTGCTGGTGGAGGAGGCAACGCAAGGGCGTGTGGTGGAACCAGGCAGAATCCTGATTGCACCTGGAGATTTTCACATGAAACTGACCGCCAATGCCGGCTCTGTTGGTGTGCATCTGGATCAGTCCCCGCGGCAGAGTTCCTGTCGCCCCGCTGTGGATGCGCTCTTCGCATCCGCAGGAGAAGTGTATGGCGGCGCAGCCATCGCTGTCATTCTGACGGGGATGGGACAGGATGGATTGCGCGGCGCGGAGATTCTCAAGGCACGGGGAGCCAGCATTCTTGCACAGGATGAGGCATCCAGTGTTGTTTGGGGTATGCCTGGTGCGGTAGTGAATGCCGGACTTGCCGATCGTGTACTGTCGCTCGACGAAGTGGTGCCTGAGCTTCTTCGGATCGCCGGCAGAAAGTTGGAGGAACCAAGATGGCTAGCCAAACACTAGCTCCGAGTATCTTTCCTGAAAACTACCGGTTTCTTCAACAACGCCTCTACTCCCAGGTAGGCATCGTTTTGGAGGACAACAAACACTATTTATTCGAGAGCCGCCTTGCGCCCATCGTCAAGCAACTCGGTCTCGGCTCCATAAACGATTTGTGCGCATTTCTGCATGCGGGGGCCAGTGCAGAGATTGACCAACAAGTCAGCGAGGCGATGACCACCAACGAAACCTACTTTTTTCGCGATCCAGCTCAATATGAAACCATTCGGACTGTCCTTTTGCCGAAGCTGATGGAGGAGCGCGGGGGGAGCAGAAGTATTCGCTGTTGGTCCGCAGCTTCCTCCACCGGGCAGGAAGCGTACAGCCTGGCCTTGCTGCTCGTGGAAGCAGGACTGAGTCATTGGAACATCCAGATCCTCGGAACCGATTACTCCTCTGCGGTCGTGGACCGCGCGCGGTCTGGGGTCTACCGGCAGATTGAGGTGAACCGGGGACTGCCTACGTCTCTGCTAGTAAAGCATTTCTGCCGCTCCGGCTTGGACTGGATGTTGAATGAGTCAGTGCGGCGGATGGCTCGTTTTGAAACCATCGATCTTCGCAATAGCATGAAAGGCCTAGGCCCTTTCGATTTGGTATTCTGCCGCAATGTCATGATCTATTTCGACGACAAGACAAAGCGAAATATCATGAAAGAACTCCACAGCACATTGTTTCGAGGAGGCTGGCTGCTTCTGGGCGGAGCCGAAACGGCCTTTGGGCTTGATGAGTGGTTTGAACGCCGCATTGTAGGAAACACAACCATCTATGTCGCTCGATGAAAGGAAAGTTATGCAGACGCAAGTAAGTGTAGAGGCACTGACGCAGATTGTTCAGTCCGTGTTCATAACCATGATGGACATTGAAGTGCATCTCTGCGATGTTTCCTGGAATTCCACCGGGGACAGGATGACTTCTCTGGTGTACCTGACAGGCGATTGGAACGGAGCGATTATGCTCGAGTGCACCCCGCGGATGGCTTGCCATTTTGCCGGGCGGATTCTCTGCATGGAGCCTCCCGAATGCGCGGACGACGATGTGCGCGACGTGCTCGGCGAACTGGCCAACATGATTGGCGGCAACATGAAGAGCGGTATGTCAGTCGGGATTCGCCTCTCCATGCCCTCCGTCATGAATGGCAGAGATTATGACCTAAGGGTCTGCGGGTCCGAGGTTCAGGAAAGGCTTGCCTTTCAATGCGACGACGGCAACTTCTGGGTTACTGTCCTTGCAAACAAGGAGTGAAGATCTTCAGGACGGCATGAGGCGTACATTGTCTCTGCCGCTCGCCTCGCGCGCATTTGCAATCAAGAATCGCCTGAAATGAGGCATGGTCCGTGCCAGGACGGGCCGTGCCTCATTCCATCTTTGGAAGTCACCTTGCAGTGATCGACAACGCTTACCGCCGCACGACCGGCAGATGATCTGAGTTCACACCAGATCGCAGAATCATGCTGGGTAGCGGCTTTCGAGAACCCGCTTGTGCTTTACATGATGGGTCGCAATACCGGTCGACTGCAACCCGCAACTTCATTGACATCTGCTACTGCGCTCAGATGCCAAGTCATCCGGCAACTTTCTGGAGCAGCACTTGACCATTATTGCGGCACGATTTTCAGGCCTGTCTTCCAGGCCCGCTTCACGACTTCATCTGCGACTAATGCGCTTTCGGCTCCGAGGGCGTCGCAACAGCCACGACCACGAGATCTACGCGCCGATTAGCCCTCCGCCCTTCCGGAGTATCGTTGTTTGCCGCCGGATGATACTCTCCGTAGCCTGCGATGGACATCCGTCTAGGATCAACTCCGGATTCATGGAGCAGCATCATCGCGACGGCCGTCGCACGCGCTGTCGAGAGGTCCCAATTGGAGCTGAACTCCTCATTATGGATCGGCACATTATCGGAGTGCCCCTCCACCCGCATATCGAGTCCATACTCCATCAGCACCGCAGCTATTCGCTTGATCTTGTCTGCTGCACCAGGCAATAAACGGGCTTCTCCGCTATTGAAGAATCCGAGTTCATGGAGGCTGATGACGAAGCCCTCTGGGGTCATTCTCAGTGCAATCTCCTGTCGCTCAATTTCTTTGCCGAGCGCCTTGGTCAGTTTCCGATGTAATTCGGCAACGTCGATACCGGTATCTCCCGCTGCTGCGCCCGTCCGAGCGGTCCCATTTTCATTTGAACTGCGTATGCTGCCCAGCTTCGTCCGATCACTGGACGAATTGTCCTGAACGCTGTCGCTTCCAATAAATGTGCCCATCTCCTGAAATCCGTTTTTGACGGCTGAGGACACGCGCTGCACGGTTTGGCGGTCATGATAAGAAGAGGCGAAGAGGACCACGAAAAGCGCGAAAAGAAGAGTCATGAAATCCGCATAGGATACCATCCACCGTTCCGAATGCGCATTGTCTTCGCGTCTTCTGCGTCTCTTCATTTCGTGACCAGTTTCATTCCCGAAGCCACAGATTGCCGATCCAAATAGACCGCCAGCTTTGTCTCGAGCAGCCTTGGATTGGTTCTTTCCACGATGGCGAGCACCCCGTCAAGCATCAGTTCGCGCAGCACCTGCTTCCTCCGCATCAAGATCCTGACCCGGCCCGCAAAAGGAAGGAAGAAGATGTTTGCCGACCCAACGCCATACAGAGTTGCAACAAAGGCTACTGCGATTCCCTGCCCAACTTCAGTAATATTCTGGAGTCGCTGCATGACTTGGATAAGACCGATAATGGCGCCAATAATGCCGATGGTTGGGGCGTATCCGCCCGCAGCCTCAAAGACCTTCGATATCATATTTTCTCGATCGGATTCCAGATCCATCTCGAGCTCCATCGCTTTCCGCAATTCCTCGGCATGGGTTCCATCAATGGCAAGCGTCATCGCTTTTCTCAGGAATGGCTCATGGATTAATTCCAGTTCCGAGTCGAGGGACACAAGGCCACTTCTGCGGGCACGAGCGGCATAGCGCATTAAGTCGTCAATCACCTGGGAAGCCACGTCCTGCCCACCGGCGATGGACCCTGTCAACTGTCGGGCTGCCTGCATAACGACTGAAAATGGAAACTCGACTATCACGGCGCCAAGCGTGCCTCCAAATACAATCAGGGCTGCAGTAGGTTGCAACATCTGTCCAACCTTACCCCCATCGAGGTACAGTCCAAGCGCGATTCCGCAAAGCGCAATTGCAATTCCGCTCCACGTGCTCTTATTCACCTTGAGCTCCCTTCTCACGCATAGGCACAATGCCATGCTCTACGAGGAATAGTAGAGTTGTCATCCAGTTGCGGAGAGGCATAAACGGTAGCTGAGGAGACGCCGCAGCACGCGAAGGAAGTCACGTTCATGGTACTTGTGTGTCTTGTCAGCAAGACTTCTGCGCGCCTTTTCCGGATGCGTGAGCATGGTCCGGTTGTCGTTTCCGACGAGAGGCTCCCCACGATCACACTTCGATAGCTGGATCGAGTTGTTGCCTGCATGGAGGCCCTCCCTCCATTTTCTGCCGCAGCCCCTTCAATTCGGCGCAGATCACGCATCGAGAGAAGAACTGAGTTCATCGCGGTGTAGCTTATCATCGCAAGCGCCTTCATCTCATCCTTGAGCGCGCGTGTTGGAGACCATTTTGGCAAGTGCACCTATCCTGTATGCCGCGCTCCGATTGGACGACACTCTGCGGGAGCCAGCTAATCGCCATCCATGCATGCATCACCAAGGCCCGATGAGCGGAACCTGATTGATCAGGCCCTTCGCCATGAAAACCTGACATGCATCTTGCCTCTCGATTCCTGGATTATTATGCGGACAGCGATAATGGGATTCTGTCCGTCGTATCTCCAGACGCGGGCAGATAGGCCGTATCGATCTGTTCTTCCGTGGCCTCAGCCTGCTTTTCTGCCAGCGCCGGAGTAGATGTGTCGAGTTGTTGCCAGGCGCTCCGCACCTGCAGAATTATTTCTATCTGCGCGTCAAGCACTGCCGCCGACATGGCAACTGCAGCCTCCATCATCTTTGCACGCAAATGCGCGTAGAAGAGGGAGAGGTTTTGAGCCGACTCTCCGCCATTTTTTAGATCGATCCAGCTTTCCAGCCGTCCAATCACGAGAGTGGCATGGTTCAGCTCCTTGCATCGCGTCTCGATGTCATTCTGGCCAATGGCAAAAGCGGCGCGGCGAAGGTCGCCCGCCAAGGCATCAAACAGGGCGATCATCAAGCCGATCGGGCTTGCCCCGGCGATGGAGGAATTACGATATGCGCTTTCTGTCGTCATCAGTCTCACCCGTTACCCATTCGAACTGGATCCATTGCCCAGCAGTGCATTGATTTGCGCCATCGTTGTGGATAGCGACTCCAGAGCTTGTTCAGCCTTTGTGTACATGGTTGTAAGCTGCGTCTTTTGCGACGTGATGTAGCCCGTCTCAAAGTTGCTGATTTCATTAGTCAGATTGGAGCTTGTGTTACTAATGCTGTTCAGATCGACGGTGAAGGCGCCGGTAGCGGCGTTTGTGTAGGTCTCCATTTCGCTGTCGAACGAAGCGGCAAAGCCATTCAGGGACGTACCCTCCAGGAAATTCTGGACGTCGGTCGCGTTGTTGGTTAGCGCGTTATTCAGAGTGGTTGAATCAACCGAAAGCTGGCCGTCATTACCGACCGTAATGCCCAGGTCGTACAGGGATGAGACCGTGGTGGTTCCCGAGGTAGGCTTATACGAGTAGTTGAGGGTCTGCTGAAGCGAGCCTTGCAGAGCGGCGATAATCGGGTCGGAGGCGAGCACCCCTTCTCCGGTCGTGGTAGTACCGCTGGAGTCCGTAGTGCTGGTGACTGTAGACTGCGTGGTCAACAACCCCATAGCGGTGTTGTAGTCCGTAACGAACTGGTTGATCGCCGTCGATATTGTCGACGCGTCGGAAGCCACGGTGAGGTTAGCCGAGGTTGTGGGACTCGCGCCCAGCAGAGTCAGGGTCACTCCACTGATAGCTCCAGTGACGGTATTGCTGGCACTGGCAATGGGAATGCCATCCACTGTTAGTGAGGCATCCGCGCCTTCGACAGACTGCGTAAAGCCCAAACTGCCAGAGGTAGAACTCGGCTCATCGATGGTGAAGGCAGTGCTTCCATCGGCGCTGACGATGCTCAGGTTCGTATTTCCGCTCGAATCCGTGGTTGCCGTCGCGGTAAGGCCAAGAGAGTTTCCGCTGGAATCGGTGGCTTTATTGATGGCCGTGGCCAGTTGCGCATAGGTTTCGCCGTCAGTCATCGTGATCGTTGCGCTACCCGCTGTTGAGGTTGCACCGGTCAGGTTGATGGTGCCCGCTGCAAGTGTTTCTCCCGATGTCATCTGGGGAGCTGTCCAGGACGTATAGGATGACGAAACCGAAAAGTCGGCAGAGGCGCCGGAGGAGTTGGAGATGATCGCCAACCTGGAGCCGGTTGAGTCGCTTACCACCGTCGCGGTCACACCGGCGACGTCGCTATTGATGGCCTTGGCGAGATCGGCCAGAGTATCGCCCGGGTTCCCACTGCCGGTCGCGATGGTCACGGCGGTGCCGCCTGCCGGGGTGATCGTGATCGACGAGGTCGGCAGATTCGCAGTGGAACTTGTCTCCAGGCTCGAATACCACGCCCCGGTTGCCGCCAGTCTATTCACAACAACCGTGTGGGAACCGGCGACGGTTCCAGTGGCTGCCGTTGCCGTAAGTTCACTTGTGTTAGACGATGTCACCGTTCGATTCGCCAAGGGGCCGGTCAGAGTATTGAGCGATTGCATGTCGGTGATGACAGCTTTGGTCGCAGTTTGAATCGCCGTGAGGGCTGTTGTCTGGCTGGTCAGGGTGGCCTGGTCCGCTTGCCACAACCGCTCCGGCGCCCGGTCCGCATAAATGCCCGCCGTAACGGCAGCAGTAACGTCTATAGCGCTCGTGGTCTTGTTCGACAGCGCAGCCAGGATGCTGCTGACATCGACTGTCGAAGTGGACGCTGTCGAGCTCGCCAAGAGCGAACTGAGAGTAGAGCTAGTGCTCATAGCTGCGACCCTTTTCCCAGGAAGAAGATCTCGAGTGGACGCCAAGGCCGGAAGGCTTCACGAGAAAGCTGGAGAACCGGCGACGATGAAACCACTCTAGAGTGAGCTTCCTGGGCGTAATACGGAGGTGGCGCCATACGGCGCCACCTCCTTTGCTGCGCTGGTGCTGCGTTAAGTTACTGGACCAGCTTGAGGACAGCCTGCTGAGCCTGGTTGGACTGCTGCAGGGCGGCCATGCCGGTGGACTGGAGGACGTTGTACTGAGTCATGTTGGCCACGGTCTTGCCGATGTCGGCGTTCTGAATGCTGTTTGCCGCGCTCGTCAGGTTCGTGACTTCGTTGCTCATGTTGCTGCTGGCGGCGGTGAGCCGGTTGACGGAAGCGCCGATCACACCGCGCTGTGCCGAAACCTGATTGATTGCTGCAGTTACGTCAGCCAGGGCCGTCTGCGCGGATTTGGTGCTGTTCAGGTTGTCGTTATTGAGCTTCAAGGACGTTGCCGAGAGCGCGTCGACCTTGGTGCTGATCTGGGTATTCGCAGCTCCCGAAGTGGTGCCGTCGCCGATGTACACGGTGCTGGTGTTATCGGTACCGGCTGCAGCGTTCATGCTGCCGAGCGCCGCGTCGTTGCTTGTGACATTGATTCCGGTCAAGCCGGTGTTTGAGATCGACACTTGGCCGGAGCTGATGGTTGCGGCGGTACCTGCAGAAAGTGTGCCTGCTTTGACGGCGTCGCCAATTGCGTTATTCAGGTCTGTCAGGGAGTCGCCAGCGGCTGCTTTGAAAGTAAACGTACCGCCTGTGGTCGAGTCTTGAATGGTCGTGATCGAACCGGCTGTCAGCACGGGGCCGGTAAGGCTATTCGTCGAGGTCGCTGCTCCTCCCGAAACTCCGAATGCCGCACCACCGAGCTGCACATCGTTAGTTGTCGCGCTGGTGACGTTGTTGGCGGTGTTAGTGATAACCAGTTGGCCGCTGGCGACGCTCGCCCCAGCGCCCGCACCGATTGCAGCTGCACCAGCCCCGGTGGTAAGAGCGGTGATCAGGTTGGCAACGGTATCGCCAGCCTTGGCCGTATAAGAGAAAGAACCGCCCGAACCCTGGACCGTGGTCGTGGAGCCGACCGTCAAATTTGAGCCGGTGGTGAGCTTTGCCGACATGGACAGAGGATTCGCGGTAGATCCTTGCGTCGAGGTAAACGTTGTTGGCGCGTTGTTAGAAAATACATTCGCACCGTTGAAATCGGTGGTCTGACCGATCTGGGTGACTTCGTTCAGGATCGACTGGAACTCTGTATCGAGCGCGGCGGACTGGGTGCTGGTGATGCCGGTCGTGGAGCCTTCGGTAGCCAGCGTGACAGCGCGGTTGAGAAGCGTGTTGACCTGGGACAAGGCGCCGTCGGCGGTCTGCAACATGCCGATGCCGTTGCTGGCGTTCTGCTGCGACTGGGTGAGGGCGGCGATGTTGGCGGTCATGCCTTGAGCGATCGACAAGCCTGCCGCATCGTCGGAACCGGAGTTGATCTTCAAGCCGGTGGAGAGCTGCGTGAGGGTTTTCTGCAGGCTGGCCTGGGTGTTGGACAGAGCGTTCTCCGCCGTCATGGAGGAGATGTTGTTGAGGATGGAAAGTGCCATGGGGTGTATCTCCTTGTTTGCCCTTTTGCGCCTGCGCTCGGCTCTTTTGTGTGGGCCTGCATTAGAGGCTCCGGTGTGTCGAGAAGGAGGTCGTCTTGGACAGCTACTCTATCGGCCATCCCGGAAAATCATTTCAATGCAATTGCCAATTCCCCGTTGTTTCTCGTTGGAAATACCAGAGAAGATACGATTATGGAGAGCTTTGAAAATGAGGACACAAATACCGAAAATGCTGCCCTTCTAAAACAGATTATCTGTCGCGTATTGGAGCCCCATGGACATGTGCGCAGCATCCGTACCATTGTTTGTTCCTGTTGTAACTCACTGTGCGAGGTGGCCGCTCAGAATAGCATGCGGACTGAGACTGTTACCAGGTTTCGCCTTCATCAGCAGATGAATCGCTGGCAAGTTATTCGGACAACTAGAGGCGCCGCAAACAGAGATAGCCATGGGACCTTTCCCGACTTTGGCGCTCTGTCAAACCCCATCAATCAAAAACGTCAGCGGCTACTGCAAATACTTGAGCAGGTTTTCGGGCATGGCCTTGGCCGCGGCTGCGAGAACGGCGCTGTTGTCGATTTCGGCATTGGACAGGTTCGTCGCCGCATCTGCAATGTTGGCTCCTACCAGTGAAGTCTGCGCGGTAGTGAGCGTCAATGTCTCCTGACTAAGGTAACTCTCCTGGGAGTTCAACTGGCTGATGGTGTTGTCAAGGGGAATGCGCTGCTGTCCGACGGCACTCAACGCGGCGCTCACAGCCGCGGTGGCCGTGCCGATATCCGTGGATGTTCCACTCTGGAGGGCGGTGATGAGACCTGTAAGGGAGGCTATTGCATTTGACCCAGAGGTGAGCAACTGGCTGCCAGATATATTCGTGGCGACATTGAGGGAATCACCCACCTGCACGCTATTCACGTTGCTGTTTCCGACGTAGGCGTAGGCGTTGGCGACCTTGGTGCTCGCAACAGCCGTCATGGAGCCGAGTGCCTCGTCATTGGAGTTGACCACGATGCCGGTCGCACTCGAGTTGGTGGCGATGGACAACTGGCCATGAGCGTTGATGGTGGCAGTAGTGCCGGCAGAGAGCGTGCCTGCAGAGACAGCGCTGGTGATAGCACTCTGCAAGGTAGCGACGGTATCGCCAGCTGCAGCTTTGAATGTCATGGATTCGCCAGTGGTTGCATCGCTGATGGTGGTGACCGAGCCGGCGGTCAGAGCTGTGGAGGATGTCAGCGGGCTAGCGGCCGATCCTTGCGAAGATGTGTACGTGGTTGAGGCTGCCACGAAAGGCGGAGTGGTACTGGCGGTACCGCCGAAGACATAGACCCCCTGGTAAGCGGTGTTGGCCTGGGATATCACACTGGAGAGAACGGTCTCGACCTGGGTAGCGATCGATTGCTTATTTGCGGTCACTCCGTTTGAACTGGCCCCCGATGTGCCAAGGGTGATGGCACTGTTCAGGGAGGTCACAATGGAGCTGATGGCGGAGTCAGCGGTCTGCATTTGGGGGAGCACAGAAGTGACATTCTTCGTGTACTGGTCAACGCTGGCCGAGGAGGCGAGCGACGTGACCATATTCGCGGAGGCTGTGGGATCATCGGAGAGGTTGTTAACCCGCAAGCCGGTTGACACCTGCTGCTCCGCGTCCGCGAGATTCTGCTGGCTCTGCTGCATGGCATATTGCACATCGGAAAGCATGTTGGTGACTCGCATATTGCCCTTTCTCCCGCGGCCATCCGCCGCGCCTTGAGGTTTTACTCAGCCGCGGCGGTCCCCATACTCATCGTCACCGAGAAGAGCGCTTGAATCGTGCTCACGACTCGAGCTGCAGCCTCGTAGGACTGCTGAAACGTGATCAAATTGGCGGCTTCCTCGTTGATCGATACCCCAGAGACAGAGCTGAGCTGGTCGTTGAGCTGCAGCAGGCTGGCAGTGGTCGCAGTCGATTCGGCGTTTGCGCTGGAGGTAAGGCTGCCCACTTGGTAGACCAGGCTCGCATACGCGTCTCCGGGAGTCTTGCCGCTGGCAAGTTTGGTGGTCTGCATGGCGCTGAGATTGGCCAAGTTGCCGTTGCTTCCGGAGGTGCCATCCGAGCTGGAAGCGATTAGCGCGGGATCGGTGATCGCCATTTTGATTGTGGACGCGGACCCGGACACGGAGGAAGAAACCGTGTACAAGTTCGTTCCAGCGACCCCATTTTGATCGTAGCCTTTGGCCTGAGCTGCGTTCATGGCGGTCGCAAACTGATTGGCGAGTGTGTCTAGCTGGGTCAAAAGGCCGGGGATTGCGGTGTCACGCGTCTGAATGGTTCCACCCAGGTCGCCGCCGGTGAGCGAGGACGTAATGTCGTCGCCGCTCTGGTCGAGGACATGCTGCATGCCATCGGTGCCGGTAGTGGTCTGCAGAGCGAAACTCTGCGAGCCAACCACCAGGGGAGTTCCGCCACCCGTCGTCAGCGTCTCGCCATTATCGGTCTGAGTAACGGAAACATTGGTCAGCGCCGATAGTTTGAGGACGAGTTGGTCCGCCTGATCCTGAACCGTGCCTCCGTCTTGCCCGGTCGCCTTCAGCTGGGCCAGCTGCGGATTCAAAGCCGCAATCTGCTTGGTGAGCTGGTTGATCTCACTGACATCCTGAGTGACCTGGGTATTAAGTCCGGACTGTTGCGCGGTCAAAGTACTGGAGGCCGTATTGAAGGCCGTGGCCAGATTCTGCCCAGCGGTGAGGACTGCCTGTTGCAATGTGGAGCTGGCGGGATTTGTCGAGAGGCTGGAAATGCTGGAGAACACGGCCGACATCTCTGTTCCGATGTCTGTTGTCGAAGTAGTGAAAGTTGGCTCTATCGCCTGTAACGACGATAACTGGGCATTGGCACCGCTCTGCGCCTGGGTTTCCTGTTGGATCTGCGTCTGCAACAGCTCATCCCGCACGCTCTGGTAACCCTCAAGTACAACACCGTTCCCCAAGCTAGAGTTGCCATCACTGCTTGACGCCGCGGCCTGAAGCACGGCCACTTGGCGGGTATACCCGGCGGTGTTCGCGTTCGCGATATTGTTGTTGGTGATCTGCAGAGCGCCAGAGGCGGCGTTCAGTGACTGTACGGCTGTGGTCAGTGAAGTGTTTAGAGACATGGCTTACATTTCGCAGGACCAGGTCTGATGTTTCAACCTGGTGCCGCGAACCTCCTGGACTTGGCCTGAATAGCTTCTGCACAACAATGCAAGGAGAGCGATCGACCTGCTGGAGTGCTTCAGCAGTGCCGAATACCTCAAATTGAGTTCGCTGATTGCTTTGCTTGCTGCTCGGATCTTGAACTCAACCGCAGTGTCAATACCGGAGAGCTTCGACTCCTTGGAGGAGCGGAATCCCTCGCCGACGGTATTCGCCATCGCCGCCAAGCTGGCACAGAGCAGCTCCTGCCTGGCCACACACTCTTGAAATCTGGGGATTGCATTGCCGGCAATGGCATCCATGGCAGCGGAAATCTCATGTGCCAGTTCCTGCATTTGCTGCAGATACGTGGCCGCGATCTGATCCCGTGTCTGGAGCGCTACGTCATTCATTTGCAGCCCTTCTGGCAAGTGCTTCGTCCATAGGGCCAGGCAAACGATCAGTTGCCGCTCCTGCCCATCTACTTGCCGTTGTTATCGATCACTGCGCCAGCAATTTCCGTAGCATCGAGCTTGTATGACCCGCTGTTTACGGATTGGCTGAGCGCATCCACCTTGTCCTGACGGACTTCGGGGGTGTTTAACGCCTGACTGGTCAAAGACTGAACCGACAGGCTATCGGAGTGGAACGTCGTCCGGTCTTGGGTCGCGCGCGTCGCACTTTGAGTAGCAGTCGTATCGCTGGTCGAAACTTGCTTTACGCCCTGGTCTGGGGGCAGCAGGTTTGCTAACGAATTGTTCAAGTCAATCTTCATGGCACGTTCTCCTGTCTCAACGTTACAGCTATCGGCATTTTCCTACAAACGTTTCAGCCTGAGTTGTATCAAACAGGAGAGTTGTATCCCTCAATCTTGTTATTCGGTATGGAGCGCGGCGCTTTTCGCTGCGCGCGCAACCCGTGCGTCCTCCGCCTTATGAAGGCTCGTTGAAATCATCTTTGCTATGCCAATCCCGCCAACGGCGGTCATCGAAGTTCCCAATGCCTGCATGGCCATGCCCGAGTATTGATCTTTGCCAGAGTCTGCGTCGTCATCCTCCGCTCCAGGCAGTGAACCAAAGCTCTGTTCCGTCTGCTGGAGCCAGCTTCCGAGAAGAATGGACTCGAAATCCTTCGCCGACTTTTCGATCTTGGCATTTTCCTTGTCCGATGAAGGTGTCTGGTGGAGGAGTTTATCCGCATTTGTGGCGAGCGGCTCGATGACGATTCCTGGATTCCAGCCAAACGAAGAGATGTCGCTCATCAGATCACCTCCAAGTCGGCCTGAAGGCCGCCTGCAGCTTTGATCGCCTGCAGGATCGATATGACGTCTCGCGAGGTGGCGCCAATGGCGTGGAGCCCCCTGATCAACTCATCCACGTTCGCCCCTTCTTCCAATTGAATCGATTGTGCCGGCGCATCGGTAACCGTAGTTTTTGTTTCCGTCACCGTCTCCGGTTTGCCATTGGTGAATGGCACCGGTTGCACAAGCACGTGGGTGGTTTGTACGTCGATGGTCAAACTGCCGTGAATCACAGAAACAGGCGAGAGCCGCACGTCGCCTCCCATCACGATGGTTCCGGTGCGTTCGTTCACAATCACCTTGGCAGGCGGGCGAAAGCGGATTGAGAGATTCTGGACGCGCGAGATAAGGCCAGGAACCGAAGGCGCGCCACTGGCGGCAACATCGACGTCGATGCGGCGGCTGTCGAGCGCAGTGGCGATCGTCTTTCCAAATTCCTTGTTAATCACGTCCGCAACGTCACCTGCCGCGGTGAAATCGGGGTTTTGCAGCAGCAGGGAAACTGTCTTGAAGCGACTCAGGTCAACGGCGGCGTCACGCTCAACCACTCCGCCTTCCGCAATCCTGCCGACCGTCATGTGGTTGACGCTCTTGCTGTTGCCACTTGCGCCTTCCGAATAGCCGCCTATGACCAACGCTCCTTGCGCCTCGGCATAGACCTGGCCATTGGGGGCGCGAAGACTTGTGAGCAGCAGCACTCCACCGGCCAGGCTTTTGGCATCGCCCACCGACGACACGGTAACGTCGATCTTGGTTCCGGGCCGAGCAAACGGCGGCAGCGTTGCTGAAACAAAGACGGCCGCGACATTCTTCACGACCACCACACCAGGTGCGATCTGCACTCCCATCCGCGACAACGAATTGGCCAGCGTCTGGACAGTAAAGTAGGTCTGCTGCGTATCGCCAGTGCGGGTCAGGCCGATCACCAAGCCGTATCCAACCAACTGATTGTCGCGCACGCCTTCAATCTGCGTTACGTCGCGCAGCATTACTTTGCGGTCGGCATCGGAAGCAGAGAGGGGAAGCACGGCAAGGAGCCAAATTGCAGCAAGCAGAGTCAGATGCTCCGCCCAGGCAGGACACATCCCCAACCTCGGTCTGCGCGGCATTTCCATCAGAAATTTAAAAGCCATAGGACCGCCCTGGTGATGGGATTCGGCTTGCGCACACCGTCTGAAATGATTCCTTTGCCCTTCATTTCAATCTCCAGATTGCTTAGCGCCGTCGAGGCCACGGTATTACTTGGACTGATATCTCCTAGCCTGACCATGCCGCGCACTATAATGTCCTCATGCTGGTTGTTCATGAAGATCTTGCGCCCTGCTTCAACAACGAGATTGCCATTTGGAAGCACGGCGATCACCTGACCGGTAAGGCTGGTCGTGAAGGTCGTATTAGACGCCGTCGCGCCCTGTCCCTTGAGCGCCGATGCCGAGTTCGCCGCAAGCAGGGGATTGAGTTTGGAGGGAGTTCGCCCCATGACGCCGGTGATGGCAGAACTGGTTGAGAAGGTTCGCTCGCTATCGACGGAGCCAGACTGTGCTGCAGTTGTCTGCACAGCAATTTGGATGGTGATGGTGTCGTTCAGGTGACGCGCTTTGTAATCGGAAGAGAAATCACCAAGGGGGCTGTCTGCCGACCATAAACTCCCAACGGTGTGTTCCTCGGTTGCCGGAACAAATTGCTGCTGCAGACGCGTGATGTATTCCGCACGCAGACGATCGGAGGACTTTGTGTCCGCCTTCTTGCCTGGTATGCAAAATGCAAATGTCGAAAAGACTGCGAGCAGTGTAAAGATTGCGGTTCGCCTGATGGTGATCCGTTTCGACCGCATCTTAGAAGCTCCTTTTCAACAGGTTGGCGCTGACGACTTCGGCGACGTACAGCTGCTTGTGATCCGGGCTTGCAACGCGTATTTTTTGGCCAGCCATGCCGTTTTCAAGACTTACGACGGAGACCCGGATATGCGCCCGATCATCGTCCATCATCAGCGTCGCGTACGCACCAGAACGTATCGTGAACACTCCACTCCGTTTCGACACCTGGCTCCCGGAGGCAAGATTCGCACTGGATGAATCAGCGGCATGCGCGACTATTCCTTCAGGCGATATCACGATTGCATAGAACGGCAGACACCTACCAGGCAAATGACAAGCCATCCTGACCCGGGAGCGCGTTTCAGCATGCTCTCCAACTGACCGGTCACCGAGGGAATCAACCGATAGGACATCCAGCGCCGGATTCGGCTCGGTGGCGACAACCTTGGCTAGCAGGGATACCTGCTGATCTGTGGTGCGAATGCCGTTGTTGGAGAGAGCCTGCGCAACCTGGCCCACAGTGAGCGCAAAGTGCTGATGCAGCTGGGACTGGCCCCAGCCGCACAGACTCATCGCTACCATGCACAATACCGGCATCTTTCTCGGAGTCATAAATTTCCTCAGCTCCCGCATCCTCCTGCCAGTCCGAAATGCTACTGAGCGAGTTGGTTCAGTTGCTGCAACATCTCATCGCCAGCCTTGACGACCCGCGAGTTGGACTCATAAGACCGCTGCGCCAGGATCATGGCGACGAACTGATTGACGACACTGACGTTGGACTGCTCCAGCATGCCCTGCTGCAGTGTTCCCAAACCGTCCGACCCACCTGGCGTACCAATGATCGGTTGGCCGGAAGCCGTGGTCTGCAGATAGATATTGTTGCCCACGGCATTCAGGCCGCCTGGATTGATAAAGAGGGCCGTCTGAATGCTGCCGACCTGGGTGGCCGCCGTTTGCCCTGACTGGGTCACGCTCACCGTTCCGTCACTTCCGATTGTCACCGAGAGAGCATCCGATGGGATCGTTACCGTAGGTTGCAGTGCATTCCCATCGGCTGTAACCATAGTGCCCTGTGAATCCAAGTGGAAGGAACCATCGCGCGTATAGCCTGTTTGTCCATTGGGCATCAGGATTTGAAAGAACCCCGCGCCTTCGATGGCCATGTCGAGAGGATTGCCCGTGGTGGTGAAATCGCCTTGGGTCTGGATGATTTCAGTTTCAGCGGGGCGTGTGCCGAGGCCGATTTGCAGGCCTGCCGCCACCGTGGTCTGCTGGGTTGCCGCAGTTCCAGGCATGATCTGGTTTTGATATAGAAGGTCGGTGAAATTCACCTGACGCTGCTGAAATCCTGTCGTACTCGAATTAGCAAGATTATTGGCAATGTTGTCCAAATTCAGCTGCTGGGCCGTCATTCCGCTTGCAGCCGTATAGAGAGCTCGAAACATATCAGGTTCCTTTCAAAATCAATTCAGATGGATCTCGGCGCCAGATCAGCCGACGCGCGGCAGGTCCTGTGCCGCGGTCTTGTCAATCTCGGTGTTGTACATGGAAAGCACGCGGCGCATGGACTCGACCTCACGCTGAGCGGTAATCAGGTCGATGGCGCTGGTCGTCGGATTGACGTTTGAGCTTTCAAGCATCCCCTGGCGCACCTGAGAATTGCTAGCTGCAACGGCAGCGCCGGCAGGCGCCGTATAGTAGGCTCCGCCAGCACTCTGGATTGGCGTCGTGGGTGCAAACTCGACCAGCTTCAGCCGGCCCGAGATCGCGCCATTTACAGAAATTGTTCCGTCGGTGCTGATTGATACAGGCTCCCCGACAATCATGATCGGGCCATTGTCGCCCATGACAGGATCACCCGCGGCCGTAGTCAACTGTCCCCGCGACGACACGCGAAGGTTTCCTCCGCGCGTGTAGGCAGTACCGCTGGCGGTTTGCACAGATAAGTAGCCTGAGCCCTCGATGGCAACATCGAGCGCATTGCCCGTCGGCGTCAGAGCGCCTTGTGAAGTATCCAGCTGCGTACCGCTCAACACGCCATAGTCATTTGCGTCCTGGTTGAGCACAGAAAGAGAGGAGTCGCCCGCCGCAGCCAAGGCTGAGCTGAAAACATTGTGGCTTGCCCGGAATCCGGCAGTGCTCACATTCGCCACATTGTGGGCTATGGTATCGAGTGCTTGGGTGCGTGCCATCAATCCCGTGCAGGCCGCATAGTATCCACTGCTCATTCTGACGCCTCTGTCAGATAATCTGCACGCCAGTGGCCAATTCAGGCCATGCCTGATTTATGTCAACTTTCACTTGATTTCGGCGCGGAATACAGAATATGCACAAGTCCGGTTACCTCTGCGCATGAGGCATGGATGAGAAACCGATGAGACGCTTCGCCCCATCTACACGTGCACGGGTTTTCTCTTATTTCAAATCAAGAAATTGATTTGAAATGCGCAGCAGGAACTCTGCACCGTCGGAATATATCCCGTGGTAGCAGGCAGCACTGCCAGGTCTATGACTGCCGATCTTGTTCGTTGGGACGGAATGCGGTTGTATCAGGCGCAAACACAACGACGCGCCAAGGTGGCGCGCCCATCATTGGAACAAATGCCGGCGGATAAAGTACTGGCGTTACCCAATAGCCATGGATCTGACACCCCAGGACGCACAGGGATCATGATCAATCCGAGTGCAGACCAGTCTGTGTGCTGAGGTGAGAATGAATCGCCAAGCAGACGACATGGAGGAGTCAGCGGTGCCGCGCAATGCAGCGAGAGCAAAGAGGGGCAGCGACTCTTCCATTGCAAGCAAAACATCTTGACCTTGGCTATCACGGCCACAGAATGGCCAGCCCAGAGCCGCAGGAATTGACCCGACCCCGTGAAGCAGACCGACCAGGTACGCGTCGTCTGGGGAGATGTCCTCGATGGACTCGGCAACCAGTTGTGCGTACTGGGCTATCAGGCGACTGTGCTTCCAAACCGCGGTCGTCGCCGAATGTTCCCAGTCGTCCACAAACGTTCGAGCAGAGATCGCTCCAAACCAGGCATCTACATCCAGACTGGCAAGGCATTCGCCCATCCGGCTCGGGCGTTCCGCGGCATTCTCATATTCCTTGCCAATGAGTCGCAGAATCTGGATTGTTGCTCCGATATCGCTCAGAATAAGCTCAGAAACCCTCCGCAAATCGACAACGGACTCTTGCAGGAGCATGTCCAGACCGAGGACCGTTGCCGACATGACCGGCACTTCATCCAAGAGATCCGTCTTTTGGAGCGTGAGCCCATTGTGTTGGCGGCAATCCAAGTTTCGCCACGTAGAGGATTGAATCCAGCCTCGTTCAATTACTGATTCGGTTGCTTGATTTGGCACTGTTTCGCACCTGCTGGCTCCTTATCGGCACAAGAGGGCGATTTGTGCAAAGAAAATTCGCATTTTCGTTATTCGACGAGAACTATTTCCAAAACGCCATGAAAATAGAAGGGCTGGCGGCAGCCCATTGCCGAAGAGGAGCGTTCACCCGGCCTTGAAGAGAAGGTCAACTTCCTTGGGACCGCTTTTCAGACGCGCCCACAAGTACTCCTTGCACTTTTCGATCGCGGCTTCATCCGCTTCGAGGTGGACTCCATAGCTGCAAAGGATGCTGGCTATCTCTGCCGAGGAGTGGACACCCTCGAACTTTACCTCGTTCAAAGTTGCTTCGCCACACTGCGTCTGCACTTGCTTCCTTTGTTGCATTTGAATCTGAAAATCGCTAGGCGTCACGAAACATGGTTGTGTTTTACATCCGGTCATCTTCTCGATGGCATAGAGTAGCCCGTACTCGACGCCATGGACGAAGCCCACGAGCAACAGATTCGTCGCTGCTACATAATGCAGTGGAATGACAGAATAGAATTGCATAAGCGTTGACGGGATATGGACGCTGGGCTGCGTCACATGCTTCGGCACCTCAAATACAGGGCATCCCCATTGGGTGGCGCGTACAGCGGTAACCTGCTTTTCGCTCACGGAGCCGCGCCGCACCAGCAATTCGCCTATATCTCCGCCCTCTTCTTTTTGCTCTTCCCTCACTTCCTTTAACTCTGTGCTGGTCAACAATCCGCGGCTGACCAGCATCAGCCCCAGGGGCATGCGCTCGACACGGTTCGCCTGGTCTTGTCCTGGTTTCACCAATGCCAAGAGCTCCTCTTGTGCCGCGGATGCAAAGCAAACCGAACTGCAGTACCAGCGGTCGTGCATCATGATCCCCACCTTATGCGCGGAAACATGCCGCAGGGTCAGCGACCGATGGCAGACTTCGCAGCGCAGAGTGATCAGCCTGAAGCAAGACACCCAAGCTCTCGTTGCCATTGAATAGACTAGCTCCATGTATTTCATAGCTCCTCGCTCACACACTCTTCGGCTCTGCGCTTGGCTTCGCATTCAATTCAGTGCCAGCGTGGAGACGTGTTGCGATACCTCGGTTACACGAAGACCGTAATTTCCGTCGATCACCACTGCTTCGCCCCGCGCGATCACCATGCCGTTGAGGAGAAGTTCCACTGGCTCCTCTACTTCGCGGTCAAGTTCAACGACAGATCCGGTGGTCAGTTCCATCACTTCGCGCAGCGTAAGCTGGCGTTTTCCAAAACGCAAGGTGACGTTGAGCTCAACATCCATAACCAAGTCGAGGTTTATCGGATCTGGAGTCGCGATCCCTGCAGCAGCCAATACAGTTCTTCGCACTTCCGTGTCTGTGCTCGCAGGCTGAGAATGAGGCAATAGCGCTTCTATCAACTCCGGATTGATGTACATCACAACCGATACATGACTTGCGTCGTCATTGGCAGCGGTGATCTGGACAACACGCGCGTCTTCGGAAGGCGACTTGGAAGATGAAGAAGCACTGATCGTGAAGGTTCCAAACTCCTGCTCATGTACATGGGACAACTCACTCGCCGCAGCCTCGACGAGTTTCAGCAGTGCCTCGGTCTGCTCAGTTCCGAATACTTCGGTGGTCTGTCCAAGCAGTTTCGAAACCAGCTCAGTGGCTTCGGCGCGCTGAAACTCCAGGAACAGATCGCCTCGCAGACTGCCGTCGAGTGCAAGAGCGATCCGAACTGGGTCAGATCCGTCTGTAGTTGGCAGTTCTTCGGGCGTGGCTGCGATCTGCCAGGGAGATCCGCATGCTTCGGTCATGGCCGCCACCAAGGTGTTAAAGAATGCATCCGAGAAGCGATGCTGAGTTTTGTCTGGTATTCGACTGGTTGTCATGCTACTCCTTTGTCGCTTCCGGTTCCTGTAACTTGGAGGTAAGTTGAGCGGCCTTTCGCGTGCCGTTGCGAACGGGCAATGCCTCAAATATTCCAACATCTTCGACGGTAAGCCGACCGGCCCTTTTCACGGGAGCCTTCATCTTTAACACCGTTCCAGGCTTGAGTCCGATCAAGTCCTTCACCTTGACCCGCATCTGTGTTATATCTGCAGCCACTACAAAATCACAGTCGAGAATCCGCTCGCGGAGACTAAGACTCCGGAAAGTGCGGAGGCTTGACATCTTCTTGGACTGCGCTGCATTTAGGTGTCTCAGCAGGAAACCCACGAACGATGTTGGGAGCACTATATTTAGAGGACCGGTTGTCTCCCCCACGGTCATCTCGAACATCAGCAGCACAAGCTTCTCGTTCATCAGGAATACCTGCTGAATCATGGCTGGTTTGATGCAGCGACCCGGTGTCAATGAGAGATTCAGGGTCTGCCAGGCGCGCTCAATCTGCCTTACAATGAGGGCTGTAACACTCTGCATGATCTCTTCATCGAGTTCCGTAAGCTCGCGTGCCTTATCCGATGCTGTTCCCGCTCCGCCAAGCAGAAGGTCAATGATCGGGTAGACCAAGGCAATGTCAATCTCCAAGAGAAGATTGCTCTCCATCACGTTAAGCGCGCAAGGAAAAAGGTAGTTGTTCGAAGCGACGGAGCCAACATAGTCCGCAATGGCCATCTGTTCAAGGGACTGCAGCTTAAGCCGCAACGTGGCGCCCAGGTAGAGTTCCAGCGCAGTGGTCACGTTAATGGCAAACTTCTCATGCTGCGTCGTGAGTGTTCGCGCATTTTCATTCGACAGCCTGCCTGCATAGCGAAAGTTGCAAGAATGAATGGCTCGTGGTTTCGGCTGCTGCCCGCTGTGTTTTGCTGCTCTTACTGTCTTGCCCGATGCCGACGACTCGATCATGACTGCCTTCTATACTGGTGGTTTTCGGCGCTGTGAAGAGCCGGCTGCAGAGAGTTCGTGGGCGTCGCGGCGCCTTCGTGGAGATGGCTCAGTGAGGCGCGCAGCTTGATCATCGCAGCAGCGTGAATTTGCGAGACTCGTGACACCACGATACCCACGACCTTTGAAATTTCCTTCATGGTCAGCTCTTCTTTGTAATAGAGCGAAAGAATCAACTGCTCTCTTTCTGACATTCGGGATACAGCTTCTGCAAGCTGGGCCTTCCTTTCGCCTTGCAGGCAAAGGTCAAAAGGATTATCGTCGCCTGTACTCGCGGCGGATTCGATCAGGTCATAGGACTCGGAACTGTCGTGGGATGGTTCAGATCGCTGTCCAACCAGGTATAGGCCATCCAGTTGTGTCAGTGTGCTTTGCAACTCGTCGACATTCATGTCCATTTCGGCCGCTATCTCTTCTTCCATTGGGTGTCTTCCCAATTTCGATTCAAGCTTGGCGACCGATGCAGTGATGGCCCGACCTTTCCTTCGCAATGTGCGAGATCCCCAGTCCAACATGCGAAGACTGTCGAGGATAGCGCCGCGAATCCGAAACTTGGCAAAGGTGGAGAATTGCGCGTCTTTCGAAATATCGTAATTGCGGCAGGCGTCAATCAGGCCAATGACACCTGCCTGAACCAGGTCTTCCATATCCACATTCTTGGGCAGCCGCTCTCGGATTCTCGCAGCCACGTAATAGACTTGCGGCAATTCGCGCATTACGAGGTCATTGCGTTCCTCCATGCAATCACTACTCGCACGGTAAGCCAATTCTGCTACTGTCATTGCATTACTCCCTTTGTAAGGCACTCACATTTGCCGCTATATTCGAGGCCCTGTTTCCCATTTCTGCTGTACTTGTCCGTCTCTGGCTCAGTCACTGCGCGTTTCAATGAATGACCCCCATGGATTGCACCTGCGTCAGCGCTGGAATTTCCCCGGGAGAGATGACCACGATCCTGGGGATGAATGGCTCCAGCAGACGGTGAAGGTAGTAACGTCCAGGAGAAGAACAGAGCAGCACGGGAGGCGCACCGCCAATCTCCTTTCCGAAGTTCGTCTGCAGTCCATCTAGCACGCGACGTGCCAACTTGACCTGTTGCGGAGTCGATATTGTCTGGCCTTGCGGCAGGTTCGACCCGCGCAAGCATTCATCTTCGATCGCCATATCGAGAGTGACGACCTTCAGTTCGCCCTGATCGTTGAGCAAGGGCCGGATCAGGGCTCGTCCCTGCGTATGGCGAACGGCCTCGACCAGAGCAATTGTGTTCTTGTTGAACGAAGCCGTATCGACGAGGGTCTCCAGGATTGTCCCCAAGTCGCGAATCGAGACTTGTTCGCGCAGCAGTTGCTGAAGCACCTTTTGGACTTCACCGAGGCTCATGAGTTTCGGAATCAGTTCGTCGGCCAGTTTGGGGTGGGACTCGCTCAGCCGGTCGATCAGTCTTCTGGTCTCGTGTCGCGACAATAGTTCGTACGCGTGCTGCTTAATGACCTCTGCCAGATGAGCGGCGAGGACTGAGGTCGGGTCCACGACAGCATATCCGGCGGCAATGGCCTGTGCCTGCGTCTGTGGCGTAATCCACGTTGCCGGCGAATTGAAGGCCGGTTCCAGGGTGTCCTGCCCCGGCAGAGCAGGGGCGTTCGGATTGGAACTGATCGCGAGCAGGCAGTTTCGGCGTAGCTCACGCCTCGCAAGTTCGACTCCGCGCAGGTAGATCACATACTCCTGATCCCGGAGAGAGAGGTTGTCGGTGATGTGGATCGACGGAACCAGGAATCCAAGCTGCTGGGCGAGATTCTTTCGCATGGATTTGACACGAGACAGGAGCTTCCCCCCTCTCTGCACGTCGACAAGCGGCACGAGGCCCACGCCCACTTCAAGCATGAGTTCATCGAGCTTGAGAACAGCGTCCATGGGGTCAACAGCCGGGGCGGCGGTTCCCCCGGCTAACCCGGGTTTGGGGATCAAGTTCTGTTCGTCTGCTTCATCTCCTATGACTTGCGGTTTCATTTTTTTCGCCACGAACATCAGTCCGGCGGCCAAGGTAAAGAAGGATAATTTCGGCAATCCGGGAATGAGCCCCATGGCCATCAGTGCGCCACCGGTTATCCACAGCAGGCGCGGGCTGCTGAAGAGTTGCTTGTTGACATTGAGGCTAAGAGACTCCTTCGACACCGCCTTGGTGACGACCACTCCGGCAGCGACGGAGACCAGCAAGGAAGGCAGGATCGATACCAGACCATCTCCCACCGTGAGGATGGTGTAAGTTTTCAGGGCCTCCTGGAAGGGCATCCCTTGCTGAAAGACCCCGATCAGAAACCCGGCAATAATGTTGATGGCCACGATCAGGATGGTGGCCAGAGAGTCTCGTTGGCTGAAACGGGCCGCGCCATCCATGGCGCCGCAAAACTCCGCCTGGGCCGTTACTTGCTGACGGCGGACGCGGGCTTGCTGTTCGTTAATGAGGCCGGCATTGAGATCGGCATCGATCGCCATCTGCTTGCCCGGCATGGCGTCGAGTGTGAATCGAGCTGTAACCTCTGCCGTGCGCACGGTGCCATGACTGATGACAAGAAACTGAATCGCAATCAGCGCCAGGAAGACCACGAAGCCAACAATGTAATTGCCGCCCACCACGAACTGGCCGAAGGCTTCGATGACCTTGCCTGCGGCCCCCGATCCTTCATTGCCATGCAGAAGAATCCGGCGCGAACTGGCAAGATCCAGCGATAGTCTAAGCAATGTAAGCAGCAGTATGAGGCTCGGGAAGACCGAGAATTGCAACGGACGCAGAATCTGGATCGCCGTGAGCAACACCAGAATGGACAGAGTGATGCTGACGGTCAGGAGCAGATCGAGGATGAAACTGGGCAGCGGTACCAGCATCACAAAGACAGTCGATACGGCAGCGATGGGGGCAATCCACTCACTCGACTTCTTGAGGATAGACAATATTCGTTTCATCATGAGGTTTTCCCCGGCCGCGGAGCGGATGAATTGGATTGGTTTTCAGTCTTCTGACCCGAGGCATTTCTGGAGCGCCGCTCCGCCTCGCTTTGTCGCACTTCGGCTTGAGCACGGAATACCAAGGCGAGGATTTCGGCCACCGCCTGGTACAACTTCGCCGGAATTGCATCACCAACTTCAACGCTCTTGTAGAGCGCTTGCGCAAGGGGCCTGTTCTCGACCAACATGATCCCGTGATCTCGTGCCAACTGTTTGATCTTTTCTGCCAGCAGGTTGCGACCTTTGGCAACAACTACCGGGGCGGGCATATCCGTTTCATAGCGGAGTGCGATTGCATAGTGAGTTGGATTTGTCACGATCACTGTCGCGGTTGCGGCGGCGGCCAAGGACTTCTTCTTGCGCATCGCCCTTTGCAACTGACGGATGCGCGATTTGATAACGGGATTGCCGTCGGTCTCCTTGTATTCCTCGCGAACCTCCTGCTTGCTCATTTTGAGGTCGCTATTGATTTTCTTGAGGGTCAGCAGATAGTCGATTGCTGACCAGGCCAAGAGGACGAGCCCGGACTTCCACGTCAACTCAAAGACCATCGATCCGATAAAACTGCTGTACGGCCTGAGACCGAGGCTGGACGCATGGACCATCGCCTCCCAATGGTTCTGCGTCATGACGACGGCGATCCATAGAATGGCTGAAAACGGGAGCAGCGACTTCAAAAGGTTGCTAAGGCCCATGGGTGAAAATATCTGCCCCAGTTTGCTGGCGGGATTGAATCGATCGAACTTCAACGCCAGCGCTTCGGGCGCAAAATTGAGTCCGCCCTGCGCCAATCCGGCTAGCACCGAGAGCACCACGCCCGCCATCAAGGCGGGAACAATCCAGCGCATCACCTCGACCGAACTCCAGAAGAGGACCGGTCCATTGCTTTCGATATCGCCCGAAGATGCAGCGTAGAGCGTATTGCGGAAAAGCACTGTCCAATGAGTGACCGCGGTCGGCGCCATCAGGGTTATCGCCCCCATGACGCCAGCGAACGCGAGAATGCCGGGGAGTTCGCGCGAACGGGCAATTTGTCCCTGTTCCCGCGCCTTAAGCCGCTTCTTCGGCGTTGCTTCTTCGGTTTTGCTGCTATCAGCCATTGAATCCCATCGCGTTTGTCGCTATCGAGCCAAGTGGAGAAGGTAGTCGGCCTTGCCCATCGAATTGATAAACAGTTGTTCAAATAGACCAGGCCAGTATTTGAGAACGGAAATCAGAATCAATACGCCAAGGATGCTCTTTACGGCTGGGCCCATCAGCATGAGCGGAAGCTGTGGGGATGCCTTGCCCAGCAAGCCGAGGGCGATGTCGGCAAAGAGCGTGGCAGAGAGCACCGGCGCGGCAATCTGAATTCCGATGGCGAACACGCTTGCAGCTGCCTCCAGCGCTGCCGATGTAAACGCTCCACCAAAATGGCCCGTGGAGGGGGGCAGATACTCGAAGCTGCGCACCAGTGCACCCAAGATCCAAAGGTGGACGTTGAGGCGCAGAAAGATCAGCATCGCAATGGTCTGATGAAACGAGGCCATCACCGTTGAATCCACTTGAGTTTGCGGGTCGAGAATATTGACCAGCGAGTAGCCCATCTGAATGCTCAATATCTGTCCTGCCATTTGCACGCCGTCAAAGACAATGTTTATGGCAATTCCCAGGGCGACTCCAACCAACAATTCGCCGAACACCATTGTTGGCCACTGGCTGATGCTCATCTGCGGAATCTTGGCTGAAATCATCGGATAAAGGAGAGCGGTCAACGCCATCACCAGCACCGCCTTGACACGGGCGGGAATCACGACGCTGCCGAAGAACGGCGCGAAGAGCATGATGCCTGTGAGCCGGACACCGATCGTCAAGAATGCTCCGAAGACCTGGACCAGGGAGATGTTCATTGCAATACCGCATGAAAGTCGGATAAGAGGTTGACGGTGTAGTGCGCGAGGTGACGCCACATCCAGGGCATTGTCAGGAAAATGGCGGCGCCCGTGACCAGCAGACGAGGCACTTGGGACAAGGTCTGATCCTGCAGAGATGTCAGAACCTGCAGGATATTGACCACTAGGCTGACGGTAAGGGCAGCCAGAAGGATCGGCGCAACCAGGATCACAACCTCCTGCAGCATCAGACGGCCCAGCAGAACCACTTGATCGACGCCCATTAGTTGAAGCTCCTCATCAAGGCGCCGATAAGAAGGTGCCATCCATCCACCATGAGAAACAGCAGCAACTTGAGTGGCGTAGAGATCACCACAGGCGGCAACTGCATCATGCCGACAGAGGTGGTAATCGACGCGACGACCATGTCCACGACAAGAAAAGGGAGAAAGAGCACGGCGCCGATCTGAAAGCCGGCTTTGAGTTCGGACAGGATATAGGCCGGCAGCAGAACACGGAAGGAAAGGTCGTTAATACTGTTGGGACGAGGCTGCTTGGCCATTTCGAGAAAAAGGGCAGCATCCTTTTCACGAACGTAATGCGACATGAACTGGTGCATCGGCGCGCCTGCCCTGGCAAGTGCATCGACGGCGGTGATCTTACCCATCTGCATCGGCACGACCGAGTCGCGATAGATGACCTGGCCAACCGGCTGCATGATGAAGAAGGTCATGATCATCGATAAGCCGATGAGTGTCTGGTTGGATGGCGTGGTCTGAAGGCCGAGCGCTTGTCTGAGGAAATGAAAGACGATTAGAAGTCGTGCAAATGGCGTCATGCAAATCAGAATGCCGGGAATGAAGGTCAGAAAGGTCAGCAGGACAAAGATCGTCCATTGCGTTGAGCCACTGCCTAAACCCGTAATCCGCAGCTCATTCGGATCCTGAGGCGCGGGACTCGGTTGGATAGGCGTAGAAGTCCTCGGTTGCACGGGAGACGCGGGACTTGGTGGCATCAACATTTGGGCCAAAAGCATTGGCGTCGAAGTCCGGAGTTTCAGCGCATGCCCGTCTCCTGCATCCGCACTTACTGGCCAGGACGAGGCCTTTGCAGGTGTCGCCGCCAGAAAGAGCGTCAGCAGAAGCAGTGCCGATATGATCGCAGGGAGCTTCACATCTGGCCCCCCACCTGCTCCGCCGGGGGCGCGGCGATCGGCTTTTTAGTCCGCCTGGCCGGACGCTTCTTGGGGACAGTGACTGTTTCCGCCAACAGACTGTCAAACGACTGTCTTGCATCCAGCTGCGCCAGCAGCGCGACATTGGTGGCTCCACCGCCTACGAGAAACTCCCGTCCGTCCACTTGAATCACGGCTACAAATCGCTTTTCGCCGAGTGAGACAGTTTCGGCCACCTGCAATCGCTTGGAACTGGCATGTGCGACTTGTTGGGTTCGGAGGTATTTCCATGAGCGGGAGATCTGCACTTTGGCATGCATCCCCGCACTCGAAAGGAGTTCCGAGGCATTTTTCCACGAGCGGGAGAAATGTTTGCTCGCGTTTATCCTTGCCTGGGAGACCAACTCCGCAGTATCCGTCCACAGACGGGAGACCTGCCCTTTGGCCTTGTGAGGAATCCGCAAAGAGGCCCCGCCGGGGAAATCAATGAGCTGCCGAGTACCGATCGGTGCAGGTACGCGTGCGGGTGCGGGCGCAGAAACACGCGCGCCACGTTGTACGCGAAGACGTAAAGAGCTTTGTGCGGGAACGGCTGCAGCGGAGCGTCTGGTTTTCATGAGAGATCCGTCAGTCGCACCGCAAGGCGTTCGCCAACGACCTCGAATTCCGTCCATCCGACCAATTGTCCATTCACCCGCAGCGGCAGATCGCTGCTTTGGTGATAGGCGGTCTCGACGATGGAGTCTGCTTTCAGGCCCAACAACTCGCCAACCGTAAATCTCACCACCGGAATTTCCAGCACGAGTGTACAGGGGAGCCAATACAACAATTCGGACGGATCGCGTTCCAGGTGTTTTTCCACCAACTGCGGACCCTGCATCGAATTATCTTGCGTCGCCGGCAGTGCAGAGTTCATTACCGTGTTCATGGCTTTGTCTTCCCCCGCTGTCAAATTCCCATCGCACCTCCGCTATGCGAGAGTCTCGCCTTTGCAGGTTATGCACATGGATGGCTGCGCGCAGACAGCACGCAACTTCCTTCGATAGGGGTAAAAGCAATCGAGGGGCCGTTGCTGCAAAAAACCGCGGGCAATGGTGCAGCGCAAATGGAAGCAGCGTTAAGTGGCCTGGAAATAGAGAGAAAGGGCTTCACAGGCCGCACCGCGGCTTTTTTGTGGCGGAGAGAGAAAATCAATAGTTGCGATGACTTGGTGAGGCGGATATGAGAAGCGCTCATGGAGAGCAGGGCTGGGCGTTCAGCATGAACGCCCAGCAGCCTGCCCCTAATGCAAAACTAAGAAACCACGATTGCCCTGTCTTACTGGAGCATTGAGAGTGTCGCTTGGGAAAGTTGATTGAACGTGGTCACCGACTTGGCATTGGCCGAGTAGGCCTGCTGCGCCTGAATCAGCTTGGCAAATTCCGACGCGATATCCACGTTGGACTGTTCAACGGATCCTCCGATGATTGTGCCCCGCCCGCCAGTTCCAGCGATTCCGATCACTGCCGAACCGGAGGCGGCGGTCGGTTGATAGTTATTGTTGCTGGTGTTGACAAGCCCCTGCGTGTTCGCAAAGGAAGCCACGGCCACCTGTCCAAGCACCAGCGTTTTGCCGCTGGAGAAAGTGCCTTCGATGGTTCCATCCTTGTTCACAGAGTAGCTTGAGAGCGTGCCACTCGCGAGGCCATCCGTGCTTGTGGCACTGGTTGCGCTGGCCAAAGACGTTTGGGTAATCGTGGAATTGCCTACCGTCCCAAAGGGCCCGGAGACCGCCATGGCAGCAGCGCCATCGTTAAGGTTGGAGATGCTGATGGGAACAACATTGGACGTCGAAGCCAACGCGCCCGAAGTATCGAAACTCAGTGTTCCCGACCCCACAACAGTGCTAGTGCCCGTCGCGCCGGTCAAATCGGATGAGGGCACGGAGGCTGTGTATGTCCAGGTATTGGCCGCCGTCTTTGTATAGGAAACAGTGAGGGTGTGCGCCGTTCCCAGTGAGTCGTAAATTGAGAGAGTGCTGCTTGTAGCGGTGTCGCCAACCGCGGTACTGGAATCAAGATTGGCGGTAATCCCAACCGTGGTGCTCGCCGCAGCGGGACTGGTGATGCTATTGACCTTCAACGGCTGCAAGGCCGCCGAAGTGTTCACAACCCCGTTGACCGCAGGAAATCCCAGCACCAGTTCCCCATTCGGGGTGACGAGTTGCCCGGCGCTGTTGGTCGTGAAATCGCCTGCGCGCGTGAAATCTTGTAGACCGCTCGCGCTCTGCGTGACGAAGAACCCATTTCCAGAGATGGCCATATTCGACGCCGTGCCTGTTGTGTCCAGGCTTCCTTCGGTAAAATCGGTCGCCGTAGAGGAAACTGCTACGCCAGATCCTGTCTGCACCGGGTTGCCACTGCCGTTCGTGGTACCAGACTGTGAAAAGACATCGCTGAAGGTCAGACTCTGGTCCTTGTAACCCGTGGTGCTGATATTGGCCAGATTATTGGAGACGGATTGCAGGTCTTGTTGCGCAGCCGTGAGTCCAGACAGTGGAGAGGAGAAAGAGCCCATTATTTGCCTCCTGAAGTTTTGTTGGCCGAGCCTGAGAAACCGATTGGAGCGGCGTTAATGGATGAGTTGGACAAGGATGTCGCCGTGTTGGTATTGCCGAAACTCAGGGGCATCATCGTATTGGGGTCAAACGGCAACTGGCCGGTGGCCGCAGCTGCGGCTGAAGGAGAGAGTGTATTGGAGGCACTGCTCGCTGAATTGATCGCAGCAGTGCTGGCCTTGATTGCTTCTGCTTTCGCGGCATCCGTCGTCGTTCCCGATGTAGTTGAGGCCCCGGCGATGGTCTGATTGATGCTGATGAGCTGATCCAACTGGTTCAGCGAGATCATCTGACCGACCATCGCTGTCGCATCCACGGGACTCGTGGGGTCCTGATTCTGCAGTTCCTGCGCCAGGAGGCTCAGAAAGGTAGTGCCTATGCCCGTACTACTGCTTGAATCGGAGCTGCTCGTGCTTGAGGTACTGGCAGCATTGGCCTTGGCACTTGCTGTCTTTGCGTGTCCACCGCCGGCACCCGACGTTAAGCTATTGAAGATCGTTGGCATGGTGTAGTTTGCTGAAACACTGCTCATGATCGTTTCTCCTCGAGTACTTCTTGTCCCTGGCCTACCTAAACTCTGATGTCGAGACGCGCGTTGAGGCTGTCGTAACCAGTTGTCAGCCCCGCCACAGCAGGGAACCGCTGCCTTTCGACAACACTGTTGTCCGAATAGCTCGAAGCGGTGTAGGCCGATTGCTGTTTTCCGGCACTCGACTGATCCGATGCGCCGTTTGACATGCCGCCGGATGTGCCTGTTCCCTGCCCTGTCGCCGTCCCGTGCATATCGATGCGCACATCCATGGGCTGATTGCCGCCCAGTCTTGCCTGCATTTCCGGCAGTTGCGCGGCGAGCGCTTTGGCAAGTTCGCCGTGGTCGAGTGAAATCTGTGCTGAGATCACGTCCTTGTTTGTGGAAGTGCTGATCGAGATATTGCCGAACTCGTTCGACCGCATGCCGACTCGCATCTCGGACTGTCCAATGGACTGGATCAACCTCGCTGTATTGATGACCGGCGCGGCCTCCGTCACAGCCGCAGACGCGGAAGCTGTGGCGCCAGAAGACTTCGCAGCAGATGCGGTAACGCCGACGCGCGTCGAGGCGCTCGACGGCGTTGAGATAGGTTCCAGCGCAGGAAAAACGGTCACAGCTGCATTGGCTGCAGAGTTTGTCTGTGACGGAGTTGCGCTTTGCCCCTGCGGGGACGCGATGCTTTGGGTCTGATCGCCCACTGGGGCGGGCTGTTGCGAGTCTGTCTTGGAACTAGTGTGGTCGGTTGTGACCCGCACATCTTGATTCAGTTCTACAGCGTCGGTGGACGTGTTCTTGGATTTGCCCTTGTCATTCGCAGCAGCCGCAACCGGCTGATTTGCTACCGGAACCGGGTTGAAGCTCGATACATTGGAATGAATCGTTTCTGGCAATCCGCCGTCCAGCGACACTGGTGAAGCGACAGGATCGGATGTTCCGCCCGTAACGTTGAGGTCTGGTGAGAGCGAGGCATGTTGCCTTGGTCCCGCAGCGTTGTTCGTCGCGTCTTTGGATTCTTCCTTGCTATTGGCAGCGGGCGCAATCGGTTGACTTGCTACCGGAACCGAGTTGGAGCTCGATACACTGGCATGAGCTGTTCCAGGAAATCCGCCACCCGTCTGGATTTGCGAGACAAGCGAATTGGCTGTTGTGGCGGAGACGTTGAGGTCTGTTGTTGGCACGGTTTGAACGGCTCCGGTTGTCGTGGAGCTAACCTGGTCTGCCGGTGTGCCGGTCACTGCCGAGGCAAGAATCGCGCGTGCGGAGGCGCTGAGAGCGGCATGAAGAACAGGGGCTTGATCTGCTTGAAGAAGAGAAGCCGAGTCTGCGCTCTGGACAACATTATGAGTTGTATTCGCAGCCTCATCTTCAGCGGGATTCGGACTTGCATTTGAGTCTGAATCGGCGGCAGCGTTCACGGCAACGCTTGGCAGCTGATTTGAAAAGACAGTCGGCGCCGTGTGCGCGACGCCATTTGCGTCAGTGCTCGATGTGCTATTCGCGGCTTCAAACAAAGGCATGCTAAGCGTTTTAGTGTTTTGAGTTTCGGCGCCGGACTGGATGGATGCCGTCTGTGATGGATCGTTCCTCGACTGGGTGGCGTCCGACTGGAGGAGGCCCGATGGGGAGAGTCCTGTCTGGACGAGGCTAGATTGGGGGAGGCCCGACAGGAGGGGGTCCGACGGGGCATCGACCGAAGGTATGGCCGCTTCAATCGAAGTGTCCGAAGTCGTAGCGGCTTCTCCAACGGAAAGTGGCAACGCTGGAGTAATCGGAGGAATCACTTGCATCTGCTGCGCTGGCACGACTTGTTGGGGCTGTACCGTCTGGTGAGAAAGTATCGGAGCCTGAGCCGCATCGTCAGTGTGAACAGCCACAGTTGCTTGCTCATCTTCCGCAGCAGACTTCTGCCGGCGCGCAGCCTTGGCTTTGCCATCGCTCGCGCCATCGGTTTCCGAATATGCCTTTGAAGCCGAAACCAACGACTCACTGAATGACGACTGAGGCTGATCGACAGTCTTCGCAGCCGCGATGCCACAAGCGCCGACTGGCACCACAGAAATCATTCCGATATTGGCTGCTGCGATCACGCCTACACTATGGCATTTAATGGGCCAAACAAACTTCGTTCAAAAATGAACGACCGGGGTGGATTTCTTCATTCGAATCAACATGCTAGGCCGAGCCCGGGTCGCTTGACGTAATCCCCTGAGCAAAGTCGGCAAGATTTACCGGATCACGCATAGGCAAGAGTTGCCCGGTTGCAGCGCTGGAAGTCGTCCAATTGCAGCGTTGGAGCGGAATTGTAGTTGCCAGTATTTCTTACAGAGGGCGGAGCGATCTGAGACACAACGGTCAGTTGCGGCCTCGCCTCGAGATGAAGATGTCATCCAGAGTTTTCTGCGCGAGGCGAGCAATCTCCGACTCGTGCTCCTTGCGTTTTTCTTCGCGCATATCGGAGAGCATCTCGCGGTTCTGTCGCGCCTTTTCGTAAATTTTGATTTGCCTATCTCGCAGTTGTTCCAGTTTATTAATTTGCTCTTCGATATTCTTCCTGTTTTCCTTGAGTTCCTTCACCTCTCCGTAAGAGGCATGAAGGTGATGTCCGAGGAGGGGCTTGAATGCATCTGCGCAGCGTGAAGCATCCGATTTCGCAATCGCGGCATCGGTGAGTGCCAGAGCCTCGTTCGACCGCACAATCTCCGACAATATTTTTTGCAACATTCGTTCTTCTTGTTCCTCAATAATTCCGCGGACCCGAAGCACCGTAGCAAGTGAGAATTGAAAGGCCATATCAGTTCGGAATTTCCAGAAGAGATTTCACGACAGCTGGAAACGCAATGATTTCTTCGGGGCGCTGTTGCAGAAATGCGTTCAGCTTCGGCAGTATTTCGACCGCCCGGTCAAGTGTGACATCGGCACCCTTTTGATAGGCGCCGATGCGAATCAATTCTTCAGAATGGGCATAGGAAGCCATAAGAAGGCGAAGCCCCTTGGCCTTCTGCATGTGTTCCTCGGAAGTGACACTCGGCATCAGACGGCTCAGGCTCTCCAGCACTGAAATCGGCGGATAGTGGTTCTTCATCGCTAAATTTCTGTCGAGGATGATGTGTCCGTCAAGCAAAGAGCGTACGGTATCGGCGACCGGATCCTGCTGATCGTCGCCCTCCATCAGAACTGTGTAAAAGGCGGTGATGCTTCCATTCTTGAAGCAGCCTGCGCGTTCGACTAGCCGGGCAAGCAAATTCAACACAGAAGGCGTATAGCCTTTTGCCGTCGGCGGTTCGCCAGCCGCCAATCCTATTTCGCGTTGTGCCATGGCGAACCGCGTGAGGGAGTCAACGACGAGGAGAACGTTCTTTCCTGTGCTGGCAAAATACTCTGCGATGGCCGTTGCCGACAGGGCAGCACGCAATCGCAGCAGAGGAGATTGATCGGAGGTGGATACAACCAAGACGGACCGTTTTCGACCCTCCTCACCGATGACTTCGAGAAACTCCTGCACCTCGCGTCCACGTTCGCCCACGAGCGCCAGCACCGTCATGTCGGCGCTTGTCCCGCGAGCCATCATCCCCAGCAGCGTACTCTTGCCAACGCCACTGCCTCCAAAAATCCCCAGGCGCTGGCCGCGTCCGCAGGTTACAAAGGCGTCGAGCGGACGGATGCCGCAGCCGATTGCCTCGCGGATAGGCACACGGTCCAGCGGTAGCGGCGCCGACCCATCTACCCACACTGTTTTTTCCCCTCGATATTCACCTTTCGAATCGAGGGGCGCTCCGGTGGCGTCGATGACCCTGCCCAGCAAGTCGATACCCACCCTGACGGATGGCCGAGTCCCCCATGCGACGATAGGATCACCAAACCGAATCCCTTGTGGATCACCAACAACCATTGAAAGCATGGTTGATCCGCGAAAGCCGACCACTTCGCCGGAACACTTTTTCCCATTCGCGTTGGTGATCTCGCAAGACTCTCCCACGGAACAGAACGGCCCTGCAGACTCAATCAGATTTCCTACTACCTGCAACACCCGTCCACGCCAACGAAGGGTCGATCCGCGTTCCAGACGGTCCAGGTAGGGAGCAAGTGGTCTTGCAGTATTCACGTGGTTAGAGGCCTCTGCGCAAGCAGATCAAAGAAACCCTGCTCCACCTCTTTCAACTGCGCATTGATGCTGAAGTTTGCCGATCCAAGATCCGTTTCAAGAATGCAGTCCTCGATCCCCAACTGTGCATCCTCAACAACTGCAATGGTTGAACCATTCTGCGAATTCGCCAGATACTCGCGCCACTTTGCCGCTTTGGCCGGTGCAACGCGAACCGACACGCTCGACACATCGCTCATTTTATCCACAGCAACGCGCACTAATGTCGCAACCAGCAAAGGGTCTACCTGTACCTCATGGTGCAGAATCTTGGCTGCAATGGCCAGAGCGAGATGAACCACGTCGGACTCAACGCGGGAGAAATAATTCCTCCGCTCATCCTGAAACAGTTCCAGTGCTCTCAGGATCTTGGCCGCCTCTGCTGCCGATCTTGTTTCATACGTCTGCCGCAGGCGCTTCTCGGTCTCAGCCACGGCTTCTGCGCGCGCACGACTGACAGCATCTGCGATCTTCTGCGCCGACAGATTTGCTCCCTGCCGCGCTTTCTCTTGTTCCGAGGCACAGTCTGATAGTGTCTCCTCGACATCTGTGAGAGCTGGGGAACTTATATCCCGATACGACAATGACGTGAAGGAAGGCTCGAATGCCGGGTTAAGTGCTTCACTAAACAAGGTACTCATCAATCGCCTCGCCCTTCAATACAATTCTGCCTTCGACCTCAAGCTCGCGCGCAGTGGAAACGATTTCGGTTTGCGCTTTGATCACATCCTTGCTCCGCATGGGGCCGAGTAACTCCACATCTTCCTTGAGCATTTCGACGGCTCGTGTTGACATTGTCCGGAAGAAATGGTTCTTCAGCTCTTCTTGTGTGCCCTTGAGGGCAATGGCTAGTGTCTTTTTGTCGACGGCCCCCATGAGTTCGCGAATGTGCGATTCGCCAACTTGCAGAAGGTCTTCAAAAGTAAACATCAGATTGCGGATACTGATTGAAAGCGCCGGGTCCTCGTTTTCAATATTTTCAAGGATCTCTTGCGCTACTGTCGTATCGATGCAGTTCATGATATCGGCCACACTTTGGAAGCCGGAATAGGCCCGCCTGCCCTGTTCTCCAACCGTCTTGAGCTTCTGGCTCAACAGAGTGGACACTTTCTCTGCCATCTCCGGAGAAAAGCGCCGAAGGTTGGCCAATCTCTTGACAGCTTCCGCACGAACATCATTCGGAAGACTCATCAGCAGTGCCGAAGCCTGTAGATCGCCAAGTTGGCCCAGGATAAGAGCAATGGTCTGAGGATGCTCGCCCTCCAGGAATCTTGCAAGTTTCTGCGGGTCTGCACGCTGCAACATTTCGATGGGCTTGAGTTCGCGCGACTTGGTCAGCCGCTGTAATATGCCCTCCGCCTCGCCTTCGCCAAAAGCTTTGACGAGTAGTCGCCGGGCGAGGTCATACCCGCCCTGGATGAGATAATCCTGCGCCTGGGTCATCCGCTGGTACTCTTCGATGACCTGGATCGACAATTCCATCGGTATGGTCCCTAGACTTGCGACCTCGTCTGCTACACGCTGCAACTCTTGCTCATTCAGATCCCGGAACATTGTCGCGGCAGTGTCCTCGCCGAGCACCGTCACCAGGATTGCGGCTTTTCGCGCGCCGCTGAGTTTGACTCTTTCCAGTGCGGAACTCATAGGGCATCCTCCCTCAGCCATGCACGCACGGCAGTGGTGCTGCTCTCAGGGTCAGTCCGGACAAACTCGGCGAGTTGCTTTTTTAGCACTGCGGAGCGCTGGGTAATGCTGTCTGCCGTCTCGTGCATTGCTGCATTCTGAGGCTCAGCCGGCGGCAGTGCCCTGGCCTCTCCCAACGCTGGAAGCTGAGTGGCAAGAACACGCTTCTGGATCGGTCGGATCATCAGAAGATAGACGAGGATGAATAGAGCCAGCAGTGCTGAGTACCGGACGGCGGAAGAATAGTCGCTCAAGCCCTTCCGTGCGCGATCAAAGAAAGTGTCGGGTGGCGCATCATCCACCGGGGGACGGTCAAACGTAAGGTTCTGTACGCTAATCACGTCGCCACGGGCGCTATTAAATCCAATGGCCGCTTGCGCCACTTCGCTAATCATCCTCAGCTCATCGGGGTTTCTCCGATGGCGGATCTCAACCCACTTGCCATTTTGTTGCTGGCGCTCGACCGCATCATCCAGCACCACAGCGGCGGTGAGACGGCGGATGCTCCCAGCCGGTTCAATCACATGGCGAGTAGTTTTGTTCACACCGTAGGTATTGCTATCTGTTCTTGAGGACTGGCCCATATCCTTGGGAGCCGTTTTGGCCGCGGCTTTATTGGATTTGGGGACATTGCTTGAAGTTCCGGGAACGCCTCCGGCGGCAACACCGGAACCTGAACTTTCTTCGGAGTGCTGCATCGTGAGTGTGGCGCTGACCGCGGGGTCGTATTTCTCCTCGCTCTCTTCGCTGCTTCCGGTTTCATATTCCACGTTAACCGTTGCGTGGACGCGATCGGGCCCGACGATGGGCGCGAGCGTCGTCATCAATCGCCGCGTCATCTCCTGGTCTATCCCATCGCCTCCGTTTGCGGAGCCGTTGTTCTGGCCCAGAGATTGATTCGAATCCGCATCGACTATGACGACATCCCCGGGTTTAAGTTCATCGACCGCACCGGCGACAAGCCTTGAGATGGACGACAACTCCTCTCTGGAGAGGCTTCCACGCCGGAGCCGCAGCGTGACTGACGCTTTGGCGCCGCGCTCTCTATCCAAAAAGACCGAATCACTGGCCATGACGAGGTGTACCCGCGCGCTCTTGACATTGTTCATGGTCTGAATCGTTCGCTCAAGTTCGCCTTCGAGCGCGCGCTGATAGTTGACCTTTTCGTCGAACTCTGTTTGCCCCCAAGAGACTTTATCAAAGATCTCATAGCCAATACGCCCGCTACGAGACGAATCATGCGACGCAACTTCCAGGCGGGCCGCATCTAGGTTATCTTTCGGGACACTGATGGACGTGCCGTCCGGACCGATGACGTAGGGTATCTTCTTTGCGGTCAACTGCGCCGAGATCGTCTGTGCGTCAGCCGGTTCAAGCCCTGTCATCAGAGTCTTATAGTCGGGTGTTGCGATCATCTTGACAAAGAAAGCCGCGACTGCCAGGGTGATGCCGAGACCCACGCCAAGATAGATCCTCTGCTGTGGGCGCAGCCCTTCCCAGAACAGCTTGATGCGATCCATCACATGGCTGACGCCGCCTGCTTGTTCAGTGGCCACGATTTGATTCTTGCCCGGCATAGGTTCCCAATCTCGCTACTTTTCTTCGAAACGCGTGCATGCAACTGCATTCTTTTGTCACGTTCCTGCAATCACATTCTCAATGGCGTGCCATCTAGAACTGCATCTTCTCGATGTCCTGGTAGGCGCTGACAATCTTGTTGCGAAGCTGCATCATCAGCTGAAAAGATACGTCTGCCTTTTCGACCGCGATCATCACTGAGCTCATGTCTGCGTTGCCCCCCGTCAGCAGGCTGCCAATCTGTTGTTCCGCACCGCTGCTCAGCGTGTTCACTTGCTGAAGCGCATTAGTTAATATCCCGCTGAAACTTCCCTCTGTATTCGCCGGCTCTACTGGCGACAGTTGAGGAAGCGAACTGATTGCGCCAATGGCGCCAAGACCTGAAATCGGGCTGCCCATGTATCAATATCCTGCCTAGCTCTTGAGAATGTCGATGGATTGTTGGATCATCTGCTTGGCTGCGGCCACCGCCGATGCATTCAATTGATAGGAGCGCACAGAGCTCATCAAATCCACCATTTCGGAAACCGGATTGATCGCTGGATAGGCAACATATCCATCCTTGTTTGCGTCGGGATTGCCTGGTTCATAGCGCATGACTGGGGGCGTTGGATCATCGACGACATCAGAGATTTGCACACTGCCGGGAGTAGGTCCGTTTGAATTGCTTGTTCTGGCAAGTGCGAGGCGAAAAGACGAAGAGCCTGACGACTGGAAGACAACTTCTCTACGCCGAAACGGCCCACCCGCTTCGGTGTGCGTTGTCTCGGCATTGGCCATGTTTGCGGCGATGATCTCGGAACGTTGACGTTCGGCAGACAAAGCCGATCCACTGATCGATAGTGAGTTGAAGAGATTCATGATTGACCTCCTCCACTAATGGCGCTGAGTATTTGATGAAACTGGTGTTTTACCAGCTGAACGCCGATCTGATATTGCAGTTGCGTCTGCGCCATTAGCAGGCCCTCGCGGTCCAGATTCACGTTGTTGCCGTCGGGACGCTCCATCAGACCTTGAACCTCTCGTACGGCTGGACTTAGTTGCGCGGTGACGATGCCGTCCTCGGATTCACTCGACGGCCCGTTCATCGCCTTTTTCAGTTCGCCTTCAAAGTCAATGTCCAGAGTGCGATAACCGGGGGTATCGACGTTGGCCATATTGGCCGAGATTGCCTGTTCGCGGCTCGTGGTCAGCTTCAGATAGCTTTCCAGCGTCGAAAGCAACGATGTCGTCGGCATCATGCATATCTCCTTGGCGGGAGTCCGTACTCCCTGATTTTGTTTCGAATCGTCCGTAGGCTTATGCCCAGCATCTCCGCTGCGTGGGTCCTGTTCCCGTGGGTCAGAGCGAGGGTGTTTTCGAGGTGCATTTTTTCCAGCACATAAATTGGGATTCCGGGGGCTGGCATGAGCTGTGGAGCAGATTGCTGCTCTTTTCCAAGTGGGCGAAATTCCTTATCGAAGCATGCCGCGTCAATCACGTCGCCCTGGTGCAAAGAGAGTACGCGGCGCATGAAGTTAGAGAGCTCCCGTATGTTGCCGGGCCAATGGAAAGCCTGCAGCCTCTCAACAAAGCTCGGATCGAGTATCGGCACCGCACTGTCAACTTCAATCGCGAACCGCTCTGCGAAGTGCCTTGCCAAAGCTGGAATGTCCTCCAACCGCTCGCGAAGACTGGGGATTGAAAGAGGAATCACGTTCAGCCGATAGTACAAATCACTACGGAAGCGGCCTTGCTCGACCATTGCGCCGAGGGATGCGTTGGTAGTGGCAATGACACGAATATTGACATGGATGGAGCGCGTTTCGCCAAGCCTCTCGAACTCGCGCTCCTGAAGAATGCGCAGGAGCTTGGGTTGCAGATTCAGCGGCATCTCGCCAATTTCGTCGAGGAGCAGAGTACCGCCGTCGGCCTGCTCAAACTTGCCTGCCTTGGCGGCACTGGCGCCGGTGAAGGCGCCCTTGGCGTGCCCAAAGAGTTCACTTTCAAGCAGCGGTTCCGGTACGGCCGCACAGTTTACGGCAACAAAAGGTTTGCGACTGCGGTTGCTGGTCTGATGGATGTACTTCGCAAGCAATTCTTTACCTGTGCCACTTTCGGCCTCGATCAGAACATCGGCGTCGGTGCTTGCCGCAGCACGAGCGCGTTGCAGCGTTTGCAACAGCAGTGGAGAGCGCCCAATGATTCCACAATTGCTCGTGACTTCACGCGCGGCATCTTTGACGATCTCGTGGGCGGCCGTCTTTTTATTGATCCGCTCCATGACGCGGGCGGCCGCAGACTGAAGCTGCTCAAACGAAACTGGCTTTGTCAGATAATCGAACGCCCCGCTGCGCATCGATTCAACAGCTTCGGGAACACTGCCGAAGGCGGTCAGAAGAATTACAGCGGTGGTGGGCGAGGTCTTCTGGACTGAGCACATCACCTCAAAGCCGTCGCCATCTCGCATGCGGACGTCGGTCACGACCAGGTCGTAGCTTGTAAGCTCGCAAGCCCGCTCCGCATCACGAACGCCGCTTGCGGTTTCGACGCGCCATCCATGACGCAAGAAATTGGCCCGCAATGCTGTGCGCATACCAGGTTCATCGTCAACAACCAGCACGGAGGAGTTGCTGCCGTCAGTAGGAATGTTGTTCATGCCGTGACCTGTTCTTGTTGAAGTACAGGGAATTGGAGCGTGAATAAACTGCCGGAGTCGGGTCGGTTGGCAACGGAGATTCGGCCGCCATGCTGCTTCATGAGCCGTGCGCAGACCGCCAAGCCCAGCCCGGACGTATCTCCGCTTCCGCTGAAGCCAGGCTCGAAGATGTGATCGATCTGGTCAGGCCGGATACCGCATCCGGTGTCGGAGAATTCGACCGCGACCTGACTGCCATCGTTGCCGGGACACTCCCCTTTTGTGACACTTTGGTCAGGCAGAATCGACACGGTAACGCTGCCGCCCGCCGGCGTATGGCGGATTGCATTCGAAATCAGGTTCAAAACGACCTGCTGCAACGCACTTTCATTACCCATCACTCTTATATGATCGTGATCGGCTGAATATTCCAGAGAAACCGCCGCCTGATTCGCAATCGGCTGGACAAACTGGAGCGCGTTGCCAACCAATTCAGACAACAGAACCGGGGCAAGCGTCAGCGCCCCGGAGCCGTGGAAGCTCAGTACATTGTTCACGGTTCCGGAGAGCGATCGAATGCCGGCGCGTAAATTGGAAATCCACTCCCCGCGATTGTCTCTGTCCTGCTCTATCAATTCTGCGAACAGCTCCAGGCTCGCTAATGGGTTTCTAATTTCATGGGCAAGGATTGTCGTGATTTCTGCCAGCGCCATTGCTCTGCGCCCGGCCTCGCGTTCCTCTTCTGCGTATTTCTGCGCCGTAATGTCCCGCAGAATCAGAATCGTTTTGTCCTGCTGTTGTTTTTGGCCCGATTGGTGGAATAGCCTGCGGTTACGAACCTCGATCCAGCGATTTCTTGCGGAGCCGCGGACACAGAACTCCTGTGCCGAGTCGCTGCTGGAGGCATTTTCGTAGGTTGCTTCGAGATTGACGCCGCTGAATTCTGAGATCTGCAGCAAGGTTCTCTGCGATCCCTCTTCGAAATGCGCTCGATCAAGTCCAAGCAGGCGTCTGCTCTCCGGATTGATCATGGAGATCTGGCCGTCGCGATCCACAACCAGCACGCCACATGGCATCGAATCGACGATCTGCTGCAAATCCTGCCGCATTCGCTCGATTTCCGCCAGGCTGGTGTTCAGTGCTGCATTCCGTTCCGTCAGCTCGAGACCAAGTTCGGACACTTCGTCTTGCAGTTTGCGGTAGGAATTCTCCAATCGCGCAGCCGCCGAGATGAATTCAGAGAACTCGCCGGCCAAGAGCGCCGCGCTGCTGGCCGGGGTCTCCGATTCATGCTTCGAGTCCATCGGCCGACGGGGCGCTCCATCGATTTGCCATTCATCGACTCGTACATGGACCGGTTCTTCGCTCCGCCGACGGGCGGGCGATTTATTTATTGGCGCGAGATGAGAACTAGGCAGCATCTGCCTATTGAATATGCACGATGATGGCCAACTTGATCTTCGGCCAAAACGTGGAAATCGGATGAAGGCGGAAAACGCCCCTGCAGCCTCTCCGAAAGAAGACGTATCCGGGTTCTGCAACTATAGAATAATGTGCTGGGCCTCGATCTCCTGCCGACTACCAACAACGATGCTCGACCTCTCGATCACGTTGCGCAATTCGCGCACGTTCCCTGGCCAGTCATGCTGCAGCAGAACCTTGAGCGCCCCCGCGCTGAGGATTGCGTTCGGGCTGAACTTTGCAAGAAAGGCCTCGGCAAGCTCTTCTACATCCCCTATGCGCTCACGCAGGGGCGGCAACTTGATCGGGAAAATGGCAAGCCGGTAGTACAAGTCCTCACGGAACAAATGCTTCTTGACGAGGCTCAAGAGATCAGCGTTGGTCGCAGCCACGACCCGGACATCCACCTTCAGATTGTCGTTGCCGCCGATGCGCTGCACCTCGCCCTGCTCAAGAAAGCGCAGAATCTTGCTCTGCAATGAGAGCGGCATATCGCCAATCTCATCAAGGAAGAGCGTTCCCTTATGCGCAGCGTGGATGCGGCCGATACGCGACTGGACAGCGCCGGTGAATGCACCCTTCACATGTCCAAACAGTTCGGCTTCAAGGAGAGGCTCAGGAATCGCGGCGCAGTTGATGACGACATATGGCTGCTTCTGACGCGGGCTGATGAGATGGATTGCCTGCGCAATCAGGTCCTTACCGGTACCGCTCTCCCCAGTCACCAAAACCGTCGTATCCCGGCGAGCGACCATGTGGGTCAGCTCATAGACACGCTGCATCGGCTCCGAGCCTCCGATCATGCCGCGAATGCCAACCCGATCATCATTTCGCGCCCGCATGCGGTGCAGCTGCTCCGGCGAGATGGAATTGAAGCGCGCATTGCCATCGCTATACAGCATCTCCATCAGTTGAGACGAGAGCATGGTGGGCGACGATGTGCCAAGAACAAGTTGTCCGGTGTGCGAATTTACAGAGAGAATCTGGACATTGGGAAACTCTTCATGGACAAGGGCGCTGAACCCGGTGGCCTCAAGATCGGGAAGCTGAGGATCGAGCAAGAGGATCTCGCTTGGGCCCTCTTGCAGACACTCAAGAGCTTCGGCGCCACTGGCGGCTTCGGTCAGATGCCAGCGAGCCTGATTGAGCTTCTCTCGCATCTCCCGACGCAGCCTGCTGTTGGGACTCACTAGCAATACGCCAGTTGTGGTACTTTCGTCCACGCGGAACTTCGGAATAGGAGGCGTACTCATAAATCTACTTTCGGGTATTTCCATGGTTATAGCGGTTTTGATTGACTCTCGACGACCTATCAGCAGTAATGCTCAAGCGGAACGCCTTGTAATTCAATCTGGACATTGAAGGGCTGAAGGCTCCAAGACAGACTCGCCTGCTGGCTGCGGATATTCGCCTCGGCAAGAGCCATGTTAAGGCTCTGCTCGGCACTCATTGCGTCGACATATGAGTGCACATTCTGCACCACGACTCGAACCGCGTTGGAAGAAGAGGGCGAGGCGGTCAGCTCAATCGTATCCTGCGGTTTGGATACCGCATGAGCAATCAGCAGTACGCTTGACAAAGCCTGAAGGGTTCGCGGCGGATTGATGAGGGCCGGCAGGCAAGTTTCGGGCGCCGTTGAACGAAGGAACATTCCGTCATTTGCGAACAAGAGATCGACTCCGTCTGTCACTCGCATGAGCAGAGGCAGGATCGGAGTTTCGGATAGGTCTGGCTTGACGCTCGCAGCGTTTACAAGCTGCTGCAGAAAAGTGAAGAGCTTGCAGACCCGCTCAACTTCCATGGTTGAGCTTGCGACAAGTTCCCGCAGCTCACCCACGCTCATCCCATCTGTATGGATGCTGTCAAGGCTGGCCCGAAGAATGGCGAGTGGCTGTGCGGCTGCATGTATGCCTTTAGACAAGTGCAGGCATAGTGCTTCCGATGCAGATATCGGCATTTATGATTCCTCTAACTTCCTCTAGCTAGTCATTGCTCAATACGTATCCAACTCCACGAACGGTGCGGATCAATTTCACTTCATTGTCGAGGTCAATCTTGTCGCGCAGATACTTCATGTAAACGTCAACAATGTTCGACGTGCCGTCAGTTGCGATGTTCCATACTTCTCGCAGAAGTGTCATGCGCGATACAGCTTTGCCGACGTTGTTCATCAAGTAGTCAAGGAGAGCGAACTCGCGCGACGTCAGGTCGATTCGCCGCTCACCCCGCCTCACCCAGTGTTCCTCACGGTTGATGGTCAAGTCCCCAACCTTGGATGAACTCACCGGGGAAGCAAGACTGCGCCGCAGCAGACTATGGATTCGCGCTTGCAGTTCCAGGAACGAGAACGGTTTGATCAGGTAATCGTCAGCTCCCTGTTCGAGCACCGCCACCAGATCTTCTGTACGATTTCTGGCTGTCAACACGAGGATGGGAAGCCGCGGCTGGTTCAAACGGAACTGCTTCAAGACCGCCACTCCGCTCATCTTGGGCAAGTTCAGATCGAGAATCAAGAGGTCGCAGATGGATTCATGAAGATCCTCACAAGCCGCTTCTCCATCGTTACGCACTTCCACAGAAAAATGCCTGCGCTTGAGTTCGCGGCTGAGGAATTTGCATAGAGAGATATCGTCGTCTACAACCAGGATCTTGTGCCCGGGAGACAACTTCGATTGAATTAGGCGAGGATTTTCAACTGAATGCTCCTCTGGAGAGCCGCCAAGGACCTCAGTGCCATCTGGCGCTTTCTGCAATTCAAATTGCGAACTCATTAATCTGCCTATTTTTCTAGTTTTATAATAACGTGTTGGTCAATATGCGTCTACATTAGAAACGCGTGAATTTCTGCTGTTGATTCCAAAGTGGATAGTCGCTCTTTTCGCTCTACACTACCTCGATTGTTTCACGTATTGCAAAGAAATGGGCATTGACGTGCGCCAAGGCGTAGTAAGCCGAATCACCTCAACAAAATGCCCATCTCCCGCGTGTCCTGGTGAACACAGTAGGCGGGAACACCACTTTCTGCCTCATTCTCCAGCAATCAGTCACCACTACACAGCCCCCCCCCCGCGCGGTCTCTCATCAACTGCAAGACGGCTATGCTTGCCAGCACTGAAACTGCCGGGGCTTTCTGCCGATAGATACGATAATTTGTCTTGCAGGCACGTGCGTGCAGCCTCCAGAGGCGAGAGGACTCCGCTGGAATGACAGAGCCGAACATCATCCGCAAATTCGAATACCGGCCCTGCCGCGTCGCTGCGGAATTCGGCGTGGATTTTGTGGCAGAAGGGAAGACGATCCGAGGAATATGCAGGGATGTCAGCAATTCCGGCGTTCGAGCCACCTTCAGCGGTTCTCTGGCAGTCGGCAACTCCGGCTTATTGATCCTTCGCCATGCCGTGGGTGTCCTCGAACTTGAAGCCCAGGTCGCCTACGTCGATGAGCTTCAAGTGGGGCTTGAATTCCGCTTCAAGACACCTTGGGAATGTGCAATGACAATCGAATATGTGGCTTCAATCGCAAACCACTCAACCACTGCCCTAGCCGTTCGATTCCCGTAGGCCCTCCGCGAGTACCTTGTGCAGCATTGACAGACAGATCCCGGCCCACTTCGTTTCGGCTTGGGTTCTTTCCCGGATCAGCGGGCTCCTTGCCTGCTGAAGCGGAGCCAGCATTCAGTTGCTTTTCCGAAGGCAGAGCGCCTGTGCTAATCACCGCAGGCTGAGGCTTGGCGACGTATTGGATGATTACGGCCACCCTCCGGTTGGAAGAATCTTCCGGGTTCCGTGAATTGCGCAGGTTGCGATCAGCGCAGCCACGCACTTGCACAATCTGTTCCGAGCGTATGCCGTTACTCTCCATGAGGCGCCTGGCTGCATTTGCGCGGTCCGTGGAAAGCTCCCAGTTGCCATAGATCTTCGAATCGGAGAACGGTCTGGAGTCGGTGTGGCCCTCAATCGAAATCGGATTGGGCAACTTGCCCAGCTCAGGGACCAGGATTTTCAGTACGCTCTGCAAAACCAGAGTTGGTTGCGCACTCCCGTTCTCGAAGAACGTTCCGTGAGGGTCCTCCATCAACTCGATCTTCAGTCCTTCCGGAGTAATGGTCAATTCGATCAGTTTCTTGAGTTTTTCGAAATCCGCCATCTTCGCCATGGACAGCATGAGATCTCGTTTCAACTTGGCCATGTCTTCCGTTTTTGCAGCGCCCGCATCCCCGGCGCCGCCCATCTGCGTTCCCTTTTTCTGGCCTGTGCCATTCGGATCGCGGAAGTATCCTCCGACGGCTTCCTGCACGGGTTTGCTGGTGTTCATCAACCACAACACGATAAACAGCGCCATCAGAGCAGTGACAAAGTCGGCGTAGGCAACTTTCCACGCCCCACCATGCGAACCCTTGTGGCCTGCTATCTTCTTGACGATGATGATTGGTTCTTCCGATGCCATGGCTTGGTTGACCTATGCGGCTTTGGATTCAGCCTCAGGCTCTTCAACTTTCTCCCTGCATGCCTTCTCCACTTCCAAAAAGCTGGGACGAATGTGCTCGGGAATTGCGCGGCGCCCCATCTCCACCGCCAACATGGGTGCCGTTCCCTTGATGAAGGCGAGCATCATGACACGAAGCACATGGCAGTAACTCTGTTCTTCGTCGACGACCTTGGACATGTTGGAGGCCAGCGGCCCAACCAGTCCATAGCACAGGAGAATTCCAAGAAACGTACCCACCAGGGCAGAAGCCACCTTGCGTCCGATTTCTTCAGGCGGCCCGCCGAGCGCGCCCATCGTGACCACAATGCCGAGAACCGCGGCGACGATTCCCAACCCTGGAAGCGCATCCGCCATGGTACTCAGCGCCTCGCTTGGCTGGTTCACAGAATGGTGATGGACATCCATATCGAGTTCCATCATCTGGTCCACGTCAAATGCGCTCACTCCGCCGGTGATCACCATGCGCATCGTGTCGCATACGAAGTTACGAACATGCTCATCTTTGAGGAACTGCGGATAGCGCGAGAATATAGTGCTTTTCTCCGGTTCTTCGATATCGGATTCGATGGCAATCGAACCATCTTTGCGGGAAATGGTGAGCAGATCGAACATCATCTTCAGGGTGTCCAAATACCTCTTTTTTGAGAATGGCGATCCTTTGACGACATTTACGAGTCCGGCCGCAATCTTCTTAAGGACGTGCACAGGGTTGGCCGTCAGGACCGTACCAATCGCCGCGCCGCCAATGATGAGCAGCTCGGCCGGCTGGAGAAGGACGCCAATCTGGCCCTTCTCCATCAGAAACCCGGCGATGACAGAGACTAAGACAAGAAGAATTCCGCCGATCGAAGACATTCTCTATTCCATCCCGTCTGACAAAGAATACCCACCGAATCCCGGAAGACCGGGAAAACGTGGAGCCTCCTGCGATGAAGCGTGCACTCGCTTTGCCTCCATCGGCATAAACAAGCGTCTCGTTCAATGCAGGACGACGAGAGGATCCGCACACTGCGAACTGAATGCGATGAACAGAGCGGCCAGAAACGGGTCAAAGCAACTGAGGGAATTGTGCGACGCCGTACTGGCCATCGACGCGGTCGCGGAGAGGCCGCACTTTTCCGCGCTGAGATGCACCGGCAGCAATCAACCAAACTCAAGCGGCATCGACGCTGGCTAAACGCAGTCTATTGTGGGACGTCGATCGAAGGATTCAAGAGCTCGCGCACCTTCGTCAGCAAATCACTGGGCGTGAAGGGTTTCACGATAAACGCATAGTCCTGTCCGAGTACCCGCGGCGGGAGAGCCACGCTGGCATCACACCCTGACGCATAAAGGACCTTGGTCTGCGGTCTGGCCACTGCGAGTTTCTCAGCAAGAACAGAACCACTAAAACCTGGCAATGCCAAATCCGTAATCATGAGAGGAATAAGTCCGGGATACTCCGCTGCCATGCGAAGGGCCTCGCTTGGGTCGCCTGAATCGAGCACGGTGTATCCCTTGTCTACGAGGATCTTTCGCAAGAGTTTCCGCAGAGACGCACTGTCGTCAACCAGGAGGATCGTCTCGGTCCCCGCGCACAACCGGGACGTATCTTGTGACGGCACTGCGGTCGGGACGCTGTCGCACCGGGGAAAGAGGATTTTGAACGTTGATCCGGTGCCTGGCTCACTGTCAACAGCGATTGTTCCCCCTATCTGTTCGATGATGCTTAGAACGGTGAACAAGCCGAGTCCGGTACCCTTGCCAACAGGTTTTGTGGTAAAGAAAGGCTCGAAGATGTGAGACTTTGTTTCCTGGTCCATTCCAATCCCGGTATCGCTGAAGGTCAACATGATGTAGCGGCCAAGCTTCATCAAAGGGTATTGGTGGGCAGAGGTTTCATTGACCTCCACGTTCGCAGTCGCAAGGACAATGCTTCCTCCCTTTGGCATGGCGTCGCGCGCATTGATCAGCAGGTTCATCAACACCTGGTCAATCTGCGTCGGGTCAGCGCGGACCATCCCCAAGTCATCGCCGAGCGAGCTCCGCAGTTGAATATCCTTACCGAACAACTTACCTAACCTGTTTTGCACGGTTACGATGCGATTCACCGTTTCATTCAAATGAAAAACCACGGGATGCGGTTCTTGAGGACTACTAAAGGAGAGCAGACGTTGTGTCAGGTTTTTCGCGGACGTACACGCATTGTGCATCTCCACAATCATCTCGTGGACTGATTCGGGCAAATCTCTCTGCTCTTTCAGGAGTTCGCAATATCCGAGTACGATCCCAAGAAAGTCATTGGAGTCATGAGCCAGCCCGGCGCCAAATTGACCAAGGGTCTCCATCCGTTCAGCCTGTTGTATTCGCTGCATCAACTGATCGCTTTTTTTCCGCTGCTTCATGGATCGAATCTTGCACTGGACGACTCTGGTTCCATTCACTTGATGGACAGTGCCGACAACCTCCGCGTTGACACATATCCTGTTCTTGGTAAGGAGAGATACATTCTCGTAGCGAACATGCTTCTTCTCCATTAGCTCTTGAAATACTTGTTTGGACGCGTCGACATCGTTGGGCAGGCCAAGATCCCAAAGTGCCTTGCCGAGCAATTCCGCCTTGGAATAATCCAGCAGCTTTTCCGGAACGGGATTCACATCGATGATCAATCCTGTTTGCGCATCAAGAACCAGCGTCCCGCCCTCTACAGTCCCAAACAACTTCCCATATATAGTTTCAGATTGCATCGACATTGCTCCGATGACGCATGAATTTCCTGTTACCGTCCATATCGTCGCGAAGTGGCTCCGATGCGCGGACCGTATTTCTTGATTCCATAGCGGCAGTGCTTTTTAGATGAGCCTGCCAATAGCTTTGGAAGGCCCCTGAAGTATACCTGATCGAGGGTAGGCGCATTCAAGCTGAAATTCAGGCGGATGACAGGCTGTGCATCCAGCAGGAAAGTGTAGCGCCGAATCCACGTTGGGCGCGGGTCCAGTGGCTCGCCGGTAGCTTTGGCCGCTTCTGTCGTTATCCCCAGCGCGTTCTTTGCGGCACCGCATATAATTGGGCCGACCGTTGAATCGCTCCCATCCAGAGGCCTCAAATGTCGCACGCAACCCTCAGGAATAGCTACCAGACGCTGTCAGACCGGCTCAATCTTTTTCCGCAGGGCGCGCCGCCATCCGAGCTTCTGTTCCAAATTCTGGAAGCGCTGTTCACCAGGGATGAGGCGACCCTGGTGGCGCTGTTGCCCATCAAGCCGTTCAACGTGGCCGCCGCGGCCAGGGTATGGAAGAAGCCGGCCGCCGAATCCCAGACGATTCTTGAGGGACTGGCATCCAAAGGGATGCTGCTGGACATGGAGATGCGGGGTGAGCAAATCTTTGTGCTGCCGCCGCCCATGGCCGGGTTCTTCGAGTTCTCGATGATGCGCATGGGCAACGGTTACGACCAGAAACTGCTGGCTGAGCTCTACTACCAATACCTGAACGTAGAAGAAGATTTTGTGAAGAGCCTCTTTGCCGGGGGCGAAACCCAACTCGGCCGCACGTTTGTGAACGAAAAGGCCCTTAGCGGCGACAACACGCTCACAGTGATGGATTACGAAAGAGCCAGCGAAGTGATCCAGACCGCCGCGCACATAGGCGTTGGCTCCTGCTACTGTCGCCACAAGATGCAGCACCTGGGCAAGGCATGCGACGCCCCCATGGATATTTGCATGACCTTCAGTGGCACGGCGGAGTCGCTGATCAAGCACGGCATTGCCCGCCAGGTGGAGGCGAAAGAAGGCATGGATCTGCTGGACTTGGCCAGGTCGCACAACCTAGTCCAGTTTGGCGAGAACGTGCAGAACAAGGTGGCCTTTATCTGCAATTGCTGCGGATGTTGCTGCGAGGCAATGCTGGCGGCCAAACGTTTTGCCGTTCTGAACCCCATTGCCTCCACTAATTTTCTGCCAGAAGTGAGCGAGGATCTTTGCAGCGGCTGCGGAAAGTGCGCAGAGGCGTGCCCGGTGGAAGCCATGGGGCTGGTCTCGGCCAGCGACCCGCACCATCTCAAGCGCAGGAAGGCGCGTTTGGAAGAGTCGTTGTGCCTGGGCTGCGGCGTCTGCGTGCGAGCCTGTACCAAAGGGTCCATCAAGCTCAAGGCTCGCAAGCAGCGAGTGATCACCCCCGTGACCACGGCCCACCGCGCAGTGTTGATGGCGATTGAGCGGGGTCAGCTTCAGAACCTGATCTTCGACAACCAGGCGCAATGGAATCATCGCGCTATGGCCGCCATTCTGGGAGTGATTCTGAAGCTGCCGCCCGTCAAACAGATCATGGCAAGCCGGCAAATGAAGTCCCGGTATCTTGAACAACTGATGCGACCTAGAGACTTTGTGCACCTGGAGCATTAAGGCGGTGAGCGTCCCGAGTGCCGGGCATCACTGAAATGCCGTCTGGATGGGGGTAGGCCTTAGCTGAGGCAGGGCGGAGTGCGCGGGCCGGAAGCGTCGCCCTCAAAAACTGGAGCGGGGTAATTCACAGCCCCGGCAAGTGCCGCCCCAACGACTGCAATCCATCCATTGCCGACCTGAACATGCTGCCGGAGATTCGGTCAAGGATGCGGTTGACGGTTTGCTATGTAACGACGGGATCTGCAAGCGTGGACCAGGGTTCAAGCCCGAGCACAGTTGGAAATACAGCGCTCTGCCGGTGGCGCAAGATCGCGTGGCGTGGAACGCTATCGGCTGCCGATCATGGAACACAAGCGAGCGGAGATGGGATCGATGAGGCTGGAAGACGAGGGGCGGGCGCTCTATTGCGACCGAGGCCGATCAGGAACATCGCCTGGGGACGAATGATCCCCGGAGAATCGCGAAAGTTGAAGTGCAGCCTGTGCGCAGTTGGAGAGGTTGATTATGTTTGGCGAACACGATGTACTGGCAAGCGAAAGCCAGGCTATCAGCGGTGAACGAAGCCCGCTGGACCGGAGTTGTTCTTTGAAATGCCCCGCGGCGTCGGGAGCGGCGCTGGGCATGAGCGGCAAGCCCGCCGGCGGAGCGACCGCGGAAGCCTTCGGGCGAAAACAGGACGATGCGCGCTTCGTGGTGGAGGCAAAGTTCTACCAGAGTCTCCTGAACAAGAAGATCAAGTGCACGCTGTGTCCGCGCGAGTGTACGGTAGGCGACGGGGAGCGCGGCTATTGCGGAGTGAGGGAGAATCGCGACGGCTCTTACTACACGCTGGTGCACTCGCGGGTGTGCGCGGCGCACGTAGACCCGATCGAGAAGAAGCCGTTGTTCCACTATCTACCCGGCACAATGGCTTTTTCGCTGGGCACGGCGGGTTGCAACGTGAACTGCAAGTTCTGCCAGAACTGGGACATCTCGCAGGCGCGGCCGGAGCAGATTCCCGCCGATTACGCGCCGCCGAAGCGGATTGTGGAGTTGGCGAAGGAGTATCACTGCCCGACCATTGCCTACACTTACAACGAGCCCGTGATCTTCAGCGAGTTTCTGATGAATACCGCCGACGCCGGACATGCAGCCGGCATCCGCAGCATTGTGGTTTCAAATGGCTACATGCAAGAAGAGGCGCTGCGAGCGGCCTACGGCAGGATGGACGCGGTGAAGATCGACCTGAAGGCGTTCTCCGAGTCGTACTACCGGAACGTAGTGACAGGCCAGCTGAAGCCGGTGTTGGATACGCTGGTGACGCTGCGCAAGATGGACAAGTGGACGGAGATTGTGTACCTGGTTTTGCCCACTCTGAACGACAGCGACGCCGAATTCCGCGGACTGGCAAGTTGGATCAAAACCAACCTGGGCGTGGATGTGCCGCTGCACTTTACGCAGTATCATCCCGAATACCTGTTGAAGAATCTGCCCATCACGCCGGTGGCCACGCTGGAACGCGCCAAGGCAATAGCCGATGCCGAGGGTCTGCACTATGTGTACATCGGCAATGTACCGGGGCATCCCGCGCAAAACACAACCTGCCCGAAGTGCCGCAAGCTGCTGGTGGAGCGGGTGGGGTTCACGGCCAGCAAGATGCTGATCCGCAAGGATGGTACTTGCCCGTATTGCAGGCAGGCGATTCCAGGAGTATGGCATGTATAGAAATGCTGAGGACGGTGCGCAGATGAACAACAAAATCAATTCGAGAAGGAATTTGCTGGCGGCGAACCTCATTGCTCTGCTGGCGATTGCACCCTTGCAGCAGACATGCAAAGCGAGCCAGCCGAAGGTGAGAACAGCTGGAGTTGCGGACAGCTTTTACCCGGCCGATCCGGCGGCGCTGACAGCGATGATGGACGGCATGCTCGCGGATGCGACTCGGCCGCCGATCACGGATCCAATTCTGGCCGTGGTTGCGCCACACGCGGGCTATCAGTACTCCGGGCCTGTGGCCGCATACACCTATGGGGCGCTGAAAGGGCGTAAGTATTCGCGGGTGGTGGTGATTGCTCCATCGCACTTCGAGAGCTTCGATTACACCTCGATCTACGATGGCGATGCCTACGCGACGCCGCTGGGAAGCATTCCTGTGGACAAAGACTTTGCCGCACAGCTGGCGAAGATGAGCTCGACCATGCGGCTTTCCGGCCATGGGCACGTGCCAACTTCGGCAGGCACAGAGCACGCCATCGAGGTGCAACTTCCGTGGCTACAGCGGGTGCTGGGCAACTTCGCGCTGGTGCCCATCGTGATGGGCGACCAGAGCTACGAAAGCAGCAGGGCACTGGGAGTGGCGCTGGCGAAACTGATTCAGAGCGCCAACCAGGGAGGCGACACGCTGATCGTGGCCAGCTCCGACTTGTCACACTATCACCCCTACAACGAGGCAGTAGAGATTGACCACAAAACGCTGCATGCACTGGAGGCGTGGGACTACTTCAGCATGTCGCGCAACTTTCAGTCGCGGATATGGGAGGCCTGCGGCGGCGCGCCGATTGTGGCCACGATGATTGCTTCAGAACACATGGGAGCGAACCAGGCAAAGGTGCTGAAGTACGCCAACTCCGGCGATACGGCGGGCGACCGCTCGCGCGTAGTGGGATACAGCGCGGACGTACTTGTGAATACGCAGAAAGCGAACCATGGGGATGCGCCCTTCACTCTGAGTGAGGGCGAGAAGGATGAGCTACTGGCCCTTGCGCGCAAGTCGGTGGAGCAGGCGGTGACGAACAAGAGAACTTACGATCCCCCGGCGAGCACAACCGAAGCGCTGAACGACGAGCGCGGCGCATTTGTGACGCTGAAGAAGGCGGGAGAACTGCGCGGATGCATCGGCTATACCGCGGCGATGAAGCCGCTCTACCTGACCGTGAGGGATACGGCGACGCTGGCCGCGCTGCGCGATCCGCGGTTCCCGCAAGTATCGGCCGCTGTTAGCGATCATCTGAAAACGTATTTTTCTGAGCCTCTGCCGGCGGTTTCTGAGTCGCCATTCGTAGCTTCATTTTGAGGTACTCACAGTAATTTTCCGGAGCGGGATTCTCCTGGAGTTCCTCGATGACTGGACGGAAGTAGGCCAGGGAGCGGATGGGCGCCAGACGCGGAGAGTCAGCCGGGCGGATCAGTCGGCGCAGCGAGCCGAGCAGCAGCGCGGTTTCGACGGTTTCCATCGGCACACCATCCTGATAGAAGTGACGGGCCAGCCATTGATCTGAGGCACTGATGCGCATGGGCGTGTCGGGCATATCCATATAGAGAGTGATAACCGCAGCCACATAGGCCGCGACAGGATTTGGAGGATTCATTTCTTCCTCCTGCGTCGGGCAGTTGCCTCCTGTTCGCTTTCGCGAACGCGGTAGCTGGAGCCCTCGATGACGGTGACCTCGGCATGGTGCAGCAGGCGGTCGAGCATGGTGGCGATGCAGGCGGCGTTGGGGAAGACTTCATTCCATTCCTTGAACGGCTTGTTCGTAGTGAGGATTAGGGATTTCTGCTCGTAGCGCTGGTTGATGACCTCGTAGAGCAGGTCGGCGGACTTGTCATCGAAGCTGAGATACCCGACCTCATCGATACACAGTAGTCCTACGTTGGCGTAGGAGCGCAACTTGCGCAGACGGCCTTCCGGAGTCTGGCGATGCAGTTCGGTGAGGAGCTTCGATGCGGTGCGGAACAGGACGGAGTGGCCGGCCAGCACCGCGGCGTGGCAGATGTTCTGCGCGATCATGGTCTTGCCCAGGCCGTTGGCGCCGACCAAGACGAGATTGCGGGCCTCGGGGAGGAAGTCCAGCGTAAGCGCCCGCTCGATAACATCGCGTTCGATGCGCGTAGGCCAGGACCATTCGAAGTCGGCCATGGGTTTGAACTTCTTGATCTCGGCCGCACGCAAGCGGCGTTCGAGACTGCGGTGCGCACGCTCGGACCCTTCGATCTGCGCCAGATGATCGAGCAACTGACGCGGTGACCAGCGCTGACTGGCTGCGTGGGCCAGCATGTCATCCAGTTGCGCGGCCACGGCGGTGAGGCCGATCCGTTCCAACTGCTCACGCAGGTTAGGATTCTGGCTCGGGGTCTTCGTCGTGTCGTTGGGCGAGTTCATCGTAGGTCTCCAGATCGTGTGGGCGGACTTCGACACTCTCAGCTTGCGGGTGGCGTCTGAGGTCGAGCGGCAACGGTGCGCTGCGATTGGACTGGCGCAGCAGGAACTCGACCGAAGAGGCGCGCGGTGTATTGCGATCAAGAGCCTCGCGAACAGCGCCGCGCATGGCACGAGCGCCGTAGCGATCGAGCAACTGAAGCAGATGCGCGATCTGATGCGGAGCCGATTCGCCGTCGGCGAAGGCCCGCTCCAGTAACTCTGCACTCTCGGGAACAACCAACTCCAGACGGCCAGAGCGCGTGGACTCGATCGCCTTGCGTTTGGTGCGTAACAGAGCCTGCTGGTGCGCCGGATCGAGAACCATCTGCTGGCGGTCATAGCTGCGGCGATGGCGGGCGATCTGGCGCACCCCATCGAGGATGCGCACCTCGGTGTCGGATGCGGCCAGCATCAGCTCGCGGCCCACCGCCTCGGGCGGGATCGAGTA